>Ga0308176_10000499_pt1 | contig 24885 bp, 18 predicted proteins | sample PhyCR2_3_FD_203890 | JGI IMG/M metagenome (GOLD analysis project Ga0308176, IMG submission 203890) | Soil microbial communities from UC Gill Tract Community Farm, Albany, California, United States - DLSLS.C.R2 | ecosystem: Environmental > Terrestrial > Soil > Agricultural land | place: USA... | reverse complement strand
GGCGTTCGTGCGCGCCGAGGTGGCCCCGCACCTGCAGGAGTGGGAGGAGGCCGGGTCGGTGCCGCGCGAGCTGCACCGGAAGGCGGCCGGGCTCGGGTTCCTCGGCCTCGGCGTGCCCGAGAACCTCGGCGGCGCGGGCGGCACGTTCCTGGACGCGCTGGCCGTCACGGAGGCGTTCACCGAGGCGGGCGCCTCGTCCGGGCTGCTGGCCGCGCTGTGCACCAGCGGGATCGCGCTGCCGCACATCGTGGCCTCGGGGAACTCCGACCTCGTCGACCGGTACGTCCGACCGACCCTGGCCGGGGAGACCATCGGCTCGCTCGCCGTCACCGAGCCGGACGGCGGCTCCGACGTGGCGAGCCTGCGCACCACCGCCGTCCGGGACGGCGAGCACTACGTCGTCAACGGCGGCAAGACCTTCATCACCTCCGGGGTGCGCGCGGACTTCGTGACCACGGCGGTCCGGACCGGCGGCCCGGGGCACGGCGGCATCAGCCTGCTGGTCGTGGACGCCGGCACGCCCGGCCTCACCGTCGACCGGTCGCTGGCCAAGATGGGCTGGCACTGCTCGGACACGGCCGAGCTCGGGTTCCGCGACGTGCGGGTGCCGGTGGCGAACCTCGTCGGCGAGGAGAACACCGGCTTCGCCCAGATCGCCCGGGCGTTCGTGAGCGAGCGGCTCGCGCTGGCCGGGCACGGCTACGGCATCGCGGCCCGGGCGCTCGAGCTGACCGTCGCGTACTGCCGCGAGCGGGAGACGTTCGGCCGGCCGCTCGTGGCCAACCAGGTGGTCCGGCACCGGCTCGTCGAGATGCACCGGCGCGTCGACGCGGCCCGGACCTACACGCGGGCGGTCGCCGCGCGGTACGCCGCCGGCGAGGACCCGCTCGTCGAGGCGCTGCACGCCAAGGCGCTCGCGGTCGCGGCCGCGGCGTACGTCTGCGACCAGGCCGTCCAGCTGCACGGCGGCACCGGCTACCTGCACGGGACCGAGGTCGAGCGGCACTACCGCGACGCCCGGATCCTCGGCATCGGAGGAGGAGCGACCGAGGTGCTCGACGACCTGACGGCCCGGCTGCTGGGGTACGCGCGATGACCCGCCGGACGGCGATGCTGGAGAAGATCGCGGCGCTGGAGGCCGAGCACGCCAAGGCGGTCGCCGGCGGCGGCGAGAAGTACGTCGACCGGCACCACCGGCGCGGCAAGCTGCTCGCCCGCGAACGCATCGAGTTGCTCCTCGACGAGGGGTCGGCGTTCCTGGAGCTCTCGCCGCTGGCCGGCTGGGGCTCGGACTTCGCGGTCGGGGCGTCCGTGGTGACCGGGATCGGGGTGGTCGAGGGCGTCGAGTGCCTGGTGATCGCGAACGACCCGACCGTCCGGGGCGGCGCCAGCAACCCGTGGACGGTCAAGAAGCTGTTCCGGGCCGCGCAGATCGCCCGGGAGAACCGGCTCCCGACGGTCAACCTGGTCGAGTCCGGCGGGGCCGACCTGCCGACGCAGAAGGAGATCTTCATCCCCGGCGGCGACCTGTTCCGGGGGCTGACCCAGGCCAGCGCGGACCGCCGGCCGACGGTCGCGCTGGTGTTCGGCAACAGCACCGCGGGCGGCGCCTACGTGCCGGGCATGAGCGACTACGTGGTGATGGTCAAGGAGCAGGCCAAGGTGTTCCTCGGCGGCCCGCCGCTGGTGAAGATGGCCACCGGCGAGGACTCCGACGACGAGTCGCTGGGCGGCGCGGAGATGCACGCGCGGACCTCCGGGCTGGCCGACTACCTCGCCGCCGACGAGCACGACGCGATCCGGCTCGGACGGCGGATCGTGGCCCGGCTCAACCACCGCAAGCCGGTCGCGGCCCCTGCCGGCTACGCCGAGCCGGACGCCGGCCCCGAGGAGCTGCTCGACCTGGTCCCGGAGGACCTCAAGGAGCCCTTCGACCCGCGCGCGGTTATCGCCCGGGTCTGCGACGGCGTGGGGCCGGGCAACGAGGTCGCCTTCGACGAGTTCAAGCCGCTCTACGGCCCCTCGCTGGTGACGGGCTGGGCGCGGCTGCACGGCCGGCAGATCGGCATCCTCGCCAACGCCCAGGGCGTGCTGTTCTCGGAGGAGTCGCAGAAGGCCGCGCAGTTCATCCAGCTGGCCAACCAGATCGACGTACCCCTGCTGTTCCTGCACAACACGACCGGCTACATGGTGGGCGCGGAGTACGAGCAGGGCGGGATCATCAAGCACGGCGCGATGATGATCAACGCGGTCAGCAACAGCACCGTGCCGCACCTGTCGGTGATGATGGGCGCGTCCTACGGCGCCGGGAACTACGGCATGTGCGGGCGCGCGTTCGACCCGCGCTTCCTGTTCACCTGGCCGTCCGCGAAGTCTGCAGTGATGGGGCCGGCGCAGCTCGCCGGGGTGCTGTCGATCGTGGCGCGGGCCGCCTCGGAGGCCAAGGGCGCGCCGTACGACGAGGAGGGCGACGCGCAGATGCGGGCCTACGTCGAGCAGTCCGTCGAGGAGCAGAGTCTGCCGTTCTTCCTGTCCGGGATGGTGTACGACGACGGGGTCATCGACCCGCGCGACACCCGCACCGTCCTCGGCATCTGCCTGTCCGTGATCGAGAACGCCCCGATCGAGGGCACCGACCGCTTCGGCGTCTTCAGGATGTGAGACCAGCCGTGATCACCAGCCTGCTCGTCGCGAACCGCGGGGAGATCGCCCGCCGGGTGTTCCGCACCTGCCGCGACCTCGGCATCCGCACGGTCGCCGTGCACTCCGACGCGGACGCCGGGCTGCCGTTCGTGCGGGAGGCGGACCTCGCCGTGCGCCTGCCGGGGGAGACACCCGCGGAGACGTACCTGCGGGCCGACCTCGTCGTGCAGGCCGCGCTCGACGCCGGCGCGGACGCCGTGCACCCCGGGTACGGGTTCCTGTCCGAGAACGCCGACTTCGCCCGGCGGGTCATCGAGGCGGGACTCACCTGGGTCGGGCCCACGCCGGAGTCGATCGAGCAGATGGGCTCCAAGGTCGAGGCCAAGAAGCTGATGGCCGCTGCGGGAGTCCCGGTGCTCGGCGAGCTGTCCCCGTCAGAGGCGACCGAGGCCGACCTGCCGCTGCTGGTCAAGGCGTCCGCGGGCGGCGGCGGCCGGGGGATGCGGGTCGTGCGCCGGCTCGCCGACGTCGCCGGCGCCGTGGAGCGGGCCGCCGCGGAGGCGGCGTCCGCGTTCGGGGACGCCACGGTGTTCTGCGAGCCGTACGTCGAGGGCGGCCGGCACGTCGAGGTGCAGGTGCTCGGCACCGGCGACGGCACCGTGCACGTGCTCGGCGAGCGCGACTGCTCGGTGCAACGCCGGCACCAGAAGGTGCTGGAGGAGGCCCCCGCACCGGGCCTGCCCGAGTCCGTGCGCACGGCGCTGCACGACGCGGCCCGGGCCGCCGCCGAGGCCATCGGCTACGTCGGCGCCGGCACCGTGGAGTTCCTGCTCGACGGCGACCGGTTCTTCTTCCTCGAGATGAACACCCGGCTCCAGGTCGAGCACCCGGTCACCGAGGCGGTCCTCGGGCTCGACCTCGTGGCCCTCCAGCTCGCGGTCGCCGACCCGTCAGCAAGTTGGCAGTCTCACCGGCGTGTCGCACAGGATGTGACGGGTCACGCGGTCGAGGTCCGGTTGTACGCCGAGGACCCCGCCCGGGACTGGCAGCCGCAGAGCGGTCGGCTCACCCGCTTCGAGGTGCCCGGCGTGACCGCGACGTTCGCCCCCGGCCCGCTCCGGCTCGACGCGGGCTTCGGGTCCGGGGACGAGGTGGGCACCCACTACGACGCGATGCTGGCCAAGGTCGTCGCGCACGCACCGACCCGCGCGGAGGCCCTGGGCCGGCTCGCGGCCGCGCTCGAGCGCGCCGAGATCCACGGCGTGCGCACCAACCGCGACCTGCTCGTCGAGCTGCTCCGGCACGAGGCGGTGCTCTCCGGCGCGGTCAGCACCGACTTCTTCGAGCGGCACGACCTCCGGGCGCTGCGGCCCCGGGCCCTGGACGAGGAGACGCTCGCCGCCTCGGCGTTCGCCGCCGCGGTCGTCCTGGCCGAGCGCGCCCGGGCCGCGCGGGGCGTCCAGCAGCGGATCCCGGCCGGCTGGCGCAACGTGGTCTCCGCCCCGCAGCGCACCGAGTTCGCGGAGACGAGGGTGGAGTGGTTCGGCGGCCGCGACGGCTACGCGAGCGGGTCGCTGCGCGCCGAGTTGTCAGGCGGTGACGTCGTCATAGCGACGTCAGCGCCTGACAAGTCGGCGGTGCAGCAGCGGCGCACCTTCCGGGTCCACGTGTACGACGGGCACGTCGACGTCGAGTCGTCGCTGGGGCACGTCGCGCTCACCCCCCAGGCCCGGTTCACCGACCCGGCCGACCAGGTGGTGAGCGGGTCCCTGCTCGCGCCGATGCCCGGGTCCGTCGTACGCCTGGCCGTGGCGGCGGGCGCGACGGTCACCGCGGGCGAGACCGTGCTCGTCCTGGAGGCGATGAAGATGCAGCACACGATCACCGCCCCGCACGCCGGGACGGTCACGGACCTGCCGGTCGCGGTGGGGTCGCAGGTGGCAGCCGGGGCGGTGCTGGCGGTCGTCCAGCCCGACGCACAGGAGGAGACCGATGACTGAGACAGCCTTCACCGAGACCGAGGAGCGCCGGGCGCTGCGCGCGGCGGTCGCCAAGCTGGCCGGCGGCTACGGCCGCGAGTACTTCGTGCGGCAGGCCCGCAGCGGGCAGAAGACCACCGACCTGTGGCTGGAGATCGGCCGGAACGGCTACCTCGGCGTCAACATCCCCGAGGAGTACGGCGGAGGGGGCGGCGGCATCGGCGACGTGGCCGCGGTGTGCGAGGAGCTGGCCGCGCAGGGCTGCCCGCTGCTGATGATGGTGGTCAGCCCGGCGATCTGCGGCACCGTGATCAGCCGGTTCGGCACCGACGAGCAGAAGCAGCGCTGGCTGCCGGGGATCGCCGACGGCACCCGGACGATGGCGTTCGCGATCACCGAGCCGGACGCCGGCACCAACTCCCACAACATCACCACCACCGCCCGCCGCGACACTGCGTCCGAGGGTGGGCAGGGCTGGGTGCTGAACGGCCGCAAGATCTACATCTCCGGCGTGGACGAGGCCGCGAACGTGCTGGTCGTCGCCCGCACCGAGGACAGCCGGACCGGTCGGCTCAAGCCGTGCCTGTTCGTCGTACCCACCGACGCCGACGGCTTCGAGTACACCCCGATCCCGATGGAGATCGTGAGCCCCGAGCAGCAGTTCTCGGTGTTCGTCGACGACGTCCGGCTGCCCGCGGACGCCCTGGTGGGGCACGAGGACGCCGGGCTGGTGCAGCTGTTCGCCGGCCTCAACCCGGAGCGGATCATGGCCGCGTCCTTCTCCACCGGCCTGGCCCGCTTCGCGCTGGACAAGGCGGTCGCCTACGTCAAGGAGCGCGAGGTCTTCGGTGCCCCGATCGGCAGCCACCAGGGACTGGCCCACCCGCTCGCCCAGTCCAAGATCGAGATCGAGCTGGCCCGGCTGATGACCCAGAAGGCGGCCGCGCTCTACGACGCCGGTGACGACGCGGCGGCGGGCGAGGCGGCGAACATGGCGAAGTACGCCGCCGCCGAGGCCGCCTGCGACGCCGCCGACCGGGCCGTCCAGGCGCACGGCGGCAACGGGATCACCCAGGAGTACGGTGTCGCGGGGCTGCTGGTCGCCGCCCGCGCCGGCCGGATCGCGCCGGTGAGCCGGGAGATGATCCTGAACTTCGTGGGCATGCACTCGCTGGGCCTGCCCAAGTCCTACTGACCGACCCGTCACTTGCTGTGCGACACGCCGCCCACCTTCCCTACTAGGTGACGGGTCGGCGAGAAGGAGGAGCGCGATGTCCGAGACGGAGCTGGTGCACTACCGGGTCGACGACGCGGTGGCGTCGCTGGTGCTGGACTCCCAGCACAACCGCAACGCGCTGTCGCGGCAGCTGGTCCAGGAGCTGTACGACGGGCTGGCGCGGGCGGAGGACGACGACGAGGTCAAGGTCGTGCTCGTCCGGGCCGAGGGCCGTACGTTCTGCTCCGGCGCGGACCTGTCCGAGGCCAGCGCCCAAGGCATGGAGCACGCGGCGGGGGTGCTCGTCGAGCTCCAGCGGCGGATCGCCACGCTGCCGAAGCCGGTCGTCGCCCGGGTGCACGGCAACGTCCGGGCCGGCGGCATCGGCATCGTCGCCGCCTCCGACGTGGCGGTCAGCGCGGTGGACGCGACGTACGCGTTCACCGAGGTCCGCCTGGGCCTCACCCCGGCCGCGATCTCGCTGTCCGTGCTGCCCCGGATGACCGACCGGTCGGCGGCGCTGACGTTCCTGACCGGGGAGGTGTTCACCGGCCGCGACGCCGAGCGGATGGGCCTGGTCACCAAGGCCGTCCCCGAGGACGAGCTGAACCTCGAGGTCGACGAGGTGTGCGCCGCCCTCGCGAAGGGGAACCCGCAGGGCCTGCGCGAGACCAAGCTGCTGCTGGGCCGGCCGCTGGTCGCCCGCATCGACGAGCACGGCGCCGAGCTCGCGAAGCTGTCGGCGCGGCTGTTCGGGTCCGAGGAGGCCAAGGCGGCGATGCAGGCGTTCCTCGACCGGAAGAAGTAAAAGTTCGCCGCAGGTCCCCGGGGCTTTTCAGGAGCACCGGGGGCAAGGTGGACATCGGACGGGCGGGCCGATCGGGTGCCGATGCGGTGGTCGGTTGCCGTACCGGCTGCTCGGCGCCATGATCGACCAAGCATCATCGAGCGAGTCCTCGGGGTCTCGCTCAACAGCCACAGACGCCCCAGCGTCAAGGTGCGCGCCCTGTGACTCAGTGAGGCGACGAGCACTTCGACTACTCATCGGGGGGCCGGCATGGTTCATGCAGCGGCGACCAGCAACCTCAACCTCCACCTGAGCCCGATCGACGTCGTGCTGATCGTGATCTACTTCAGCTTCGTCCTCGGCATCGGCTTCGCCCTGAAACGGGGCGTGAAGTCCTCGCTCGACTTCTTCCTGGCCGGCCGGTCCCTGCCCGCCTGGGTCACCGGCATCGGGTTCATCTCCGCCAACATCGGTGCCGTCGAGCTGCTCGGCCAGTCCGCCAGCGGGGCGCAGTACGGCGCCGCGATGGTGCACTACTTCTGGATCGGCGCGATCCCCGCGATGGTGTTCCTCGGCATCGTGATGATGCCGTTCTACTACGGGTCCAAGGTGCGCAGCGTCCCCGAGTACCTCCGGCTGAGGTTCGACCCGAAGGCGCACCTGATCAACGCGATCACGTTCGTGCTCGGCAGCATCCTCATCGCCGGCGTGAACCTCTACGCCCTCTCGATCGTCCTCGAGGCGCTGCTCGGGATCCCGCTGCTGCTGGCGATCGTGCTGTCGGCGACCTTCGTGCTGTCCTACATCCTGCTCGGCGGCCTGACCAGCGCCATCTACAACGAGGTCATGCAGTTCTTCGTGATCATGATCGGGATGGTGCCGCTGACGATCATCGCGCTCAAGGAGAGCGGAGGCATCGGCAAGCTCTTCCGCACGCTCTCGGCCGAGCACGGGACCGCGTTCATCCACCCGTGGACGGGCACCGGCATCGGCGGGTCCAACCCGGTGGGCGACTGGATCGGGATCATCCTCGGACTGTCGTTCTGCCTGTCCTTCGGCTACTGGACCACCAACTTCGCCGAGGTGCAGCGGGCCATGGCCGCCAAGGACGGCCACTCGGCGCGGCTGACCCCCATCATCGGCGCCTACCCGAAGTCGTTCGTGCCGCTCATCACGGTGCTGCCCGGCATGGCCGCTCTGGTGCTCCTCCCCGGGATCGGTTCCGGAGGGGGGAACCTGGAGTACAACCAGGCCATCCCGGCCCTGATGGCGAAGTACCTGCCGCAGGGTGTGCTGGGGGTGGCCGTGACCGGGCTGCTCGCCGCCTTCATGGCCGGCATGGCGGCCAACGTGTCAAGCTTCAACGCGGTGTTCACCTACGACATCTGGCAGGACTACCTCAGGCCCGGGCGGCCGGACCGCTACTACCTCAACATCGGCCGCTGGGCCACGGTCGGGGGTGTGGTGCTGGCGGTCCTCACGGCTCTCATCGCCTCCAGCTTCAGCAACATCTCCAACTACCTGCAGACGCTGTTCTCCTTCTTCAACGTCCCGCTCTTCTGCGCCTTCATCATCGGCATGTTCTGGAAACGGGCCAGCAGGAGTGCGGGCTTCTGGGGGATCCTGACCGGCACGCTGACCGCGGTCCTCGTCTACGCGCTCTACAAGCAGGGCGTGCTGTCCTTCCGCAGCGACCTGCACGAGACGATGTGGGGATCCATCGCCGCCTTCGCCGTGGGAGCGGTCAGCATGGTCATCGCCTCGCTGGTCGAGGAGCCGAAGACGAACGAGGAGCTGCACGGGCTCGTCTACGGGATGGAGATCAAGGACAGGTCCGAGGTCGCCAAGCACGCCTGGTTCCGGTCGCCGGTCGTCCTGGGTCTCGGGGTGCTGGTCCTGAACGCGGCCCTCTACGTCTCCCTGTACGCCGTCTGAGGAAGGAGCTCACCGTGACAACACCGGAGGAACGTCCCGGTGAACGGGCCACCGACCCACTCGCCCTGCTCTTCGACATCCGGGCCTTCACCGGAAGCCTGTTCCTGATCTTCGGGATCATCGTCACCATCGTGGGTCTCAACGCCAGCGACGCGGACATCAAGAAGGCCGCCGGCGTGAACCTCTCGTTGATCATCGGGCTGGTCATGCTCGTCACGGGCGTGGTGTTCGTCGTCTGGCTGCTGGTGAGCCCGCCGGAGATCCTGCACTCCCACGAGATGACCGAGGAAGAGCTCCCCGAGCAGCTCCGCCACCACGGCCTCGAGGCGATCCCCGAGCACCACGGAGAGGCCCCTCCGCCGTCACCGCCCACGACGCGCAGACGTCGCAAGGGCGAGCACTGACGACACCGGTCGGCAACGGGAGGTCGCGCATGAGGTATCGAACAGTCCTGGTCGGGACCGACGGCTCCGACACGTCCCTGCAGGCGGTGACGACCGCGGCGGACATCGCCGGCTCGATGACAGCCCAGCTGCTGGTGGTCTGTGCCTACCACCCGGTCGCGGCGCGCGAGCAGGCCCGGTTCACGCCCGGCCTGGACGACACGAGGTTCCGGGTCACCGGCGCGGAGGCCGCCCAGTCGGCCCTGGACGCAGGCCTCGAGGCGGCCCGGGCCGCCGGCGCGTCCTCGGCCGAGGGCAAGCTGGTCCCGGGCGACGCGGTCGAGGCGCTGCTGTCCGAGGCGGCCGAGAGCGCACCGGCCCTCATCGTCGTGGGCAACCGCGGGATGAACCGGCTGTCCCGCCGGCTGCTCGGATCGGTGCCCTCGGACGTGGCCTACCGCGCCGGCTGCGACGTGCTCATCGTGCACACGACCCCGTAGCCAGGCGACCGGTCGCCGTCAGGGTCCTCAGGAGGACGGGGCGGGTGCGCCCACCCGGCCGGCGAGCAGCACCCCGAGCGCGGCGGCGAGGGTGCCGCCGGCGAGCAGCACCAGGAAGACCATCGGCCCCGGCGACGGGGCGGTGACGGCCACCAGCGCGCCGCCGAACGCGAGCCCGACGGCCATCGCCGCCGCCGCGGACGTCTGGGCGGCGCTGTTGTTGCGGCCCTGCTGGTCGTCGGGGGACAGGTCGAGCATCAGCACGGACAGGGTCGAGGACGAGATCCCCATGCCGACCCCGGCCAGCGCCCAGCCCAGGAGCCCCCACCACGTGGAGAGGCCCGGCACCACCAGCAGCGTCGCGACCGCGAGCCCGGCGGTCATCGCCACCAGCCCCGCGCGGAGCACAGTCGCCCGGCGGAACGGCAGGTCCCGTCCCTGCACCCACGACCCGAACGCCCACGCCACCCCGGTCACGGTCAGGCTGATGCCCGCCTGGCTCGGCCGGAAGCCGTGCAGCAGCGTGAGCAGCAGGGGCAGGAACGCCCCGACCGCCCCGAACGCGACGCTGACCAGGCCGCGGACCGCGATCACCGCCGGCAGTCCGGCCGCGCCGCGCAGCGTCCCGACCGGCAGCAGCCGGGCCACCGCGACGGCCAGCAGCACCGCGGCACCGGCGAGGACCAGCCACGCCGGACCCGGGTGAGCGGTCAGCTGCTCGCCCGCCAGGGTGAGCGCGAGCACCGAGAGCCCGGCGGCCACCGCCCAGCCGGCGCCGACCGCTGCGGACCCGTCGGAGGAGACCGGGACGGCCGCACCGAGCGCGGGCCGCAGCAGCAGCCACGTCGGCGGCACCAGCACCAGCACCCCGAGGAACACCCACCGCCAGCCCAGCTGCTCGGTCACCAGGCCGGTGACCACCGGTCCCAGCACCGACGGCAGCACCCAGGCCGCGGAGACCAGCGAGAAGATCCGCGGCCGGAGCTCGGACGGCAGCGCCCGGGCCACGAGCACGATCAGCGAGACGTCGACGAGCGCCTCTCCGACGCCGCTGAGCAGCCGGCCGACCACGACCACGGCGATGGTCGGCGCGAGCCCGACGAGCAGCTGGGCCAGCCCGAACGCCGCGACGCCGGTGCGCAGGACCGGAAGCGGCCCCTTGCGGTCCGCCCAGGCGCCCGCGAAGGCGAGGGTGACCAGGAAGCTCGCGGCCGGTCCGGCGTTGGCCAGCCCGAACGACGCCAGCGCGTCCAGGTCACGCACGATGCTCGGCAGCGCCGTACCGACCGCGCGGTCCGCGAACGCGGTGAGCGTGACCATCGCGACGGTGCCCACGGACAGGGCGAGGTGCTCGCGCAGTCTCGGGGGTGTGGTGGTCGTCGGCGCTCGCGTCGGCATGGGCTCCATCCTGCGACCTCAACCGAACTTGAGGTCAACCGTGTTCCGCGGTCCCGCGGGCAGCGGGCAACCATAGCCGCCCGCCAGGTGGTACATCCTGGTGTGAGGACCGCGCAGCAGGCGGGCATCGGGGCCCCCGTCATCGAGTGGAGGGTCCCGATGGGCACGCGCAGGGACACCCGTCCCGACTTCGAGGAGTTCGTCGTCGTGTGCTCGGACCGGCTGCTGCGCACGGCGTACCTGCTCACCCGCGACCCCGCGCTCGCCGAGGACCTCCTGCAGACCGCGCTGACCAAGGCCTGGTTCGCGTGGAAGCGGCTCGACAAGCAGCCCGAGCCGTACGTCCGCACGATCCTGGTCAACACCTACGCGACCTGGTGGCGGCGCAGGTGGCGGGGTGAGCGGCCCACGCCGGACCTGCCGGAGCCGCGGTACAGCCCCGGCGACGCGCCGGAGACCCACCACGACCTCTGGGTGGCGCTCGGCCGGCTGCCCCGGCGGCAGCGCGCGGTGGTCGTGCTGCGGTACTTCGACGACCTCACCGAGGCCGACACCGCGGAGATGCTGTCGTGCTCGGTCGGCACCGTGAAGAGCCAGACGGCGAAGGCGCTGGCCAGGCTCCGGGTCGACCCCGCCCTGCTGGACACCGACGAACGCGCCCGGGAGATGACATGAGCGGCCAGGACCTGCGCGACACGCTGCGGCGGGAGGCGGACGCCCTGGGCGGGACCGAGCCGCTCGGGACGCAGGACCGCATGGAGGCGGTGGCCGTCCGGGTCCGCTCGGGTGCCGCCCGCCGCCGCGCGGCCGGCGCGACCGCGCTGGTCGTGGTCGCCGCCGTCGCCGTCACGGGCTTCGTGCTGGCTCCGGCGATCCTCCCGGACCCGGCCCCGGGGCCGTTCGTGCCCGAGGAGCCGATGGTGCAGGCCCCACCCAGGTTGGCCGGCTTCCGGATCCCGCCGAAGGTGCGGGTCCACGCGGTCGTCTACAGCTACTCCCGCGGCGAGCAGGTCGACCAGAACCGCCGGATCCTGCGCGTCGCCGTGGCGGGCAGCCGGCACCGGCAGGTCCTCGCCTGGGCCACCAGCCCCGGAACGCCCGGCCGCGTGGTCGTCAGCGTCGACGGTGAGGTGGCCGGGCGGGGCCCGGCCGGCGTGTTCGGGTACGGCGTGCCGCTGGCCCCCGGACCGACGCACCTGGTGGTGTTCCGCGTGACCCGGCCGCAGCCCGGCAAGAGCCTCGGCATGGCGATCTACGGCCCGGAGACGTTCTGACGGTCGTCGCCCGTCGTGGCCGGTCTCACCGAAAACGCGGACCTGGCATCCCGGGCGCGGGGTAGAGTTGCCCACTTGCCCGAAACGGGTGCCCAGCACCCGAGGTTCTGATCCGCATCCAGGAGCCGTCGCCGTGTCCGTCGACCACGTCAGCCCGGGGGTCGCCTCGACCCACGACACCGTGGCTCAGCAGGAGATCGCCCACGAGCAGGAGTTCGTCGACCGGGTCTACGCCCAGCTCGAGCGGTCCACGAAGAACGCCGAGGCGCTCGCCCGCGAGGGTCACGGCCGCGGTCGCCTCGGTCACGAGGGCGGTCTCGTCGAGCGCGACGCGATGGTGTTCCAGGCCGCGAAGCGGATCGCGACGCTGAACGCCGCCCACGAGGGCCTGGTGTTCGGGCGGCTCGACCTCTCCACCGACGGTGAGGCGCCCCGCTACATCGGCCGGATCGGGCTGCGCGACGAGCACCGCGACTCGCTGCTGATCGACTGGCGGGCCCCGGCGGCGGCGGTGTTCTACCAGGCCACGGCCGCCGACCCCAAGGGAGTTGTGCGCCGCCGGGTGCTGCGCTGCACCGGCGCCCGGGTGGTCGCCGTCGAGGACGACCTGCTCGACGCCGAGGCCGAGGCCGACCTCGTCGTGGTGGGCGAGGGCGCGCTGATGGCGCAGCTGTCCCGCGCCCGCGACCGCACCATGCACTCGATCGTCGCCACCATCCAGGCCGAGCAGGACAAGGCGATCCGCGCGCCCAGCAAGGGCGTGGTCTCGATCTCCGGCGGCCCGGGCACCGGCAAGACCGTGGTGGCGCTGCACCGCGCGGCGTACCTCCTCTACAGCGACCGGCAGAAGTACGAGCGGGGCGGCGTCCTGGTCGTCGGCCCGTCCGGCGTGTTCATGCGCTACATCGAGCGGGTGCTGCCCTCCCTGGGCGAGACCGCGGTGGCGCTGCGCTCGCTCGGCGAGGTCGTCGACGGGATCCGGTCGTTCCGGCACGACGAGCCGGCCGTGGCCGACGTGAAGGGCGCCGCCCGGATGGCCGAGCTGATGCGGCGTACGGCGCGCCAGGCGGTCCCGGACGCGCCCGCCGAGCTGCGGGTGTTCTACCGCGACGACAACCTGGTGCTCGGCCCGCGCGAGCTCGCCCAGATCCGGCGCCACCTGCTGTCGCAGGGCCGCCGCAATCGGCAGGTGCCGCGGGTCGCCTCGGCGCTGCTCGACGCGCTGTGGCGCCAGGTCCGCGGCGAGCGGGGCCGGGAGCGCGGCCGCGACGAGTTCAACGACGTGCTGCTCGGCACCGCCGCGTTCGTCGACTTCGTGCTCGGCTGGTGGCCGCCGCTGGACGCGACCGACGTGCTCGGCTGGCTGCGCGACCCGGAGCTGCTGGCCCGGGTCGGCGAGGGGGTCCTCAGCCAGGAGGACCAGGCGCTGCTGTCGAAGTCGTGGGGCCCGGTCCGCGAGCCGCGGGAGTACCGCGTCACCCCCGACGACTGGTCCATCGAGGACATCGCGCTGCTCGACGAGCTGCGCTACGAGCTCGGCGACGTCCCCGAGCGCCCGCAGAACGACCGGGACGCCGAGCTGGACCCGCTGGCCGAGCTGTTCGACGAGAACGTCCCGGAGCTGAGCACCACCCTCGACCGGCACGAGCGCGAGGCGCACCGGCCGCGGCCGACGGTCCGGGTCGAGGACGACGGGTACGCCCACGTGCTCGTCGACGAGGCGCAGGACCTCACGCCGATGCAGTGGCGGATGGTCGGCCGCCGCGGCCGCACCGCGACCTGGACCGTCGTCGGCGACCCGGCGCAGTCCTCCTGGCCGGTGCCGTCCGAGGCCGAGGCCGCCCGGGAGGCCGCGCTCGGCGACAAGCCACGGCACGGGTTCCACCTGTCCACGAACTACCGCAACAGCAAAGAGATCTACGACTTCGCGGCCCGCTACGCCGAGCGCGTGGGTCTCGACGCGGACCTGCCCCACGCCGTGCGGGAGACCGGCAACGACCCGGAGGAGCGCACCGTCACCGACCTGCGCGACGGCACCCGGGACGCCGTGACGGAGCTGGCCGGCGCGGTCGAGGGCACGGTCGGGATCGTCGTACCCGTCGCCCGGCGCGCCCAGGTGCAGGACTGGCTCGACGCGTGGACGGACCTGGCCGGTGACGCGTCCGGCGGCAGCCAGGCCCGGGTCGCGGTACTCACCGGCCTGGAGACCAAGGGCCTCGAGTTCGACGGCATCGTCGTGGTCGCCCCCGACGAGATCGAGGCCGAGTCCGTCACCGGCCGCGCCACCCTGTACGTCGTGCTCACCCGCGCCACCCAGCGGATGGTCACCCTCACCACCTGACGCCGACCCGGCGCATCTGGTTGCCGCAGACCTGCCGACCTGGCGCATCTGGTTGCCGAGCGGCGTGCGGACCCGGGGTCGGGACCCCCTAGCATCGACCGGGGCCGAGCAACGACGCAGACGAGAAGGGCGCCCGTGATCGCAGGCAGGTACTCCCTCGTCCGGGAGATCGGACGCGGCGGCATGGGTGCGGTCTGGCTCGGCGTCGACGAGGTGCTCGACCGGGAGGTGGCCCTCAAGCGGATCGGCCTGCTGCCCGGCGCGGACAGCACCGACCTCGCGCGGGCCGAGCGCGAGGCGCGCCTGGCCGCCCAGCTCAGCCACCCGCACGTGGTCGCGGTCTTCAACCTCGCGGTCGACGTCGACACCGACGCCCAGTGGCTGGTGATGGAGTACGTCGAGGGCACCACGCTGGCCCGCCTCGTCCGGGAGCGGGGCCCGCTCTCACCCGAGGAGGCCGCGCCGCTGCTGTGGCAGACGGCCGACGCGCTCGTCGCGGCGCACGCCGCGGGCATCGTGCACCGGGACGTGAAGCCGTCGAACATCCTGGTCGACCGGAGCCGGCGGGTGAAGCTGACCGACTTCGGGATCGCCCGGATCGCGGCGGACCCGTCGCTGACCCAGACCGGCCTGGTCACCGGATCGCCGGCCTACCTGGCCCCCGAGGTGGCGTCCGGCCAGCGGGGTGACGAGGCCGTGGACGTGTGGTCGCTGGGCGCCACGATCTTCCACGTCCTGTCGGGCCGGCCGCCGTACGAGATGGGCGACAACGTGATGGGCGGCCTCTACCGCCTCGTCAACGAGGAGCCGCCCCGGCTGGCCGACGCCGGCTGGATGGCGCCGCTGCTCGAGGCGACCATGGTCAAGGACCCGTCCCGGCGGTGGTCGATGGCGGAGGTCCGCGACTTCCTCGCCGGACCCGCCGGCCGGCGGCGGACGGCTCCGGTGGCCCCGGTCGCGGCCCCTCGCGACGACGAGACCCCGCGGACCCGGCAGCTGGGGGCCGACGCGCAAGCCGTTGCGCCGGGCGCCGCCGGCCCGCCCGCTGCGGAGCCGCGCCGCCGCCCTCGCGCAGGGGCGGTCGCCGCCCTGGTCGCCCTGGCCCTGGCCGTCGTGGTGGGCCTGGTGCTGTTCGCGGTCCTCCCCGACCGCCGCGAGCCCGCGTCGAGCAGCGCTGCGGGCCGGCCGGCGAGCCCCTCGCGGGCCGCGTCCAGCCAGAGCGCGAAGCCCAGCCCCAGCGCCCCGGCGGAGCCCACCGCGCGAGGGATGAGGTCCTTCATCCGCGGCTACGTCGCGGCCGTCGGCACCGACCCCGACACCGCGTGGCCGATGCTGACCCCGAAGTTCCAGCGGCAGAGCGGCGGCCTGGACACCTACCGCAGGTTCTGGAGCGGCGTCGGCCGGGGCCGGGTCTTCGACATCGCAGCCGACCCGCACAGCCTGGTGGTCAGCTACCACGTCCGCTTCGAGCACTTCGGGACCGGACGCCGCCCGACCGTGCTCGACCTTGCCTTCGACCACGGCCGCTACCGCATCGACGGGGAGCACACCGACGGGTTCGTGCCCGCCGGATGATGTTCAGCGGCGGTCCGGCCGCCGGATGCGCCGGGTCGGCGGTGTTCCGCCCGCCGAACGCGCCGGGTCGGCGGGAACGGCGGGAAGTAGGGTCGCGGGCATGACCACGAACCTCGATGCCCGCGCCGCGCTGGAGGCGATGCTGGGGCACGAGGCGTGGGCGGCGATCCGGCTGCGCGACGCGTCGACGGTGACCCTGGTCGGCGGTCGGCGCAGCGAGGTCGAGCGGCTGGTCGACGTACCTCTCGAGGAGGGGGTGCCCGAGGACGGCCGCCGCTTCGACCGGCTGGTGGCGATCCCGTTCCGGCAGGTGCGCGAGCGCGGGTTCGAGGCGCACGACGACGGCACCCCGCTGGTCGTGGTGGACATCGACCTGGAGACCGAGGTCCCGCTGGGCGACCTGCTGGCCGCGCTGCCGCGCGAGGAGGTCACCTTCTCCGACCGCGGCGGCTTCGAGACCTCCGACGAGGAGTACGCCGTCGTGGTGGACGCCATCATCCGCGACGAGATCGGCCACGGGGAGGGCGCGAACCTCGTCGTGGGCCGGCACTACCGCGCGCAGGTCGAGGACTGGGACGCCGCGAAGGCGCTGACCGTGCTCGGCCGGCTGCTGGAGCGGGAGCGCGGCGCCTACTGGACCTACTGCTTCTTCACCGGCGACCGCTACCTGGTCGGTGCGAGCCCCGAGCGGCACGTCTCGGTGCACGGCGGCGACGTCCGGATGAACCCGATCAGCGGCACGTTCCGGCTCAAGGGGCTCACCGACCCCCACGAGCGCAAGGAGCGGCTGCTGGAGTTCCTGGCCGACGAGAAGGAGATCTACGAGCTCTTCATGGTCGTCGACGAGGAGCTCAAGATGATGTGCGACATCTGCCACGAGGGCGGCCAGGTGCTCGGCCCGTTCCTCAAGCCGATGACGCACCTGGTGCACACCGAGTACCTCCTCGCCGGCCGCACCGACCGGGACGTCCGCGAGGTGCTGCGGGACACGATGTACGCCGCCACGGTGACCGGCTCACCGGTGGAGAACGCCTGCCGGCTGATCCGGAGGTACGAGCCGGAGGGCCGCGGCTACTACGGCTCCGCGCTCGCGCTGCTCGGCCGCGACGCGCAGGGCAGCCCCACCGCCGACTCCCCGATCGTGATCCGCACCGCCGACGTGGACCTCGACGGGAGGCTGAAGGTGACCGCCGGCGCCACGCTGGTGCGGGACTCCGAGGCGGCCTACGAGGTCGCCGAGACGCACGCCAAGGCCGGTGGCATCCTGTCGGCCTTCGGGCTGGTCGAGCAGGCGTCGTCCGCGGCCGACGGGCTCGACGACCTGATCCGCGACGAGGACGTGGTCATCGCCCTCGGCAGCCGCAACCAGCGGTTGAGCCGGTTCTGGCTCACCGACCAGGGCGGCTCGCCGCCGGCGCCGGAGCTCAAGGGCAAGCAGGTCGTGATCCTCGACGGCGAGGACGACTTCGTGAACATGCTCCGGCACGTGCTCTCCGTGATGGGGATGACCAGCTCCGTCGTACGCCACGAGGACGTCACGGCCGACGCGCTCGAGGGCTACGACCTGGTGATCGTGGGGCCCGGCCCCGGCGACCCGCGCGACGGCGACCACCCGAAGATCGCGACGTTCCGCGCCGTGGTGGACCGCCTGCTGGGGCGCCGCCAGCCGTTCCTCGCCGTCTGCCTCGGCCACCAGGTGCTGTGCAGCCGGCTCGGCATCGACCTGGCGTTCAAGGACATCGTCTTCCAGGGCACCCAGTCACGGGTCGACCTCGGCTCCTCCGCGGAGAACGTCGGCTTCTACAACACCTTCGTCGGCCGGGTCCGCGGCGAGCTGCCACCGGGTGTCTCCGTGCACGCCGACCCGCTGACCGGCGACGTGCACCTGGTCGAGGGGCCGCACTACCGCGGCATCCAGTTCCACGCCGAGTCGATCCTCACCGAGCACGGCTACGACCTGATCCACGACCTGGTCCTCGACCTTCTCCATTCGCCGGACGCAGGGTAAAGACCCGGGCATGATGGTCGCCGGAAAGTAAAGACCGCTCCACCTCGGGGGACCACATGCCGCTCTTCACGCGCCGCCGGCTGCCGGCGTGGGCGCTCGCCGTCGCGCTCGCCGCCGGACTCGCCACCGGAGGCCTCCCGGCGGTGCCGCGTACGACGGACGGGCCGGTCGCCCTGGCCGCCGCCACGCCGACGAAGCCGAGCATCGTGCTGATCCTCATGGACGACTTCTCCACCGAGCTGCTGGCCACGATGGCCAACGGGATGCGGATGAAGAGCCAGGGGGCGTCGTTCACGAACTCGTTCGTCGCCGACTCGCTGTGCTGCGTGTCCCGCTCGGCGCTGCTGACCGGGCAGTACCCGCACCTCAACGGCGTCTACACGAACAACCCCAACAGCTCCACCAACCCCCAGGGCGGCTGGCGCGCGTTCAGGCAGAACGGCGACATGGCCACGTCGTTCAACGTCGCGCTCGACAACGCCGGCTACTACACCGGCTTCATGGGGAAGTACCTCAACGGCTACGACGTCTCGACCGTCAACGGGACGAAGGTCGCCCCCGAGCGGCCGACCGGCTGGGACTCGTGGCGGCCGATCTACGGCGCCGGCTACAAGCAGTGGGGCTGGATGTACAGCGCCTCCACCGCCTACTCGTCCTACCTGGGCAAGCGGCCGCTGACCCGCAAGGACAGCGACTACTCCACCAACGTGATGGCCAACTGGGGCGTCGACTTCATCAAGCGGCACCGCTCCGACACCAAGCCGTACTTCCTGGAGATCTCCACCTACGGCACGCACAGCCGCACCTTCGGCCGCGCGCACCGGGACGACCCGCTGTTCCCGCCGGCGTACGCCGACCGCCCGGGTCACACGAAGAAGTACGGCAACTGCGGCCTGGTCGCCTGCACCCGGCTCAACGTCCGCAACCTCCCCGGCTTCAACGACGACCGCATCGACAACACGCCGGTCTACCCCGACGGCACCCGCGCGAAGCCGTGGCAGCCGAACGACCTCGTCGTGAACTCCGACCTTGAGAACCGGCGCTTCCGCAACCGCGCCCAGATGGCCCAGTCGATCGACCGGCTGATCGGCCGGGTGCGTGCCGCGGTCGGCCCGAACACGTACGTCTTCCTGACCTCCGACAACGGCTTCCACCTCGGCCAGCACCGGCTGCACCTCGGCAAGTCCACGCCGTACTCCTCCGACGCCAAGGTGCCGATGGTCGTCGTCGGCCCGGGCGTGGTGCCCGGCTCGCGCAGCCAGGTCATCGGCAACGTCGACCTCGCGCCGACCTTCGAGTCGATCGCCGGGCTGACGACGAGCAGCGTGCGCGCCGGCTGGTCGTTCCTGCCCGCGCTGCAGGACCCGTCGGCGCCGAGCAGCACGTACACGTTCTTCGAGCACACCTACTCCAACACCAACCCGGACACCGACCCGGACTACGACTCCGACGTCGGCGGCAGCAGCGTCACGCTGCCCGGCTACCTCGCGATCCGCAGCAAGGACGCGCTGCTCGTGCGGTGGGACCTCGACAAGAGCTACCGGGGCGTGGACCACGCCTACGAGCTGTACGACTACCGGCTCGACCCGTACGAGCGGACCAACGTCTACGCCCGCTACCGCAACCAGCCGTGGGTCCAGGACATGCAGACCAAGCTGCAGCAGTACGCCACCTGCACGCCCGCCCAGTGCCGCGCCCTCGCCCTCGGTCAGGACCCCACCGGCATCACCGGCTGACCCTCCCGCGCCGAGGAACTCTGACCCGGCTCACCAGGAAATCTTCCCCGCCTCACCAGGAACTTTGCCCCGGCTCGACGTACGCCGAGCCGGGGCAAAGTTCCCGTCGAGCCGGGGGAAGTTCCGGTCGAGCCGGGGATCAGCTGGAGGCGGAGCCCTGGTCGCTGTCCAGGGTGACGTCGACCGTGCGGGTCTTGTTGCCGCTGCCGACGACGGTGAGCGTCACCTTGTCGCCGGGGCGGTGGCCGCGGATGGTGGCGACCAGGGAGTCCGAGCCGGTGATGATGTCGTTGTTCACCTTGGTGACCACGTCACCCCGCTGGAGGCCGGCCTTCTGGGCGGCGGACCCCTGGTTGACCGCCTCGATGCCGGCGCCGGTGAGCAGCCCGTTGTTCGACGACGCGTCGGTGACGGAGACGCCGAGCCGGGCGTGCGTGGGGGTCTCGCCGTTGCGCAGCTGCTGGACGACCGGCCACACCTGGTCGATCGGGATCGCGAACCCGAGCCCGATCGAGCCGCCGGAGGAGGAGTCGAGGCCGCCGCTGGACGCGGTCCGGATCGAGGAGTTGATGCCGACGACGTCGCCGTTCAGGTCCACCAGCGGGCCGCCGGAGTTGCCGGGGTTGATCGCGGCGTCGGTCTGGATGGCGGGGTACGTCGTGTCCTGGCCGCTCTGGCCGGTCTCGCTGCCGACCGACACGGGCCGGTTCAGCGCGCTGACGATGCCGCTGGTCACGGTGGCCTCGAGGCCGAAGGGCGAGCCGATCGCGACCACGTTCTCGCCGACGGCGACCTGGGTGGAGCGGCCGATGGTGGCCGGCTGCAGTCCGGAGACGCCCTGGGCCTTGATGACCGCGAGGTCGGTGAGCGGGTCGGTGCCCACGACGGTGGCCTTCTTGGCGGAGCCGTCGTTGAAGCTGACCGACATCTCGCCGCCCTGCCCCGCGACCGCGACGACGTGGTTGTTGGTGAGGATCTCGCCGTCGGAGCTGATGATGATGCCCGAGCCGGAGCCCTCCCCCTGGGCGCCCTTGACGTTGATCTTCACGACCGAGGGGAGCACGGACTTGGCGACGGCCTCGACGGAGTCGGCGGCGGGCGCGACGTCCTTGCGGTTCACGATGGTGGAGGTCTGCGACCCCGTCGAGGACGGCTCCGCGGAGGAGCCGCCCCCGACCAGGTTGTCGATCGCGGTGAACCCGGCGCCGCCAGCCAGGCCGCCGAGCCCACCCGCGACCAGGGCCGCCGCCAGGAGACCGGCGACGACCGCCCCGCCCGGACGGGACGACCGCGTGCGATCCGGTCGTCCCTCGTCCGTGCGGTCGGCGAAGCCGAACCCCCCGAACCGCGCGGTGTCCGGTTCGGGGGCGGGACCGTACGACGAGCCGTGGGCGGCGTACGGCGACGAGGACTGCTGCCGGTCAGGGGTGGGACCGGCCTCGCCGTACCGGTGGGTCGAGCCACCGGTCGTGCTGTCCGTCAGTCGCTGCGTGTCGTCCGAGCTGCTCTCGTCGGGCGGGTTCTGCTCCGTCATGCCTCCAAGCCTGACGGGCCCGGCTTAACCGGCACTGAGAACCTCCTGGGACGAGCCCGTGACCCGCCCGGGGATCGTCATCCAGAACGCCGCGCCTCCCGACTCGGAGGCACCCACGCGCACCGTCCCGCCGTGCCGCTCGGCGACCTGCCGCACGATCGAGAGCCCCAGTCCCGAGCCGGGCAGGGTGCGCGACTCGGGGGAGCGGTAGAAGCGGTCGAAGACGTGCGGCAGGTCGGTCGCCGCGATGCCGTTGCCCTGGTCGGCGACCAGCAACGTCCCGTCGACCAGGCGCACGGTGACCACGCCGAGCGGGGGGCTCCACTTGGCGGCGTTGTCGAGCAGGTTCGTGACCGCCCGCTCGAGGGCGGCCGGCTCGCCGATGACCGTCCAGGGCTCGACCTGGGCGTCGAAGTGCAGGCTGCTGGCCCGGCGGCGGACCCGTTCGACCGCGCGCTCGGTGACGTCGGCCAGGTCCACCTCCTCCAGCGCGAGCCGGGCGGGCTCCTCGCGGGCCAGCTCGGTGAGGTCGCCGATGAGGGTGGTGAGCTCCTCGATCTGGAACTGGACGTCGTCGAGCAGCTCGGCCCGCGACGCCGCGGACAGGCCGCCCTGCCGGTCCGCCTGGGTGAGCAGGTCGAGGTTGGTGCGCAGGGACGTCAACGGGGTGCGCAGCTCGTGGCCGGCGTCCGCGACGAGCTGCCGCTGCCGGTCCCGGGACGCGGACAACGCGGTGAGCATCGCGTTGAACGCCCGGGCCAGCCGGGCGATCTCGTCGTTGCCCTCCACCTCGATCGGGTCCAGCTGCTCGGTGCGGGCGATCTCCTCGGCCGCGTCGGTGAGCCGGCGCACCGGACGCAGCCCGTTGCGGGCCACGGCCCAGCCGGCGAGCGCGGCGGCGATGACCCCGGCCGCACCCAGCAGGAACATCACCAGGCCGAGCTTGTCGAGCGCGGCCTCGTTGGCCTGCAGCGACTGCGCCACGATGAAGGCGATGCCGTTCTCGCCGGTGGGCACGGTCGCGACCCGGTAGTCGACGCCGTTGGAGGCGGTGATGGTGCGGCAGGAGTACTTCGAGGTCCCGCGAGCCACCGCGAACTCCGGCGCGCCGGGCGCCACGGTCGCGCCGGCCGGCCCCTTGGTCATCAGCGCCCGGCCGTTGGCGAACGCGTAGCCGATCGAGCTGTCGGTGGCGCCCTGGAGGAAGGTGGGGATGTCGCCCACGGCGACCGCCGAGGGGCTGTACACCGCGGTGGCGTAGGCCCGCCGATGCAGGGACTCGTCGAGGGCGGAGAGGATCTGGTGCCGGACGGTGAGGTACGACGCGAGGGAGACCAGCGCGACGGAGACGCCGACCGCGATCGTGGTGAGGAGGATGACCCGGCTGGCCAGGGACCGCCGGTAGCGCAGGTGGCCGAACGGCGTCTTCATGGTGCCGCGCTCACTCCGGCGTGAGGCGCAGGACGTAGCCGACGCCGCGCACCGTGTGGATCAGCCGCGGCTCGCCCTCGGCCTCGGTCTTGCGGCGCAGGTACCCGACGTAGACCTCGAGGGAGTTCGCGGTGGTGGGGAAGTCGTAGCCCCACACCTCCTCGAGGATGAACGAGCGGTCCAGCACCCGCCGTGGCCGCCGCATGAACATCTCCAGCAGCGTGAACTCGGTGCGGGTCAGCTCGATCGGGCGGTCGCCGCGGCGTACCTCGCGGGTGGCGGGGTTCAGGGTGAGGTCGGCGAAGGTGAGCACCTCGGCCTCGAGCTCGTCCGGGCCGGTCTGGTGCACGCGCCGCAGCAGCGCGCGCAGCCGGGCCAGCAGCTCGTCGAGGGCGAAGGGCTTGGTGAGGTAGTCGTCGGCGCCGGCGTCCAGCCCCTCGACCCGGTCGCCGACCGAGTCGCGGGCGGTCAGCACGAGGATCGGCAGGTCGTTGCCGGCTGTGCGCAGCGCCCGGGTCGTCTCGATGCCGTCGAGCCGCGGCATCATCACGTCGATGACCAGCGCGTCCGGGAGGCGGCCGGCGATGGTCGCGAGGGCCTCGGCCCCGTCGCTGGCCAGGCTGACGGCGTACCCGTTGAACTCCAGGGACCGGCGCAGCGACTCGCGCACGGACCGGTCGTCGTCGACGACGAGGACGTGCGGCGGTGTCTCGGTGCCGGTGCTCACACCTCAACTCTGCCACCGCTGCCTGAGCCGTGCCTGAGAACCGGCCGGGGCCGATCAGAGCAGGCTGCGGGCCGCCTCGCCGGCGCGGGCACCGTAGCCGGCCCCACCGGAGCCGTGCCCGAACAGGCACGCGTGCACCAGCAACGGGAAGAGCTGGTGCAGCGCGACCCGGTCCTCCCACCCCTCGGCCAGCGGCGTCGCCTCCCGGTACGCGTCGAGCACCCGCGCCAGCTGCGGGCACCCGAACAGCGCCAGCATCGCGAGGTCGGTCTCGCGGTGGCCGCCGTGCGCTGCCGGGTCGACCAGCCAGACGGTGGCGTCCCTGCCCCAGACGAGGTTGCCCGACCAGAGGTCGCCGTGCAGGCGGGCCGGCGGCTCGTCGGGGCCGGCGAGGTCGACGATGCGGCGCACGACGGCCTCGACGGCGGCCGCGTCGGGCGGGGCGATGCCGCCGCGGTCACGGGCCAGCTTGAGGTAGGGCAGCACCCGGCGCGTGGCGTAGAACTCCGGCCAGGTGGGCGCCTCGCGGTTGGGCAGCGGCAGGGTCCCGATGTAGCCGTCCGCGCCGGAGGCGGTGCCGAAGCCGTCCGCGCCCTTCGCGTGCGTCGCGGCCAGGGCGCGGCCGAAGGACTCGGCGGCGTCGCCGGTGGGCCGGGACTCCTCGACCCAGGCCAGGATCAGGCAGTCGTCCTGCACGGCGAGCACCTCGGGGGTGGGTGCGCCGCCCGCCTCCGCCAGCCAGACCAGGCCGGCGGCCTCGGTGCGGAAGAAGTCGGCCGGCGCGTGCGGCCGGGTCTTCACCAGGGCGGCGCCGCCGCTGGAGAGCTTGAGCCGGGTGGCGGTGCAGATGTCCCCGCCGGCGACAGGTGAGGTGGCGACCACGGCCGTGCCGAGCAGGGTCTCGGCCCGCTGCGCGATCCCGCCCGCCCGCGCCATGTCAGTCGTCCGCCTCCGCGCGGACCGCGGCCGCGTCGTCCCGCTCCAGGGCCTCGGCGAGCACGGGCACCAGCACGTCCGCGGTGCGCTCGACGATCGCGAGCACGGCCTCGAAGCCGTCGTCGCCGCCGAAGTAGGGGTCCGGTACGTCGCGGTCGCCGGCCGGCCGCACCCGGGGGTCGAAGTCGCGGAACATCCGCACCCGCGAGGCGGGTCCCAGCTCGATGAGGTCGGCGAAGTTGTCGGTGTCCATGGCGAGCACGAGGTCGACGTCGTCGAACCAGGCGGCCTCGATCTGCTGCGCGCGGTGCCGCGTCGCGTCGTACCCGTGCGTGGTCAGCAGCGCCGCCGCCCGCCGGTCCATCGGGCCGCCGATGTGCCAGCCCCCGGTGCCGGCGCTGACGACCTCGACCCGGCCCTCGAGCCCCGCCGCCTCCAGTCGGTCGTTGACCACGACGTCGGCCATCGGCGAGCGGCAGATG
>Ga0308176_10000496_pt1 | contig 24993 bp, 15 predicted proteins | sample PhyCR2_3_FD_203890 | JGI IMG/M metagenome (GOLD analysis project Ga0308176, IMG submission 203890) | Soil microbial communities from UC Gill Tract Community Farm, Albany, California, United States - DLSLS.C.R2 | ecosystem: Environmental > Terrestrial > Soil > Agricultural land | place: USA... | reverse complement strand
AACCGTGACGTACACGGAGCGGTGGATCCCGCGGTGTCCGTCGACCACCTGGTCGACCGTGTCGTCCCCCCGCCGAAACCGTGACGCACGCGGGCGGTGGATCGTGAGGGACAACCACGACGAGGCCACTGTCGGTGCCGCGGCCCCGGTCGCGGATGCCAACGCGGTCGCGGTTTGCGTTACCGTCTGTGCATGCGGATCGCGCTCGTCGTTCTTGCCGTGGCGACCTGGTCGGTTCCAGCACGCGCCGATGGCGTGACCGGTACGTGGTCGGGGACCATCGACCTTCCCGGCCAACCACTTGGCTTCTCGGTGACGTTCTCCGCCGACGGCGCGGCGGCCATCGACATTCCGGCGCAGGGCGCGCACGGCCTCGCCCTCGCGAAGGTGGCGATCGCGGGGAAGGCCGTCGGCTTCGAGATCTCGCAGGCCGGCGCCGTGTTCAAGGGGACCCTCGACGGCGACACCATCAAGGGCACGCTGACGCAGGGCGGCCAATCGATCCCGTTCGCCATGACGCGCGGTAAGGCCGCCCCCAAGGATACATACACGCCGCCGCCTCCGCCGCGCCGCCCGCTGACCGCCGAGATCGGGCGACGGCTTGTCGGGAGCTGGCAGGGCAGCTTCGAGTACCAGGGTACGATCGCGATCGCCGTCGACCTCATCGAAGCGAACGGCCTCGTGGTGGGGACCGAGTACCAAGAGCGCACGTGCAGCGGCACGAGCGCGATCGCGAACCTGTCGCTCACCTTCGATCGCGTGCACTTCGAGGTGCCCAGCAAGAACATGTCGCCGAGCTACTTCGACGGCGTGCTCGCGAACGACACGATCTCCGGAACGCTGCACCAGGACGGCGTCCAGCACCCGTTCACGGTCAAGCGCACGGCCATCGACAAGCCGTACACCGAGACCGAGCTGTCGATCCCGTCGGCGAACGGCGCGACGCTCGCGGCGACGCTGACCACACCCAAGGGCGGGCCGGCGCCGGTCGTGGTGCTCGTCACCGGATCGGGCCCGCAGGATCGCGACGAGTGCGTGCTTGGTATCCGGCCGTTTCGCCAGCTCGCCGATCACCTCGCACGTCACGGCGTCGCCACCCTGCGCTACGACGATCGAGGCACCGCGCGCTCGACGGGCGACTTCGCTGCGGCCACCGCAGCCGACTTCGCCGACGACGCCGAGGCGGCCGTGCGGTTCCTCGCGACACGGACCGATGTCGATCCGAAGAAGGTTGGCGTGCTCGGACACAGCGAAGGCGGGGCGATCGCACCGATGATCGCCGCGCGCGACAAGGCGGTCGCGTTCATCGTGCTGTGGGCCGGACCCGGCCTGCCGTTCGATCAAATCATCATCCGGCAGGCTGGCGAGCTGGCGCGCGCGGAAGGTGAACCTGCCGACAAGATCGCGCACGCGGTCGCCATCCAGCAGGTGCTGTGGAAGCTGATGCATGGCTACACCGATCGCGGCAAGCTCAAGGCGGCATTCGGCGCGGCGGTGAAGGCGCGCCTCGACAAGAAATCGCTCTCCGAGCTCGGCCCCTTCGACATCTGGCTCGAGAGCCAGGTCGCGACGGTGTGGACCCCGTGGTTCCGCTGGTACCTCGGCTACGACCCGCAGGCGACGCTGCGCAAGGTCACCTGCCCGGTGCTCGCGATCAACGGCGCGCTCGACAAGCAGGTCGACGCGAAGCAGAACCTGCCCGTGATCAAGGCCGCGCTCGCGCACAACAAGGACGTCTCGATCATCGAGTTGCCCGGCGTCAACCACGTGTTTCAGGCGACGAAGACCGGTGCGTTCAGCGAGTACGCGAAGAATCCGCCGGTGATGGACGCGTCCGTCCTCGATGCCACGACGATCTGGATCCGGACGCACACTGGGCTCGACTGAGGATCGTAGCCCCACTCCTGGGGAGAACCCGCAGCTGGTGCCCAGAGACCGCGTTACCAGAACCGCGCTGAAATACCATCCCACTGACAACACGGCGACCCGGCAGCGGTCATCGGTGTCCGCTGCGATCAGCTTCGCCACTTCGGCAATCGGCACCGCCACGATGTCGGGGCTCATGGCCGTGACATGGAAGCGAAGCGAGGGTTCCCGGAGCAGCTTGCAGCCGCTTGGGCCGGCGCAGTGGAGCATCGTCGACAACCCGGTCGGTTTCTGGCGTGGCAGGTGCTCGTCCATGAACCTGTGCGCGAACTTCTTGACGGTCAGCGAGGCCCATCGAGTCCATGACTCGATGGGGCAGCGCACGAGGGCGCAGCCCGTCGAACGCGCTCGACGCGGTGAGCAGGGGAAGAAGGGGCTCACGTCACATGGACAGACCGAGTGAGTCGGCGCCTTGTGCCAGCGTTCACAGCCCAGACTTCTAAAGCACCCGTTGGGGTCGTTGAGCATGGAGACTAGGTTGCGAAGTGCCGGCTCGCCGCGGACCTCTGGGATCTCGTCGATGCGATGCAATTCGCGCCTGAGATCCAGATAGCTGTGGCTGTCCGGATCGTCCTGTGGGCGGTCGTAGGGTACGCCCAGTACGCGCTGGCTCTCGTTGAAACGGATCCAGCAGCTTCGCGCCCGTCCGGGCGACGTCCTTCGTGTTTCGCGTCACGAGTGTGAGATCGTGGGCGAGCGCCGTGGCGGCCAGCAGGCCATCGATGACCGGAATCGGATTGGGGACCATCAGCTCGGCCCAGCGGTTGGCCACGACGGCAGTCACGGCGAGCACGCGATCTGCGAACGCAGCCTCGATGTCGGAGATCCATGCATCGAGCCTGGAGGCGCTCTCCGGGTCTCTTCGGCGGAGGAGCAAGATCCCGCGCCGCAGCTCGGCGATCACCACCACGGAGGTGAACAGCTCCGAGGGATCCACCCCTCGGAACCAGGCAACGACCTGCTCGACGCGCTTCGGCTTCCGGAGCTCCGACAGGACGTTTGAATCGATCAGGTATCCCACTCGATCCCCGGCCGCCCGAGGTCCCGGATGCGTTCGAAGTCGGCGTCGTTACCGACGGCCGGCGCGGACAGCAGGACATCAACGAGGTTGCTTTGCGACGGCCGAGCCACGCTGCAGGTCTGGACCTGCTCGATGTCCCGGCGGGCGAGCCAGTAGATGCTCGCCGCCTCCGCCACTTCGCGCTCGATGTCCTCCCTCGTCTTCGGATGGAGGAACGCGCGCTCATTGACGTCGATGGCGATCCGCATGGTGATCGATTCTAGCGCCCGGTGCGATCGGTAACCAGCCGCTCGGGGCGGCGAAACCTCGCTTGAAATATCCTTGCCGCAGCGCTATCGCCGCTGCCCGCCGCGCGGTGCAGGTACAGCGACCACAGCGGCACGTCGAAGAGGATGCGCCTCACCGCAGGCTCTGCAGCCCGAGCCCCGAGCTGACCGCGCGCGCGACCTCGGCGTGCAGGCCCTGGATCTCAGCGACCGCGTCGCCGAGCACCGTCTTGGTCCGCCGGCCGCCGGACTTCGCCAGCTCCTGCAGCTTGGCCTGCTACGCGTCGAACTGCTCGACCGCCTGCGCGGCCTGCGCGATGTAGATCTTGCGGTCGCCGGCCTTGAGCCCGCGACCTTGCTCGCGATCTCGCGCGCGGCATCGAGGATCTCGACGCTCTGCATGCTTGCCGGGTCGGCCAGGTTGCCGACGATGCGCGCCACCTTCGAGCGCTCCTTGGGCTCACGCCACAGGCTGTCGACCAGGATCGCGAGATCCTCGGGACAGGTCTTGTTCTCGCCGGCGAGCCACGCCGACGCCCGAACGATCCCGAGCGACTTTTTCCACCGCCGATCCGACGCCGTGATCCCCTCGCCGCGGCACGCGTCGCGGATCGCCAGCAGCGCGTCGACCGTGTCGTCCGTGACCTTGACCGCGGCGACCTCGCCCTGCGCGCGGCGCAGCTCGTCCATCGTGAGCGTCGCCGCGATCGCCGGCTCGGGGCCGACCAGGATGCCCCGATCTTCTCGACGGCGCCTTGAAGGCGCCGCAGCTCGGCGGCATAGACCGACGGCACCCAGTAGATGCCGCCGCCGTCGCGCAGGGTCACCGCCGCCCACTTGCCGAGCGCCTTCACGATCGCGCGCCTGACGTCATCGGCGGTGTGCGTGGTGCGCAACGTGCGGAACCCGGCGAGCACGGCCCGGGCGATGTCATGGGAGGCCATGGGAGGCCATGTCGCTGGTGATCGCCTCGCTCGCGCGCTCCGGTCGCACGCGGGCTTCCTGCACGCTACGTTGCCCGCGTCGTCGCGGTTCTCGCGGACGATGGCGAAGACGATCTCGGCGTCGCTGCTCACAGCCTTCACCCACCGGCCGGCGGACTTCGCAAGCTCGCCAACGCGAGGCGGGTGGTGCGACCCGGAAATCCGTCGCTATGTCCGTTGCCACCGCACTGCGAGCGAAGTCGCGCAGGCCGTCGTTCGACCCAGAATGTGGTCGTGTGGCTCACAGCACCCGCGGTATGCTCACGCTAGGAGCAAACTGCCATGTGGTTCGAACGCCGCCTCGACACGATAACGCTCTCGGACCTTGAAGGATTGGTGAGAGAGCGCGTTCGCGAGAACCGCTCGCTCGACTACAAGGACGAGCAACCTGCCGCAGCCCAGGCAACCAACGACAAGAAGAGTGAGTTTGCCGTGGATGTGTCAGCATTGGCGAATGGCGTCGGCGGGTTGCTCGTCTACGGGTCGCAGAGGAACGCGAGAACAATCAACCCACCGGCATCCCACAGACGATCAACGGACTACGTGGATTCGTCCTCGATGCAGAGGAGACGAGGCTGCGCTCCCACCTGGAGGCTGCGCTCGATCCGCGGTTGCCTACCGGACTTCTCGAGTTCCATGGCGTTCTCGGAGGCGCGCAGGGGCCAGTCTTGCTGGTGCGCGTGAATAGAAGCTTCTCCGGTCCGCACATAGTTCGGGCTGACGGCCGATTTCGGAATGGGTTCTATGTGCGCGATGGTCCGCGGAACCGGAATCTCGATGCGAGAGGAGTTAGAGAAATCAGGAGGCGCCCGTTCCTCTAGAGGGTGGCGGTCGCATCATCCTGCATGTCGCACCTGCCGCGCTCGATGATAGCGAGGTGCTAGTCGATCCTCGCGACTGCCAACGCGTCGCATCCGAACAGCGCCTGCTGCCTCTGCGTGCGAGTTCGCCGGAACACTGCGATCATCATTTCAACATCGATGGGCTAGTGATCACTGCGTTGCAGATCAAGGACCGTTTCGTGGGGTATCTGCAGCCGATCCTCCATGCGATGTGGCAGGCGGGCGGACATGCCAGCTGTCCTCGGTATCACGGCGGCACGTATGACCGCAATTACGAGCTTCAGTGACCTTGCATCACGAGTCGATGGCTCGGGCATGTCGATGAGCGCTATCGAAACCACGGATGTCGACGAGAACAACGTGTCACCCCCTCGGCGCATACCTGGATGCGGTCCTCGGCCGGGTTCAGGATGACGATGAGGACGACACCGGGTGGCAGGCGCGCGGCTCCCGTGCGTTCGGCTGGTCCGTGCTGTGCTGGGCGAACGAAGCGAGAGGTCCGCGGGTTGACGTCGCCTTGCTCGTGAGAGCGCTGGCGAAGAAACGGATCGTGCCGAGGATCGAAAACGCTGAGCGGTTCGCGAGCGAGAGCCTCGTGCTGCTCTTGCGGCACGATCCGACGGGCGTCGAGTTCGACGTGTCCATGGCGTGGACGGACTTCGAGCACGCCGCGATCGCTGCATCTTCGGTCGCCGTCTTTGGTGTGGTGAAAGCTCCGATGGCACGCCCCGAAGACCGCAGCACAGGAGCCCGCTCGTGAGGTACGTGCGGGAATCCGGATGCGCTGACCCTGAGTGGCTGTAAGTCTTCGCTGGAAACGTAAATTAGGCCTCGCTGGCATGCGTAGGCAATGTGGACCCTGCTGCGATTTGCTGCATTGATCTGCACGTGGTGTTTCGATAGCCTCTACTCATCTCGCATGTGGGATGAGAGTGTCGGAGGCATTGATGTCGAGACGGCGTCCGCAGTGATCAGGGCGCGAGGTTCAGGGGCTGGATCGCACCGGCGTGACGGCTACGGGTGGGCTATCGATGCTGGAGTGAACGAGGAAGTGGTGAGGCGGTGACGCGCTGGCTGCACCCACCCGAGCTCGAGCGCCAGCGCGCACGAAATCTGTTCGATCCGATCGTCGAAGGCGACCGCTATGGCTTGTCACGCGAGCTCTCGCTCGCGGTGTAGGAGCGGGTGTGCGCGGATTCAACGGATAGCGCAGGCGTTTGCGACACGGAGCTGGCTCAGCGACGATTTCATGAGCTCGTCGCGCGCATTGCAGCACGCGGTGGACGGCTGCGCCCTGACGTCGGCCGGCTCACGCGTGTGGGGACCGAGAGCGCCGGCACGCCACTCGGCGTATGGGGCATCGCCGAGCTGGCTTCCCGTACACCCGGTCGGGGGACATTGGTCGCAGCGGAGGAGCGACGGTGGCGCGAGCGAGAACCGGCCCCGCCAGCTTCCCAGAAAACTGATGGGCCAGTGGAGAGGCCTGAGCTTCCGGGTGCCAGCGAGGTAACGCGCGCGATGGCCGCGTTGCAGCACAGGGCCGATTCAGAGCAAGCGAAGCCGGTGATCATGGCAGCGCCCGCCCAGGTGCGCCGACCACTTGACCCGAGTATGTGGGCATCACCCGTGCGAGGGCCGGAGCTCTTTGCCTCGCGCTCGACGGCTGCCCTCGGCGTTCCCGCGGAAGAATCGCGGCAACCCACCCCTGAGGTCCGGCCAATTGTAATGGCTTTGCGAGAGCAGCAGCTGACGGCGGTCGCGACCGGGCAAGGCACCGCGGAGGCGCTGGCAGCGGCCGAGCCGGCAACAGCAGCCGCAGTGCTGAGCGAGCTCCGGACTGAGCACATATCGGGGCACACGGCGCCTGTAGTAGCACGCGATCCATGGATATCCGCCGAGCTCCTGCCGCTGGTTCCCGGGCGCAACCCGCCACCGCTCCGCACCGACCCACTCCGTGCCGATCCGCCGATGGCGCTCCGCAAGGAAGCCGACCTCGACGGCGACGTCGACCCGGCACACCCCGCGGTCCGCGAAGCGCTCGATCGCCGCGGTGACGGACATCCGCTCCCCAACACGATCCAGTACGAGATGGAGCGCGCGTTCGGGACCGAGCTCGCACGTGTCCGCATCCACATCGACGCACTCGCCGACTGCGCCGCCCGCGCACTTCACGCCCGGGCCTTCACCGTCGGCGAAGACATCTTCTTCTCGGCCGGCGCGTTCGCGCCGAGCTCCTCGTCGGGCCAGAAACTACTGGCCCACGAGCTCGCGCACGTCGTCCAGGGCTGGCAGGGCCGCACCCAGGCCGCCGGTGGCGATGCGACACGCGTCAGCGACCCCGGCGACGTCCTGGAGCGCGAAGCCGACGCGACCGCCGAGCGGATCCAGGGCCAACTCGAACTTGGTGCCAACGACTTCGCGCACCAATCGACCACCGCGCACCAACCGATCGCCGCCGCCGCGAGCAACCCGACCGTAGCCGACGCGAACCAACCAACCGCAGCTACCGCGCACCATCCGACCGCAGCCAATTCGCACCATCCGACCGCAGCCAATTCGCACCATCCGATTGCATCCGCCAGGCGCCTGCCGATCGCTGCCGCGGCGAGTCACCTGCGGTCACCGCACGCCATCGATCGCATGTTCGGAGCCGCACATCGCTCGCTCGTCCGGGGCGCGGACGCGCCCGCACACGGCGTCTGGCGTACACCGCAGGCCGGTGCGCGCAGCGGCGTTGGCGACGATACGCCGATCGCGATGTCGGTGTCGCTCTCCGGCATCACGCTCGTCGTCCCGGAGACCGTGCGATTCCGCGCCGGCTCCCGCCTGGAGCAAGGCATGGGCGTCGCGCTGCGCCGCCTGATCGGCCCGGCGTACCAGGCCGGAATGGAGCGTCGCCTGATGCGCCATCTGAGCGCCGGCGGGCTGCACGCGTCGGGCTCGCTCGCCGGCGCCGCGCGCGGCGGCGAGCTCATGGGCAGCCTGACGATGTCGCCCGACATCGCGACGCGAACGCTCGGCTGGCTCGACGCGCAGAACATCGCTGTCGATCTGTCGACCGCGCAGCGCCAGCTGCTCAGCCTCGGCGTCGCCACGACGCAGGCGTGGGCCGGCTTCCCTGCGCGCAACCTGCAGGAGCTCGGCGAGGCGCCGCTGCCCGCCTGGTATCGCTACGACCTGTTCGTGCGCGAGGTCGCGCACCAGGGCACCCAGCTCAACGCGTACGTCACTGCGGTCGAACGCTTCCGCGCATCCTCGCAGGAGGGCGATCGCGCCGCCGCGGTCACCGCCCTGCGCACGCTGCTGGCCGCGGTCAACACCTCCGCACACGTGCTGGAGGCCATCCGCGCCGACGCCGCGCTGATCTCGCACGCCGCGTACCGCGCGCTGTGGCCCACGCCGGCGGGCCAGCCGGCGCGCCTGGCCGACGCCAACACGCCCCCGAACGCGCGGGTCGCCGAGCTGTTCCTCATCTTCGCGCCGACCCAGCCCGCACTCGCGCAGACCGCCGACACCGATCCGGCGTCGCGCCACGAGCTGCTCGAGCGGTTCTCGCGCTTCATGACCAACGCGATGACGACCGGCGCCGGCGGCGATCAGGTGCTCCAGGATCAGCCCGGCCGCGCCAACGCGCCGCCCCATCCATCGCAGATGAGCGCATACCCCGCGCTCCAGCCCCCGCTGTTCGAGGCCGCCCTGCAGACCGATCACCGGTTCACGATGGCGCTGCAGTTCCCGACGGTGTTCGACGCGTTCGCGCACTACTCGTACTTCTGGGAGCGCATCCGGATTCCGGACAGCCAGATCGGCGGAGTGATCGACGCCGACCACGCTACCGGCAAGCGCCCGACCTGGGGCGAGGTCGGCAGCGCGCGCATGAGCCGTGCCAACCGCTACGCACAGGCCGACCTCGGTCGCGCCATCGACCAGATCACCGGCAGCCTCGGCGACGCCGGCATGGGCGCGCTCGATGTCGCGGCCGCCGCGGCGATCTTCCGCTACGTCGGCACCGGCATCCGGCTGGCGTTCGAGATCATCACGCGCCCCGCCAACGAGCAGGCGGTGGTGTTCCCTGAGGAGGGCCTGTACCTCGTGCGTTGCCGCGCCGTCCCGCTCAACCAGGACGACGCCGAGGTCGTGCGCGCGCCCAGCGTCGCGTACCTCCCGGTGTTCGCGCGGGCCGGCGCGCAGATGGCCGAGGCCCAGGTCTCCGCCGCCAGCAGCGAGCATGATCAGGCGCTCGCGCGGATGGCCGAGATCGACGCCGCGCTGCGCGACCCCGCAATCCCCAACCGCGCCGATCTCGAGGCCGAGCGCGCCGATCTGGTGGCATCGATCGGCTCGGTGCCCGCGCGGATCGCGCTCCAGCAGCGCCTGCTCAACGATCGCCTGCGCACCGTGCCGGCGAGCTCTCCCGAGGCCGCGGCGATCCACCGCCAGCTCGAGGCGCTACAGCAGATGCTCGAGGTCCGCCAATCGCGCGCCTCCGATCTCACCGGCTCCGAGGTGCTCAACGCAACGTTCGTTTCCGACGAACGCCAGACCCTACGCCTGATCATGGAGGCCGCGCCTCGGCCTGCGCGCGGCGCGCGCCAGCGCTACTACGTCTCGGACGTCACCACCCCCAACAGTACGCACGCCGAGGGCAGCGGCGCCACGCGCTCCGACGCGATCCTCGCAGCGATCCAGTCGATCCTGGAGTCCGCGGTCGGCGCCTACGGCCGTGGCGAGGTCGCCGTCCAGATCGACGGTCGCACATTCTCGCGCCGCATCGAGGCGGGCCAGACCGCGCTGCTCATGGAGACCATCGAGAACACCGCCACGGTGCTCTCGATCGCCGCGGTCGCCGCTGCGCCATTCACCGGCGGCGCATCGCTCTCGATCCTGTTGCCGCTCGGCGCGCTCGGCGCGATCCCCTCGGCGTTCCGGCTCGCCACCCGCGCCGAGAACGGCACGCTCCGCCTCGATCTGCAGACCGCGATGGACGTGGTCAACATCGCCGGTGGCCTGATCGGCCTCGGCCAGGCCGCCACGCCGCTGCGCATGGTGCGGCTCAGCGGCGCCCTGATGATCGCCGGCATCGCCGCCAACGGCTCCGGCATGCTGCTGATGGGCGCCGGCATGATCGCGCAGATCGAGATGCTCGCCGGTCTGCCGCCCGGCCTGCGCGCCGCGCGCATGATGGAGATCGTCGCCCAGGGCATGATCGCCGCCGGCCTCGCGGTCGGCACCATGCTCGCCGAGCGCGCCCGCGCCCGGCAATCCGAAGCCGCCGTCACCGCCACCGACGACGAGGCCGCGCGCGGCATCACCGGCATCCACGACGAGGCCGGCATGTCCGGTCGCCGTGGCAACCAGGGCCCGATGCGCTCCGAGCAGATGAGCATGGACGGCGTCGAGGTCACGACCGAGTTCAACGGGTTGTCGGGCCGCCTCCAAGGCTTCGTGCGCCAGATGGAGCGTCGCGGCTGGGTTCGCACCAGCGAGATCTCGCCCGCAGAACTCAGCGAGCTGTCGCGCTGGTTCGGCCGCGAGATCGGCGTGGTCCAGAACCCCAACATCGGCCGCCTGCGACTGATCCTCGGGACCCGCAACGGCGTGCTGAAGGCGCAGGTCCGGCCCGGCGAGATCTTCCTCGTGCACACCCACCCCGTCATGACCTCGGAGCCCGGTCACTTCTCCGGCACCGACATCCCGAACGCTGGCGTGCGCGTCGAAGCCGTGGTCGACTGGAACGGCCTAATCACCTACTTCAACCGCGATGGCGTGCTCAACCCGCGATCCGAGACGACCGGCGTGGTCCTCCCCATGGACTACAATGCAGGCTTCATGAACCCAGAGGGCATGATCGTCGGCTACGGCACGATCCGCTGGATACCGCTCGGCGACGGCACCTTCCAGGTGAGCGTGCGATGAAGCCGCCCAGCTGCACGTTCTGCGGCCGCATCGTGCTCGAGTTCGAGGGCCAATTCGAGATCCTGCACGCTTACCTGCTCGAGCCCACGCAACGCGACGGCGTCCCCGTCGGCACGTGCCACCTTGCCTGCCTCGCCGGCTCGCCGTGGGTCACGCTGTGGGCCGACCGCCGTGCCCACCACCACGCCGCCGTGCTTCGCCACGACGCCATCGGCCAGGACGCCCAGCACCGCGCGTTCCGCGACCGCCGCAACCGCGAGTGGGTCGTCATCGCTGCCACCGGCGAAGTGTTCGGCTGGCGCATCGGCGCCGAGCGCACCGCCCCTCGCCGCGACGGCGGCCGCCTGTTCCCCGTCGAGCAAGAATACAACCTCGAGCTTCCCGATCAGGCCCCGCTCATCGCCGAGGCCCAAACCGCCCTCGACCAGCGCAAGCGCTACCCGCTTCCCCGACTCGTCGACGCTCTCGGCCTCACAGACGCGATCCTGCACCCTGCCGCCCTCGCCGACGGCGCCTTCGTGCTCGACGCCTCGCTCCGCCGCTACTGGTCCGCCACCGCCGTCTCCGCCCGCGTCCGCTACGCCCGCTGGATCCCCGACGCTGCGATCGCCCTCATCGAGGGCCACGAGCGGTAGCCGATGCGCCAGTCGTGCGCAACTCCGCGCCAAGTTGCGCAGGTTCAGCACAAGCTGCACGCCGGGGCACCGCACGTCCGGCGCTCGTGCGAATCGAACGAAGCCCGACGAGGTGTCTGGAACGACCACCTCGCGCGCATACGGCTGGCGTTCGTCGTCCGCGCCGTTGCGAAGCTTAGCTACGATCGTGCCCAGCTCTTCGACGAAGAGTCGTGGTGCTTTTTCGCGATGCTGCTCCCACCACGCCCGCTTCTCCCCGCAAACGCCTTGTGAACAATGAGCGCACGAACGACGCGCTCGACCTCGACCGCTGCCTCCGGGATCGGATTCATCGACGTGCGCGCGCGAACAGCCGCTGCTGCTCGACGAACCCGGAGCTGGTGCGCCGCTCCTCGGACAGATCATCCAGCCGAACCGCGGACAGCAACATCTCCGTCTGGGCGAGGGCCGTCGCCGGGTCGAGCCGGCGCAGTTCGGCGTCCTCGAAACGCCGCCGAGGCGCCAGCGTCGGCTCCGCAAGCAGCCAATGCTGGCCAGGTAGAGGATTCTGGTGTCGACGTGCTCGGTACCCCTGACCTTGTGGAACCAGACGGCGATGCCGGTGGCCGGTGAGGATAACCACCAGAGGCGATGCTGGCGACGACCCCGAAACAGCTGCCGGCTGCAAGCCCTGATCTGATCGCGTGATCAATCTACGCGGGTCCGGCCATGTTCTGGGTCATGAGATTCGCCTTGATCTGTGTCGCACTCGCGGCGTGCCACGGCTCGCACCCGGCGGGACCCGATGCCGGCATCGACGCGATGCCCGGTGCGATGGCCGACGCGGCGCCCGATGTGATGGCCGATGCGACGCCCGATGCCGGTGGACCGATCCATGTCCACGCGCAGCTGATCGGCGCGCCGGTCGCGGGGCTCCCGGTGCTGTTTCACGATCCGTCGGGGACGCTGATCGGCCGCGCGCTCACCGATGCCGGCGGTGATGCGATCGGCGACGTGCCGGACGGCAGCATGGTGACCGTCGTGTTTCCGGCGACCTCGCGCGACAACACCATGATGAACACCGTCGTGGCGGCCGCGCGCGGCGACCAGCTCGTGTTCGGGAGCCCGGCGCTGCCGCCGCGGGGCACGTGGACCGCGACGGTCCCGCCGTACACCGGCACCGTGGCCGCGCTCGACTACAATATCGCCTTCCCCTGTATCGTCGGCGATAGCCAGACCACCAGCATCGATCTCCAGGCGGCGTGCGTGCCTCCCGCACACGGACCGGCGATGGCGGTGGCCGCCGATGTCGGGGTGCCGGGGGGATTCGCCCCGCGGGCCTACATCGAGCAGGTCGACGTCGCGCTTCCCGCCGGTGGGAACCTCGCCTTCACCGGCGCCTGGCTGCCGGCGGTGAGCCAGGCGTTCGCGGTGACCGGCGTGCCGAACGGCGCGGAGATCGGGATCGGCAAGACGTGGTACCGCGGCGGCCTGCCGTACTTCGGCTTCGCGCGGATGATCCCGGGCGTCACGTCGGGGACGCTGCCCGGGCCCGGCGGCGGTGATGCGTGGCGCGCCGAGACGATCGTGTGCCTCGATCCGCAGATCCAGCAGTGCCAGATCCGTTTTCGCGACGCGACCGACCCGCTGCAGCTCGGCGATGACTTCGCGGCGCACCGCACGGCGTGGCTCGGCCGGCCGACGCTGACCTTCGGCGCGCGCGCGACGAGCGCGTGGACCACCGACATCGCGCCGGATGCGACGATCCTCGCGACCCGCATCTTCGGGTTCGACGAGAACTCGATCCCGCAGGCCGAGTGGGACGTCGTGCAGCCCGCGGTCGCCGCGACGTCGGGTACGGTCACGCTCCCCGAGCTGCCGGCCGACCTCGCGCCGCTCTGGGTCGGGCCGTCGACCGATGGCTACTCCGAGACCGAGCTCGATCGGATGGAGACGCTATCGTATGCGGCCGTGCGCGCGCGCTGGTTCTCGACGCCGCCGGTCGGCGAGCTCGAGGTCGCGCAGCGTAGCTTCTCGCAGCTCCCGTGAGGCGATGATCGGGGGAAGCGTCAGAGCAGGGCCAGGAGCTCGTCGGTCGTGAGGACGGTGGCGAACTCGCGGTTCAGCTCGGCCAGGCCGACCTCGTGCATCTCCGCGGCCGGGATGAGGCGCCCGTTGGGGCCGGGCGAGCGCATGGCGAAGGCCACGGTGCTGTCGGACAGGACGAACGTCCGGAACCCGAGGTTGCCGGCCATCCGCGCGGTCGTCGAGACACAGTGGTTGGTGGTGAAGCCGCACAGCACCACGGTGTCGTTCGCGTGCGCCTTGAGCCGCGCCTCGAGGTCCGTGCCGATGAAGGCCGAGTTGACGTGCTTGCCGACGACCGGCTCGTCGGGCGAAGGCGCCGCGACGTCCTTGATCGCGTTGCCGGGGCCATCGGGGCGGAGCGCCGAGTTGGGTTCGACCGAGTCGTGGCGCACGTGGATCACCGGCCGGTGGCTCGCGCGCCACTGCGGGAGCAGCCGCTCGATGTTGCGCTCGGCGTCGGGGTTGTTGCGCTCGCCCCAGTACGGCTCGTCGAAGCCTTTCTGGACGTCGATCACGATCAGCGTGGCGTTCGTGGGCAGGTGTGTCGTCATCGTGGCGGCCTCTCAGAACCCCGCGAAGTCTAGCTGAAGCACGGGGGTATCCGCCTCGATATCACGGCGGAACCGCGACCACGCGTCGAGCGTGGCCTCATCCACCACGCCCGGATCGCGATACTGGTGGAACAGCGCGTAGTTCATCGAGCGCTGGAGCGCGAGCATGTCCGGGATGGCGGCCAGCCACTCTCGATCACAGCGGCGGAGCTCGCGGTAGCCGTCCAGGAACGGCGCGAGGAAGCTCGCGACGGCCTCTTCACGTTTTCCGCGAGGCTCGGCCCGCGCGACGTAGAACAGGATCACCGCGATGTCCTTGACGAACCACGCGTATTCGCAGTTGTCGAAGTCGAAGGCGGTGATCTTGCCGTCGGCGAAGCAGAAGTTGTGCGGGTGGAGATCGGCGTGGATCACGCCGTAGTTGTCCGGCGCCGTCGGGAGCTGCTTCAGACGTTCGATGATCCGCGCGGTCCGCTCGCGCACGAGCTGCTCCTCGGGAGGCGCGAACCGGTCGACGTCGACGACGTCGTACTCGTACCACTCCTGGCGCTTGAAGCGCGGGTTCGACAGCTTGTAGGTCTGCGCGCGGTTGTGGAGGCGCGCGAACAGCCGGCCCAGGTCGCGGAACAGCGGCGCCTTCCAGTAGCGCTCCTTGAGCGGCGGCACGTCGTCGAACACGAAGCCCTCGGCGCGCTCGAAGGCGGTGACGACGAAGTGGTGGCCGGGATCGCTGTCCGCGATCCGCTCGACGAACTGGCCCGCCTCCGACAGCATCGGTTGCGCGACGGGGATGCCGGAGGCTCCCAGGTAGCGCACGAACTCGATCTCGCCCAGCGTGTAGTCGATGGTCCGCCGCGTGCTGTGCGAGATGCGCAGGACCAGGCCGACGCCGTCCTCGTTTTCGGCCTCGTAGACGTAGTTCTCGAACGCGTTCAGCTCGGTGAGATCGGAGGGCAGGAGGCCGTAGCGCTGGGCGGCCTCATCGCGGATCCGTTCGTGGAAGCGGCGTACAAGCTCCGGGTGCATCGCGACCTCTTTTCGCCTCAGTCGGTGAACGTGAGGCTGCGATCCCCGTAGCGGACCACGGTGGAGGCAGCGTCGCTGGTGACGGTGACGCCCAGGCCTTCGGCGAGCGTCGCGTAGAGGGGCGGCCCGTTCCGCGGGCGGTTGTAGGCTGCCAGGTCGACGCCCGTGAGCGTACGGCCCGGCCGGCGCCGCAGCCGCTCGTTGAGCTTGCCCTGCTCGCGCGCGAGGGCCCGCAGGCAGCGACGCTCGAGCGCGAACACGTCGGCCGCGACGGCGGCCAGCTCGCTGCAGATCGGCTCGCTCACGGCCTTGTCGGCCGGGAGCGCCTGCGCGAAGAACTCGGCCAGCTGGCGCTGGCTCGCCGCCTGCACGGCCGGGTCGAGCTTCATGACCTCGTCGAGCGAGGCGCCGTCGACCTTCCCCGGCAGCGCCTCGCCGGCGCGGGCGAACAACCAGTTGCTCACAGCGATCTCCAGCTTGAACGTCTCCACCGGCGGGTGGTCCGTCCGGAGCAGCGGATAGTGCGCGAGGTCGATCGGCGCCTCCACCCGCTCCTGGAGCTCGCTGCGCGGGGTGTGGCCCGCGAAGGCCACCTTCAGCCGCTCGTGGAGCAGGCCCTGCGACGCCCCGAAGAACCGCACCACCGACTCGATCCGCTGGCCGAGCAGGCCATAGTCGATCGCGGCCTCGAGATCGCCGAGGCGCTCGCCCACGGTCGGCTCGACCTGGATCGGCGCGCTGGCCTCGCCCAGCGTCACGCGGAGATATTCATCGATGAGCCCTGGGGGCCCCGCGCAGACGCCGTGGATCCCGCGATATACCGAGTACCGCTCGGCGTGATCGGCGATGCCCTGGGCGTCGAGCGGCGTGTCGCAGCCGTGCGCTCCCGCCCTGGCGCGCAAGAGGTCGTTGGTGACCAGGCGGACGCCGTCGATCAGCCGGAACATCGCCGCCAGCCCGCCGTCGAGCTGCCCGTTCGGCACCGGATCCGTGCCGCGCACCATGACGTAGCCGACGGCGGCCAGCTGGCACACCGCCAGGAAGTGGACCTCGCCCGCGGTGAGCGCCGGCGGGTTTCGCGGCGGCATCCGCGCCGCGAGGGCCTCCCGGAACTGCTCCGACAGCGAGAGCAGCTCGGGCCACCGCTTGGCCATCTGCTTCATGGCGGTGACGTTCATCGGGAGGGCGTCCTGGTTGCGGCTCCCCGGAAAGTTGCAGACCTTGCGCTGCGTCGGCAGATCGAGGAACAGCGTCCGCGGCGTGACGTTGTTTTCACCCACCTGCCGGCCGTCCGCGTCCATCGCGGGGTGGGCGATCCGGTAGACGGGGACCAGCACCTCGAGGTTGGGCAGATCGAACGCTCGCCCGAACCCCTCCTCGCTGAGGACCGGGCAGCGGTCGTCGTGGGCGCTGAAGGTCCGCGGCTCGCGGTCCTCGGGCGCCAGGCCGAGCCTCGCGGGGAAGGTCTCCGTGCCGCGCGCGACCGACTCCGAGATCCGCTTCAGCACCTCCTGATCGAGCAGCGCCTGGAGCAGGTCGCGGATCTTCTCCCAGGAGTGGGGCGCGCCGTTCGACCACGCCATGGCCTCTTCCGCGCGGAACCGCTCGACCTCGATCAGCTTCTCACCCAGCGGCGCGACGTCCGGCTCGTCGAAGATGAGCTCGACCTCGCCGTAGAACAGGTGCAGGACCTCCTGGCCTTCGTCGTTCTTGATCCGGCTGTGCGTCAGCCGCCGCCGCTTGGGGATGCAAAGGACCTCACTCGGTTGAAGTTCCGCCATGGCCTGTCCTCCTTTCAGTCCGGGAGCTTGGTGACGTCGTATGACCAGATGCCGCCCAGCGCGCGGTAGAGCTGAACCCGATAGGAAAGTAGCAGTCGCTGGGCTCGCAGGCCCTCGCGTTCGAGCTGGGAAAGGTTGGACAGCGCGGTGAGCACGGCGAGGTAGTCCGATTGGCCCTGTTCGAACAGCCGCCGCGCTTCCTCCAGGAGCCGCCGGCCGAGCTCGGTCTGCGCGCGCAGGCTCCGCAGGCTCTCGGCCTGGTTGTTCTCCTGAAGCAGCGCGTCTTGCACGCGCCCGATCGCCGTCTTCATGGCGAGCTCGTATTGCCACTGCCGCCGCTTGAGGGTCAGCTCGAGTTGCTTGGCGTCGGTGATGCGCCGCCCTCCGTCGAACAGCGGCCAGGTCAAGCGGACCCCCGCGAACGACTCGCGGAACGTCTCCGACGGCGCGAACGTCACGACGCCCACGCTGCCCACGAGCTCGATCGTCGGCAGCCAGCTCGAGAGGTTCTGGTTCTTGCGGTTCTCGATCTCGGTCACGCGCAGCCGGGCGAACCGCATCTCGGGCGTGTTCTCGCCCAGGTCACCCGGCGCCCCGAGACCGGGAGCCGGCGGGAGGTCCGGCAGCCGGCGGTCCACGGGGACGAGCTCGTCGTGCGGGCTCGGCAGGCGGCCGAGCAGCGCCGTCAGCTGTGAGTTCAGGAGCGCGATCCGCGCGGCGATCAGCGGCACCTGCGACTGGATGTTGAGCAGCTGCTGCTCCTGCTGGAGGACGACGAGCCTCGTCACGAGGTGCTGATCGAACCGCGCCTTGATGAGGTCGAACAGCTCCTGGTTGTACTTGACCTCGCCCAGGGTCAGGTCCTTCAGGGCGCGCTCCACCAGGATGTCGAACCACAGCTGGGCGACCTGTTCGGCGAGGTTCTGGGCGGCGATCTCGGTGCTCTCGCGCTGCTGCTCGACGAGGTCGTCGGCGACCCTCCGCCGCGCGTCGATGTTTCCCCACAGATCGAGCTGGTAGGACGCGGTGAGGTCGATGTTCGCCGCGTTGTACTTCAGCTGGTAGGCGGGGCTGCCGAGCGCGGACGGCGAGCCGATGACGACGTGCTGGAGGTTCGACGGCGTCGTGGCCGGAATGCCGATCTGCAGCGGCCACCACCAGCCCTGGGGCGTCGTCGAGTCGAGCTTGTTCTCGTAGATCAAGGTTCGCACGTCGCGGAGGAAGTAATTGTTGCGGAGCGTCTCCTGGATGGCGCTGTCGAGCGCGGGATCGGCGAACGCGCTCCACCATACCGCGCTCTGGGTGGCGCGTTCGGTCGAGCCCGGCTTGCCGCTCGGCGTTTCGAGCGTGCCCGGGGCCCTGGACAGGGCGACCGCGGGATCCGAGATGAAGGCCCGGGGCGCCGGAGGCGGCGTCACCTTGACCGGCCGAACCAGCGTGCACGCTGCGGCCCACACGGTCATCACGAGGAGCGCACTCGATCCCACGGGGGAGGACCCCCGCCCCGCCGGCAGAGCCGTCGGGGGCCCCACCCCCCGCGAACCGGCTGCGCCGATCGGGCAGATCATGGGTGGCTCACGACGACGACGGACGGCGCGTGCTCGAGGACGCAGCGCACCGCCACCCGCATGGTCTCGGGATCCAGCGAGGCGAAGCTCTCGTCGAGGATGACGAGCTCGACGCCCTGGAGCAGCGTGCGGGCGATGTAGAGCCGGCTCTTCTCGCCGTGCGAGAGCTGCCAGCCGGTCTCGCCGATCATCTCGTCCAGCCCGGCCGGCATCCGGGAGACCAGCTCTTCGAGCCCGAGCTCGCGGCACAGGGCGCGGGCCTTGTCCCGCATCTCGAGCGAGGTCGGCCACTCGCGCCCGAGCAGCAGGTTGTACGCGAAGCTGCCGTTCAGCACATGGTTCTCGTGGAACTGCGGCGCGGCGGTGACGCGCCGTCGCCAGCCCGAGATGCCGAACGTCGCGCGGTCGAGGCCGCGCATGAGGAGCACGCCCGCGTCCGGTGTCCGCAGGCCGGTCAACAGGGCGACCAGCGTCGACTTGCCGCCGCCCGACGGACCCTCGAGCAGGATGCGATCGCCGCGCGCGATCTGGAGCGAGCAGTTCTCCAGCACGGGCCGGGTTCGCGCCTGGTGCCGGAAGGTCAAGCCGCGCGCCTCGATCAAGGTCCCAGAGTCCTCATCGGTCAGCTTGCCGGCCTCCATCTCGAGGGGGACCTTCGATTCGAGCTCCGGCCGAACCACCGCGTGCAGCAGATCCCGGATCTGCTCGAACGAGGCCGCGGCCAGCGAGATCTGCTGGAAGAACACGGAGATCTCGTCGAACGCGCGCAGCGCGAGGAGGATGCCGCCGGCGGAGACCGCCAGCGCGCTGGCCGGGATGGTCCCGCTCGCGAAGCCCGGTACGAGCGCCAGGAGCGCGAGGACCAGCCAGCCATCCCGGAGGATGGCCGACAGGTGCATCGTCCGGTGGTCCATGACCCGCGAGGTCTCGGCGTAATCGCTGAGGCGCCGGTCCTCGCCGTCGTGCCATCGCTCGAGCGGGAGCTGCGCGAGCCGCGTCCGGTGGCCGAGCATGCGCTCGAGCAAGTCGTGCGTGATCTCGATGCGCGACACCGACCACCGGCGCTGCGCCAGGTAGTGCCGCCTCGCGAGGACCGCCGCGACCAGCACCCAGGCCGCGAGCACCCCGACGTGGAGCCAGCCGCCCGCGCCGAGCAGGAGGATGATCGCCGCCATGACCAGATCGATGAGCGACAGCACGGCGAGCAGCGCGCCGCCGAGCGCGAGGAGCTCGACCACCTCCGACTCCGCGACGCGCCCGAAGTGCCGGCCGATCCCGTCGAGCCGGACCTCATCAGGCGTCAGCTTGAGGATGCCCGCCAGGAGCTGCTGCTTGAGCAGCGTGCCCACGCGGATCGAGAACAACCCCTGCCACCACACCTCGAGCAGGCGCAGCGGGACCGCGCAGGCGATCACGGCGATCCAGCCCTCGAACCAGCTGGTCTCGAGGTGCGCCTGGAGCGCGGCCCGGCCGAGGATCCAGAACGAGCCTGCCAGCACCAGCGAGAGCAGCATGTGGTTGACGAGGATGCCGGCCATCAGCCTCGGCACGTCGCCGAGCAGCGTCGCCGCGCGCGCGGTGCGCTGGGGGCGCATGATCCAGCAGGTCCGCAGCTCCTGCTGGCCGAGCCGCTGGAGCAGCAGCTTGGCCCGGACGCGCTCGCGCGCTCGCCTGGGCGTCTCGACGCCTGCGAGGAGCTGGTCCACCTCGGCGGCGACGCCGGCTTGTTTCTCCTGGCGCACCAGCGCGAGCACGCTGCTCGCGGAGACCGCAGCGACCGTTCCGTCCCGCGCCAGCACGCGGGCGGTGTTCCAGCGCGTCCCGAGCAGCACCAGGTAGTACGGCCGGCCGTCGCGCCGGATCTGCAGGACACAAGGCGCGGCGCGCGCGATGACGGCCGGGAGCTCGCGGTAGCGCGGCGTGATCGGCTCGAGCTCGACGCCCAGCCGGCCGGCCAGCGCGAACATCCAGATCCGGCTCGGCTCGACCGCCGGATCGTGCGTGCCGACCTCGCTGTGGCGCGTGCCCAGGCCCGCTCGCTGAGCCAGCTGCTCGAGGGCGTCGGGTAACCGATCGACGGGCCACAGCAGGTTTGCGAGTTCGGGCATCATGGCATCGACTTCTCGGCGAGCCGGCCGTCGGCGAGCCACCAGTGCCGCCACTTGCCGCCGCCCCAGAGCTGCTGGTGGTTGTCCTGGTCCGCGCGCAGGAGCTCGGCGTAGCGGGACTTCTCCTTGGCCAGGAGCTCCTTGGGTGGGCCGTTCTCGATGATCCGCCCGTTCTCGACCACCAGGACGCGGTCGAACTCCTGCGTGTGCGCGACGTCGTGGGTCACGCACAGGAGCGTGATGTTCGCCCACAGCCGCCGGGACTCGGCGAGCAGGCGCGCGCGCCGGTCGCGATCGAGCCCGCGAAACGGCTCGTCGAGGATCGCCAGCCGCACCCCGGAGCGGAGCATCGCTCGCGCCAGGCGCACGCGCTGGCCTTGCCCGCCGGACACGAGCCCCCCGCCTTCGCCGAGCGAGGTCTGGAGGCCCGCCGGAAGCGCCTCGAGGATGTCGAGCATATCGGCGCCCTTCAGGGCCGCGTCGAGTGACCAGCCGTGCGCGGCGTCGTTGCCGTACCTGAGGTTGTCGAGCAGGCTCTGGTTCCAGATGCTGATCGCCGGATCGACCCAGGCGGTGGTGCGGCGCAGGCGCTCGACGGCGAGCTGATCGAGCGGCGCTCCGTCGACGCGGATCTCGCCGCGCGCGGGGCGGAGCCAGCCGAGCAGGAGGCCGACCAGCGTCGACTTTCCGGATCCCGAGACGCCGACGACGGCCACGTGCTCGCCGGCGGCGATGTTCAGCGTGACCTTGTCGAGGATGGTGTGGCCGCCGCCCTTGACGCGAACGCGCTCCATCGCGATGGCGACGCCGCTCACCGCGGCCGCCGGCTGCATCGCCTCGCCGTCCGGCGCCTCGCGCGGAGGTGTGGCGCGCGGCTCCGGCTCGAGCGCGAGCGCCGATCTTGGGGCTGCGGCCGCGGCCAGCTCCGGCTCCACGTCGCCGATGATGTCGAGGAGCCGGCGGACGCGATTCATCGCGCTCGGGAAGGCGCGCGTCAGGACGAGCAGCCGCTGGCCGAGGATCGGGAACCGCAGCGCCCAGAACACGACCAGCAAGACGAGCGAGGCGCGCGCGCTGGTCTGGAGGTACGAGTAGACGAGCAGCACGACCAGCCCGTAGCTCACCACCATCAGCACGCCTTCGAAGCCGACGGACAGCCGCTGGAGCCAGAACCGGGACTTGGTCCACTCGACGAGCAGCGCCTCCTGTCCGCGGCGGAGCGATCGCTCCGCGCCGTGGATCCGGATCGGCGTCAGGCCGAGCAGCGCGTTCAAGATGAAGCTGCTCAGCGCGCCGGCGTGGGTCTGCACGCGCATGTCGGGCTCGACGAACAGCTTCTGCGCGAGCAACGGCAAGCACAGCGTGGCAGCGGTGAGGGCCAGCGCGATGCTCCACGCGCCGGGGGCCGCCCAGATGAGCGCGACCGCCGTGCTCAGCACCTCCAGGGAGATGGTGAGGCCCTGGGCGACCAGGCCGGGCAGGGTCCGCATCGCCTGGATGTTGTGGCAGCGGGACGCCATGTCGGAGGCGAGCCGGCTCTGAAAGTAGCGGTCCTCGGTCTTCGGCAGCTTCTCGAAGTACGCCTGCCGGAGGCGCACCTCGAGCCGGCGGCCGATCCCCAGGAGGCCGAGCGAGATCGGAACCTGGATCACGAGGAGCACCAGCGCGATCGCCGCCAGCACCAGCATGCCCGTGGCGCGCTGCCCCACGGTCCCGAGGTCGCGCCCGAGATCGAGCACGGCGCGCAGCATCAGGGCCTGGAGGATCCGGCCGAAGGTCGCGAGCACGAGCCCGGCCGTGATCAAGAGCGGGATGGTCCAGGGATCTTGCGCGAGCAGGCGGCGCAGGGTCTGCGCGGGGCTGACCTGCGGTGCGACGAGCGCCGTCGCGAGCTCGGCGGCCATGGGTGACGGCGAGGGCGACGGCGCGGCCGCGGCTTCGCCGTCTCCTGCGGTCGCACCGGCCTGCCAGCCGCGGAAGCAGAGCAGCACCGCGCCGGTCAAGAGGAGCTCGCCTTCCGCGTCCGGGTTCGGGCGGACGGACCAGTAGGACTCGGGGATCGGCACCTCGCCGGACTCGGCCTTGGCGATCATCGACTGGACCAGGCCCGCCGCCGTGCGCCCGCGCCCGAGCGCGCCCGCGCGGATCATGGCCTCGACCGCTCGGGTCGCGGCGTCGAGCGCGGCGATCGATTGATAACCCGGATCCTCGAGCGCCTTCGCGATGAAGGCCTTTGCTCCAGCGGCGCCCAGATCCAGCAGGCGGCGCTCGAGGGCGGCCACCGCTTCCGCCGAGCCGGCCCACTCCCGCCAGGCCTCCGCGGGCGCGGACGCCGTGTGCTGATAGAGCGTGCTGGACAGCGTCTCGATGCGGGCCCAGCGACGACCGACCGCGGGATCCATCACCTGGACGAACGGTCCGACGCGCTTCCACAGGACGACGAAGTGGTTCCGTCCCCCGGCCGTCAGCGTGACGATGATGGCCGGGAGCGCGCGTGCCTCCGGGAGGAAGACGTGGTCCATCGGCAGCATGACCTGCTCGGCATGGAGGCCGAGCTGGCTCGAGAGCTCTTCCAGGGTGTTGATCGAGGTCCCGTCGACGTCGGTCTGACACGCCTCGCGCAGGACGCGATAGTTGAGCTCGCAGCCCATCCCGGCGAACACGCTCTTCAGGGAGGCCGGGCCACAGTCGGTGCCTGAGATCTGGATCACCTCGGGGACGATCGTGCGCCGGCGCGGACCAGGGCTCATGACTTCTCTCAGCGGGCCTCGGCCTCGACCGGCAGCCCGCGCCCGCGCGCCTCTTCGGGCGCCGCTTCCGTGACGTGCCATTCACCGAGGGCGCGCATCAAGAGCGCGACCGGCGAGACGCGGGCGACCTCGACCTCGACCTCGGCCGTCAGCCCGTGCTGGAGCTGGATCCTCGGATCGCCCGGCGCCTGAATATCGAGCTCCACGCGGACCGTGCCCGGGATCGACTCGGGTGTGGCGGCGATGCCAGGCTCCGTCCCGACGCGGGTGACCTTGGCCGGCACCGTTCCGTAGATGGTCCAGGGGTAGCCGTCGAGCTTCAGCTGCGCCGTTTGCCCCGGCTGGATGATGCCGACCACCTCCTTGGGGAAGCGCGCACGCACGCGAACCTCCGCGTCGGTCGCGAGGATGGTGCCGAGCCGCTGGCCGTCCGCGATGAAGTCGCCCGCGGCGAGCTCGACCACATCGACGAGCCTTCCGGAGGCCGGCGCGCGGTACTGCTTCTTCTCGATCTGATACTGGAGGCGATCGATCGCGATCTTCAGCTCACGCTGCTGGCCCTCGATCCGGAGCTCCTCGCGCCTGAGCCCCAGGAGCGCCGCCGTGGCCGTCTGGCGCCGCACCGCCTGCTCGCGCCCGAGCCGGACGATCGCCAGGCTCTGCGCCTTGCTGGCATGATTGAGCGCGTCGACCTCGGTGACGCGCTCGAGCTTTTCGAGCTCGGAGATGGAGCCGGACGGGCTCTTCTGGGCGAGCTGCGCGCGCTCCTCGGCCAGCCGGTGCCGGGGCGCGAGCTCGTCTTCCCGTTCGAGCTGCTCGCGGACCGCGACTTCGTCGACCAGATTACTCGCGGCGAGCTCCTGCTTCTTGTTGGCGATCTGCTCGCGAACCACGGCGAGCTCCTGCTCCAGGGCCTCCGAGGTGGCCTTGCTCTGGTCGAGCTCCAGCCGTTCGCTCCGCGTGTCGAACTCGATCAGCAGGTCACCCTCCTTGATCTTCTCGTCAAGGTTGAGCATCGAGCGTACCACACGACCCGCGGCAGGTGGCTCGAGCCGGTAGACCGCGTTATGCGGCTCGATGCGGCCCTGGGAGCTGACCTTCATCACGGGCACGCGAGCAGCGAAAGCCCAGGCGACGAGGCCTGCGAGGCCGAGCACGCCCAAGACCACCAGGGGGATCCTGGTGCCTGACTCGTATCCGTTCAAGGACCGGAGCGTCCGCTCGAATGGATATGCCATTGGGTGCTCGAAGTTTGACCGTAAGAAAAAAAAGTGCCGGGACCGGATCCTGAGATCCGGTCCCGGCTTATCGCAAGACTAGCGAGCCTTGACGAGGTTACCAGCGCGAACGTTGACTTTGATCTTCATTGTGCACCTCCTTTCTATCTCAATTATATAATCAGGAAACCTTCACATCGCAAACAAGAAATACAAACTTTCTACGTCGACGAGAAAAATCGATCGATTCCGCAGGGTTGGTTTCGCTCAGCCGTCCGGAGTGCGTGTTAAGCGGGTGGCATCTGCCGCGTGATGTCCATTCAGCGCGATCATGAC
>Ga0308176_10000495_pt1 | contig 25037 bp, 15 predicted proteins | sample PhyCR2_3_FD_203890 | JGI IMG/M metagenome (GOLD analysis project Ga0308176, IMG submission 203890) | Soil microbial communities from UC Gill Tract Community Farm, Albany, California, United States - DLSLS.C.R2 | ecosystem: Environmental > Terrestrial > Soil > Agricultural land | place: USA... | reverse complement strand
GCGTCGCCCTGCCCGGCCAGATTGGCCTCGAAGCACCTGCCGTCCGAACCGACGTTCTCGAACGCGTAGTTGATCGTGCTGAGCTTGCCGGCCATCGCCTGCGCGTCCAGCGTGTGCAGGGTGAAGTTGCGGCCGTAGATGCCCCACTGGGCGAAGTAGCCGACCTTGCGGGCCCCGCCCGGCGGGGGCGGTGGCGGCGGCGGCGGGGTGCCGCCGGCCGCGGTGGTCACGGTGACCGCGGCGCTGCGGGCGGACGAGTTGCCGGCGGCGTCCCTGGCCGCGACGGCGAACGAGTACGCCGTGCCCGAGGTCAGCCCGGCCACCGTCGCCGAGGTGCCCGTCACCGTGGTCGCCGGGGCGCCGTCGCGGAACACGTCGTAGCCGGTGACGCCGACGTTGTCGGTCGACGCGGTCCAGGCCAGCGACACGGAGCTCGACGTGGTGCCGGTGGACCGGAGCCCGGCCGGGACCGTCGGCGGGCTGGTGTCGCCCGGCGGTGGGGGAGCGCTGCCGCCGGCGCACGAACCGCCGTTGACCAGGCAGTTGGCGGGGGCGACGAACGTGCCGGTGTAGGCGACGTCGAAGCCGGGTGCCACCGAGGCGCCGGGCGCGATCGTGCCGTTCCAGCCGGCGTTGTGGACGGTCACGTGGCTGCCGGTCTGGACGAACGTGCCCTCCCAGAGCGAGGTGACCCGGGCGGACGCCGGCAGGTCGAACTCCAGCGTCCAGGTGGTGGTGGCCACCGTTCCGGCGTTGGCGATCCGGTAGGTGGCCTCATACCCGGTGCCCCAGTCTGAGCTCTTGGTGAAGGTGGCGGACAGGCCCCCGACCGCCGAAGCGGACCCGGGGCGAGGGAGAGACCGGCGATGACCAGGGCTGCTGCGATTCCCGCGGTCAGGCGCGCGCGGCGTCGGAACATGGTGCTCCTCGGGACGACGTGGGCTGAGCTGATCAGACGCGCGGCAGCGGCAACTGGACTAGACCAGACTAGACCAGTGACTGTCAATACCCTCTGGCGAGTACCCGTGCGTGCTTCCCTGTCCGGTTCGGCGTCCGTGCAGGAGCCAGCCGGGCCCGCTCGGCGGCTGGCCCCTGGGTGTTCGGCTACCGTCAGCACGTGGCGAAGCCGCTGGATCTCCCGTTCGACCCGATCGAGCGTGCCGGCGAGATCTGGGCCGACACCTGGGGGCCGGCTTCCGCCATGCGGGTCGCGACCTCGGTGATGCGGGTCCAGCAGATCCTGCTGGGCCGGTACGACGAGGTGCTGCGTCCACACGGGCTCACGTTCGCCCGGTACGAGGTGCTGGTGCTGCTGCACTTCAGCCGGACCGGCGCGCTGCCGCTCAAGGTCATCGGCAGCCGGCTGATGGTGCACCCGACCAGCGTCACCAACGCGATCACCCGACTGGTCGCGGCCGGGCTGGTCGAGCGGCTGGCCAACCCGCGGGACCGGCGCGGTGCGCTGGCCTCGATCACGCCGCACGGCCGCGAGGTGGCTGAGGCCGGCACCCGCGACCTCATGGCCATCGACTTCGGCCTCGGCGCGCTCGACGAGCGGACCCGGGAGAGCGCGTTCGCGGCGCTGCGGAAGGTGCGTGCCGAGGCCGGCGACTTCCAGGAGAAGCCGCCGGCCGAGACGGTCGAGTAGAACGCGCCGTCTCGTTCGGGTGGCCGCGATTAGTTGGACGTCCTAGTATTTTTTCCGTGGACGACATCGAGGCCGGACGCCGGCGCTGGCAGGAGCGGTACGACGCCTCCCGGAAGCGGGACGCCGACTTCACGACGCTCTCCGGCGTCGAGGTGCAGCCGGTCTACGGCCCGCCCGGACCGGTCCCGGACTTCGAGCGGATCGGCTGGCCCGGCGAGTTCCCGTTCACCCGCGGGCTCTACCCGGGCGGCTACCGGGGCCGGCCGTGGACGATCCGGCAGTTCGCCGGCTTCGGCAACGCCCAGCAGACCAACGAGCGCTACAAGCTGATCCTGGCCGAGGGCGGCGGTGGCCTGTCGGTCGCCTTCGACATGCCGACGCTGATGGGTCGCGACTCCGACGACCCGCGCTCACTCGGCGAGGTGGGCCACTGCGGCGTCGCGATCGACTCGGCCGCGGACATGGACGTGCTCTTCGACGGCATCCCGCTCGGCGACGTGACCACGTCGATGACGATCAGCGGCCCGGCCGTACCGATCTTCTGCATGTACCTGGCGGCCGCCGAGCGGCAGGGCGTCCCGATCGGCAGCCTGGACGGGACGTTGCAGACCGACATCTTCAAGGAATACATCGCGCAGAAGGAGTGGCTTTTCGAGCCCGAGCCGCACCTGCGGCTGATCGGCGACCTGATGGAGTTCTGCGCGGCCGAGATCCCGGCGTACAAGCCGCTGTCGGTGTCCGGCTACCACATCAGGGAGGCCGGCTCGACCGCCGCGCAGGAGCTTGCGTTCACCCTCGCCGACGGGTTCGGCTACGTCGAGCTCGGGCTGTCCCGCGGGCTGGACGTCGAGACGTTCGCGCCGGGGCTGTCGTTCTTCTTCGACGCGCACATCGACTTCTTCGAGGAGATCGCCAAGTTCCGGGCGGCGCGGCGGATCTGGGCCCGCTGGATGCGCGATGAGTACGGCGCGAAGACGCCGCGGGCGCAGTGGCTGCGGTTCCACACCCAGACGGCAGGGGTGTCGCTGACCGCGCAGCAGCCGGACAACAACATCGTGCGGACCGCGCTCGAAGCGCTATCGGCCGTGCTCGGCGGCACCAACTCGCTGCACACCAACGCGCTCGACGAGGTGCTCGCACTGCCCTCGGAGCGGGCCGCCCGGATCGCGCTGCGTACCCAGCAGGTCATCGCCGAGGAGACCGGCGTCGTCAACGTGGCCGACCCGCTCGGCGGCTCCTGGTATGTCGAGGCGCTCACCGACGAGCTCGAACGGCAGGCCGAGGCGATCTTCGCCCGGATCCGGGAGATGGGCGGCGACGGGACGATGACTTCCGGGATCCTGCGCGGTATCGAGGACGGCTGGTTCACCGGGGAGATCGCCGAGGCCGCCTTCCACTACCAGCAGAAGCTGGAGAAGGGCGACAAGAAGGTCGTCGGCGTCAACACCAACCTGGCCAGCGACGAGCCGGAGCTCGAGATCCTGCGGATCTCCGGTGAGGTGGAGAAGGAGCAGGTGCGGGTGCTGGCCGCGCGCAAGGCCGGCCGGGACGAGGGCGAGGTCCGGGCCGCGCTGGCGGCGCTGGTGGACGCCGCCCGGGGCGAGGCCAACCTGGTCCCGCCGATGCTCGCGGCGGCCAGGGTGGAGGCCACGCTGGGCGAGATCTGCGGGGCGCTGCGGGACGAGTGGGGCGCCTACACCGAGGCCGCCCGGTTCTGAGGGGGTCCATCCCCAAAACGCGGGGATCGCCGGTGCACGGGCGGCCGGCGCCCCGGCGCGCGACTACGCTGGTTGCATGCAACCTGGTCGTCCTTCGCGTGGTGCCGCCCCGGCGCCGTCTCCCGCCCTGTCCGCCGCGCTGGCCGGTGCCGTCGACCTGTCCGCCCTGCAGGCCCGCAACGAGGCCCGGGAGCGGGCCGACGCGCAGGCGGCCGCGCAGGCCATGGCGGCGGCCGACGGCGACGGCCCGGCCGAACCGGTCACCGTCGTCGACGTCACCGAGGCGACCTTCCAGGCCGAGGTGCTCGACCGGTCGTTTCGGACGCCGGTAATCCTCGACCTGTGGGCCGAGTGGTGCGGGCCGTGCAAGCAGCTCTCCCCGGTGCTGGAGAAGCTCGCGGCTGAGGCGCACGGAGCCTGGGTGCTGGCCAAGATCGACGTCGACGCCAACCCCGCGATCGCGCAGGCGCTGCGGGTGCAGGGGATCCCGGCGGTGAAGGCGGTCTTCCAGGGTCAGCTGCTCGGCGAGTTCGCCGGCGCGCTGCCGGAGGACCAGGTGCGGACGTTCCTCGACCAGGTCGTCGAGGTGACCGGTGCGGCGGAGCCGGCGGAGGACGGCTCGATCCCGGAGCCGGTCGAGCCGGAGGACCCGCGGGTGGTCGCGGCCGAGGAGGCCACCGAGCGGGGCGACTACGACGACGCGATCGGTCAGTACGCGGCGATCCTCGCGGCCGAGCCGGGGCACGCCCGCGCGGCCGCGGCGATCCGCGAAGTCGAGCTGCTGCGCCGGGTGGGCGCGGCCGCACCGGACGCGGTGGCCAAGGCCGACGCGGCACCGGACGACGTCGACCTCGCGCTGGAGGCGGCCGACGTGCAGCTCGCCCGCGGCGAGGTGTCGAACGCGTTCGCCCGGCTGCTGGCAGCGGTCCGCGGCAGCAGCGGTCCGCAGCGGGAGCAGCTGCGGCTGCGGCTGGTCGAGCTGTTCAACGTGATCGGCAACGAGGACCCGCGGGTGACCGCCGCCCGCAAGGAACTGACCAAGGCGCTCTACTAGACAGGTATGACGTGACCGCTCGGGACCGCTGAGTGGGTGCGGGCCGGCCGGAGAGCTGGGGACCGATCGCCACCGGCCGGTTCCGGTCCCGGGCCGGCTGCTGACCCGGCGGGACACCTCCGGTAGCACGTCGGTCACGGTGGGCCTCCGGCGTCGAACAATCGGACGCGGCTTGGTACTTTTCGGCGTCCCACCGCTCTCAGGGAGGTCCTCCCCTTGACCGATGGCTGGATGAAGGCCCGCACCAAGGGGCAGCACCGCGAGCCGGACCTGGACGAGGCCCGGGTGAGCGCGCTGCCCGGCATGCAGGCCCCGCCACCCGGACCGCCGGACCCGCTCGACGCCCAGCCCGGCGGCGACGTCCAGCAGGCCCTGCAGATGCTCACCCTCGCCCAGCGAACGGCGGAGGAGCACGTCGCCACCGCGCATCGCCAGGCCGACAAGATCCTGGCCGATGCGCGCGGGATGGCCGAGCGGATCGTCGGGGAGGCGCAGACCCAGGCGGAGGCCGTGCGGCGGGAGGCCGACAACGTGCTCACCGACGCGAGAGCGCAGGCGGAGCAGTCGGTCAAGGAGATCCAGGCGCACGCGCAGACCGCTCGGCAGAGCGGCGAGAAGATCGTCACCGACGCGCGGGCGCAGGCGACCGAGATCGTCAAGGACGCCCGGGCGAAGGCGGACGGGCTCGAGCGCCTGGCCCGGCAGCGGTACGACGAGGAGGTCGGCAACCTCGCCGCGAAGCGGGCGGGGCTGCAGCAGCAGATCGAGTCCCTGCAGGAGTTCGACCGGGACTACCGGTCCCGGCTGCTCACCTTCATGCAGGCCCAACTGCGCGCCCTCTGGGTCGACGAACCCGGCGTGGACGGCGACATCTCCCGGCCCACCACCCCCCACCCCCCCCCCCCCCCCCCCCCCGACCCCGCCACCACCCCGCCGCCGGCACCCCCCGCCGCCCAGGCTTCTGCAGCCCGGGACGCCGCCGCCCAGGCCTCCCCGGCCCGGGACGCCGCCGCCCAGGCATCTCCGGCCCGGGACGCCGGCCAGACCTCCGCCGGCCACGTCTCCGGCCCCCACGTCTCCGGCCCCCACGTCTCGGGCCCCCACGTCTCGGGCCCCCAGGTCTCCGGCCCCCAGGTCTCCGGCCCCCAGGTCTCCGGCCCCCAGGTCTCCGGCCCCCAGGTCTCCGGAGCGAAGACCGCCACCACCGTCCCGGCTCAGGCCGCACAACCCGCAGAGCAGCCCGCCGCCACCGTCCCGGCTCAGGCCGCACCACCCGCACAGCAGCCCGCCGCCGCACGCACTCCGGCGACGCAAGGCCAGCCGGCGCAGCCCAAGCCGGCAGGGACACAGTCGGCCTAGCCCCGACCGGCAGACCCCGGCGAGCGGGCCCCGCCCCGCCGTCCACCGCCGACCGAAGCGCGCCGGTCGTGCGGGACGTCAGCGGTCCCAGGGGCGTCGGCAGCGCCGCCCTGGGTGGGTTACTTGCAGGATCTGGCGTTGTTGAAGCCGTCGCGGAAGGCCTGGACGCGGTCGAAGCCGGTCGTGGTGTGGACGTTGGTGAACTGGCTGGAGCCGGCCGCCTCGAGCAGCGCACGGATCGCCTCGTCGAGGTCGCCGGGGGACAGCGACAGCCGGGTCCGGTCGGTCTGGCCGAACGCGTCCCTGGCGTACCCGCCGGTCGCGCAGATCGCCGACAGCAGCGACGACTCGCTGTCGGTCGAGGTCGACTCGCCGCGCCGCTCCCGGACCGCCTGCCCGTACGCGATGCCGACCAGCGAGATCGCCCCGAAGTCGCCGTTGACCTGCTTGTAGACCTTGCCCAGCGCGTCGGTGTCGTAGTAGATCGTGTCGTCCGCCGCGCAGTATTGCGCGTCGAGCACCGGCTGGCCGTCGCACTGCGGCCGGTCGGCGTCGGTGAACGGCTTCACCCCGGCCAGCGGCTTCCACGGCTGCCCGTACAGCTTCTGGTAGGACGACTTCCAGTACGCGTCGACGTCCTTCGGTCCCTGGTCGAGGGTCTGCGCGAGCGGGAGGTTGCCGTTGTGGTTCTGGTCGGTCTCGCTCTGGAAGCCGATCTGGGTGAAGGTGCGGTGGTCGTCGAACTTGGCGCAGAACGGCACGCCCTGCTCGTAGCCGTCCTGGAACGCGGAGACCCGGTCGAACCCGCTGCCGTGCGCCTGCCGGTCGGAGGCGTTGGCCCCCACCGGGTCACTGAACAGCAGGAAGCCGGACAGCGCCCGGTCGAGGTCGGGCCGGGTGATCTGGAAGTGCGGCGCGTTGCCGTGCAGCGCCCAGGCGGTGAACGCCCCGGCGTAGCAGTCGGCCTGGGTCTCCACCACGATCGTGTGGTCGCTGGGCAGCGAGGTCCGCTTCTGGATCGCGTGCCCCCACTCGTGCGCGAGCACCATCGCGACCAGGAAGTCGCCGAAGCGCTCCTGCAGTCGGGGCAGCAGCACCTTGCGGTCCCAGGCGACGATGTCCCGGGACGGGCAGTAGAACGCGTTGCCGCGGATGTCCGCCGGCTCGTCGGTGCACGGCGCGGCGACCGTGCCGTCCGGGTCGATCGAGTAGAACGCCGAGACCGGCCGGTACGGCCGGTGGAAGTCGTCGGCCATCTCCTTGCTCCAGAACTCCTGGATGTCGGAGATCGCGTTGCCGGCCAGCGTGTCGATGGGGCCGTGGTCGGTGTTGCGGATCTCGATCTTGGCGTCCGGTGCCCTGGTCGGGGCGGCGCCGTACGAGCCGAGGCCGGGGACCTGCTGCACGCAGCCGGTGGCCAGCACGGCGAGCACCGCCGTCGCCGTCGCGAGCCGCCGCCACCTCGACGTCACTGTCGTCCACCCATCGTCGCCGCACCGCCGGCTGCCATCCTGCCTGGCCGCGGGGCCCCGCCGGCTACCCGCCACCCTGTCAGCCGCGCGGTGTGACGGGCGTCAAGCCTCGGTGCGGTCGCCGGTGTAGCGCAGCCACAGCGTGCCGAGCGGAGGCACCCGCAGGGTCACCGAGGCGGGCTGGCCGTGCCAGGGCTGCGGCCGGGCCTGCACCGAGCCGAGGTTGCCCACCCCGGACCCCCCGTAGGCCTCCGAGTCGGTGTTGATGATCTCCTGCCAGCCCCCGACCCGCGGCAGGCCGAGCCGGTAGCCCTCGTGCGGCCCGCCGGCGAAGTTGGCCACGCAGGCCAGCACCGAGTCGTCGGAGCCCCAGCGCAGGAACGAGAACGTGTTGTTCGCCGCGTCGTTGGCGTCGATCCAGGAGAACCCGGACGGCGAGGTGTCCTGGGTGTAGAGCGCCGGGGTGGCCCGGTAGACCCGGTTGAGGTCGCCGGTCAGCCGTTGCAGCCCGCTGTGCAGCGGGTCCTCCAGCAGCCACCAGTCCAGCGACCGGGCGTCGGCCCACTCGGAGCCCTGGCCGAACTCGCCGCCCATGAACACCATCTGCTTGCCCGGGTGCGCCCACATGTAGGCGAGCAGCGCGCGCAGGGTGGCGGCCTGCTGCCAGTGGTCGCCCGGCATCTTGCCGAGCAGCGAGCCCTTGCCGTGCACGACCTCGTCGTGGGAGAGCGGGAGGATGTAGTTCTCGCTGAAGGTGTACATGAGCGAGAACGTCATCTGGTGGTGGTGATACTGCCGGTAGACCGGGTCCCGGGAGACGTAGTCCAGGGTGTCGTGCATCCACCCCATGTTCCACTTGAACCCGAAGCCGAGACCGCCCAGGTGGGTCGGCCTGGTCACGCCCGGCCAGGCCGTCGACTCCTCGGCGATCGTCACCGCGCCCGGCACCCGCCGGTAGACGGTGGCGTTCATCTCCTGCAGGAACGCGACCGCGTCCAGGTTCTCCCGCCCGCCGTACTGGTTGGGCAGCCACTGGCCCTCGGGCCGGGAGTAGTCGAGGTAGAGCATCGAGGCGACCGCGTCCACCCGCAGCCCGTCGATGTGGTATTCCTCCAGCCAGAACAGCGCATTCGCGACCAGGAAGTTGCGCACCTCGCGCCGGCCGAAGTCGAACACGTACGTGCCCCAGTCCGGCTGCTCGCCGCGGCGCGGGTCGGGGTGCTCGTAGAGCGGGGTGCCGTCGAACCGGGCCAGCGCCCAGCCGTCCTTCGGGAAGTGCCCCGGCACCCAGTCGACGATCACGCCGATGCCGGCCCGGTGCAGCCGGTCGACGAAGAAGCGGAAGTCGTCCGGGTCGCCGAACCGTGCGGTCGGCGCGAAGTAGGAGGTGACCTGGTAGCCCCAGGACCCGTCGTACGGGTGCTCGGCCACCGGGAGCAGCTCGACGTGGGTGAATCCGGTCTCGGTCAGGTAGTCGGCGAGCTGGTCGGCCGCCTCCCGGTAGCCGAGGCCCTTCCGCCAGGAGCCGAGGTGCACCTCGTAGATGCTCATCGGCGCCGCGTGCCAGCGGGTCGCCGTTCGCTTCGCCAGCCACTCGTCGTCGTCCCAGGCGAACTGCGTCGTGTGCACCACCGAGGCGGTCGCCGGGGTGCGCTCGGTGCCGAAGGCCATCGGGTCGGCCTTGTCCCGCCACTGGCCGTCCGGCCCGAGGATGGAGAACTTGTATTTCGCGCCCGGGATCACGCCCGGCACGAAGATCTCCCAGACGCCGCTGCGGCCGAGCGAGCGCAACGGGTAGGCCCGCCGCTGCCAGTAGTCGAAGTCGCCGGTGACCCGCACGCCCCGGGCGTTGGGCGCCCAGACCGCGAACGAGGTGCCGGACACCGGCCCGTGCGGTGTCTCATAGGTGCGGACGTGCGCGCCGAGCGCATCCCACAGCCGCTCGTGCCGGCCCTCGCTGATCAGGTGCAGGTCGATCTCGCCGAGCGTCGGCAGCCACCGGTACGGGTCGTCGACCAGGTGGGTCTCCTCGGCGCCGCCCTCGACCGGGTAGGTCACCTCGAGCTGGTAGTCGGACGCCGGCCCGGGCACGAGGCCGGCGAACACGCCGCCGGGGTGCACCCGGCTCAGGTCGTGGCGGCGGTCACCGAACACGGCGGCGACCCGGCTCGCGTCCGGCCGCAGCGCGCGCACGACGAGCCGGCCGGCGTCGCCCTTGACCGGGTCGGCGCCGGCCTCCAGCGCGCTGCCGTTGGTGGCCGGCGTCAGCGGCTGGGCGACCGCCTCCACCTGGTCGATCACGCTCTGCCCCGGTGCGGCCGTGGACACCGGTGCCGGCGGCGCCAGCTCGGTGCGGACCGGATGCAGGCCGAGCACCGAGTGCGGATCATGGTGCACTCCGCCGACGATCCGGTCGAGCTCCTCCCGGGACAGGCCGGCAGGGTCCGCGGCAAGCTGCGTGGACGTCACGACCGTGCTCCTTCGGTGAGTCGGGCCAGCGAGGCCAAGGGGATCGGCAACCAGGACGGACGGTTACGTGCCTCGTACACGGCTTCGTACACGGCCTTGTCCGCCTCGTACGCGCGCAGCAGCACGGGCTCCTCGCGCGGGTCGGGGCCGCCGGCCTCGGTGTATCCGTCCAGGAAGGCGTCCCGGTTGCGGGTCGCCCACTCGTCCGCGCGGTAGGCAAGGTGGGGCTCGAACGGGTGGTCGGCGAGCAGGTGCCGGGCGGCGTAGTCGAACGACCGCAGCATCCCGGCCAGGTCACGCACGGGCGAGTCGAGCCCGGTCCGTTCGGACAGCGGCTTGGCCGGCTCGCCCTCGAAGTCGAGCATCACCCAGCGGTGCGAGGTGCGCAGCACCTGACCGAGGTGGTAGTCGCCGTGCACGCGCTGCACCGGCACCCCGGGCTCGTGCGCGCCGAGCGCGCCGAACGCCTCCCGCAGCCCGGCGGCGTAGTCCCCCAGCGCCGGCACTACCGCCAGCGCGGCGTCCAGCCGCTGCCGCATGTGCGCGGCCATCGCCGCCAGCCCGTCGGCGTCGAGCACCCCTGTCGGGAGCGCCCGGGCCAGGTCGGCGTGCACCTCGGCGGTGGCCTGACCGAGCCGGTACGCCTCGCCGGCGAAGTCGCCGCCGACCTCGGAGGCGTGCAGGTCGGCCTCGGCGTACAGGTCGCGGACGCTGATCTTGGCCAGCTCCCAGCCGTCGGTCGCGGTCCGGAAGTATTCCTGCAGCATGGCCAGGTCCGCCTCGGTCAGGCCGCCGTCCGGGCCGGCCCAGCGGGCCTCGACGTGCCCGAGCAGCCTGGCCACGTGCCGGGCCCCGCCGTCGAGCTCGGACAGCGCCCGGTGCACCTCGATGTCCGGGTTGCGGCCGGGGTAGACCCGGCGGAACACCTTGAGGATCGCCGCGTCGTCGAAGATCAGCGACGTGTTCGACTGCTCGCCGGTGATGACCAGGCTGGTCGCCTCCAGCGGCAGGTCCTCCGGGTGCGGCCCGGACACGAAGCTGAGCAGGCCGTCCTTGCGGCCCTCGGCGATCCCGGCCAGCCACGCGCCGGTGACCTCCTTGTCGTGCAGGCCGTCGTACCACCAGGACCGGCCGCCGTAGTCGGGGTCGGGCGTCTCGCCGACCAGCACGTGCGAGACCTGGTCGGCCGGCTCCGGCCGGCGTACCAGCGGGACCTGGTAGGTCTCGGTGCCGCCGTCGTCGTAGCGCACCCGGACCAGCCACACGTCGCTGCGCCACGGCCGCACGGTGAGGATGCCGACCGCGCTGACCGCCTCCACGACGAAGTCCCTGCCCTTGCCGGCGAACCAGCGCTGGGCCGGCAGCCAGAGCGCGAGCAGGTCGGACAGCTCGGTCGGGGCGACAGCGTCCGCCATCACTGTCCCACGTCCGCCGGCGCGGGCAGGCGGAACCAGTAGAAGCCGTGGCCGGCCAGCGTCAGCAGGTAGGGCAGGTCGCCGATCGGCGGGAACCGCACACCGCCGGTCAGCTCGAGCGGCTCGCGGCCGTGCCACGGGCGCAGGTCGAGCTCGACCGGTTGGGCGAACCTGGACAGGTTGTTCACGCACAGCACTATGTCGTCTCCGAACTCCCGCACGTACGACAGCACGCTCGGGTTGCTACCCCCCAGGTCGATGAAGGAGCCGAGACCGAAGGCGGGGTTGGCCTTGCGGACCTGGATCATCCGTCGCGTCCAGTGCAGCAGCGAGGATGAGTTGCGGGTCTGCGACTCCACGTTCGTGACCTGGAAGCCGTAGATCGAGTCCATGTTGACCGGCAGGTAGAGCCGGCCGGGATCGCAGGTGGAGAAGCCGGCGTTGCGGTCGGGCGTCCACTGCATGGGGGTGCGGACGCCGTCCCGGTCGCCGAGCCAGATGTTGTCGCCCATCCCGATCTCGTCGCCGTAGTAGAGGACGGGGGAGCCGGGCAGTGACAGCAGCAGGGCGGTGAACAGCTGGATCCGGTCGAGGTCGTTGTCCAGCAGCGGGGCCAGCCGGCGGCGGATGCCGAGGTTGGCCTTCATCCGCGGGTCGTGGGCATACTCAGCCCACATGTAGTCGCGTTCCTCGTCGGTGACCATCTCCAGGGTGAGCTCGTCGTGGTTGCGCAGGAAGATGCCCCACTGGCAGTTGGGCGGGATGGGCGGCGTCGACTCGAGGATCTCCGAGATCGGGTAGCGCTGCTCGCGCCGGACCGCCATGAAGATGCGCGGCATGACCGGGAAGTGGAAGGCCATCTGGCACTCGTCGCCCTTGATCGGGTCGCCGAAGTAGTCGACCACGTCCTCGGGCCACTGGTTGGCCTCGCACAGCAGCACCCGGTCCGGGTAGTCCTTGTCCACCTCGGCCCGGATCCGCTTGAGGAACTCGTGCGTCTCCGGGAGGTTCTCGCAGTTGGTGTCCTCCCGCTCGAACAGGTACGGCACGGCGTCCAGCCGGAACCCGTCGATGCCGAGGTCGAGCCAGAACTTCAGCGCGTCGAGGATCGCGTCCTGGACCGCCGGGTGGTCGAAGTTGAGGTCGGGCTGGTGGGCGAAGAACCGGTGCCAGAAGTATTGCTTGCGCACCGGGTCGAAGGTCCAGTTGGACGTCTCGGTGTCGATGAAGATGACCCGCGCGCCCGGATAGCCGGTGTCGTCGTCGGCCCAGACGTAGAAGTCGCCGTACGGGCCGTACGGGTCGGCGCGGGAGGCCTGGAACCAGGGGTGCTGGTCCGAGGTGTGGTTCATGACGAAGTCGACGATCACCCGCATGCCGCGCGCGTGCGCCTCGTCGAGCAGCCGGCGGAAGTCCTCCACCGTGCCGAACTCGGGCAGCACGCCGACGAAGTCGCTGATGTCGTAGCCGCCGTCGCGCAGCGGCGACGGGTAGAACGGCGGCAGCCAGAGGCTGTCGATGCCCAGCCAGCGCAGGTAGTCCAGCTTGGAGATCAGCCCGCGCAGGTCGCCACTGCCGTTGCCGTCGGAGTCGGCGAAGCCGCGGACGAGCACCTCGTAGAAGACCGCCCGCTTGTACCACTCCGGGTCGTCGCCGGCGGACAGCCCGGTCAGCGAATCCCTGCTCGCCGCCGCGGCGGCGCGCGCGGTCGCCGCCCGCTCGGCCGCGGCGGGCGCGGCCGCGGCCACGGCATCGGCGTCCGCCGCCGCCAGCGCATCGGCGTCCGCCGCCGCCGGGGCGCCGGGGTCGGTGTCGGCGGGAAGGTCCACGCGCTCTCCTGATCTACCGTCGCACCACGAGGACGTGCGCCGGCTCGACGTGCGGGTCGAGCCGGACGAAGTTGACCTGCCCCCACTCGTAGTCGCTGGTGCCGCCGCCCATCTCGTCGTGCACGACCATCCGGTCGTTCCAGTCGAGGCCGAGCGCCGGCATGTCCAGCGACGTGATGCCCTGCTGGACCGAGTACGGGTTGAGGGTGACGACCACGATCACGGTGTCGCCGGTCTCGTCGTCGCGCTTGGAGAATGCAAGCAGGTTCTCGTTGTCGACGTGATGGAAACGCAGGTTGCGCAACTGCTGGAGGGCCGGGTGCGCGTTCCGCAGCCGGTTGAGGTGGGCCAGGTAGGGCGCGAGGCTGCGGCCCTCCCGGACCGCCCGGTCGTAGTCGCGCGGGCGCAGCTGGTATTTCTCCGAGTCGAGGTATTCCTCCGAGCCGTCCCGCACCGGCAGGTGCTCGAACAGCTCGTAGGCGGAGTAGACACCCCAGCTCGGGCTCATCAGGGCGGCCAGCAGGGCCCGGATCCGGAACATCGGCGGGCCGCCGTGCTGCAGGCTGGCGTGCAGGATGTCCGGCGTGTTGACGAAGAAGTTCGGCCGCATGTAGTCGGCCGCGGCGACCAGCTCCCGGCCGTACTCCTCCAGCTCCCACTTCGCGGTCCGCCAGGTGAAGTACGTGTACGACTGGGTGAAGCCGATCTTCGCCAGCGTGTGCATCATCGCCGGGCGGGTGAACGCCTCGGCCAGGAACACCACGTCCGGGTCGGTCTTCTTGACCTCCCAGATCAGCCAGTGCCAGAAGTTCAGCGGCTTCGTGTGCGGGTTGTCGACCCGGAAGATCTTCACCCCGTGGCCGACCCACAGCCGGACGATCCGCAGCACCTCCGCGTAGATGCCCTTGGGGTCGTTGTCGAAGTTGAGCGGGTAGATGTCCTGGTATTTCTTCGGCGGGTTCTCCGCGTACGCGATCGAGCCGTCCGGCCGGGTGGTGAACCACTCCGGGTGCTCGGTCACCCAGGGGTGGTCCGGCGCGGCCTGCAGGGCGAGGTCGAGCGCCACCTCCATGCCGTGCTCGCGGGTCGCCGCGACGAAGTCGTCGAAGTCCTCGAACGTGCCCAGCTGCGGGTGGATCGCGTCGTGCCCGCCCTCGTCGGAGCCGATCGCCCAGGGCGATCCGACGTCCTCGGGGCCGGGCATCAGCGTGTTGTTCCGGCCCTTGCGGTTGACCTTGCCGATCGGGTGGATCGGCGGCAGGTAGACCACGTCGAAGCCCAGCTGCGCGATCTGCGGCAGCCGGCGGGCCGCGTCCTTGAACGTGCCGTGCCGCCGCGGCGTGCCGTCGGTGTCGATCTCGGCGCCCTCCGAGCGGGGGAACAGCTCGTACCAGGCCGAGAACAGCGCCTTCTTCCGGTCCACCCAGACCGTGTAGCGGGGGGAGCGGGTCAGCAGCTCGCGGACCGGGTGCTCGTCCAGCAGCTCGGTCACCTCGGCGGTCAGCGCCGGGCCGACCCGGTGTGCGAGGTCGCGGTCGGTGTCGCGGAGCGCCTCGGCCGCCGCCTCGAGCACGCGGCGCCGGTCGGACGGGACGTTGCGCAGCGCCCGCTGCAACAGCCGGGCGCCGTCCTCGAGGTCGTTGGCGAGATCCTCGGGTCCCTGACCGGCGTCGATCTTGACCTCGACCTTGTGCCGCCAGGTGGCGACCGGGTCGCCCCAGGCCTCGATCGCGAACGTCCACGCGCCCTCGTCGGTCGGCACCACGGTGGCGTGCCAGCGGTCGGTCCCGGGGACGCCCGGGACCATCCGGAGGAGCGGGCCGGCCGGACCCTGGCTGCCGTCCGGGCCGCGCCAGGCGACGTTCGCGGAGATCGCGTCGTGCCCCTCCCGGAACACGGTCGCGGCGACGGGCAGGTGCTCGCCGACGACCGCGCGCGCCGGGTAGCGCCCGCACGACACCACGGGGGAAACGTCGGTGATTCCGAGACGTCCGGTCACGTACGAGACCGTACCCAGGGCCGTCAGCAGGAACACAGTGGCACCGGGGCGGCGGCGGCCGCCCCGGTGCCCGTGCCGGTCAGCTGGCGACGGTGACGACGCCGAGCTCGGCCTCGGTCGCCAGCAGGCTGTTCTTCGGCAGCACCCGGACCGTGTAGCCGAAGGCGCCGGTGCGCTCCAGCGGCACCGTGCCCTCCCACCGACCCAGCCCGTCGCCGTCGCCGGCGTACGCCAGCGGCACGGTCTGCACGTCGTGCAGACCGTTGGTCTCGTCCACCCGCCCGTACGCGGCCTGCACGTCGACGTCGTCCGGGCTGAGCCCGGCCAGGTCGATCTCGGCCCGCAGCGCCAGCGTTGCGCCGAGCTCCGGGGTGTCGCCGACACCGGTGGACTCGACGTGCCGCACGGTGACCGCCGGCCACGCGCCGAGCACCTTGATCCGCCAGGCCGCCAGCCGCTTGGCCGCCGCGTACCCGTCGGCCGAGACCGTACGGGCGCTGTCCGCCGCCGGCGTGTACAGCTCGATGACGTAGTCGCGGACCATCCGGGTGGCCAGCACCCGCGGGCCGAGGCCCTTGAGCGTGTGCCGGACCATCTCCACCCACCGGACCGGCGGCTGGCCCCGCCGGTCGTAGAAGCGCGGCGCCACCTGGGTCTCCACCAGGTTGTAGAAGCCGGCCGCCTCGATGTCGTCCCGGCGGTCGTCGTCGACGCCGTCCGCCGACGGGATCGCCCAGCCGTTCTCCCCGTCGTACATCTCGTCCCACCAGCCGTCCCGGATGGACAGGTTGAGCCCGCCGTTGAGGGCGGCCTTCATCCCGGACGTGCCGCAGGCCTCCAGCGGCCGCAGCGGGTTGTTCAGCCAGACGTCGCAGCCCCAGTAGAGGTAGTGGGCCATGCCGATGTCGTAGTCGGGCAGGAACACGATCCGGTGCCGCACCTCGGGGTCGTCGGCGAACCGGACCAGCTGCTGGATCAGCGACTTGCCACCGTCGTCGGCCGGGTGCGACTTGCCGGCCACCACGATCTGGATCGGCCGCTCCGGGTGCAGCAGCATCGCCCGCAGCCGGTCCGGGTCGCGCAGCATCAGCGTCAGCCGCTTGTACGAGGGCACCCGGCGGGCGAAGCCCACGGTGAGCACGTCCGGGTCGAACACCGAGCCGGTCCAGTCCAGCTCGGCGTCGGAGAAGCCGCGCTGCAGCTGGGAGGCGTACACCCGGCGGCGGACCTCGTCGACCAGCCGCTCGCGCAGCGTCCGGCGCAGCGCCCACAGCTCCTCGTCCGGCACCTTGTCCAGGGCCTGCCAGCCGCTGGCCTCCTGCAGCAGCGCGTCGGTGCCGTCGGTGCCGTTCTGGTCGACGATCTCCAGCAGCTCCCGGCACATCCAGGTCGGCGCATGCACCCCGTTGGTGATCGAGGTGATCGGCACCTCCTCGACGTCGAAGCCGGGCCACAGCGGCTGGAACATCTCCCGGCTGACCACGCCGTGCAGCTTGCTCACGCCGTTGGCCCGCTGGGCGAGCCGCAGGCCCATGTGCGCCATGTTGAACCGGCCGGGGTCGGTCTCGGATCCGAGCTCGAGCACCCGCTCGACCGGGAGCGCGGCCCACTCCGGCCGCTCGTAGTAGGACCGGACCAGGTCCTTGGCGAACCGGTCGATTCCGGCCGGGACCGGGGTGTGGGTGGTGAACACGGTGCCGGCGCGGACGCCGGCCAGCGCCTCGTCGAAGCTGAGCCCGTCGGCGGCCAGCTCGCGCATCCGCTCCAGGCCGAGGAAGCCGGCGTGGCCCTCGTTGGTGTGGAACACCTCGGGCGCCGGCGTGCCGGTCAGCCGGCAGTATGCCCGGACCGCCCGCACGCCGCCGACCCCGGCCAGCATCTCCTGGGCCATCCGGTGCTCGCTGGTGCCGCCGTACAGCTTGTCGGTGACCTGCCGCTCGGCGGCCTCGTTCTCCTCGATGTCGGAGTCGAGCAGGAGCAGTGGGACCCGCCCGACCTGGACCTTCCAGACCTGGGCCCGCAGCGTGCGGCCGCCGGGGACGGCGAGGGAGATCCTCACCGCCGAGCCGTCGGCCTCGCGCAGGAGCGACAGCGGCAGGCCGTGCGGGTCGATCGACGGGTAGAGCTCCTGCTGCCAGCCGTCCCGGGACAGTCCCTGGGCGAAGTAGCCGGCCCGGTAGAGCAGGCCGACGCCGATGATCGGGACGCCAAGGTCGCTGGCCGCCTTGAGGTGGTCGCCGGCCAGGATGCCGAGGCCACCGGAGTATTGCGGGAGGACCTCGGTCAGGCCGAACTCCATGGAGAAGTAGGCGATGCTGCTCGGCACCCCGGTCTGCTCCTGGTACCAGCGCGGCTGGGACAGGTAGTCGGCCAGGTCGTCGGCGGCGTCGGAGAGCCGGCGCAGAAACCGCTTGTCCCTGGACAGCGCGGACAGCCGGGCCGGCGATACCGCGCCGAGCAGCCGGACCGGGTCGCCGCGGCACTCCCGCCACAGCTCGGGATCGACGGACGCGAACAGGCCCAGCGTCTCCTGGTGCCAGGACCAACGCAGGTTCATGACAAGGTCGCTCAGGGCGGCCAACTCCGGGGGCAGGGACGCCCGCACGGTGAAGCGTCGAAGTGCTCTCACGCGACGCGAGGGTACGGGAGTGCGGCTACCGCCCGTGGCCGGATCCCGCCGTCCCGGACCGGCGCGGCTCAGACCGGCGAGACGATGCCGTACTCGTGGATCTTGCGGTAGATCGTGGCCCTGGACATGCCCAGTGCCTTCGCCGCCTTGACCTTGTTGCCCCGGGTGTCGAGCAGGCTGCGGACGATCGCGTCCCGCTCCATCGACTCCAGCGGGTTGAGCCGACGGCGGGCCACCGTACGGGACTCCGGCGGCAGGTCGTCGGGCCGGATCACGCCGGTCCGGCGGCGCTGGGCGACCCCGCGCAGCAGGCCGAGCACCTGCTCCACGTTGCCCGGCCAGCTCGCCCGCATGAGCAGCTGCATCGCCTCCGGCGAGCAGGTCAACGAGCCGCCGTGGCCGAGCCGGGCGAGCAGGAACGGGATCAGCCGCTGCAGGTCCTCGATGTGGTGGCGCAGCGGCGGGATCGCCACCGTGCCCGGGAACAGCCGCAGCAGCTTGGTCATCTCCCGGCCGCGCGGTCCCGGTTGCGCGGCGGTGTCGACCGTGACCGCCACCCAGGGCCGGTTCGGCAGCCGGGAGGCCTCCTGCAGGATCGCCGCGACCGCGCGCAGCCGCGGGCCGTCGAGCGTGTCGGCGTGCCGCAGCACCACGCTGTCGGCGTCGACCAGCACGGTCCGGCGCAGGTCCTCCAGCCAGCCGGGGTTGTCCACCTCGGCCGCGTCCAGCGCGGCGAACCGGCCGACCGGCTGCCGGCGCAGCTGCACCGCCCGCAGCACGGCCGCCTTGCCCACCCCGGGCTCGCCCTCGACCGCGATCCACTCGCCGGACCGGTACGCCCGTTCGACCTCGTCGCAGGCCCGCAGCCACAGCGGCGAGGTGCCGACCAGGCCGGGCAGCTGGGTGCGCGGCGGCGCCGCCGGCGTGGTGGCCGGCAGCGAGGGGGCCGGGGGCAGGATCTTGACCTGCACCACGCCGCCGCCGGCGCTGCCGGTCACCGGGCGCAGCATCATCCGGGCGGTGGCGCCGGTGGGCAGCTGCACCTCGATCCGGCCGGCCCGCCCGCCGGCCAGCGCGTCCGCGCCGTGGCCGAGCAGCGCGGCCTGGTCGGCCGGGTCGAGCACGGTGCGGGCCAGGTCGTTCAGCATCGACACGTCGCTGTCGACGGCGAACACGATGCCCGCGCTGCGCCGGCAGACGCGCAGGTATTCGTGGAACAGCTCCAGCTCCCGGGTGCCGGCATCGGCCAGCAGCTGCTGGCGGATCTGCTCGGCGGTCGACTTGGCCAGGGTGAGCAGCAGCGATCCGGCGTCCCGGCGCCAGCAGGTCAGGTCGACCGCGCCGACCGTCTTGCCGGAGATCGGGTGGTGGATCGGGACGCCGGCGCAGGCCAGCGTCTCCAGGTGCTCGGCGTAGTGCTCGTGCCCGAACACGTGCATCGGCCGGCCACCCTCCAGCGCGGTGCCGATCCCGTTCGTCCCGACGAACTCCTCCGCGTACGAGAAGCCGGGGGCGAGCATCACCCGGTCGAGGTAGCGCTCCAGCTCGTTGCCGGCGGTGAGCCTGACCAGCACCAGGCCGCGGGAGTCGGTCAGCACGATGCTGACCTGCTGGCCCTCCAGCTGGTCGCGCAGGGTGCGCAGCACCGGCTCGGCGCTGTGGGTGAGCGGGGTGTCCACCTCGGGGTCGCGGATGTAGGGCAGCTCGATGCGGTCGGCGGCCACGTTCATCTCGCGGGAGCGCGACCAGGAGGCGAGGATGGTGTCCCGGACCTCGCCGGGGTCGGCGGGCTCGGCCGTGAGGAAGCGCTCACGGTTGACGGCGACACTGTCGCCGTCGGCAGGTATTGGTGGCCGTGGACGCATGCGACCACCTCCTCGGCTCCCGGTCCACCCACGATAGGCGTGGCGTCCAGAGCGCCTGTCTCAAATTGAGACGCTGCACCCCCGCGCGGGTGCGTAGACCAGTACCGGGAGACGAGCAGCGCCCCGACGGGGAGGCGTGTGTCATGACCGATCCAGGATCCCGGCCGCCGAGCCGGTTCACCCCTGAGTCGCCCGACGAGACGGAGACCTTCAATCCGTGGTCCGTGGTCAACCTCGTCTTCCATCACCTGGCCGACCACGGCCTTCACCCCGTCCTCGGCGACCACGGCGACCCGGCACCGCACGCCGCCGCGCTGCTGCGGTCGCTCGGCATCGAGCCGGCCGCCGAGGGCAATCGTCAGGTGTCCCGGGATGTCCAGGATCGCCTGGCCAAGTTGCGTGCGGCCATCTTCGGGCAGGAGTGACCGGCGTCTCATTGTGAGACCGCAGGAGCCGCCGCCCGGACGTTTGATCGGCCGCAGACCATCGCTCATCGACCGAGGAGAAAGCACATGAGTCGGCAGAGCGTCGCAAAGGCCCATCAGAAGATCCAGGAACTAGCCTGGGAGCCGCTGTACCACGAGCCGGTCTCGCACTACGGCACGGACTACACGTTCGCCAAGGCCCAGAAGAAGGACCCGCTCAAGCAGGTCCTGCGGTCGTACTTCCCGATGCAGGAGGAGAAGGACCACCGGGTGTACGGCGCCCAGGACGGGGCGATCCGGGGCAACATGTTCCGCCAGGTACAGGAGCGCTGGCTGGAATGGCAGAAGCTGTTCCTGTCGATCATCCCGCTCCCGGAGATCTCCGCCGCCCGGGCCATGCCGCTGCTGTTCCGGACCGTGCCCAACCCGGAGCTGCACAACGGCCAGGCCATCCAGATGATCGACGAGGTCCGGCACTCGACGATCCAGCAGAACCTCAAGCGCCTGTACATGAACAACTACATCGACCCGGCCGGATTCAACTCCAGTCTCCGCAACTTCCAGAACGACTACTGCGGGACGATCGGCCGGCAGTTCGCCGAGGGGTTCATCACCGGCGACGCGATCACCGCCGCGAGCATCTACCTGACGATCGTCGCGGAGACCGCGTTCACCAACACGCTGTTCGTGGCCATGCCGGCGGAGGCCGCGGCGAACGGCGACTACCTGCTGCCGACGGTGTTCCACTCCGTCCAGTCGGACGAGTCGCGGCACATCAGCAACGGGTACGCCACCCTGCTCATGGCGCTGGCCGACGAGGGCAACCACCAGCTGCTCGAGCGCGACCTCCGCTACGCGTGGTGGAACAACCACCGGGTCGTCGACGCGGCGATCGGCACGTTCATCGAGTACGGCACGAAGGACCGGCGGAAGGACCGGGAGTCGTACGCGGAGATGTGGCGGCGCTGGATCTACGACGACTACTACCGGTCATACCTGGTCCCGCTGGAGAAGTACGGCCTGGTGATCCCGCACGACCTCATCGAGGAGTCCTGGAAGCAGATCTGGGAGAAGGGCTACGTGCATGAGGTGGCCCAGTTCTTCGCCACCGGCTGGCTCGCCAACTACTGGCGGATCGACGGGATGACCGACGAGGACTTCGAGTGGTTCGAGTACAAGTACCCGGGCTGGTACGACAAGTACGGCGCCTGGTGGGAGAACTACTCCAGGCTGTCGATCCCGAACGGGCACAACCCGATCGCGCTCGAGGACGTCGACTACGTCTACCCGTCGCGCTGCTGGACCTGCATGGTGCCGTGCCTGGTCCGGGAGGACATGGTCATGGCCGAGGTCGACGGCCAGTGGCGGACCTACTGCCACGAGGCGTGCCGGTGGACCGACGTCGAGGCGTTCCGGCCGACGTTCCAGGGCCGGCAGACCCCGAACATGGGCCAGCTGATCGGCAAGCGCGAGTGGGAGACCCTCTACCACGGCTGGAACTGGGCCGACGTGGTCTCCGACATGGGCTACGTGCGTGACGACGGCAAGACCCTGGTCGCGCAGCCGCACCTCAACCTCGGCGACCAGAAGAAGATGTGGACGCTGGACCACCTGCGCCGGTGCCCGCCGCTGCAGAGCCCCAACGTCCTGCTCAACCAGATGACCGACGACGAGCGGGCCGCCTTCCAGGCCGACTACAACAAGCAGGGCCCGGCCGGTCGGCCGGCGCCGGCGAGCGCCTGAGCCCCGGGTCGGGTGCGCAGGTGAGCGGGAGGGCCGGGGCCGAGGTCGCGGCCCTCCCGCGCCGGCTCCATCGGGGCCGTCCACTGTGGAGGGTGGTTGGTCGGGATGGCTGACAGGCATCTTGTCCGGTTCGAGCCGGTAGGCATCGAGATCGAGGTCGGGGAGGAGCAGACGATCCTGCGGGCGGCGGCCGAGCAGGGGCTCATGCTCATGCACGGGTGCAAGGAGGGCCAGTGCGCGGCCTGCAAGTCGTTCGTGCTCGACGGCGAGGACATCGAGCTGGACAAGTACTCGACGTTCGCGCTGCCCGACTTCGAGAAGGACGAGGGCTTCACGCTGCTGTGCCGGGCGCACGTCTACGAGGACGTGACGATCGAGCTCCTGCACTACGACGAGGACCTGATCAAGTCCGGGCTTCCGCTGCAGCGCGCGACCGCCGAGGTGGCCGCGATCGAGGAGGTCACCCACGACCTTCGGCACGTCACGCTGACCCTGCTCGACCCCACCGAGCTGCGCTACTTCCCGGGTCAGTACGTCGACGTCACGGTGCCGCACCACGGGGTGACCCGGTCGTTCTCGATGGCGAACACCCCGACCGGCCGCGCCGGCACCCTCGAGTTCGTCATCAAGGTCTATCCCGACGGGCATTTCTCCTCGCTGCTGGCCGGCGGCGGCCTGTCCGTCGGGGACCGGGTCGAGGTCGTCGGCCCGTACGGGGTGTTCACCCTGCGGGAGGGCAGCGACGCGCGGATCGTGCTGGTCGGCGGCGGCGCCGGCATGGCCCCGATCCTCGCCCTGCTGCGGGCACTGGCCGAGCGCGGATCCGGCCGGGAGATCGTCTTCTACTACGGCGCCCGGACCACGCGCGACCTGTGCTTCGAGGACGAGCTGCACGAGCTGGAGCGGACGCTGCCCCGCTTCCGTTACGTGCCGGCCCTGTCGGAGCCGGACAGTGCCGGCAGTGCCGGCTGGGAGGGCGAGACCGGCTTCGTCACCGACGTGCTCAAGCGGAGGGAGGAGAGCCTGACCGGCGCCCACGCCTACGTGTGCGGGCCGCCGCCGATGGTCGAGGCGGCGATGCCCGTGCTGGAAGGCCTCGGCGTCGAGGAGAGACGGATCTACTACGACAAGTTCACCACCACAGGAAACGCCGAGAAGTGACGGCGGCGCCTGAGGCGGCAATGCCGATGTGGGAGCCGGGGCACCCAGCGATGGGAACCGACCGGCCGCGTCGTGAGCACCGACCCTCCGGACGCAACCGGACCTGTCCGCACTACTGGAGAGGAATCCGATGACCACTGCGGAGCAGCCCGTCGAGCGAAGCGTGCCGAAGCCGGTCTTCACCGATGCCGAGGCCGGAGCCAAGCAGTTCCCCGACTCCGACAACCGCCACTACACCTACTTCGTCCCGCAGAAGCGCAAGCAGACCCACTACGAGGACGTGACCGTCGAGGTCCAGCCGGACCCGCGGCACTACCTGGCCCAGGGCTGGCTGTACGGGTTCTCCGACGGCCGCGGCGGCTACCCGCTGGACTGGACCGTGCTGAAGGCCTGGGGCAGCGACCGGCCCGAGCCGGAGCGGTACCCCGGCTCCGGCGGCAAGGGCTACGACTGGCCGGCACACGGCTGGCACGAGTTCCGCGACCCGAACGAGGAGTGGGAGCTCACCCTCTACCGCTACAACGCCAACGTCGTCCGCCAGGTCAACGCCAACATCGACGCGGCCAAGGAGACCAAGGCGTTCGACCAGTGGAACCCGAACTGGGTGCAGTTCGTCGCCCGCAACGTCGGGGCCTGGATGCACGTCGAGCACGGGCTCGGCCTCTACGCCCTCGCCAACGCGCAGCGGCGGGCGCCGACCAACATGCACAACAACGCGATCTCGGTGAACTCGATGCACCGCATCCGGTTCGCCCAGGACCTCGCGCTCTACAACCTCACGCTGTCCGAGGAGGTCCCGGGCTTCGACGGCGCCGCGCACATCGAGACCTGGAACTCCGACCCGGCGTGGCAGGGCGTCCGCGAGGTGGCCGAGCAGCTGACCGCGGCCTGGGACTGGTGCGAGGTCGTCTTCGCGACGAACATCGTGTTCGAGCCGCTGGTGGGCGAGCTGTTCCGCAGCCAGCTGGTCCAGCACGCGGCCCCGCACAACGGCGACTTCGTCACCCCGACGATCGTCGGCGCCGGCGAGTACGACTACGCGCAGCGGGACCTGCGCTACACGCGGGTGATGTTCCAGCTACTCACCGGCGACCGCGAGTTCGCCGCCCACAACAAGGAGATCCTGCAGCGCTGGCTGTCCACCTGGACCGAGCGCAGCATCACCGCCGCCCGCAAGCTGCAGCCGCTCTGGTCGCAGTCGGACGCCCGGCCGCCGCGGTTCGAGGAGGCGATGGACACGGTGAAGAACCGCTTCCTTGGCATCGTCACCGACCTCGACCTGCAGCCCCCGAGCGAGCTCTCGCACTGACCGCCGATCCGAGGAGGAGAGTCTGAGATGACGTCGTTCAAGACCGCCGAGAGCCCGTTCAAGTCCGACAACACCGCGTCGAACAAGTGCGGTTTCACGCTCATGAACAACCAGGTCGGCGCGGTGATCGCGCAGGTGATGGAGACCAAGGACAACGTCACGGTGACCCCGCTGCCGTCGATGATCCGGGTCGACGCGGTCGGCCGCATGGACGTGGTCTACGACGAGGTCTCCGAGGCGCTGGGCGAGGAGCCCGGCTTCTTCGACGCGGCCGAGTTCGAGGAGAACATGTCCACCCACTACGGGCGGATGGTCCACCTCGACGACCGCACGATCATGTTCGCCAACCCGGAGGACGCGGCCGAGTACATCGACTTCGACCTGGTCGCCCGCAGCTGATCCTCCACCGAGGACAACGGATCAAGACGCACCCGACCCAACCAGGACCCGACGCTCAGGAGGAAAGCCGTGTACGAGAAGGACGGCGAGAAGTACTTCATCGTTGACAGTCACATGCACTACTGGGACGCCACCCCGCAGAACTGGGTGCCAGGCCAGGAGCAGTTCGCCAAGGGCTGGATCGAGTGCTTCCACGCCTACCAGTCGCTCGCACCGAAGGAGACCCACTGGACCCTGGAGCACTTCGAGGGCTACTCGGAGGACGACCTGATGAAGGACGTCTTCGAGGACGGCTACGTGGACGTGGCCATCTTCCAGCCCACGTACCTGAGGCAGTGGTACACGGAGGGGTTCAACACGACCGAGCGCAACGGCGCGCTCGCCGACAAGCACCCCGGCAAGTTCATCGTCAACACCCGGTTCGACCCCCGCGAGGGTGACCCCGGGTTCAAGGAGCTCGAGGAGAACGTGGCCCGGTACGGGTCGAAGGGCCTCAAGCTCTACACCGCGGAGTGGTTCGGCGACTCCCGGGGCTGGAAGCTG
>Ga0308176_10000494_pt1 | contig 25088 bp, 22 predicted proteins | sample PhyCR2_3_FD_203890 | JGI IMG/M metagenome (GOLD analysis project Ga0308176, IMG submission 203890) | Soil microbial communities from UC Gill Tract Community Farm, Albany, California, United States - DLSLS.C.R2 | ecosystem: Environmental > Terrestrial > Soil > Agricultural land | place: USA... | reverse complement strand
CAGCTCCGACCAGGACGCCGAGTAGCGGAACCGCTGCCCGGGGGCGAAGCCGACCGCGTCGGTGCTGAGGTCGAGCGGGCTGCCGCCGTGGTCCGGGACCACCCAGGTCTGCAGCTCGCCGGTGGCCTCCGCGCCGTCCGCCGCGGAGCGGGCGTTGACGTACACCGTGTAGCCGCCGGCCCGCGGCCGGGTCAGGGTCACCTCGGCGTCCGGCGAGTCCCCGGTGGAGGAGCCGACCAGGCTGCTGCCGCGGTACACGTAGAGGTCCACGTCGTCACCGGCGGCGTCGCTGGTGGCCGCGAAGCGCGCGACCGTCGTGCCGGCGGGGACGGTGACCGGGTGGGCCGCGGTGGACGTGCCGGTCTCGGTGCGGCTCGGGTCGAAGCTGCCGGGGGTGAGCGAGAGCGGGGTCGTCTGCGCGGCGACGAGCCCGGTGCTGTGCAGCTTGACGGTGCGGCCGTTGCCGGACCGGCCGCGCACGGCGACGGTGCCGCTCGGCGCGCTGCCCACGACCTGGCTGGGGGCCGCGACCACCGTCGGCCGGACGGAGACGGGGATCCGCACCCGGTGCCGGTCGCCGCGCCACACCAGCCAGCCGGTGACGTCCCGGTCGACGGTGGCGGAGGGGCGCGCGGTGATCCGCAGCCGCACCGTGCGGCTCTGCCCCGGCCGGAGCCGGACGGTCGCGGGGAAGGCCTGCACGTCGACGTCGGTGAGCCCGCGCTTGCGCACCGAGTACGACTCGCTCCGCCCGGTGACGTTGGTGATCCGCCGGGTGAGCGTGGTCGGGCCGACCAGGTCGCCGACGGCCAGGGAGGAGGCGTTCACCTCGCTGGCGTCGCGCGCACCGGACAGCACCTGCTCCCAGGCCCGCACGGAGGTGTCGAACACCAGGCCCGGGTCGAGGAACAGCCGGGGCGCGACGTGCCCGGCGCCCTCGACGAGGGGGTCGTGCCGGCCGCGGAGGTCGTAGGCCGTGGTCATCATCGCCGAGCGGATCCGCGCCGGTGACCAGCCGGGGTGCACGCCGGCGACGAGCGCCGCGAGGCCCGCGACGTGCGGCGCGCTGGTCGACGTGCCGGAGGCCAGGTCCCACGACCGGCCGGAGTCCGAGGGCGGCGCCACGGCGCCGAGCACGCTCACCCCGGGGGCGGTGAGGTCGGGCTTGAGCACGTCGCCACCGGCGCCGAGCGCGGGCCCGCGTCCGGAGAAGCCGGCCGCCGACGGGACCGCGACGTGGGTGCTGCCGCGCGGGTCGAGCGAGCCGGTGGCCCGGTCCCCGGCCCGCCGCAGGTACGCCTTCAGCGCTCGCGCCTCGGCCACGTCGAGGTGCACGGTGGGTACGGCGTGCACGTCGGCGTCCGTGCTCTGGGAGCGGGTGTTGACCAGGACCATGCCCGCCCCGCCGGCGGCGGCCACGGTCGCGGACTTGTCCACGCGGGCGCCGTCACCGCGGTCGCAGACCACGACCTTGCCCTCGGCCTTGGTCGCGTCCAGGCTGCCCGCCTCGCACAGCCGCGCGGCGTCGGGGTCCGCCCCGGCGGCCGCGACCTGGGTGCCCAGCACCAGCCCGGTCGCGCGGACCGGCTGGTCGGAGACCATCGCCCCGACCAGGGAGCGGCCGTCACCGAGCCGGACCGCGCCCTGGAAGGCGTGGTGGGTGCTCGCGCCGACCGTGGTGACCCAGGGCGCCACGTGCGCGACCGAGCCCGCGGCCCGGCCGTCGTTGCCGGCGGAGGTGGCGACGAACACACCGGCCGCCGCGGCGCCGAGGAACGCGCGCTCCACCGAGTCGTCGAGCCGGTCGCTGCCGGAGACCGAGTAGTTGAGGACGTCCACACCGTCGCCGACCGCCTGGTCCACCGCGGCCACCGTGTCGGCCGTCGTGCAGCCGTCCTGGGTCGGGTCGGGCGCGGTCCAGCAGGCCTTGTAGACCGCGAGCCGGGCGGCGGGTGCCATGCCCGAGGTGGTGCCGAACCGCTGGCCGTCGACCTCCACCCGGACCCCGTGGTCGCCCGCGGCCGTCGAGGCGACGTGCGAGCCGTGGCCGGTGCCGTCGCGGGGCGAGAGGTACTCCGCCGACGCGACGTTCTCCTCACCGAAGCCCTTCACGAACCACCGGGCCGAGACGACCTTGTCGTTGCAGTTCTCGCCCGTCCACTCCTGGGCGGCCTCGCACGCCCCGTGGAAGCCGGGCAGGTGCTCGGCGGTCCCGGGGGTGCGCTGCGGCAGCCCCGTGAAGCTCGGGTTGTCCGGCCAGATGCCCGTGTCGACGACCCCGATCACGACGTTGCGGCCGGCGTTCTCCGGGCCGCCGTGCGCGGCCCACACCCCGTCCGGCCCGTCGAGGCCGAGCAGGCTGCGGGAGCTGCTGCCCACGCCGGGGGTGGCCCGCAGGAGTGCCGGGGTCCGGTCGACGTGCTGCTTGGTGCTGCGCTCGACCAGCCGGACCCCGGGCGTCGTGCGCAGCCGCGTCACCTGCTCGCTGGTCAGGGTGGCCGCGAAACCGTTGAGGGCGGTCGTGTAGCGGTAGAGCACCGCGGGGTCGCCGACGGCGTGCAGCACCTGGTCCTGCGCGGCGGTCAGCCGGTCGACGTACGACGTGACGGCGGGGCGGGTCCGGTCGAAGCGGTGCCCGTCGTCGGGGCGGGTGCCCGGGTGCAGTGCGGCCGGGGGAGCGTCCAGCGTGACGACGTAGACGCCCGGCGCGGTCGCCCGGAAGGGGTCCGGGCCGGTGTCGGCCGCCCGGGCTCCGGTGCCGGGCGCGACGGCCAGCAGCACGGCGCCGACGGCGACCGTGGCGGCAGCGCTCAGCACGCGTGATCCGGGGGACACCGCGCCATGGTCGCAGGGGCTCGACCCGGCTTCAACCGAAACGTGAGTCTCCAGGGCCCAACCCGGGCCCAACTAGGCTGAGCGACATGTCCGCGCCCACCCCGCTCGTCGTCGGCTTCGACCTCGACATGACGCTGATCGACACCCGGCCCGGCTTCGCGGCCACGCTCCAGGTGCTCGCCGAGGAGACCGGGGTGGCGCTGGACGTGCACGGGATGAGCCAGCGGCTCGGGCCGCCGCTGAGCCACCTGCTCGCCCCGCACTACCCGGCCGGCGAGGTCGACGGGCTCGTGGACCGGTTCCGCGCGCACTACCCGGACCACGCGATCGCCCCGACGCCGGTGCTCCACGGGGCGCACGAGGCCCTGGCGGCCGTCCGGGCCCACGGCGGCACGAGCGTCCTGGTGACCGGCAAGTTCACCCCCAACGCCGCGCTGCACGTCGAGGCCCTCGAGCTCGGGGTCGACCACCTGGTCGGCGAGGTGTGGGGCGTCGGCAAGGCCGCGGTGCTCACCGAGCACGGTGCGACCGTGTACGTCGGCGACCACGTCCACGACGTCGAGGGTGCCCGCGCCGCCGGGGCGCTGAGCGTCTCGGTGCTGACCGGGGGCTGCACCGAGCAGGAGCTGCGGGAGGCCGGCACCGACGTGGTGCTGGCCGACCTGACGGAGTTCCCGGCCTGGCTCGACGCGCACCTGCTGGGGCTGCGGCTCGCCGCGCTCGAGGAGCGGCTGCGCGAGCTCGGGTCGGTGCTGGTCGCCTACAGCGGCGGTGCGGACAGCGCGTTCCTGCTGGCCGCCGCGGTGCGCGCCCTCGGGCCCGAGCGGGTGGCCGCCGCGACCGCCTACTCCGACTCCCTGCCGCAGGCCGAGCGCTCGCCCGCCCGGGCCTTCGCCGGGAGCCTCGGCGTCCGGGTGCTCACGCCCGAGACCCACGAGATGGAGCGCGAGGGCTACCGCGCCAACGCCGGTGACCGCTGCTACTTCTGCAAGGCCGAGCTGCTCGACGTCCTCGGCCCGCTGGCCGAGGAGGAGGGGCTCGCGGTGGTCGCCACCGGCACGAACGCCGACGACGCGGTGGCCGGGTTCCGGCCCGGCATCCGGGCCGCCGCCGAACGCGGGGCGGCCACCCCGCTGCGCGACGCCGGCCTCACCAAGGCCCAGGTCCGCGCCGCGTCGCGGGCGTGGGAGCTGCCGACCTGGGACAAGCCGGCCGCCGCCTGCCTGTCCAGCCGGGTCGCGTTCGGCGTCGAGGTCAGCCCGTTCCGGCTGGCCCGGGTCGAGCGCGCGGAGACCGCCGCCCGGGTCGCGCTGGACGCCGCCGGGATCGACGTACGCGACCTGCGGGTGCGTGACCGCGGCGACCGGGCGGTGCTCGAGGTGGACGCCGACCGGGTCGCGGCGGTGCTGGCCGCGCCGACGGTGCTGCAGTCCGTCCTGGACGCCGGCTTCGAGCACGCCGAGGTCGACCCCAAGGGCTTCCGGTCGGGCTCGATGAACGAGCTGCTGCCCGACCCGGAGCGGTTCCGCTAGGCCGGGTCGGGAAAGGTTGCGTGCGGACGCGTACGCAGAGTTGACCGACATCGGCTAAGTCGATGGAACGCGGACGCGAGGCCCCCGTAGGCTGCACTCCCGATCCACCCGCGAGAAGAAGGGTCCGACCGTGCCGACTGGCAAGGTGAAGTGGTACGACGCCGACAAGGGCTTCGGGTTCCTGTCCAAGGACGACGGCGGCGACGTCTACGTGCGCGCCGACGCGCTGCCGGCCGGGACGAGCACGCTCAAGCCCGGGACCCGGGTGGAGTTCGGCCTGGTGCAGGGCCGCAAGGGTGACCAGGCCCTGCAGGTGCGGGTGCTGGAGCCGGTCGCGTCGGTCGCGAAGGCGGTCTCGAAGGCGCAGCGCAAGAAGCCGGCCGACATGGTGAACATCATCGAGGACCTCTACGGCCTGCTCGAGAACGTCGAGCGCTCCTACCGCGCCGGTCGGCACCCCGACGCCAAGGTCGGCAGGCCGACGGCGAAGGTGCTGCGGGCGCTGGCCGACGAGCTCGAGCTCTGACCCGGGCCCAGCTCGGGCAGCTCAGGCGGAGCGGGGCGCGGGGTCGCCGCGGCGCACGGCGGCCAGCGTCCACACCGACCAGGCCACCAGGATCGCCGCGAGCACCCCGAGCCCGACCTGGGGCACCAGCGGGAGGGCGATGCCGATGAACCCGCCGACCACCCAGGACAGCTGCAGGAGCGTCTCGGAGCGGGCGAACGTGCCGGCCCGACGGCGCTCGGGGATCTCCCGCTGGATCAGCGCGTCCAGGGACAGCTTGCCCAGCGACTGGGCCAGACCCGCGGTCAGGCCGAGCAGCACCGCCGTCGGCAGGCCGTAGAAGAGCGCGACGACCACGGCGACCGCGGCGTCGGCGAGCAACGCGACCACCACGGTGACCTGCGGGCTGATCCGGCGCAGCACCGAGCCGAGGGCGATGCCGAGGGTGCTGCCCAGCCCGGCCGAGCCGATCACCAGCCCGAGCAGCAGCGCGGGCCGGTCCTCCCAGCCGGGGAACGGCTTGTCGCGCAGCAGGAACGCCATGAACATCGTGAGGAAGCCGCTGAGCAGCCGCAGCCCGGTGTTCGACCGGAGCGCCACCACCACGCTGTGCGGCACCGGCGGCCGCTTCCGGCGCCGCCGGCCGACCGCGTCGAGTGAGGAGGCGTCCTCGCCGGCCGAGCTGTCCACCCGCGGCGGCAGCAGGATGGCCAGGATCGTGCCGCCCACGAAGACCAGGAACGCGTAGCGCAGCGACCACTGCGGCCCGAAGGTGGAGGCCCCCACGGCTAGCGGGGCGGAGATCGCGGCCCCGGCCACGGCCGCCAGCGAGATCCGGGAGTTGGCCTTGACGAGGCTGAGCTGCGGCGGGAGCACCCGCGGCACCGCGGCGGCCCGGGTCACGCCGTACGCCTTGGACGCGACGAGCACTCCCAGCGCCGCCGGGAACAGCGCGAGCGAGTCGCCGGACTGTACGGCGTCGGCGAGCACCCAGCACAGGAAGCCGCGGATCGCCATGGTCGCCCCGATCGCCCAGCGGCGGCCGTGGCTGAACCGGTCGAGGAACGGGCCGATCAGCGGCGCCACGATCGCGAACGGCAGCATCGTCAGGCCCAGGAACAGCGCCACCTGGCCCCGCGCCTGGTCGGTCGGGACCTGGAAGAACAGGGTGCCGGCCAGCGAGATGGCGACCGCGGCGTCCCCGGCGCCGTTGAACGCGTGCAGCTCGATGAGCCGGTACAGCCCGCTCTCACCAGCGCCCTCCGCACGCGTGGCCCGGCGGGCCTGGCGGACCGTGAACCCGGCCGCGTGCCCGGTCGCCGCCCCGGCCCGGCGGGCGCCGCGCGCGGTGGCGGCGGCCGCGCGCCGGGTGTGCGCCCGGAAGCCCTCGCCCCGCGCGCGCGGCTGCTCCTCGGTGTCGGTCTCGTCGGCCCGCGTGTCGTCGGCGAGCGTCGCGTCGACGTCACTCTCCTCGGGCCGCATGCCCCCATCTTGCCCGCCGCCACGGACCGCCGCGGTGTTCTCGCCCCGGCGAGACAACGGCCGCACGCTTAAGGAAGAATCACGCCTCGTGATCACCGCAGCCAAGCCCGTGAAGTCCGACACCGTCGGCGTGCGCGCGGTCGACGCTGCCCGCGACGCGCTCGTGGAGCTGGTCGACGCCGCCGACGTCGGCGAGCACCTGGGCCACGTCGCCGAGGACGAGCGGGTCACCACGCACCTGTTCGCCTGCACCCGGGCCGGCTACCGCGGCTGGCGCTGGGCGGTGACCGTCGCCCGTGCGCCGCGGCTGAAGTCGGTCACCGTCGACGAGGTCGTGCTGCTGCCCGGCGACGAGGCGATCATCGCGCCCGAGTGGGTGCCCTACCGCGACCGGCTCAAGCCCGGCGACCTCAGCCCCGGCGACATCCTGCCCACCGAGGAGGACGACCCTCGGCTGGTCCCCGGCTATCTCGCCGGTGACCCGGCCGACGAGGTCGTCGACCCGGACACGCTGCGCGACGTCGTCCAGGAGCTCGGGCTCGGCCGCGCCCGGGTGCTCTCGCTCGAGGGCCGCGACGAGGCCGCGGAGCGCTGGTACGACGGCCCGCAGGGCCCGTCCTCGCCGCTGGCCCAGTCGGCGCCCGCGTCGTGCGACTCCTGCGGGTTCCTGGTCCGCCTGGCCGGCCCGCTCAACCTGCTCTTCGGGGTGTGCGCGAACGCGCAGGCCAACGACGACGGGCGCGTGGTCTCCCGCGACCACGGTTGCGGCGCGCACTCGGAGGCCCAGCTGGCGAAGAGGAGCCAGCCCCAGCCGCTGCCGGACCACGTGCACGACACGCTCGGCTACGACGACCTCGAGCAGTTCTGACGCTCGGCCGGCGGGGCCTCAGCCGGCCTGGGCGTCGGCCGCCTCCCGCTGCTGACGGCGGCGCTTGCGGCGCCGGCAGTAGTCCCAGCCGATGACGCCGAGCCCGAAGCCGGCCAGGCAGGTCCACAGCCACCACGTCCTGCCGTTCTCGGCGAGCTGCCCGTAGAACGGCAGCAGCAGGAAGAACGCCACCAGGAACAGGATCGAGCCGACCGCGACCGTGCGCGTCCCGTCGACGTCGAGGGGCTCGACGTCGGCGACGAGGTAGGTGCGGTTGCCGATCTCGTGCGTCTGCACGCCCTCGACCGGCTGCTCGTAGTCGGGCACGACCCGAATCTAACCGACCGTGCCCGACCTCACGTGTCCGCCACGGACCGCGGCGACAAGGGCGGCTCACCCTTCTGGGAAGATGCGCGCGTGGACAGACTCTCCAACACCACCGAACGCAGCACGACGACCGACCGCGTGCAGGCCTCGCGCCTCGACCGGTTCTTCAAGATCACCGAGCGCGGCTCGACCGTGGCCCGCGAGGTCCGGGGTGGCGTCGTCACCTTCTTCACGATGGCCTACATCATCGTGCTGAACCCCATCATCATCGGCTACGTCAAGGACGCCGACGGCAGGTTCCTGGGCGGCGGCACCGCCCCGAACATCGAGGCCGTCGCCGCCGCGACCGCGCTCGTCGCCGGGGTGATGACGATCCTGATGGGGGTCGTCGCGAACTACCCCCTGGCCCTGGCGACCGGGCTGGGCCTGAACGCGTTCGTGGCGTTCTCCATCGCCAGCATCATGTCGTGGGCCGACGCGATGGGCCTCGTGGTGCTCGAGGGTCTCGTGATCCTGGTGCTGGTCCTCACCGGCTTCCGGCAGGCGGTCTTCCACGCCGTACCCGCCCAGATCAAGGTCGCGATCTCGGTGGGCATCGGCCTGTTCATCGCGCTGATCGGCCTGGTCGACGCCGGCTGGGTGCGCCGGATCCCGGACGCCGCGGCGACCACGGTGCCCGTCCAGCTCGGCGGCAACGGCACCCTGCAGGGCTGGCCGGTGCTGGTGTTCGCGTTCGGGCTGGTGCTGATGGTCACGCTCTACGTGAAGAAGGTGCGCGGCTCGATCCTGATCGCCATCGCGGTCACCACCGTGGTGGCCGTGGTCGTCGAGAAGATCGCGAAGATCGGTGCCGCCGGCGTGCCGGGGAGCAAGGACTACAACACCCACGCCTGGACGCTGAACGTGCCGGCGCTGCCCGACAAGCTCATCGCCGTGCCCACCTTCGGGACGCTCGGCGAGTTCTCCCTGTGGGGCGCGTTCGGCCGGGTGGGCGTGGTGACCGCCCTGCTGTTCGTGTTCACGCTGATGCTCGCGGACTTCTTCGACACGATGGGCACGATGACCGCGATCGGCGCCGAGGCCGACCTGCTCGACGAGGACGGCGTGCCGCCGGGCACCCAGCGGATCCTGGTCGTGGACTCGCTGGCCGCGGCGGCCGGTGGCGCGGCTGGCGTCTCCAGCAACACCTCCTACATCGAGTCCGCCTCCGGCGTCGGCGAGGGCGCGCGGACCGGCCTGGCCAGCGTGGTGACCGGGGTGCTGTTCCTGCTCTCGATGGTGTTCGCGCCCATCGTGGAGATCATCCCCAACGAGGCCGCGGTGCCGGCGCTGGTGCTGGTCGGCTTCCTGATGATGACCCAGGTCAAGAACATCGAGTGGGACGACGTCGAGATCGCGATCCCGGCGTTCCTGACGATCGTGCTGATGCCGTTCACCTACTCCATCTCGGTCGGCATCGGCGCCGGCTTCCTCGCCTACGTGGTGATCAAGGTCGCCCGGGGCAAGGCGGCGGCGATCCACCCGCTGATGTGGGTGGTCTCGGCGCTGTTCGTCGTCTACTTCGCCATCGACCCGATCAAGCAGCTGGTGGGCTCCTGACGTGTGACGCTCGCACCCCTGGGTACGAACGGGACCGGCGGCGAGCTGCGCCGCACGACCCCGACCGCAAGGAGGAGCTGGGCATGACCACGACGCCAGACGAGCCCCTGAAGGACGAAGACATCGAGACCACCACCCCCGGTCACGGCCCGGCCGACGCTGCGGACGCCGACGGCGCCGACGGCCAGGACGCGGCCGGCGGAGACGGTGACTCGACCGACTCGACCGACGGCGACGCCACCGATGGCGGGGACGCCGACGGGACCGACGCCTGAGCGTGTCCGCGCTCGACCTGCTGAGCGGTGACGCCCAGACCTTCCTCGCGAAGATCTGGGCGTCCCGCATCCACGTCCACCACACCGACCCCGCCGGGCTGGTCGGCCTGCTCTCCTTCGACGACGTGGACCACCTGCTGACGAGTACGGCGATCCGCACGCCCGCCGTACGCATCGCCCGGGACGGCGCCGTGCTGCCCGCGTCGGCGTACACCCGGCAGGCCACCCTCGCCGGCCAGCCGCTGACCGGGCTGCTCGACCCCGGCAGGGTCTTCGCGCTCTTCGACGAGGGCGCGACCGTGGTGATGCAGGGTCTGCACCGCTACTGGCAGCCGCTCGGGGCGCTCGTCGGCGAGCTCGAGCTGGCCCTCGGCCACCCCTGCCAGGCCAACGCGTACCTCACGCCGCCGGGCTCGCAGGGCTTCGCGGTGCACAGCGACAGCCACGACGTGTTCGTGTTCCAGACCCACGGCAGCAAGGTGTGGGAGGTCCACGAGCAGGGTCAGCAGCAGACCGTCGTGCTGGAGCCGGGCGTGAGCATGTACCTCCCCACCGGGACCCCGCACGCCGCCCGCGCCCAGGAGACGGTCTCGCTGCACGTCACCATCGGCATCAACCAGGTGGTCTGGAAGGACGTCCTGGACCGGGCGCTGGCCGACGTGCTCGACGGCTCGGGCCCCCAGCACCTGCCCGCCGGCTACCTCGACGACCCGGCGCTGCTCGCCGACGGCCTGGCCGAGCGGCTCGAGACGCTGGCCGGGTCGCTGCGGGACCTGGACCCCGCCGCCGTCGCGGACGGCGAGGTACGACGCTTCCTCACCACCCGCACGCTGTGGCAGCGCGGCGGCCTCCAGGACCGGATCGCGGCCCGGGACCTCGCCGACACCACGCCGCTGCGGCGCCGCCCCGGCCACCCCTGCGTGCTGCGCGCGGAGGGGGAGAAGGTGCGCGTGCTGCTCGGCGACCGCGAGCTGCTGATGCCCGCGTGGCTCGGGCCGGCCCTCGCCGCCGTCCGCGACGCCGAGACCCTGCGCGCGGTCGATCTCGACCTCGACGAGCAGAGCCGGCTGGTGCTCTGCCGCCGCCTCGTGCGCGAGGGGCTCCTCGAAGTCGTCCGGTGAGCGCCTTCCGCTGCTCCGCGGCCGCGCTCTCCCGCGCCGAGCCGCTGACCGGGACCGCGTCCCAGGTGCGCGCGTACCTGCTCGTCGAGAACCCCGGCCCCTGGGGCACCGAGGCCCTGCGTGACGTCCGGCTGCCCGACGAGGTCAGGCAGGGGCTGCGGGAGCACTCCGCGGCCGCCGGCGTGCGCACCCTGCTGGTCCGCCGGCACGCCGGCGCCGACCCGGCCCCCGGCATCCGCGTGTTCGCGGCCTGGGCCGACCCCGACGACCCGTGGCTGGAGACCAGCACCCTGGCCGCGCCCGAGGTGCTCCTCGACCTGGACCTGGACGCCCTCGGCCGCGGCGAGTCGCCCGGGCTCACCCCGGCGCCCGAGCCGGTCCTGTGCGTGTGCACCCACGGGCGGCACGACGCCTGCTGCGCCGAGCTCGGCCGGCCCACGGCCGCCGCGCTGGCCGGTTCCCACCCCGAGCACACCTGGGAGGTCTCGCACATCGGCGGCGACCGGTTCGCGGCCAACGTGCTGGTGCTGCCGGACGGCCTGTACTACGGCCGGGTGACCCCGGACGCGGCGCCCGGCCTGGCCGCGGCCCACCTCGCCGGCCGGCTCGACCTGGACCTGCTGCGCGGCCGGTCGGGACTGCCGTTCCCGGTGCAGGTGGCCGAGGTCGCCGCGCGCCGGGCCGCCGGCGCGGACGGCCTGCGGGACGTGCGGGTGCTCTCGGTCGAGCGCGACGGCCCGCTGTCCGTCGTACGCCTGGAGGTGGCGGGTGCGGCGTACGACGTGCGCGTGCGTCGCAGCACGGGCGAGGCGAGGCACCGGCTGACCTGCCGGGCCCAGCGCGACAACCCGGTGCCCGAGCACGAGGTCCTCGACGTCAGGCCGGTGGCTGCTCCCTCGGCCTGAGTGGGGCCGGGAGATTGGTTGTATTCGGAAATAGTTAGCAAGGGTAATGAGTTATGCTAACGACATGCCGTCCGTCGAGAAGGTCGCCCGCACCGACACCGGGCTCGCATCCGCGCTGCGCATCTCCGTGGCGCGGCTGCAGCGACGCCTGCGCAGCGAGCGGGACCCCGACAACGAGCTGCTCCCGGTCGGGCAGCTCTCGGTCCTCGGCCTGCTGAACCGCTACGGCGACAGCACCGTGGGTGAGCTCGCGGCCCTCGAACGTGTGCAGCCGCCGTCGATGACCCGGACCGTCAACTGCCTCACCGAGGGCGGCTACGTCGACCGTCACAAGAGCGAGAGCGACGGCCGCCAGGTGGTGGTCGCGCTGTCCGAGCAGGGCAAGCAGACCCTGGCCAACGACCGGCGCCGACGCGACGCGTGGCTGGCGCAGCGGCTTCGCGAGCTCACCCCCCGAGAACGCTCCGTGCTGCGGGAAGCGGCACCCATCATCGAAAGGCTGGCTCAGACTTGAGCCCTACGTTCCGCTCACTCTCGAACCGCAACTACCGGCTGTACGCCTCCGGTGCCGTGGTCTCGAACGTCGGGACCTGGATGCAGCGCGTCGCGCAGGACTGGCTGGTCCTGCAGCTCACGCACAACAGCGGCACCGCCCTCGGCGTCACCACCGGCCTCCAGTTCCTCCCGATCCTGCTGCTCTCGCCGTACGCCGGTCTGATCGCCGACCGGTTCCCGAAGCGCCGCCTGCTGCAGGTCACCCAGCTGGCGCTGGCCGTGCCGTCGCTACTGCTCGGCCTGCTCGCCGTCACCGGGGTGGCCCAGAGCTGGCACGTCTACGCCCTCGCGTTCGTGTTCGGCGTCGGCTCGGCGTTCGACGCGCCCGCCCGGCAGTCGTTCGTCAGCGAGATCGTCGGCCCCGAGGACCTGACCAACGCGGTCGGCCTCAACTCCGCGTCGTTCAACCTGGCCCGGATGGTCGGGCCGGCGGTCGCCGGTCTGCTGATCGCCGCCCTCGGGTCCGGGGTGCCGGCCACCGGTGCGGTGATCATCATCAACGCGCTGAGCTACAGCGCCGTCATCGCCTCGCTGCAGCGGATGCGCGACAGCGAGCTCAACCGATCCAAGCCCGTGGCCCGGTCCAAGGGGATGATCCGCGACGGCGTGCGCTACGTGTGGCGGCGCCCGGACCTGATGCTGATCCTCACGATCGTGTTCTTCGCCGGCACCTTCGGCCTGAACTTCCAGCTCACGTCGGCGCTGATGGCGACCGAGGTGTTCCACAAGGGCGCGGGGGAGTACGGCCTGCTCGGCACCACCCTCGCCATCGGCTCGCTGTCCGGCGCGCTGCTGGCCGCGCGGCGCAACCGGATCCGGCACCGGCTGGTGATCCTGGCCGCGGTGGCCTTCGGCCTCGCCGAGGTGGTGGCCGGGTCGATGCCGTCGTACGTCGCCTTCGCGGTCTGGACACCGGTGCTCGGGATCGCCTCGCTGACCATGATCACCTCGGCCAACGCGACCTTCCAGATGAGCGTCGCACCGGACATGCGCGGCCGGGTGATGGCGCTCTACATGATGATCTTCATGGGCGGCACCCCGATCGGCGCCCCGATCGTCGGCTGGGTCGGCCAGACCTTCGGCGCCCGGTGGACGCTGATCGGCGGCGGCGTCGCCACCATCCTCGGCACCGCGCTGGCGGTGCTGGTGTTCAGCCGGGCCCAGGGCCTGATCGGGCACGCGCGTCAGCGCACCCCGGCGCCGCGGCACGAGGAGGAGGTCGGCGCGGCCGGCGAGGTGGTTGCCGGCCGCGCCTAGCGCGGGATCGTCAGGCCCCGGTCAGGCCTTCGAGGTGAACCACGGGTGGTGCAGGTCGGTGTAGGTCACGTCGTGCATCGCCGACTCCATCGCCTGGCGTACGTCGTCCGGCATCGCCACCTGCTCGCCGCGACGGGCGGACTGCTCGTCGGTGAACGCGACCGTCTCGATGAACGTGCCGTCCTCCTCGATCGCCAGCGTGCCGCCGATGATGTCCGGCCGCATCTCGTGCAGCTGCTCGGTGTCGGTCATCATCTGCTTCATGGTGGCCGCGTCGTCGACCTTGCCGCGGATGACCTGGACGAAACCGGCGTCGTCCGAGCCGCCGTCCAGCATCAGCGTGACGTCGTCGCAGTCGTGGAACTCGACGGGGCCGTCGAACAGCGCCTCCATCTCCTGCCACCACGTCCCCTGCTCCGCACGCGCGGCGTTCGCCTGCGCCGCCTCGCGCGAGTCGAACCGCACGATCGCCATGAACTGGTCGTCGTCGGTGAACCCGTAGGTCCCGCCGAGCCAGCCGTCCGCCCCCGGTGCGAGCTCGCGCAGCCAGCGCTCGCCCATCGCCCGGCACTCGTCCTGCCGGGTGCACTTCCCCTGGATGATCTGGATGAACATGTCGTGGCCTCCATAGGGCAGACCGCTTCGGTCGAAGAGGTCGACCCCGACGCTAGGACCGGGCCGACACGCGGGTCCATGGCACGTTCGGAGCAGCCCCTACCCTGGACCGCATGAACCCCCGCTACCGCCGCCTCGTGATCCCGGCTGCCCTGGCGGGGCTGATCCTGATCGTCGTGCTCGCCGCCGTGCTGAGGTCCTGAGCCGTGGCCGAACCGCTGCTACGCGCCCTGACCCGGGTCCGGGGGATGGTCCTGGACGACAGCACGCTCGTGCGTGCGGTCGCGGCCGGCCGGCAGAAGGGGGCGCAGCCCCGCTGGCGCCGCGTCGAGCTGCGGTACGTCGACCTCAAGGCGGGCCGCCGCCTCCAGGTCACGGCCTACGACGACACCCAGGCGCACACGTCGAACCACGAGCCCGGCGACACCGCGCGCGCCGCGGTCGACGACCTGCTCGACGAGCCGTTCGGGAACTGGCACGTGGAGACGACCACCGAGACGCACCAGCTGCGGGTGACCAAGAAGCTCGAGGCGATGGTGCACACGGCACCGGTGTCCGGGTCCGCCCCGGCGGAGACCGCGGGGCGGCACGACCGGAGGAAGCCGCGGCTGCTCCCGGAGGACGACCCGGTGCTGGTGGCGCTCGGCATCTCCGACGCGCAGGGCCGGGTCAAGCCGAGCCGGCAGGCGAAGTACCGCCAGGTCGAGGAGCTGCTGCGCGACCTCGCCCCGGTGGTGGACGACGCCGTCGCGAGCGGCCGGCTGCGCACGCCGACCGATCAGGAGCCGCTGCAGCTGGTCGACCTCGGCTGCGGGAACGCCTACCTGACGTTCGCCGCCCACCGCTACCTCACCGCCGTGCGCGGCCTGCCGGTGCACACCACCGGCGTCGACGTGAAGGCGCAGTCGCGCCAGCACAACACGCAGGTGGCCGAGCAGCTCGGCCTCGGCGGGTCGATGAGCTTCGTGCAGGGCGACATCGGCTCCGCCGAGCTGCCGGTGCGCCCGGACGTGGTGCTCGCGCTGCACGCCTGCGACACCGCCACCGACGACGCGCTGGCCCGGGCGGTCACCTGGGACGCCCCGCTGGTGCTGGCCGCCCCGTGCTGCCACCACGACGTCGCGGCCCAGCTGCGGAGGTCGCCGACCCCGGCGCCGTACACCCTGCTCACCCGCAGCGGCATCCTCCGCGAGCGGTTCGCGGACACGCTCACCGACGCGCTGCGGGCCGCGATCCTGCGGCTGGCGGGGTACCGCGTCGACGTGATCGAGTTCGTGGACAGCAAGCACACCCCGCGCAACACGCTGCTGCGTGCCGTGCGCACGGGCGCGCCGCCCGGTGACGGCGCCCGGGAGGAGCTCGACGAGCTGACCCGCACGTGGGGTGTGCACCCGAGGCTCGCGGAGCTGCTGCGTGACCGGCTGGCGTAGCGCGGCCGCGGCCCTGGCCGTCCTGTGCCTCGCGGTGCCCGCCCCCGCCCACGCGAAGGACGTCGGGAAGGCGCCGGGCCGCACCCTGTTCACGATGGACGACGAGGACGTCATCGAGTCCAGCGGCCTCGTCGACACCGGCCGGGTCGTCTACACCACCAACGACTCCGGCGACGACGCGGTGATCTACGGCTTCGACCCGGCCGACGGCAGGCTGGTCAGCCGGACGACGTACGCCGACGAGGTCGACGACGTGGAGTCGCTCGCCCCCGGGCGGCACGGCGTGGTCTGGGCCGGCGACACCGGCGACAACCGCGGGCGCCGCGACAGCATCGCGGCCTACCGCGTGGTCCCGGGCAGCACGACCCGGGACCGGCCCGCGCGCCGCTACACGTTCACCTACCCCGACGGCCCCCACGACGCCGAGACCCTGCTGGTGCACCCCCGCACGGGCCGGTTCTTCGTGGTCTCGAAGTCCGCCTTCGGCGGCACCGTGTACGCCGCGCCCCGGCACCCGCACCCGGGGGAGCAGCCGAACCGGCTCACGGTGTTCGCCCGGGTCACCGGGCTGGTCACCGACGGCACGTTCTTCCCCGACGGCAGGCGGGTGCTGCTGCGCACCTACGGGACCGCCACGGTCTACACGTTCCCGGGTTTCGCCCCCATCGGCACGGTGCGGCTGCCGCAGCAGCGCCAGGGGGAGGGCATCTCGGTGTCCCGGACCGGGCGGGTGCTGATCTCCTCGGAGGGACCGCACAGCGACGTGCTCCAGGTCAGCCTGCCGGCGGCCCTGACCGACCCGGCGGCCAGGCCGACCGCCGCGCCCGCGGACCCGTCGGCCGGGCCGCGCCCCACGAACGCGCGACCGCTGACCCGGACCGTGACGCAGTGGGGCTGGACCGTGCTGGTCGCGGCCGGGGTCGGCCTGCTGGGCTACCTGACGCTCAGAGGTTCTCGACTACGTGGTCCACGCAGGCGGTGAGCGCCTCCACGTCGGAGGGGTCGATCGCCGGGAACATCGCGACCCGCAGCTGGTTGCGGCCGAGCTTGCGGTAGGGCTCCACGTCCACGATGCCGTTGGCCCGCAGGGTCTTGGCGACCGCGGCGGCGTCGACGCTGTCGTCGAAGTCGATGGTGCCGATCACCAGCGAGCGCTCGTCGGGGTCGGCGACGTAGGGCGTGGTGTAGGCGGTCTTCTCCGCCCACGTGTAGAGCCGGCTGGAGCTGTCCGTGGTCCGCGATACCGCGAACTCCAGGCCGCCGTTGCCGTTGAGCCAGTCGAGCTGCTCGGCCATCAGGAACAGCGTCGCCACCGACGGGGTGTTGTAGGTCTGGTTCTTCGTGGAGTTGTCGATCGCGGTCGGCAGGTCGAGGAAGGCCGGCACCCACCGGTCGGTCGCGGCGATCTGCGCGGCCCGCTCCAGGGCGGCCGGTGACAGCACCGCGACGTACAGCCCGCCGTCGGAGGCGAGGTTCTTCTGCGGCGCGAAGTAGTAGGCGTCGACCTCGGTGATGTCGACGGGGAGGCCGCCGGCGCCGGAGGTCGCGTCGACGAGGACCAGCGCGTCGTCGTCGGCTCCCTCGACCCGGCGTACCGGCGCCATCACCCCGGTGGAGGTCTCGTTGTGCGCCCAGGCGTAGACGTCCACCCCGGCCTCGGCCCGCGGCTGCGGGCGGGTGCCGGTGGGCGACTCGATCACCGTGGGGTCGCCCAGGAACGGCGCCTTGCGCGCGGCGGTGGCGAACTTCGAGGAGAACTCGCCGAACGACAGGTGCTGGCTGCGCTCCCGGATCAGGCCGAACGTCGCGACGTCCCAGAACGCGGTGGCGCCGCCGTTGCCCAGCACCACCTCGTAGCCGTCCGGGGTCCCGAACAGGGCGGAGACGCCCTCGCGGACCCGGCCGACGAGGTTCTTCACCGGCGCCTGCCGGTGCGAGGTGCCCATCAGGGAGGTGCCCGTGTCGGCGAGCGCCCGGAGCGCCTCGACGCGGACCTTGGACGGGCCGGCGCCGAACCGGCCGTCGGCGGGCTTGAGGTGGTCGGGGATGATGATCGGGTCGGTCACGGTGGCTGCTACCTCGGATCTCGGGTGCGGACGCCTGACCTCGTTGTCAGCCTGCGTGCGGGTGCCCGCCTATTCTGGCACCCGCATCCGCGCCGACCACGAACGGGGACACCTGATGGGCGAGCTGTGCACCGACCGGCTCCGCGTCGCGCGGGTGGGCTTCCTGGACGCGGACACGCAGCGGCTGGTCGAGCAGGTCCAGGCGGAGTACGTCACCCTGTACGGCGGCCCGGACACCTCGCCGATCGAGGACGGCGTCTTCGACCCGCCACGCGGTGCGTTCTTCCTCGGCTACCTCGGCGACGAGCCGGTCGCGATGGGCGGCTGGCGGCTGCGGCCCGACGTGCACGTGCTGGGGCCGGGCCGGGCCGCGGAGGTCAAGCGGATGTACGTCGCGCCGGCTGCCCGCCGGCGCGGCCACGGCAACGCCCTGCTCGCGCACCTGGAGCGGACCGCCCAGGTGGCGGGGGTCGACGTGATGGTGCTGGAGACCGGGACCGAGCAGCCGGCCGCGATCCGGATGTACGTCGAGGCGGGCTACGAGCTCACCGAGAACTGGGGCCACTACGCCTGGTCGCCGAAGTCCCGGTGCTTCGGCAAGCGGATCGCCTAGCCGGCGACCGCGGGCTGCGTGGCGGTGGCGGCCTCGACGGTGTCGTGGATCGTGAACACCTTGTCCAGGCCGGTGATCCGGAAGATCTTCAGCATCTGCTCCTCGGTGCACACCAGCACCAGGGACCCCTTGAGGGCGTGGGCGCGGCGACGGCCGCCGATGAGGGCGCCGAGCCCGGTCGACTCGATGAAGTCCACCGCGAGCAGGTCCACGACGAGGTTGACCTCACCGGCGACCAGGAGCTCGGTGAGGGCGTCCTTGAGCTGCGGACCGGTGGCGAAGTCGATCTCGCCCTGGGGGCTCACGACCGTGTAGCCGCCGATGCGGGAGACGTCGATCTGCAGGTGCATGGGTGATCCTCCGAGAACCGGTGCGGACCGCTACCTCTCTGAACGAGCCCGGACGATCCTGCCAGAACGGGTCCGAATGGTCCATCCCGGACAGGAGCTGTCTCAGGCCACTCTGCCACGGCGTCGCCGGGGGGCGGCGTGCTCAGGCCCAGCTCGCGTCCCAGCCGTCGACCTCGTCGGCCTTGCGCTCGGGCGGCCCGGCGTAGACCGCGGACGGACGGATCAGCCGCCCGGTCCGCTTCTGCTCGAGGATGTGCGCCGACCAGCCGCCGGTGCGGGCGCAGGTGAACATCGAGGTGAACATGTGCGCCGGCACCTCGGCGAAGTCGAGCACGATCGCGGCCCAGAACTCCACGTTGGTCTCCAGGACGCGGTCCGGGCGGCGCTCCCGGAGCTCGGCCAGCGCCGCCTTCTCCAGGGCCTCGGCCACCTCGTAGCGGGGGGCGTCCAGCTCCTTGGCCGTGCGCCGCAGGACGCGGGCGCGCGGGTCCTCGGCCCGGTAGACCCGGTGCCCGAAGCCCATCAGCCGCTCGCCGTTGTCGAGCAGGCCCTTGACGTACGCCGTCGCGTCGCCGGTCTTCTCGACCTGCTCGATCATGCCGAGGACGCGGGAGGGCGCGCCGCCGTGCAGCGGGCCGCTCATCGCGCCGATCGCGCCGGAGAACGCGGCCGCCACGTCGGCGCCGGTGGAGGTGATGACGCGGGCGGTGAACGTGGAGGCGTTCATGCCGTGCTCGGCCGCCGAGGACCAGTAGGCGTCGATGGCCTTGACGTGCTTGGGGTCCGCCTCGCCCTTCCAGCGGATCATGAACCGCTCGGCGAGGGTGTGGCCGTGGTCGACCTCCTTCTGCGGCACGACCGGCTGGTGCAGGCCCCGGGCGGCCTGGGCGGCGTAGGAGAGCACCATCACCGCGACCCGGCTGAGGTCCTCGCGCGCCTGCTCGTCGGAGATGTCGTAGGTCTGTCGCATCCCGAACGCCGGCGCGAGCATCGCGATCGCGGCCTGCACGTCGACCCGGATGTCCCCGGTGTGCACCGGGATGTTGTAGGCCTCCGCGGGCGGGAGGCCGGGCTGGTAGGCGCCGTCGATGAGCAGGCCCCAGACGTTCTCGAACGGGACCCGGCCGACGATCTCCTCGATGTCGACGCCGCGGTAGCGGAGCGCGGACCCCTCCTTGTCCGGCTCGGCGATCTCGGTCTGGAAGGCGACCACGCCCTCCAGCCCGTGCTGGACCTGGTTGTCGCTGGCCATGGGGTCTCCCTCTGTGTCGTCCGGCGCACCGCGAACGCCGACATCATGCCCCGTTGTTACCCGCGCGTCACCTCGTGGTCCGACGCAGCCCGCTCGGGGGCGTCACCGGGGTGCGTGGGGGAACCTCCGACGGTCGCGCAGCAGGTCAGCGAGGTTTTCCGACGCGCCCTAGGTTGGGGGGATGGTTGACGACACGTCCGCTCCGGACCTGGCCGCCCTGCGTCGCGAGTACGGCGAGCACGGGCTCGACGTACCCGACCTGGAGCCCGACCCGATCACGATGTTCCGGCGCTGGCTGGACGACACGGTGGCCTCGGGGCTGCACGAGCCGAACGCCATGGTCGTGTCGACGGTCTCGGCCGAGGGTCGCCCGTCCTCGCGGATGGTGCTGCTGAAGGGCGTGGACGCGCGCGGCTTCGTGTTCTTCACCAACTACGAGTCGCGCAAGGCGGCCGACATCGCGGCGAACCCGCACGTGTCGCTGCTGTTCCCGTGGCACGACCTGCAGCGGCAGGTGCGGGTGGAGGGGACCGCGGCCCGGGTGTCGGAGGAGGAGAGCGAGGCGTACTTCGGCAGCCGCCCGCGCGACTCCCAGCTCGGCGCCTGGGCGTCCCCGCAGTCCCGGGTGGTGGCGTCGCGCTCGACGCTCGACGAGCGGTACGGCGGGGTGCTGGCCCAGTTCGCCGACCTCGACGACGTGCCGCTGCCGCCGCACTGGGGCGGGTTCCGGGTCACGCCCGAGCTGGTCGAGTTCTGGCAGGGCCGCAAGGGGCGGATGCACGACCGGCTGCGCTACCGGCACCGCGAGGACGACCCGCACGCGCCGTGGACGGTGGACCGGCTCGCGCCTTAGGGCGGTCGGTCGATTCCGCGTCCGTGAAAAGCGGTTGTGAGTGAGTGCTCACTCATTTACGCTGAGGGGGTGACCCGGACCGACCGGCGGCGTGCCGCCCCGATGGCGCCCGACGACCGCCGCCGCGCGATCGTCGACGCCGTCGTCCCGCTGCTGCTGCAGCACGGTGACGACGTCAGCACGAAGCAGATCGCCGAGGCCGCCGGCATCGCGGAGGGCACGATCTTCCGGGTCTTCCCCGACAAGCCGGCCCTGCTGCTGGCCGCGGCCGCGGAGACCATGGACCCCGCCGACGGCGGCGCCGAGCTCGAGGCCGCCCTCGCCGGCCACGACGACCTGCGCGAGCGGGTCCGGATCACCACCGACCGGCTGATCGAGCGCTCCGACCGGGTCAACGTGGTGATGATGGCGCTGCGCCGGATCTGGCTGTCCCAGCCGCCCAAGCGCCGGCACCAGGACGGCCCGCCGGCCTTCTTCGCCGAGGCCAACAGGAACCTCCAGGCGATGCTCACCCGGGTCTTCGAGCCGCACGCCGACGAGCTGAGGGTCGACCCGGCGGTCGCCGCCACCCTGCTCCGCACCCTGGTGCTGGGCTCGCGGCACCCCGGGGTCGACCCCGCCACCCGGCTCAGCGCCGAGCAGATCGTGGACGCGCTGCTCGACGGCATCCGCACCCGTTCCGAGAAGGGGGACTGAACGTGCTGCTGCGCATCCTGAAGGAGTACCTCGCGCCGTACCGCGTGCCGCTCGGCGTCGTCGTGCTGCTCCAGTTCGTCGGCACCATGGCCGCGCTGTACCTGCCGAGCCTCAACGCCGACATCATCGACACCGGGGTGGCCCGGGGCGACACCGGCTACATCACCCGCACCGGCGCGATGATGCTCGCCGTCTCGCTGGTGCAGATCCTGTGCAGCGGCGGCGCGGTGTACGTCGGCGCGCGGACCGCGATGGCCTTCGGGCGCGACGTGCGGGCCGGGATCTTCCACCGGGTCGGGTCGTTCTCGAGCCGCGAGGTCTACCAGATCGGCGCGCCGTCGCTGATCACCCGCAACACCAACGACGTGCAGCAGGTGCAGATGCTCGTGCTGATGACCTGCACGATGATGGTCGCCGCGCCGATCATGATGGTCGGCGGCGTGCTGATGGCGATGCGCGAGGACCTCGGGCTGTCCTGGCTGCTGGCGGTCTGCGTGCCGCTGCTGTTCCTCGCGGTCGGCTTCATCATCTCCCGGATGGTCCCGGGCTTCCGGCTGATGCAGACCCGCATCGACGCGGTGAACCGGATCCTGCGCGAGCAGATCACCGGCATCCGGGTGGTCCGTGCCTTCGTCCGCGAGCCCGTGGAGACCCGGCGGTTCGGCCGCGCCAACGACGACCTCACGGCCGTCGCGGTGCGCACCGGCCGGTGGATGGCCACCATGTTCCCGACGGTGATGCTGATCATGAACCTGTCCAGCGTGGCCGTGCTCTGGTTCGGCGGCCACCGCGTCGACGAGGGGTCGATGCAGATCGGCGAGCTCACCGCGTTCCTGGCCTACCTCGTGCAGATCCTGATGTCGGTGATGATGGCGACCTTCATGCTGATCATGGTGCCGCGGGCCTCGGTGTGCGCGGACCGGATCGCCGAGGTGTTCGACACCTCCTCGTCCGTCGCGCCGCCCACCGCCCCGGTCACCGCGGTCGCCGGCCGCGGCGAGCTCGAGCTGCGCGCGGTGCAGTTCACCTACCCGGGCGCCGAGGCGCCGGTGCTGCGCGAGGTCAGCTTCACCGCGCGGCCCGGGCAGACCACCGCGGTGATCGGGTCCACGGGCGCCGGCAAGACCACGCTGGTCAACCTGGTGCCGCGGCTCTTCGACGTCACCGGCGGCGCGGTGTACGTCGACGGGGTCGACGTACGCGACCTGGAGCCGGAGCTGCTCTGGAGCCGGATCGGGCTGGTGCCGCAGAAGGCGTACCTGTTCTCGGGCACCGTCCGCAGCAACCTGCTCTACGGCAAGCCGGACGCCACCGACGACGAGCTGTGGCGGGCCCTGGAGATCGCCCAGGGGCGGGACTTCGTCGAGGCGATGCCGGAGGGCCTGGACGCCCCGATCACCCAGGGCGGCACCAACGTGTCCGGCGGCCAGCGGCAGCGGCTCGCGATCGCGCGGGCGCTCGTGCGGCAGCCCGAGATCTACCTGTTCGACGACTCGTTCTCGGCGCTCGACCTGGCGACCGACGCCCGGCTGCGGGCGGCACTGCGGCCGGTCACCACCGAGGCGACCGTCGTGATCGTGGCGCAGCGGGTGTCCACGATCATCGACGCCGACCAGATCCTCGTGCTCGAGGACGGCGAGCTCGTCGGCAGCGGCCGGCACGCCGAGCTGCTCGAGACCTGCGAGACCTACCAGGAGATCGTGCGGTCCCAGCTGACCTCGGAGGAGGCGGCATGACCACCACCCAGTCCGGTGGCAAGCCCTCGGGCGCCATGAAGGAGACCGAGCGGGTCGTCGCCGGCCCGGGTCCCGGGCGCGGTCCCTTCGGCGGGGGCATGGTCGGCCAGAAGTCCATGAGCTTCGGGCCCTCGGCCAAGCGGCTCGTCCGGCGGATGGGGCCCGACCGCGGTCCGGCGCTCGCGGTGCTGCTGCTCGCGGTGGTCAGCGTCTCGCTCAGCGTCGTCGGCCCCAAGATCCTCGGGCACGCGACCGACCTGATCTTCTCCGGGCTGTTCGGCCGGCGGCTGCCCGCGGGCACCAGCAAGGCCGACGCGGTCGCGGCGCTGCGGGCCCGCGGCGAGGACAAGCTCGCCGACATGCTGGCCGGCATGGACGTGGTGCCCGGCCGCGGCGTCGACTTCGCCGCCGTCGGGCACGTGCTGATGCTCGTGCTCGCGGTGTACCTCGCCTCGTCGCTGCTGATGTGGCTCCAGGGCTTCATCCTCAACGGCGTGGTGCAGAACACCGTGCGGCGGATGCGCGCCGACGTCGAGGAGAAGATCAACCGGCTGCCGCTGAGCTACTTCGACCGGCAGCCGCGCGGGGAGCTGCTGTCGCGGGTCACCAACGACATCGACAACGTCAGCCAGACCCTCCAGCAGACGATGAGCCAGCTGCTGGTCGCGCTGCTGACCGTGGTCGGCGTGCTGGCGATGATGTTCTCGATCTCGTGGACCCTGGCGCTCGTCGCGCTCGTCACCGTGCCGATCACGATGCTCGTGACCGGCCAGATCATGAAGCGGTCGCAGGGCCTGTTCATCGCCCAGTGGCGGCGCACGGGCCAGCTCAACGCGCACATCGAGGAGACCTTCACCGGCCACGCCCTGGTCAAGGTGTTCGGCCGGCAGCAGGAGGTCGAGGAGCGCTTCGCCGCCGAGAACGAGGAGCTGTTCAAGGCCAGCTTCGGGGCGCAGTTCGTCTCCGGCCTGATCATGCCGATGATGATGTTCATCGGGAACATCAACTACGTGGTGATCGCGGTCCTCGGCGGCCTCCGGGTGGCCAGCGGGTCGATGAGCCTGGGCGACGTGCAGGCCTTCATCCAGTACTCCCGCCAGTTCACCCAGCCGCTCACCCAGGTGGCCTCGATGGTCAACCTGCTGCAGTCCGGGGTGGCCTCGGCGGAGCGGGTCTTCGAGCTGCTCGACGCCGAGGAGGAGCCGGTCGAGCAGGCCGAGCCGCTCGCCGTCGGCGGGCGCGGCGAGGTGGCCTTCGAGCACGTGTCGTTCCGCTACGAGCCGGACCGCCCGCTCATCGAGGACCTCTCCCTGGTCGCCACCCCCGGGCAGACCGTCGCGATCGTCGGCCCGACCGGCGCCGGCAAGACCACGCTGGTGAACCTGGTGATGCGGTTCTACGACGTGGACGCGGGCCGGATCACGATCGACGGGGTGGACATCGCCACGATGCGGCGCGGCGACCTGCGCGGCCGGACCGGGATGGTCCTGCAGGACACCTGGCTGTTCGAGGGCACGATCCGCGACAACATCGCCTACGGCCGGCCCGGCGCCACCGAGGAGGAGATCCTCGAGGCGGCGCGCGCCACGTTCGTGGACCGGTTCGTGCACAACCTGCCCGACGGCTACGACACCGTCGTCGACGAGGACGGCTCGAACATCTCCGCGGGCGAGCGCCAGCTGGTGACCATCGCCCGCGCGTTCCTGGCCGACCCGGCGCTGCTGATCCTCGACGAGGCGACCAGCTCGGTCGACACCCGCACCGAGCTGCTGCTCCAGCGGGCGATGGCCGCGCTGCGCACCGACCGGACCTCCTTCGTCATCGCGCACCGGCTCTCCACGATCCGGGACGCCGACCTGATCCTGGTGATGGAGGACGGCGCGATCGTCGAGCAGGGCACCCACGACGAGCTGCTGGCCGCGGGCGGCGCCTACGCCAAGCTGTACAGCTCGCAGTTCGCGCAGGCGCTCGTCTGAGGGTGGCGTCAGGCTCCGGACAGGTTCTGGGCCTACCGTGGGGCGTGTGCCCGTCCGCACCCGCCACGTGACACTCGGCTGCCTCGCGCTCGCCGTCCTGCTCACCACCCTGCTCACCGCCTGCTCCGGCCCCGCGTCGTCGCCGGCGTCGACCCCGTCGACGACCGCGTCCGCCGACCCCTCCGCGCAGGCCGCGACCACCCCCTCGGCCGCGCGCGTCCCCGCGCCGTTCCGGGACCC
>Ga0308176_10000493_pt1 | contig 25115 bp, 12 predicted proteins | sample PhyCR2_3_FD_203890 | JGI IMG/M metagenome (GOLD analysis project Ga0308176, IMG submission 203890) | Soil microbial communities from UC Gill Tract Community Farm, Albany, California, United States - DLSLS.C.R2 | ecosystem: Environmental > Terrestrial > Soil > Agricultural land | place: USA... | reverse complement strand
AAGTTGGCCTTGGGTGGCGGGTCTGCCAGCCCCAAGACGATTTGCCGTGCAACTGACCGTCCTTTTACGGGATCCCAGACCGACTGAGCTGCCACTCGGTATCGGCGCCCACCCATCTCTCGTTCGAGAAGTGCACGTTCCATCATGTAGTTCACGACGGGCGTAGAACGCAAGCTCTAGGCGAACTCTCCTCATAGGAGGCGGTTCCGCTCATCCGCGCTGCGGAGGTCCCGCTAGATCTGCTCCACCGTGCTCTGCTTCAGGTTCTGCACCGCGGTGAGGGCCGCGTCGTCGAGCCTGAGGAGCAGCCCTTCAGGGACTCGTTCTGGAACCTGGCGCGAATGAGCTCCGCGAACTTGGTTGTCGCCGCCGTGAGCGCGGCCAGCAAGGCAGGCGCTCAGGCCTTCGGCAGGATCGCGGCGACCGTGATCGCCACGTCGGGTAGCGCCGCCGGCTGCAGGACATCGCCGATACTCAGGGTGCGAACTTCGTCGTAGCGGCCGCCGCTGGGCGACGCGTACACCTCTACGGTCCGCGCGACGAGGTTGACGATCCAGTACTCACCGATGCCGGCACTCGCATACACCGTGGCCTTGGCGCGATCCTTTTTGAGGGTTGTATCGGCGACCTCGATGATCAGCAGGGCGGTGCCGGGGTGCTCGGCCTCGTAGTCCCCAAGAGGGACCACCGCGATATCTGGCTCGGGCTCCGTGGTGTCGGACAGCGCGATCGGAAGCTGGCTGCGCACCGTGAATCGGTTCTGCAACCGCGTGGTCAGGAGCTGATACAGCTTCTGGACGGTCGACGCGTGAGGTGCGCGCTGTGGTGACATCTTGACCAACACTCCCCGGATCAACTCGACGCGCTCATCGTCGAACAGGCCAAGCGCGACCATCTGGTCGTATTCCGAGCGCTTGAGCGGTCGAACCAGCTCGGGCTCAAGCAAGACACCCTCGCGATCGAGCATATCCGATCCCTACCACATCTGGCCGGGGAAGGCGCTCCGTACGGACGGGTGGCGCTCCGAGCGGGTGCGCCCGCGCTCGATTCGATCAGGCCGCGGCCGCCGAGACGGGTGTCGCTCCGCGAGCACTGGCGACCGGGGTCGGTTCGGAGCGACGCATATCGTGCACGGCCGCCTCGATCTTCGATGACAGGAGCCCGTCCATGCCCTCGTCGGCGAGCCCGAGGATCCTGACCACCTCGGCGCGCCCCTTCGCCCCGAGGTTCGACTTCACGGCCGCGAGGGCCGCCGCCCGGATCTGCTGCTTCTCGGCGTCGGTGATCTTGCCGTCGGCGCTGGCGACCTTGATCTGCTCCACCGTGCTCTGCTCCAGGTTCTTCACCGCGGTGAGGACCGCGTCGTCGAGCCTGAGCAGCAGCCCCCTCAGGTACTCGTTCTGGATCCTGGCGCGAATGAGCTCGGCGAACTTGGTCGTCGCCGCGGTGAGCGCGGCGAGCAAGACGGGCGAGAGGATCTTCAGGATCTCGAGGCCAAAGCTACCCATGTCCATGGTGTCTCCTGTGGTGAGGCGCCGGCCGCGGCTCGGCGGGCGCGATGCGTGGTTCGTGTTGCAGCAGCGGATCGTGCAGCCCTCATGCCCCCGGCCGGCCGCCGAGCGCCCAGATGCCGTCGGGGTGGCCCGCGGCCCTGAGCGCCTCGATCGTGCTCGGCCCCGGGACGCCATCGATCGTCAGCGTCGCGCCGCCGTCGTTGAGCGCGCGCTGGCGGCCCTTCCACACGTCGAGATCTTCGCCGGCATTGTGGTCGAAGCGCTCGGCGCCGGCGGCGGCGAGCCGCGCGAAGATCTCGTCTCCCGGATCGCCGTAGCCGCGCTGGCCGGTGTTGTCGCGATGGCCGAACACGCCGACGCAGGATTCGCCGCCGTCGATCAGGCGGCGCAGCGGCTCGTTCTTGTAGGGCAGCTTCGGGATCTGGAACTGGATCCCGAACATCCGGCACAGCGCCGGGACGAGCTTCTCCGCCGCCGCATAGACCGCCTCGTGGACGCCGTAGTGGCCATCGTCGCAGCCTTCTTGATACATCTCGATGCCGATCGACCACGGGTTACTGACCGTGGCGTGATAGGTCTCGACCGTCGCGAGGTCGCACAGGCACGCGACCGTGCCGTCGTTGTCGATGACGAGGTGCGCCGCCGACGAGGTCGGATCGCCGCGCCACATGTCCGCGACGAGCTTGGCCCGGCCGCCGGGCCCATGGCCGGAAAGCACGCGCTGCGGCCAGTCGCCCTTGGTGGTGTGCAGGATGATCTGCCGCACCCACGAGGTCGGCCGCGGTCGAAAGTCCTTCGGATCGAGTCGGCACCACTCCACATCGTGCGCATTGATGATGTTGAGATCCGGAACTGCTTGCTGCTTCCCGTTGACGAGTAACCCTGGCATTTCACACTCCCTTGTTGGAATCGTTGCATCGGCCGCGGCTTCGACCAGCCCCGATGCACGCGCGCGCGCCCCCGTGAACGCGCCGCCGACGTGCCCGAACAGCTCGTTCTCGAACAGGTCGGGCGGGATCGACCCGCAGTTCACCGGCACGAACGGCCCGTCGCGGCGCGGGCTCGCCTGGTGCGCATACCGCCCGTAGTGCTCCTTGCCGACCCCGGTCTCCCCGGAGAACAACAGCTCGACGTCGTTCCGCGCGACACGCTCGATCAACCCGAGGAGGCGCCGGTGCGCCTCACTGACTCCGATCCACGGCTTGTCGCTCATCAGTTCTCCCTGGCCCACCGTCGGGCGACGGTGAACGCGGCTGGGTGCGGCGGCATGGCACCGACGTCAGCAAGGAGAGCGCCAACCCGTGCAGGCCCTAACCCCGGGAGCTCGCGTCGCCATGGGAGATGACGCCCCCCGGGGAGCTGGCACGTGTGCCAGGCACATGTGCCACCTGGTGCCCTCGAAGATGCTCGACGGAGGCTGCTCGCGTCACCGCCGGGCGGCGTCCGTGACGCGCCGCGCTCGATCAGGTCATCGATCGGGTCATCGATCAGGTCATCGTCGGGTCACAGGTCGTTGACGACCGCCTGACCGGGATCCGTGATCGTGATGGTGCCGCCCCACGCGCACTGGCAGGTGTCGGTCTGCCGCAGCGCCGGCTGGTTCCCGATCGTCACCACCGTGGAACCGGGCGTCCACGGCGTCACCGTGTTCGGCACGCACTGGACGGGCGTGAGCGCGCCGTTGGCCGCCGCGGTCGCCGCCGCGGTCGGCGGAAACAGCAGCGACAGGCACGGCCCGAACGGGACGATGTTCGTGATCGGGATGTGATCCGCGACGCTGGCCGCCGGCTGGCCGCCCGCGGTCCGTTGACGGATCGGGAGCACGACCAGCTGCGACGGCTTCGCGCTCATCGTGCATGTCGTCTTCGCCGTGTTGACCACCTGCAATGGCATCGGTACCTGCTTCCTCGGGGAAACCCCCTGGCACTGGACGGATCTCGGACTCTCGGGATCGTCATGCAAGCGGCGCAGCATCCCCAGATGTTACCGAGATTATTGCAGAAAGCCGCGGGCCAAGCTTCCTCCCCGGTCGGCGAGTGCGCAGACCACCGGTTGGATGATAGACAAGCACCTCCTACGTGGCTGGCGCACGAAGTTCCCTGGGGTACCTGAAGCCGTATCGGCGTGCGCTCTATAGCGGCGTCGGCATGATGGTAGCGACCAATCTATGCTCGCTGGGGGTGATCAAGTACCTCGGCGACAGCATCCAGGCGATCGGGGACCGTCGCCTCGAGGAGGTGCCCCACTCCGTGATCCTGCTGATCGGCTTCGCGCTGGCCACCGCGGTGACGCGGATCCTGTCGCGGGTGTGGATCTTCAACGCGGCGCGCGCCGCCGAGTACGACCTGCGCAGCGACCTGTTCGGCCACCTGATGACGCTGTCGCCGGGCTACTACCGGGATCATCCGACCGGCGATGTGATGTCGCGGCTGACCAACGACGTCCAGACCGTGCGCGCGATGTGGGGCGCCGGCGCGGTACACCTCGCCAACGCGGTGACCGCGTTCGGCACGGTGCTGACCATGATGATCCTCCTCGATCCGGTGGTCGCGGTGCTCTCGATCATCCCCTATCCGCTGATCTTCGTCACCGGACAGGCGCTGTCGAGGCGGGTCTATCGCACCACGCGCGAGGTCCAGGCCGAGCTCGGCGGGCTATCCACGCGGATCCAGGAGGACCTCGGCGCAATTCAGGTGATCAAGACCTACGGCCTCGAGGCCGTGCGACGCCGCGGCTTCCTCGCCGGCTCGCATCGGCTGCTCGACAAGAACATGGCGGCTGCCAAGGTCCGGGTCCAGCTCGGCCCGATCCTCAACACGCTGGCGCCGCTCGGCGTCGCGATCCTGATCCTGGTCGGCGGGCGCGCCGTGATCGCCCACGACATGGGCGTCGGCTACTACGCCAAGTTCTCGGCGCTGCTCGCGAAGCTGGTGTGGCCGACCTTGACGCTCGGCTTCATGCTCGCGCTGGTCCAGCGTGGCCGGGCGTCATGGAGCCGCCTGGTCGAGCTCCAGCAGACCCGGACCGACATCGTCGACAGCACCGAGCCGGCGCTGGCCCCGACGGCGCTGCCGGCGCGCGTCGAGGTCAAGGACCTCAGCATCAAGCTGGGAGGCCGCGCGATCCTCGATCACGTGTCGTTCGAGCTGTTGCCGGGCAGCATCACCGCCATCGTCGGGCGCACCGGGTCGGGCAAGAGCACGCTCGTCGAGGCGCTGTGCCGGCTGATCGAGGTGCCACCCGGCGCGATCTTCCTGGACGGCCGCGACGTCACCGCGATCCCGCTGGCGTCGCTGCGCGGGCAGATCGGCTACGCGCCGCAGGAGGCGTTCCTGTTCTCGACGACGATCGCCGACAACATCGCGATGGGCTACGGCGGCGGCACGGCGATCCCTGCGGCCCGCGCAAGGGAGCTCGAACGCGCAGGCGCGATCGCGGCGGCCGTCGATCTGAGCGACGAGCCGAAGGTCACGCAAGCCGCCACGGCAGCGGGCTTGACCCGAGATCTCGCGGTGATGCCCGAACAGCTGGCGACGATCGTGGGTGAACGCGGCATCACCCTGTCGGGCGGCCAGCGTCAGCGCGTGGCCCTCGCGCGCGCCCTCGCCACGATGCCCCGGCTGCTCGTGCTCGACGACTCGCTGTCGTCGGTCGACGCCGAGACCGAGCAGCTGATCCTCGGACACCTGCGCCAGGTGATGACCGGCCGCACCGCGGTCCTGATCTCGCACCGCGTGGCGGCCATCAAGGATGCCGATCAGATCCTGGTGATCGATCAGGGCCAGATCGTCGAGCGCGGCAGCCATGATGAGCTCCTCGCCGCCGGTGGCCTCTACGGCGAGCTCTACCGCACGCAGCTCCAGAGCGAGCTCGGCGTCACCCGCAAGGAGGCGGTGTAGTGGCGGCGGTGGCGCCGGCGGGCCCGATCGGCCCCGTCGGGCCGCGGCGCTCCGGGCTCGAGGCCGAGGCGGTGCTCGGCAAGGCGTACGACGTCCGGCTGATGCGCCGGCTCGCGCGCTATGTCCGCCCCCATGCATGGCTGCTGGTCGCGTGGGTCGCGTTCATGCTGGTCCGGACCGGCTTCGAGCTCGCCCAGCCGGCGTTCATCGCATATGTCCTGCAGCACCATATCCTGGGCAGCGACGGCCGCGGGATCATCGAGGCGTTGCCGCTCGATGCGCTGGGATACGTCGGGCTGGTGCTCGGCCAGAACCTGTCAGCGTTCTGCGAGCAGTGGCTGGTCCAGCTCGCCGGCCAGCGCACGATGCACGATCTCCGGATCGCGATCTTCGACCACGTGCTCGCGCAGCGTGCGGCGTTCTTCGATCGGATCCCCGTCGGCCGCTTGATGACACGGATGACCAACGACATCGAGAGCCTCAACGAGATGTTCTCGCAGGGCGCGATCACGATCATCGGGGATCTCCTCAAGGCGATCGCGATCATGGTGATCTTGCTGGCGATCGACGTGCAGCTGTCGCTGATGACGTTCGCGACCCTGCCGCTGTTGTTCGTGATCGTCGAGTACGCGCGCCGCGCGATGCGCACGTCGTTCCGGCAGATCCGCGTCCGGCTCGCCGCGATGAACGCGTTCGCGCAGGAGCACCTGTTCGGCATCCGGGTCGTGCAGCTGCTCGGCCGCGGCCAGATCGCGCAGCGTGAGTACAACGAGATCAACGCCGGCCACCGCGATGCGTACCTCCTCCAGATCCGCGCCGACGCGGGCATGTATGCGCTGGTCGAGGCGATCGGCTACATCGCGGTCGGCGGCGTGCTGTGGTGGGCCTCGGAGCACCGGCTGTTGCCGCTGGCCGGAGCGAACGCCTCCCCGGCGCAGACGGCCGCGGCGATCGGGCTGATCTACAAGTTCTACGAGTACATCAACCGGTTCTTCGAGCCGATCCGCGATCTGTCGGCGAAGTACGCCGTCATGCAGGGCGCGATGGCGGCCAGCGAGCGGATCTTCCAGCTGCTCGACACCGACGAGCTCGACGGCAACACCTCCGACCTCAAGACGACCAGGCCCGACCGCGACCCGCGCGAGGCCGGATCGACCAAGCCCGACCTCGCCGGCCCCGCCGTCGAGCTGGCCGGGGTGCACTTCAGCTACGGCGCCGAGCCGGTGCTGCGCGGCGTCGATGTCCGCGTCCCGCGCGGCGCGACGATCGCCGTGGTCGGCGCCACCGGCTCCGGCAAGTCGACGGTGATCAAGCTCCTGACCCGGCTCTACGAGCGCGATCGCGGGGCGATCCGGATCGACGGGGTCGACGTCCGCGACATCCCGCTCGCCGAGCTGCGCCGGCGGATCACGGTCGTCTCGCAGGACGTCATCCTGTTCGCCGGGACGCTCGAGGACAACATCGCGATGGGCAAGCCGTACGGCAAGGACCGGCTCGAGGCCGCGGTGCGGCGGGTCGGGCTCGATCGCGCGCTCGTACGCCGCGGCACCGGGATCGAGACCACCGTCGCCGAGCGCGGCGCGAACTTCTCGGCCGGCGAGCGCCAGCTGGTCGCGTTCGCACGCGCGCTCCTGCGCGACCCCGAGATCCTGATCCTCGATGAAGCGACCGCGCACGTCGACCCCGAGGCCGAGGAGCTGATCGAGAAGGGCGTCGCCGAGCTGATGAAGGGGCGCACCACCCTGGTGATCGCGCACCGGTTGTCGACGATCCGCAACGCCGATCTGATCGTCGTGATGGACAAGGGCCAGGTCATCGAGCAGGGCAAGCACGACGAGCTGATCGCGCGTGGCGGGTTCTACGCGGCACTCGAGCGCACGTTCCGCCGACAATCCAGCACCGAGTAACGGCGCGATCGAAGGCCACGCGGTCGCAGGGTGCGAGGGATTCGCAGCCACATACCACCCTGGTCACGAGCACTTAGCCGATCCGCCCGCGTGCCGCGCCGCCAGGCGTCCCCAACCTCGCCCACTTATACTTATTTTAACCTACACACCAGATATGCATCGTGAGTCGGATTTGGGTATGATTGCTGACAGATGTCTCATCGGTCAATCGACCTCGTTCGCCACGCGGTGAATGCGATGGCCGACGGTGCCATCGTCGCAGACACGCGCTCCGGCGAGGTCTTCGTCAATGCCGCCGCTCGCGAGATGCTAGGCATTCCACTCGATGCCCAAATCAACACTACGTATCTGAAAGACACCGTCGGGTTCTACCCGTTCGATCTCGCGACCGGGGTCAGCGATGGCCAGGCGATTCGCGAGGAGGTCCGGATCGGCGATCGTGCGCTGCACTCGGTCGTCACGCCGCTGCGCGAGGGTGGCGTGGCGCTCGGCGCGATCGTGATCCTGCGCGACCTCGGGGAGAACGGGGACATCACGCGCCGGCGCGCCGAGTTCGCCCAGGTGATGTCACACGAGCTGCGGACCCCGCTGACCTCGGTCGCCGGGGCCCTCGACATCGTGCTCTCGGGTTATGCCGGCCCGTTGTCGGATCGCCAGCTGCGCTACGTGGAGATGGCGCGCCAGGCGACGACGCGGATGAACCAGCTGGTCGATCAGCTGCTCGAGCTGGCGCGCGCCCAGGCCGGCTCGATCACCGTGGCCGCGACGCCGGTCCAGCTCGATCGGCTCGCCCGCGAGGTGATCGATCGCTACCGCGCCGCCGCGGCGACCAAGCACCTGACGATCGTGCTCGGCGCATCCGCCGAGGACATCTCGCTGCTCGGCGATCCCGAGCGGCTGTCGCAGGTGCTCGGGAACTTGCTCACCAACGCGATCCGGTTCGCGCCGACCGGCGGCGTGATCGACGTCCAGGTGTTCGGCCCGCCGCTGTCCCAGGACGCGGTCGGCGTCTCGGTCTACAACTCCGGCGAGCCGATCCCACCCGAGGATCGCGAGCGCGTGTTCGAGCCGTTCTCGGCGTCGAGCCGCCGGGTCGGCGGCACCGCGCTCGGGCTCTCGATCTCGCGCACGATCATCGAGGCGCACGGCGGCCGGATCTGGGTCGAGGCCGTGGCCACCGGCACGAAGTTCGTGTTCACGCTGCCGTCGTCGGCGACGCACGACAAGCCGCTCCAGATGACGCACGAGCAACAGCCGCGCCGCCGCGGCCTGGGCGAGGGCGCCTGCGCCCTGGTCGCCGACGATGATCCGCGCCGCGCGCTCCTGCTCAAGGGCCTCCTGATGGCGCTCACCGATCGCGTGCTGGTCGCCAACGACGTCGACACCGCGCTGGCGATCGGGCGCGCCGAGCACCCTGCCCTCGCGGTGGTCGCCGGCGCGATGGCCGACTCGCTCGCGCTGCTCGCGATCCTCGAGCACGATCCGGACACCCACAAGACCGCGGTGATGGTCGTGGGCGACGGTGAGCGGCGCGCCGACCTGATCGCGGCCGGCGCCGACGACCTGCTCGAGTTTCCGATCCAGCCCGCGATGTTCCGCGAGGCCTGCATGCGGCTGGTCGAGTCGGGCCGCCGCGAGGCGCCGCGCGTGCTGGTCGTCGACGACGACGCGTCGATCCGCCAGATCTGCCGCGAGGTCCTCGAGATCGGCGGCTACCAGGTCCGCGACGCCGGGTCCGCCAACGCCGCGCTCACCGAGGCGCGCCGGTTCCGCCCCGACATGATCCTGCTCGACGTGCTGATGCCCGTGATCGACGGCTATCGCTGCGCCGAGATGATCCGCAGCGATTCGGCGATCGGGATGGCGCCGATCATGTTCCTGTCGGCGCGGTCGGATACCGCCGACAAGGTCCGGGCGTTCCGCTCGGGCGCCGAGGACTACATGGTCAAGCCGTTCGACGCCGACGAGCTGCTCGCCCGCGTCGCCAAGGCCCTGCACCGCCAGGCCCGCGAGCTCGGGGCCTCGCCGACCACGCAGCTGCCCGGGGCCGATGCGATCCAGGCCGAGATCGAGCGCCGCCTCGCGATCGGCGATTCCAACGCGGTCGCGTGCTACCTCGACCTCGACAACCTGAAGGCGTTCAACGACTACTACGGCTACGCCAAGGCCAACGCGGTGATCCGCCAGACCGGAGACGTGATCCGCCACATCGTGAACCGGAGCGGCGGGCACGGCGACTTCATCGGCCACATCGCCGGCGATGACTTCGTGTTCGTCACCGGGGCGGAGCACGTCGACGACGTGTGCCGCGGCATCTGCGAACGCTTCGACCACCTGATCCGGCTGTACTATGACCCGTCCGATCGTACCCATGGCTACATCGAGACCAAGGATCGGTTCGGCGTGCAGCGCCGGTTCCCGATCATGAGCGTCTCGATCGCCGCGATCTCGATGGCGCGCGCCCGGTCGTACGCCTCGCTGGCCGAGCTCGCCGCCGTCGGCAAGCGGGCGGCCAAGGCCATCCCCGGCTCGACCTACGTGCGCGACGGCCAGACGATGCTCACGACCGCCACCGCCACGGGCTAGCCCGGCTCCCCTGGGAGGAGCTCACGGCGTGCTGGTCGGGTCGGCCGGATCGCTATGAGCATCTCGCTCGTCGCCGTCCCAGAAGCCATCGCCATCGCGATCGACGCCGATGCGCTCTCCCGAGCCGAGCGGCACACAGGTGTACGTCACGGGGCGACCGCCGTCGGTGGCCAGGAGCTGCAGCGCCGCGTCGGTGAGGGGAGGCTGCGCGCGGCGATCGCTCTTGAACAGGCCCGCTCCGATGTACAAGAAGCCGGCCTCGCTGTCTCCGCTCTCGGCCTTGGCGACCAGCTCGCAGTCACCCGCGTCCGCGCGCTGGCGGAGCAGCTCGACGCGAGCCACCACCGCCGCGGAGCTCCCGGCCGTGAGCGTGATCTGCTGGCCCACGATCGGCGCGAGGTTGGTTGGAAACGCCAGCACGAACGCCTCGATCTGCCGCCGCTGGACCTCTCCGGCGGGCCCCGTCAAGAGCCCGCCATTGCCGACGCCGGTGGCGGCCTCCGAGAAGCTGATTCCATGGTGGAAGCGGAACACCGTATCGACATCCCCGTCGTGGGTGAACCCGAAGCCCCGCACCTGATCTCCCTGAAAATCATTATCACCGGGCAAGAACCCAGGGTTTGCCGGATTCCCGAACATCCCGACCTTCTGATAGAGGTTGCGGAGCTGGGGGATCTTGAACAGCTGCGGGTTGAAGGCGAAGCTGGAGCGACCGTTCGTGCCGAAGAACCCAGGCGCCGCGGTGCCTGGGTTGCCGTTCAGGTCGATCGTGTGGCAGCTCTCGCACGTGAGGGTGGCACACGAATTGTCCAGGCACGCCGGGACGCCGCAGTTGGTGCCCAAGAACAGCTGATGCCCGACTTCCTGATCTGCCGTGAGCACGTTGTCGAGCGGTCGGTTCGGGTTCGGCGGATACGTGACCTGGAGGATGAAGTCGGTGAACGCGTCCATATCTGCCTGTGGGATGAACGTGTCGCGTCCCAGCAGATCGGTGAACCCGAGCTGGAACTTCTCGAACGCGGCATGCTCGTCGAACGTCCCGCTGTCCGGCTGGGCGGTCGGCGCGTCGTTGCCGCCGGTGCGGTCGCCGCGCCAGTGCATCGGCCCGTGGTTGGCCATTCCGCGCAGGCTTTGCACCACCATCGGGCCCTTCATCGGGTGGAAGATGGGGACCATCGGTTGGTTCGTGACCAGGTTGAACAGGGCGCTGGCGAATGGCCCGGGGTCGTTGCTCACCTGCCCGTCCGGGTTGCCGAGATCCCAGGCCAGGCTGTCGAAATCGCCGAACACGTGGCAGCTCGCGCACGACGAGTCGCCGTGACTCGACGAGAACGCCGCGTCATAGAGAAACCGGCGGCCGACCACCACGCTCGCCGGCTCCGGGTTGTGCATCGTCACGTGCGCCGTCTCCGCTCGCGTCGCCGTGTTGATGATCGAGATCGCGTCGTCGAACCGCGTCATCACGTAGAGCTGCCCGCGCTCTTCGTCGAGCACCAGGCCCGTGGGGCCACCGCCGCTCACCGAAATGTGGCTCGCCGCGCTCGGCACGAACGTGTCGTTCTCGAGCTCGGCCGTGGAGAACACCCCCACCTTGTCCGACCCCAGGGCCGCGACATAGAGCGTCGCCCCGTTGCCCGTCACCGCCATGCCCTGCGGTAACGCGAGGGACCTGGCGTTCTCGGCATTGGGGACCGGCGCACAGCAGGTAGCAAAGTTGATGTGCTTGTTCAGGTGCCTCGTGGCGACGCCGCCCCCGGGCGTGAGCACGGAGATCCGGCTCTCGTGCAGGTGCCCGCGCAAGCTGTGCCCGGCGAAGGTTCCGGGGCCCTCGAATCGATCGGCGTTGTTCGCGTCGGTATTGGCCACGTAGACCTTCCCGCTCACGGGATTGACCACCATCGTGTACAGGATGGTACCGACGCTCTGGAACAACCCGCCCGCTCCTGCGAGCTGGTGCGGCGGGTTGGACATGGCGTCGAGCACGAACACGTCCTTGTCGGGCAACGAAAGCTTCACGAACTGGTCGCGGGGGCGTCCGAGCGAGTCAACCCAGTGCGCGCCGTTCCACTTGACGATGGTCCCGGTCTCAGGTGCAGGGATTCCTTCGAAATTGGTGGTTGGTCCTGCGACGCCGTCCGGACCGAAGCCGTCGGGGAGCACCGCCTCGCTGACGATGGTGGTCTGGTTGCCCGTGTGGAAGCCGGCGGCGTAGACCCGGGTGCCGTCGGGCGTCACCGCGAGCGCCCGGGGTGTATCTGTGAACAGCGTCACGATGGTTAGCGGCGCGCCGCCGAGCGTATTGCCGAGCGCGTTCGCGTCGAAGACCCACACGTCCGCGCGCCCCACACCGGGGCTCGTGACCTGCGGATCGAACGGAATATTCTGGCCGCGATGCGCCGTCGTGATGAACGCTCGCCTCCCCCCCGGCCCGGCGAACACGATGTCGCGAGGCTCGTCTCCGACCAGGAGCGTGCGCTCGACGTGTCCCGCCGTGACATCCTCGTCGAGCTCGACGACACTGACGCTGTCCGACAGGTGGTTGACTACCCAGACTTCGCGATCCGTCCTGGCCGCAACGGCGACCGGCTCGAGGCCCACCGGGATGGAAGCGGTGTGGATGAGCTGATGCTTCTTGATCCGGAAGATCTCGAGGCGGTTATCGGGTGTGTTCACGGCGAACAGGTGCTGCTTGTCCGGAGACAGCGCAAGCGGACGCACCTGCCCACTCTCGAACAGCGTGAACTTGGACGGCGAAGTCGAGGCCTGTGCCGATAGGCGTTGTTGTGCACCCCCGGTGGAAGGAGCGACCGATTCGTCGGAGCGATTGTTATCGCCGGGCGGCGCACACGAGGGCGTTGCCGCCAGCGCGAACGCCACGAAGGCGATGAGCGACCCCCCCGAGCCGCGGTACGTGTGTCGCAAGTCCATTATTATCTCCCCTGTACGTTGTTGTACTCGCCGCCGCCACAACCGAAATGCAGGACTGCGAATTTTGTTCGAAGAACGAGAACCCCAGGTCAAGTTGGAATCATCTAACTCATTTGTCAAGTTCGATCAATCGTAGTTTATCGAAGCACCAGAATTATGATTTGCGGCAAGCTCCGAGTGGGAGCGCAACTACTTGATGCGTGCGTGTGGGTCAAGTGATGCGCGGGCACGGCAAGCGCCGGTCGTGGCGCGAGGACACGTCAGAGGTGTCCGTGGGATTACGGCGTGCATGACACGTGTAGCGACTACCGGACCCACACAATCACCACCTCGGCTCCAGGAACTTTCGAGCGTCGGTTCCTTCAGGCAGGGATTGCGGCGTAGCCGAGGTGCGAACCCGCGCCCCGGCGAGGCGCGTCCGCGTCATCCATCCGAGCCAAGCCACGCACGCGCCAGCGCGATGGTCCTGGAATTTTCGGGAACGTTGTCGAGGAAGCTCTTCCTGTAAGCTGGATCAGCGATCCGGCCGGCGATGGTGAACAGGTGTTCCCGCGCCGTGGCGATGGCGTGTCGCGCGGCGTCATGCGCGCCGGTCGCGTGGAGCGCCTCGGCGTGGACGAGGCGTACAAACGCTCCGCGGAACATACCGCACCCGCCCATGGTCGTGCAGCGCGAGACGGCCTGTTCGGCGACGGCGAGGGCCTCCTCGGCGCGGCCCTGGGCGAGGCGGAGCGCGGAGAGCGTCCCCAGGACACCTGTATGCTCGAGGGGCACCGTCATCTCGAGCGCCGCCGGGATCTCGCGCTCGGCCGCTTCGAGCTCCCCCATTCGACGGAGCACCTCCGCGAGCACCCAGCGGCCACGGCCCTCTTCGAGTGGAAAGTGGTGCGCGTGTCCGTACTCGCTCAACCGGGTTGCCAGGGCGCGCGCCTCGCCGAGCGCGCCGCGGTCGGCGAGTAACCAGGACAGGCCGAAGCGCCGCATGGAGCTAGCCAGGCCCAGCGATTCGTCGGCCGACGGGATCCCTCCGAGCGCCCGCGCTGCAGCCGCAAACGCCCCGAGGTACCAGAGGTTCAACCCTCGAAACAAGTGAATGTTCAGGAAGATAAGCTCACCGCCGATCACGTCGAAGATCGCCTGGATCGCATCGCTGTGTTGCAGGGCCTGCCACGGGTCATCATGCGCGTAGGAGCCCCTCATCCCGATGGTGAGGTTCCACCAGAAACTGGCGAGCGGATCCCGATCCCCCGTCGGTTCGATGACCGCGAAGAACCGCGCCTCCGCGGCGGTCCCCTCCGGGACTCTCCCGAGGCCATCGAGCACGCTGATCCCGGACAGGAAGGCGAGCGCCATCCTCCCCACGGCCTCGGGGGCAGGGTTGACCTCCCCGAGCAACGCGATCGTCGCCACGAGGTCTCCAATCCTGCCGGCCACCATCATGCCTTCGATATACACGTTGATCGCCTTCGCCCATGGGACGGAGCCTGGCGGAGCCGAGCGCATCAACTCCTCGGCGTCGGGCATCACGACGCTGCTCAGATGCAAGCCCTGGCCGGAGGCATCACAGCGCATGCCGAGCAGGGCGATCCGGAGCTCCTGCGGCGGTGAGCAGCCGAGGCCGAGGCCGGCGCGGGCCATGGTGGCGTGGAGGTCTAGGATGTGAAAGGCCTGCTCCGACGCGCGCAGGTAGTAGCTCGCCGCCTGCGCGCCTTCTCCCCCCTTCTCGAAGTGCCCGGCCATCGTCATGGGGTCCGCCTCGCCGTGCTGCTCGAGCCACTGGCCCGCAAGCCGGTGTCCGAGCCGCTTGTCCTCGTCGGTCAAGGTCGCATACGCCCCCTCGCGCAGCAGCGCGTGGCGGAACGTGAGCTCGCGCTCCCCGGCAAACCGGCTCCCCGGCTTCACCAGCAAGACCTCCTGCTCGACCAGGCTCGCGAGCCACTCGCCCACCATCGTCGCGCCCATGGCCCCGGTCAGCAGCACGACCACACCGCCCTCCCAGCACACCTCGCCGAACACGCTGGCGGCGCGCAGCACGCGGCGCGCCTCGACCGCGAGCCGTGCGAGCCGCGTCTCGACCATCGCCAGCACGGTCTCCGGCAGCGTCCGGTCCTTGCCCTCCGCCGCCGCGCGGATCAGCTCCTCGAGGTAGAACGCGTTGCCTTCGGCCTGGGTCACCAGCCCCGCGATCGTCTCGGGCTCCACGGCGTCACCGAGCACCTGCCGCACGAGCCGCTCGGCCGACTTGCGCCCCAGCTCCTTGAGCCGGATCTCCTGGACGTTCTGGCGCTCGGCCCACAGCCTGGGGAACACCTCGAACACCTCGGGCCGCGCCAGCGCGAGCACCATCCACGGCCGCTCCCCGCGATCCCGCAGCGCCGCGTCGATGAACCGCACCGTCCCGAAATCCCCCCAGTGCAGATCTTCGAGCACCAGCAGCACCGGGTGCACCGCCGTCTCGGCGTTCAGGAAGTCCAGCCAGGCCTTGCGCATCTGCTCGCTCATCAGCTGCGCGTCCTGCCGCGCCGCCCGCAGCGCCGCCCCGCCGTCGCCCTCGCCGGGAAACGGCGTGCCCACCAGCTCGCCCAGAAACTCCCTGACCCGCTTCTGATCACGCGCCGGCACGTGCTCGGCCACCCGGGCCCGGAGCTTGTCCCGGCGTTCCTCGAGCGGCTCCCCGCCCTGGATCCCCAGCGCCCCGCGCAACGCCTGGCCCAGCAGATCCAGCGTCGAGCCCGCCCGCAGCGAGTCGCCCCGCCCCACCCAGATCGCAACTTCTTCGCGGCGCTGCTGGAGCCGGCTGACGAACTCGGCGGCCAGGCGCGACTTGCCCATCCCCGCCGCTGCCGTCACCACCACGACCCGCGCCTCCGGCTCCTCGATGCAGGCCTCGACGATCCCGGCCAGCGCGCCCAGCTCCCAGTCCCGTCCGACGCACGACGTCGGCCGCCCCAGGAGCGTCCGGGCGCCCTGCATCAGCACGCGCTCGCCGCACAGCATCGGCCCCGCCTCGCGCTCGACGACATCGAACCGCGCGTCGAGCAGCCCGGCGATCATCTCGTCCAGCGCGATCTCCCCCGGCTCCCGCGCCGGCTGTGCAACCATCCGCGCCACCCGGTCGATCACGTCACTTTCGGGCAGCTGTTTCGTCGACTCGACCCGCCCCATCGCGATCGCCAGGGGCCGCCCCTGCGCGACCATGCACAGCGCGAGCGCGCAGCGCGCCGCCTGGGCCGCCTGATCCGTCGCCACCTGCCGATCGGCCTCGAGCACCACCAGCGCCGCCCCGTCGGCCAGCCGCTCCAGCCGGCCGCCGTACGGCTTGATCGCCTGCGGCAGCGCCTCCTCGACCCACGCGCCGGCCGCCGCGTCGTCCACCGCGGCGCGCCCTATCAGCACGACCGACAGGAGCCGGCGCTCGACGCCGGTGATCGCCGAGCGCGTCCGGATGCGCCCGCGCGGCGCCACGGCTGCGCTGTTCGCATGGGGCTCGAGCGCGACCAGCATCGCCGTCAGGCTGACCCCGTCGCTCGGCCTGTGCGCGGGCTCCTTCGCCAGCATCTGCGCGACCAGGGCGTCCAGATCTTCCGGCACCTCGGCCCACAGCGTGGTCATCCGCGGCACCTCGCCGAACAGGAGCTTGTCCAGGATGCTCGCGTCGTCATCGCCCTCGAACGGCGGGATCCCCGTCAGGCAGTGGAACAGCACGCAGCCCAGCGCGAACACATCCACGCGCGCGTCGATCGCCTCGCCGCTGCGCGCCTGCTCCGGCGCCATGTACCCCAGCGTCCCGATCATCGTCCCCGTCTGCGTCAGCTGGGTCCGGCCCTTGCGGTGTGCAACCCCGAAGTCGAGCACCTTGACCGCGTCGATGCGGCCCCCGGGCAGGAACAGGTTGCTCGGGTTGAGGTCCCGGTGCACGACCCCGCGCGCGTGCGCCGCCCCCAGCGCCTCGGCCACCCGCGTCGCCAGCCTGACGGCCTCACCCACCGTCAGTGGCTCGCGCTCGAGGCGGGCCCTGAGATCTTCGCCGTCGAGCCACTCCATCGCCAGGAAGCGCTCCCCGGACGGCATCACGCCGTGGGCCACGTAGCGGACGATGCTGGGATGCGACAGCTCCGCGAGCAGCTCGACCTCGCGTGTGAACCGCGCCGCGCGGTCGTCTCGGCCATCGGCCATGATCTTGATCGCCACCAGCTCGCCCGAGACGCGATCGCGGGCCCGGAAGACCTCGCCCATCCCGCCTGTGGTCATCTGCTGCTCGAGCTCGAACCGATCGCTGAGCAGGTCGCGCGCCACCATCGGTGGCTCCACCATCCCCTGCCCCGACGGGTGACAACAAGTCCCCGTCTCCTGATTTGCCCCCGAACCTGAGCCAGATGCACCAGACCTTCGCAGTGCCCGACATGCCTTGGAGGCTCGCGGCTCCTCGCCAGGATCTGCTCGGGCATCTCCTGGTCAAGTTTTCGTAAGCCACCCTCCGTATCAGCGTCGAGACTCAACCTCTACTGTAAAACTCTGATCTGTTTGTTTCCACAAGCAGGAGCGTCGCTGGTTCGAGCTCAAGGATCAGCAGCGCTCATGGCGTGCTGGTCGGGTCGGCCGGATCGGAGACAGCGCCCGCCGATCGCAGCGCGTGAGCATCACCGGGTGATCGTCGATCCTCGATGGTCCTGCGTGCGAGTCGTGCAACAACAACTTCACACCGCACAGCGAACACATCAGCATATGCAGCTCAACTCATCGATTTCACCGTCGCCAGCTCGACAAAGCCCATGTGTATAATCTTCATTCCGTGACAATGAGCGGCACTTCGACGATCAGCCCCGCGTCAGAAGTCTGAGCCAAGCCACGCGCGCGCGAGCGCGAGGGTCCTGCAGTTCTCAGGGACGTTCTCGAGAAAACTCTTCTTGTAATCCGGACCGGCAATCCGATCGGCGATGGTGAACAGGCGTCCCCGTGCCTCGGCGATGGCGTGGCGCGCCGCGTCGTGCGCGCCGGTCGCGTGGAGCGCCTCGGCGTGGGCGAGGCGGACGAACGCCCCGCGAAACATGCCGCACCCGCCCATGGCCGTGCAGCGGGAGATGGCGTCCTCGGCAACGGTGAGGGCCTCCTCGGCGCGGTCCTGGGCGAGGCGGAGCGCCGCGAGCGTCCCCAGGAGCCCTGGATGCTCGAGCGGCACGGTCATTCCGAGCGCAGGCTGGAGCTCGCGCTCGGCCGCTTCGAGGTCCCCGGCGCGGCGGAGCACCTCCGCGAGGACCCAGCGGCCTCGGCTCTCTTCCAGAGGATTGTGGTGCGCGTGGCCGTACTCGCTCAGCTGGGTGGCCAGCACGCGCGCCTCGTCGAGCGCACCGCGATCAGCATATGACCAGGACAGGTGGAAGCGCCGCAGCGAGCTCACCACACCGAGCGACTCGTCGGCCGCCGCGATGCCTTCCAGCGCTTGATCCGCAGCCGCGAACGCCCCGACGTAGCAGAGGTTCATCCCTCGAAATAACTGCATGTTCAGGAAGACCTGCTCGCCGCCCGTCACGTCGAAGATCGCCCGGATCGCATCGCTGTGTTGAAAGCCGCTCCATGGGTCTTCGTACGCGTAGGCAGCTCTCATGCCGAGGGCGACGTGCCACCAGAAGCGAGCGAGCAGCTCCCGATCCCCGGTCGAACGGATAACCGCGAACAGCCGTTCCTCCAGCGTGGTCCCCTCCGAGACTTTCCCGAGGGTATCAAGCACGCTGACGCCGGTGACATAGGCGAGCGACATCCTCCGCATCGCTTCGGGGACAGGGTCAACCTCCCGGAGCAGGGCGATCGCCGCCAGGAAATCGCCAATCCTGCCGGCCAGCAGCGTGCCTTGAAAATACGCGATCGCCCCCTGCGCCCAGGGGATAGCGCCGCGCGGCGCCGAGTGGATCAGCTCCTCAGCGTCGGTCAGCGTGGCGCTGATCAGGTGCAAGCCTTGGCCAGCGGCTTCGCAGCGGATGCCGAGCAGAGCGAGCCGGATCTCCGCCGGTGGCGTACAGGCGAGGCCAAGGGCGGCGCGGGCCATGGTGGCGTCCAGGTCGAGGATCTGAAAGGCCTGCTCGGCCGCGCGCAGGTAGTAGCTCGCCGCGCGCTCGCCATCGCCTCCCCGTTCGAAGTGCCCGGCCAGCACCATGGGATCTGCCTCGCCGTGCTGCTCGAGCCACGCGCCGGCGAGGCGGTGTCCGAGCCGCTTGTCCTCGTCGGTCAACGTCGCATAGGCACCTTCCCGGAGCAGCGCGTGGCGGAACTTGAGCTCGCGCTCCCCGGGCACCTGGCTCACCGGGCGCACCGTCAGCACCTCCTGCTCGATCAGGCTCGCGAGCCACTCGCCCACCATCGTCGCGCCCATGGCCCCACCCAGCAGCACGACCACGCCGCCCTCCCAGCACACCTCGCCGAACACGCTGGCGGCGCGCAGCACGCGGCGCGCCTCGCCCGCGAGTCGCCCGAGCCGCGTCTCCACCATCGCCAGCACGGTCTCCGGCAGCGCCTGATCCTTGCCCTCCGCCACCGCGCGGATCAGCTCTTCGAGGTAGAACACGTTGCCATCGGCCTGCCTGACCATGCGGTCCATGGTCTCGTGCCCGACGCTGTCGCCGAGCACCTGCCGTACCAGCCGCTCGCCCGCCTTGCGCCCCAGCTCCTTGAGCCGGATCTCCTGGACGTTCTGGCGCTCCGCCCACAGCTTGGGGAACACCTCGAATACCTCGGGCCGCGCCAGCGCGAGCACCATCCATGGCCGAGCGCTCCGATCGCGCAGCGCCATGTCGATGAACCGCACCGTGCCGAAATCCCCCCAGTGTAGATCTTCGAGCACGAGCACGACTGGATGTGCCGCCGTCTCGGCGTCGAGGAACTCCATCCACGCCTTGCGCATCTGCTCGCTCATCAGCTGCGCGTCCTGCCGCGCCGCCCGCAGCGCCGCCCCGCCATCGCCCTCGCCGGGAAACGGCGTGCCCACGAGCTCGCCCAGAAACTCCGCCACCCGCTTCCGATCGGCGGCCGGCACGTGCTCGGCCACGCGCGCCCGGAGCTTGTCCCGCCGCTCGGCCACCGGCTCCCCGCCCTGGATCCCCAGCGCCCCGCGCAACGCTTGTGCGAGCAGATCCAGCGTCGAGCCCGCCCGCAGCGAGTCGCCTCGCCCCACCCAGATCGCGACTTGTTCGCGGCGCTGCTGGACCCGGCTGACGAACTCGGCCGCGAGGCGCGACTTGCCCATCCCCGCCGCCGCCGTCACCACCACGGCCCGTGCCTCCGATTCATCGATGCAGGCCTCGAGGAGCCCGGCCAGCGCGCCCAGCTCCCAGTCCCGCCCCACGCACGACGTCGGCCGCCCGAGCAGCGTCCGGGCGCCCTGCATCAGCGCGCGCTCGCCGCACAGCATCAGGCCCGCCTCGCGCTCGACGACGTCGAACCGCGCGTCGAGCAGCCCGGCGATCATCTCGTCCAGCGCGATCGGCGGCAGCTCCCCCGTCCCCCGCGCCAGCTGCGCCACCGAGCGCGACGCCCGGCCCAGCAGGTCGCCTTCGGGCAGCGGCCTGGGCGACTCGGCCCGGACCATCGCGATCGCCATCGGCCGCCCCTGGGCCACCGTGCGCAGCGCGAGCGCACAGCGCGCGGCCTGGGCCGCCTGATCCGTCGCCACCTGCCGATCGGTCTCGAGCACCACCAGCGCCGCCCCGCCGGCCAGCTGCTCCAGCCGGCCGCTGTACGGCTTGATCGCGCGCCACAGCACCTCTGCCGCCACCCCGTCGGCCTGCGCGTCGCCGACCGCCGCGCTCCCCACGTGCACGACCGACAGGAACCGCCGCTCGCTGCCCGTGATCGCCGCGGGCTTCGTCACGTGGTCCCGCGGCCCCACCAGGGCGCTGCGCGCCTGGGGCCCGAGCACGGCCAGCGCCGCCGCCAGGTGGGTCCCGTTGTGCGGCCGGTGCGCGGGCTCCTTCTCCAGCATCTGCGCGACCAGGTCGTCCAGATCCTCTGGCACCGCGGGCCACAGCGTGCTCACCCGCGGTGCCTCGCCGAACAAGATCTTGGCCAGGATGCCGGCGGCGTCGTTGGCCTCGAACGCGAGCGTCCCCGTCAAGCACTGGAACAGCACGCAGCCCAGCGCGAACACATCCACGCGCGCGTCGATCACCTCGCCGCTGCGCGCCTGCTCCGGCGCCATGTACCCCAGCGTCCCGACCGTCGTCCCCGTCTGGGTCAGCGAGGTCCACCCCGGGCGATGCGCGATCCCGAAATCGAGCACCTTGACCGCGTCGATGCGCCCCCCGGGCAGGAACAGGTTGCTCGGCTTCAGGTCCCGGTGCACGACCCCGCGCGCGTGCGCCGCCCCCAGCGCCTCGGCCACCCGCGTCGCCAGCATGACGGCCTCGCCCACCGTCAGCGCCTCGCGCTCGAGGCGGGCCTTGAGATCTTCGCCGTCGAGCCACTCCATCGCCAGGAAGCGCCTCCGCGACGGCGTCTCGCCGTGGGCCACGTAGCGGACGATGCCGGGATGCGACAGCTCCGCCAGCAGCTCGACTTCCCGCGCGAACCGCGCCGTGCGGTGCTCGCGCCCCTCGGCCATGACCTTGACCGCCACCAGCTCGCCCGAGACCCGATCGCGCGCCCGAAACACCTCACCCATGCCGCCTGCCGCCACCCGCTGCTCGATCTCGAACCGATCGCCGAGCAGATCGCCGAGCTCCATGGGAGCTCACCTTCCTCCGGCTCGACGGTGACAACAAGCCCCGTCTTCCTAATTTAGTCTGTGGGTGATGGCCGTACTGCGCGTGCAGTGTCGCGTCGCACGTCGCGCCCCGCGTCGGCTCTTCCAGCAGCCCAGCCATTGTTACAAGGTGGTAACGGACACCGTTCATCTTTTGGTCGGATTTCGTAAGCCATCGCCCACACCGCGTTTGCGGCAAGCGATACTCGATCTCCACTGGAAAACTCTGTTCCTCTTGTTCCGCCACAGTCCAAGGGTTCCCGCCGCCCCGAGCGCCTCCGCGACCCGCGTCGCCAGCGTCACGGCCTCGCCGGTCGTGAGCGGCTCCCGCTCGAGGCGCGCCTCGAGATCCTCGCCGTCGAGCCACTCCATGGCCAGGAACAGCTTCCCCGACGCCGTCTCGCCGTGGGCCACGTAGCGGACGATGCCGGGATGCGGCAACTCCGCCAGCAACTCGTTTTCCCGCGCGAACCGCGCCGTGCGATGCTCGCGCCGCTCGGCCATGACCTTGACCGCCACCAGCTCGCCCGAGACGCGATCGCGGGCCCGGAAGACTTCTCCCATGCCGCCGGTGGCCGCCTGCTGCTCGACCTCGACCGATCGACCAGCAGATCACCGAGCTCCATGAGGAGCTCCGCCTTCCCCTGCCTCGACGGGTGACAACAAGCCTTCTCCTCCTCATTTACGTACGCCGCGGCAGGTAACCAGCGCCGCACTTCGCAGCGCACAAAATGCGTCTCGGCCCTGCCCTGCCCGTGATCAACGACGGCTTCGATCATCTTCTGGCATCTTGTGGCCGAGTTTTCGTAAGCCATCGCCTACACCGTGTTTGGTGACCAGCGATACTCGATCTCTACTGAAACACTCTGTTCTCCTTGCGCCGCTCGCATCGAGCCACGACAGCGCGTGCTGATCCATATCTTATGCCCTTGGTACGTTGTTGTATGCGCCACCGTGGAAGCGGCGAACAAGGCCACCTCCGGCTCGCCCTCACGTGAGGGCCAGACGGGGCTCACGATCGCCACCGGCGAGTCTCGCTCCCTGCGGTTCGCTTTGCGCCGCGAATTCTACTAACCTCGACGACATGAGCGTGGGGACAACGATCCGCCATCCGGATGGCCGCGTCGAGCTGCGCGCGCCCGAGGAGGTGCGCGGATCGAGGCTGTTCAACGAGGATCTTGCGCCGGTGCCGATCGCCAAGCGCACGTGGACCACGTGGGATTACTCCGCGCTGTGGATCTCGATGGCCCACTGCCTTCCGACGTACACGCTGGCCTCGAGCATGATCGGCAGGGGCATGAACTGGTGGCAGGCGCTGCTGACAATCCTGCTCGGCAACCTGATCGTGCTCGCGCCGATCCTGCTCAACTCGCACGCCGGCACGAAGTACGGCATCCCCTACCCGGTATTCGCGCGCGCCGCGTACGGCACGACCGGGGCGAACCTGCCAGCGCTGATGCGCGCGCTGGTCGCGTGCGGATGGTTTGGTATCGGTGCGTGGATCGGCGGTAAGGCGCTACAGGTCCTCTTCGTCGCGATCTACCCGGGCTGGCAGGACCTCGCCGGCACGATCCGCGGTTACCCCGGGACACAGTGGTTCTCGTTCCTCGTGTTCTGGGGGATCAACATCGCCGTCATCTATCGCGGCATGGAGCTGATCCGTCGGGTCGAGCGGTTCGCGGCGCCGTTCGTGCTCTTGCTGACGGTGATTCTCCTCGTGTGGGCGGTGAACAAGGCGGACGGACTGGGGCCCATCATGAGCCAGCGCGGTACATGGAAGGAATTCTTCCCGGTGTTCATCCCGGCGCTCACCGCGACGATCGGGTTCTGGTCGACCCTGGCGCTGAACATGCCGGACTTCACGCGCTACGGCCGCTCGCAGCGCGAGCAGGCGGTGGGGCAAGTGGTCGCGCTGCCCTCGACGATGACCGTGTTCGCGGCGATGGGCATCATCGTCACGTCGGCAACCGTGAGCATCTACGGTGCTCCGATCTGGGATCCGATCGAGCTCAGTGGCAAATTCGACAACCCGCTGATCGTCGGTATCGCCATGATCACGATCATGGTGGCGATGCTCGCCGTGAATATCGCCGCAAACGTGGTCTCGACCGCGAACGACTTCTCGAACCTGTTCCCGAACAAGATCAACTTCCCGCGCGGCGGCCTCATCGCTGGCGTGATCGGCCTCCTGATGATGCCGTGGAAGCTGTACGAGAACCCGCAGCGCTATATCTACGGCTGGCTCGTCGGCTATTCCGGCTCCGTCGGCTCGATCGCCGGCGTGCTGATCGTCGACTACTGGATCCTGCGCCGCACCGAACTCGACCTCCGCTCGCTCTACACGCCCGGCGGCGCATACCACTACACGAACGGCTGGAACATCCCGGCGGTCGTGGCGACGCTGGTGGGCGCCGGGGTCGCGCTGATGGGTGCGTTCTGGTCTCCGATGCGGCCGATCTACGATTGGTCGTGGTTTGTCGGGCTCGGGCTATCCGGCGGAATTTACTGGGCGATGATGCGATCGCTCATCCCGTCTCGTCGCTGAGCTTGCGGGACCGTAGCTCAAGGCGTGCTGGCGGGGTCAGCCGGATCACTATGCGCATCTTGCTCGTCGCCGTCCCAGAAGCCGTCACCATCGCGGTCGACGCCGATCCGCTCGCCCGAGCCCGGCGGCACGCAGGTGTAGGTCACCGGACGACCACCGTACGTGGCCGCGAGCTGCAGCGCCGCATCGGTGACAGGAGGCAGCGCACGCCGATCGGTCCTGAATTGGCCCGATCCGACATACAAGAAACCGGCCTCGACGCCTCCGCGCTCGGTCTTCGCGACCAGCTCGCACTCCCCCGCGTCGGCACGCTGGCGAAGCAACTCGACGCGCGCCACCACCGCCGGAGAGCTCGACGCCGTGAGCGTGATCTGCTGGCCCACGACGGGCGCGAGGTTAGTGGGGAACGCCAGCACGAACTGCTCGAGTTGCCGCCGCTGAACGTCGCCCGCAGGCCCATCCAGTAATCCGCCGTTGCCGGCCCCGGTGACGGCCTCCGAGAAGCTCGGTCCATGGTGGAACCGGAAAATCGTATCGAGGTTTCCGTCGTTGACAAACCCGAAGCCACGGATCTGATCGCCCTGGAAGCTGGTGTCAACTCCCGGGAACCCAAGGTCGGGCGGATGACCGAACATCCCGACCTTCTGATAGAGATTGCGAAGGTGAGGCACCTTGAACAGCTGGGTCTGGAAATCGAAGCTGGAGAATCCCGACGTGCCGAAGAACCCGGGCGCCGCCGTGCCCGGGTTGCCGTTCGGGTCGATCGTGTGGCAACCCGTACACGTCAGGATGGGGCAGTTTCCGTCCAGACACGCCGGAATACCGCAGTTGGTGCCGAGGAACAGCTGGCGCCCGACTTCCTGATCTGGTGTCAGCACGTTGTCGAGTGGTCGGTTCGGGTTCGGCGGATACGTGACCTGAAGGATGAAGGCGGCGAACTTCGCCATGTCCGTGTCGTCGATCGGTCCGCTGCGCCCCAGGAGGCTGGGGAAGGCTCCCAGGAAC
>Ga0308176_10000490_pt1 | contig 25198 bp, 21 predicted proteins | sample PhyCR2_3_FD_203890 | JGI IMG/M metagenome (GOLD analysis project Ga0308176, IMG submission 203890) | Soil microbial communities from UC Gill Tract Community Farm, Albany, California, United States - DLSLS.C.R2 | ecosystem: Environmental > Terrestrial > Soil > Agricultural land | place: USA... | reverse complement strand
GATTCTTCGCGGACGATGTTCAGTGCCTGGAGATTCTCCATTGCCGAGGCTGCGGTCGGTTTTGTCATTTTGAGCGCGCCTACCGTTGATGCGATTGAGAGAATTGGTCGCTCCTTCAGTAGTTCATGTACACGAAGCGCAGAGCTCGCGCCTTTTCCTATTCCTTGAATTCTCTGCCGATCGGCTTCGAGCAGCTGAACGATATTGCGGGCGGTGGACGTAGCCTGGAGGGCGACGCTTTCCACGCCTCGGAGATAAAATTTCAGCCATCCCTCCCAATCTCCCTCCGTCCGCATTCGCTGAAGGCTCTCGTAGTACTCGTCGCGGTGCTCTTTTAGATAGAGGCTGAGATATAGTAGTGGCTGCGTTAGCGCGCCTTCGGCACACAGGAGAAACGTTATGAGCAAACGACCGATTCGACCGTTGCCGTCGAGAAAGGGGTGAATTGTTTCGAACTGCGCATGCGCGAGTCCTGCCTTGACCAATAGCGGCACCGAATTCTGCGCGTGAAGAAATTTCTCCAGGTTGTCCAGGCTCGCCTTCAGCTCGTGTGGCGGAGGCGGCACGAAGCGCGCGTCGCCCGGCCGGCTACCTCCGATCCAATTCTGCGATCGTCGAAATTCTCCGGGAGTCTTGTCGCCGCCGCGAGCGTTCTCCATGAGAATGCCATGGATCTCTCGGATGAGCCGCAGACTCAGAGGAAACCCGTTCCGCAGCCGTTCGAGGCCATACTCCATCGCTGCGGTGTAATTGGAGACTTCGCGCACATCATCGATGCCCACGTCCGGGATCTCATTGTTTTCAAACAGAAGGAGATCCGAGAGGGATGATTGAGTACCTTCAATCTGGCTCGAGAGTACCGCTTCTTTCCGCACGTACATGTGCAGGAAGAGTCGCGGATCGGGAAGCAGGAGGCTGATTCCGTCCAGCCTGCCAAGTGCGCGACTCGCGCGCTCAAGCAGAGTCTGCAACTCTCCATTTAGTGTTACTGCGGGGCTGGGGGGAAGTCGTGCGGGAATAAAGGCGCCATAACCCTCCTTTCCGCCTTGTTGTATCTCGACACGCCCGGCGCGAAGACTTCGCTTCATTGGCCGATCAGTAGTAAAGGATATATCCCTACGAGGATCCGCTAGTAAAACTTAGTGAGGTACCCTTTACTATCACAAGCGTCCCTACTCTGGATTGAGCCTCGCTACAGCGAACCCGGGCGCCACGCGCATGCTAGCATTCTGCATTTTGCTTCGAGGAGTATAACGCACCACTTATAGATTGGAGGACTTAACGCGCGCACGACAGGGCTGATGCAATGGCTATTTTCGCATACCACGTGGATTAGATCGAAGATCAATCCGTAACAGAGTGGCTATTCATGGAAGACGACCGATGACACTGCTTCACCGCGAAACGATTATGACCAATTTGGCAAGCGATCAGATTTTCAGAGAGCTCAGCTCACTTGTGGGATGGCGGAATAACGCAGGCGCACCGGTGCTGCCATTGTCGCCGGAATCTTTTGAGGTTCGCGTCCACATTCGCGGAAACCGATTCAGAATAACCATACGACATGCGATGAGGATCAACGCCTTCGCTCCTGTCTGTGAAGGCCTTGTAAGAGACACAGATCAAAACGGAAGCGAGGTGCGCTATTTGTTCCGTTTGAGCTGGTCTACTCGGATCTTTCTCATCGCTTCCTTCGTCCTGCTAGCTTGGATGACTCTACAATCGGTTCGAGCTGAGTTGCATGCGTCTGCGATCCTACTTGGGTCGGCTGCTCAAGTCATGGCACTGGTATCAGTCGAATTTCTGCTGCTTGCCCCACTCGTGGGAATTGGCGCGCTGCTAGTGATGCTGGGCTTCCATGCTGAGGGCTTGCAGGAGATAGAACTTAACTTGCTGCGTCGTGCTCTTTCACAACTCGCGACACAATAGGTGCAATCCGCCATTTTTCCGAGCTGCGCGGTGCAGCATCGCATCAGAAATTACATAAAAGGGCGCACCACTGACTCTGAATCGATGGCGAAGTTTCGTAAGGAAAGCGTCGCAGCGTTATCGCTAAAGCGAAAGGTGGCGCCAACGTCCGGTGCCTAGTCGTCGGAAGGCATAGCGCTGCCCACGAACGAGACCGGTTCCTCGAAGAATCGGAATATTACGCTCAACAAGTATTACTGAATCAGCCGTCTGAGCAGCTCGCACGAGAGCTATTGCCACGGCGTCATCGAGCTGGTGATCCGCTGTGTCGTTCGGCAGATCCCTTTCGTAATAGCTCAGAAAAAGAGCCGAGCGCAATCCTGAGTGAGGAACCAATTGATCTAGTTCCGCCTGCTGAATCTCACGAAGGCTGATTACATCTACGCTGCCGCCGGAAGGAGCCCTCATGTGAACATAATCCGGGCGGCAGGATGTAGCGCAGAGGAATAATGCTAATAGAAGTATGCGAATACCTTTTATCATTCCTCCCTCATGAATGACTGCTTGTAGTCAACACACACCTCAAACGGCGTGTCTCGATCGCTCGCTTTCTATACTGATAGGGCATCAGGTCTATACCTCTGATTTTTTGGAAGCCCTTTTTTTAAATGTGCGTCCCCACGTCCAGAATGCTTATTCAAGCTCACTGAATATCCGGAACTCCGATATGGTGCGATTGCGCCCACTCCGACACCGCATTTAGCAGGCGGCCAACGGCATTCGGTGTCGTAGTCGTTTTCGTAAGCTCTCCTGTGACACTAATCGGCAGGGTTGGCCCTGCCGCTATGGTCGCCGCAAACGTTCCGCCGCTAGCATTTCCACTGGCGCAGGGCCCTCCGGATAATCCAGTTCCGCCTGTTACGCATCCTCCGCCGCTGATTCCGTTGAACGCCGCCTCACTCGTCGAGTACCCTCCCTGAATTCCACCTGCCCAACCCATCGTGCCAAAGACACCGCCGCGAGTTGCGTAGGTACCTAATGTTTTTTTGTGGATATTTGCTACTAAACCCGTCGCAGCCATTGCACCTGCACCTGGCAATGATCCTGAGCCCACTATTCCGAGAAATACCACTCCTCCCGGGACAGTCCGCAGATCCCCTGAGAGTTCGGATTGAGTGCAGTTACCGGCGATCTCACACGTGAGACCGAATGGATCGCTGTAGTTGAGGGGATCCCCGCCCGCGAACCCATACGCGTTCAGTCCCCCCGCCAGTCCAATCGGATCCACCTGCGTGAACCGCCCACTACTAGGATCATAGTAACGGTTCCGCTTGTAGATGTAGCCCGATCCATCTTTCTGCGTGCTGATGAGATTCCCCGCCCAGTATACGGTGTCGGACGGCGACGGATCTTCCGCCCACGGTGATTGCAGCTTCTCGGGCCATGCGAGCTGCGTCGTACACACCGTTGTGACGGTGCAGTAGCCGCTCACCGCATTGCCACGCCAATCGTATTGCGGAACGATCACGCCGGCTTGGTTATCCAAGCGCCCAATGGACAGTGGATGGTCGATTCCCGCGCCATGCGTGTACATCACCCGCCCCTCGAGCTTCGCCTTCACGCCTCCGCCGGCGTCCGCTTCCATGGCCGACGCAGTCGCCCCATCTCCGCCATCCGCACGAACTTCCCAGAGCACCTGGTCGCCATCCCACACCGTGCGTTCGACGACGCTCAAACAGCCCGAGCTTTTATTCATGAGGCTGCAGTTCCCCAGCCGGATCAATCGGCGCCAGATCCGCCGACCCAGCGCATCGTAGCGATATTCTTCGTGCTCGTAATATTGGGGCCCGAAAAGCATGTGATTCGCATCGATCGTGTCGAATGCGGTCTCGCTCGCCATGAGTTGCAGGTTGCTGCCGTACCGATTGAGCACGCGCTGGCGCGCGAACCAGGAATACAGATGACCCGGCGGATCGTTCGTGCCGATCTGCCGGAGCACGGTCACATTCCAGAGCGCGCCCGCCGCGTCGTACTGATTGGTTGTCGTGTCTCGCAGAATGGTTTGAGGCGCTCTGACGACCATCCTGAGCTCCGCCGAGCCGCCCGGAGCATAGCTCGACGTTGTGGTACTGACCGGCTGATAGCTAGTTGTGCGCGAGCGCTGGTGGCCGAGAGGATCGACGACGTAATCGTCCCACCACACCGCCAACATTTTGTTACTCGTCATTGGCCCAAGCTTCGCAAAGCTGTTGTTATCGGTTTGCGATGAGCCGTCGGGCATACGGAAGCTCGCGGTGATCTGCTTATTGCGGGCGTCAAATGTTAGTGCATCCTGAACGATAACGGAGCCGTTCTGCGTTTCGGTGCGACCGATGGTTCGACTTTCGTTGTCGTAGCTGCGCGTCGTGAGCAGCACAGTGCCGTCAGCCATGACCGCGGTGTCGCTCGCCAGGCGCTGCGCTGCATCGTAGGCGAAGCCGAACCGATCGGCGTAGGGATCGCGCACGGACCCGAGCAGACCGGTCGTGGCGTCATAGCTGTACGCCACGCTATCCGTTCCTACCGGGGCGAGCGCGTCGGGATGCTTCATCCAACTGCGCCTGCCCTCCAGATCGTAGCCGAATCGCGTGACGTACACATGCGAGAAGACGACCGAAGCCGAGTCGCTCTCGCGCACCCGCTCGGTGTCCGCGGCCAGCGTGCCATTCACGTTATAGCCGCGACTAATCCGGGCAAACAGGTTGTTCGCCGTCGTCATGTTGCCGGCGATGTCGTAAGAGTAGGTCAGCGTATCGGCAAGGAAGACCGGGCCGTAGGTGTAACGGACAAGTCCAAACGTGGTAATCTGAGGCACAACTCGCTGCGTCGGCCGATTGAGTACATCGTAGCTCGTCACGTTCGCGCCGCCGACGCGAGGTAGCCAGCTCAAGACGTTTCCTGCGGGATCATAGACAAACGTCTCGTACCCATAGCTTGGCCCTTGCGGGTACTCTTCCCGCTTGCGGTTTGCGCGGTCGTATGTCCAGACGTGCTTCACCCAGCCGATAGTATTGATGTCAGGCGTTGATGTGACCGAATCGCGCAGGATGTTGCCCTCGGCATCGAAGAGTTTTCCATGGGTGATCGTCGCCGAGCCCGCGCCGAGCGGAAACGAATAGGTTTTATTCAGAACATCCTGATCGGATACATCGTAGGTCGTGGCTGACATCACCCACGTCGTGTCGCCGTAGTCGATCGCCGACTTGACCAGCGTGTCACGGCCCAGCGAGTCAAGATAGAAACGCGTCGGGATATTGGTCGGCGTCTTGGTCGAGTCCACGTTCCCCGCGCTGTCGTACCAGATCCGCTGCGTTCCGGTGATGAGTGGCTCCTGCACGGTGTTCACGAGATGCCACCGGGTGTCGTAGCCGAAGGTGACGCGACGGCTCGTATTGGCCGAATCGGCATCGGGGGACTGCCAGACCTTATTGCCGTATGTCGGCTCATAGCTCGAGAGCGTGACCTCGCCCAGTGGCGCCGTGACTTTCACCAGAAAATCCCACGTCAGATTCCAGAGGTACGTCGTCGTCGCGCACGCACCGGAGATGCACGTGGCGGAGTCGGTGGAGGTCGCGATGTTGCCGTGCCCATCGTACGTGGCAAGGAGCACGCGCCCGTTCGGCGCTTGCATGCGGGTGACGAGTGCTGGAAATCCACCATTGCCGCGCGCGAGTTTGGTATCCTGGCTCAAGGCGTTCCGAATCCGGCGGGGCTCGTGGTATTTGTCGAGCCAGAAGAGCGTGGTGTCCTGCACATCTTGTCGGGGGCCATCGATCAACCCATAGGCGAGCGCCGTATCCATGGACGTCGGCATCCAGCCCACTGATTCACCCGGTCGGAAGGTGGTCACGATCGGGGCACCCGTCGTATCCATGCCGATGCTGTCCTTGACGAGCAGCTTGGCAGCGTTGTAGCTGAACGTGCCCACCGTGCCGAGTCGATCGGTACGCGTGACGATGCGATTGGTATCGCCCGGCGTGTAGCCAAAGCCTACAATCGAGTTGTCTGGCTCCTTGATCGACGTAATGCGGCCACCGGACGTCGTGATCGTCGTGATCCGGCTCTGCAAAGGAACCTTGGGAGCCGTGACGCTCAGGAGCCGGTTCGGTGTCGCTGCGTCGTAGGTGAAGAGGTAGCGTTTGCCCCGTGCCGTGGGCGGCACCTGCAGTGAGTCGAGGCGCTGCCCCGTGTAGAAAAACGTGGTGGTGTCCTTGAGCCGGTTGATCGTCTTGATGTGCCGCCCGCTCGCGTCAAAAACCACCTTGAGGCCGTGCGGGAGCACGTGATTGTAGTTGGTGCCATCGAAGTTCAGGCCGTCCGTCCCATCGAGCAGTGGCGGCACCCACACGTTGCTGACTCCGGGAACCGTGCGAAAATGACGCACGCTTCCATCGCCGCCGATCCACATCTTGCTGCCGTCGGCCAGGTTGTAGAGCTTTTCGAGCCCGGCAAGCCACCACCCTGCCCCAAAGTCGGAACGCGAGCGGTTGACGATCGCGAGCTCGCTGTTTGTGACGCTCGAGTTGTAGCGCGTGCTCCCGTACCAGCTCGACGCCTGCGCGGTCCACGGATAGATCCCGGTCGAATCGGTCAGGGCGTCGAAGCCCAGCACGATTTGCTGCACAGCGGCATAGCCCCAGGCCACGCCTGTCCACTTGCCGCTCGCGCGCACAGTCGAGTTGATGGTGAGCGCGACGGTGACGCTGTCGGGCACGGGCATCCCCGCCGGCAGTCCGATCGCGAGCGGAACCAATACTTCGGGGTGGGCGGCGCCGGAATTATAGATGAGGGTCGGCGTCCGACTCTTGTTCTTCGTGCGAATCGAAGGCAGCGCATGGGCCAGCCTCAAGTCACCGCACTCGCTGGCGGCGCCGTGTCCGGCGGCGACCGTGAGGCAAAGCGAGCGCTCGAGTGTGGCTCCCGCGCTCGCATCCGTCGACGTCATGACCGACGGCGTCATGGCGGTCGTGTTGTAAGAACCTACATCGGTCACGGTGGGGAGGGACACCTGGACGCCACTCAGTTTGACGGTCCCGGTGCTGCCGAGTGCCTCCGATTTGTAGCCTACGGTAATCGAATCTCGTGCGCCGGCAGCGATGAGGCGCGACCCCGTGGACACTACACAGGCCGTGTCCGCAAGGCTGCAGATTCCAGTGAAGGTATACGTCGCATCCAGAGGGCCCGTGTTCAAGACACTGAAGAACGCCGTGTTGTGCGCATTAACAGCCGCGTTGAGGGCAGTGTTGTCCGGCGTGATCGCGAGTCCTGGAACGCTCGAAACAACACTGTCGGAGCCCGCATCCGTCATAGCGGTATTCGCGTGAAGACTTGCACGCAGTGTGACGCGCCCGCCCGTGATACTCGACCCGCCCGTAAAGTAGACGGCGACCGTCTGAATGCTGCCGCCATGCAGAGTGATGGTATCGCGACCCGTGCAGTTGATCATCGCCTGACCGACACAAGTACGCACCAAGTCATACACGCCAGGTGTCGTGTCCGTATCTAGGCGGTGAAGCACGAAAACTGCCGAGTCGGGCTTCGCACTGAATACGCGAACGAGCGAGTTGTGCGGCGATACCGTGATCGGCCAGGTCGGGGTGAAGGTGTACGTGTGCGTGGTTGTGGTGCACTGCGCTATGTCATCGCATACATGCGTAACAAGGGTATTCAAGCCCGGGAACAAGGGAATCCGTCCGATTTCCTGCGCCGTCATGCCACTTTTGGGAATCGCCCCGCAGTACCCTGAGCCTGGCATGGTGTCGGGATTCATCGACATGAGCGGCATAGTTCGCGCGTCGTTCGCGTCCATTGGTTGGCCGTTCAGGGTCGCGGAATTAGTCGACATGTCGATCGTGTAATTCGGGCTGCAGTGCTGGACGATGAAGAAGGGAAGGTTGGACGTGAATGTCCCGGAGCTCGGCGTAACACGGATAGACGGCGGTGTATTGCAGGGCGCTGTCGCGGGGCTGACGGCGCCTGAGGTACCGACGCTGTCGCCACTTGAGTCTCCCCCACTCGCGACCGAGGTGCTCGTTGCGCCACTCGAGACCGTGGTTCCGGACGTCCCAGTCGTTATGATCTGCGGACACACCTGCGCATACGCGGATCGCGTCAACACGCCACTCAGGCACACGCACAGGAGCGTGACTGGAAGGGCGGCAAGAGCGTGGCGGAGGACGGACGCAGCGCGCGAGCACAACATTGGAAGCTCCAGGGCGTGGGGGGCGTCCTGGTGTAAAGCACTCCAAGTGCCACGCCGACTCACGAGCTAAGCGTCGAGGTCGCACCACTTACAGAAAACGATCGTCGGCGTTTCGCATTTTTCGCGTGCGACACGATGCAAATTCGCGCGATTCGCTGATGCTCGACTCAGCGCGTTGTGAGAGCAAACAAGTGCATCGCGCATCGATCAAAAGAAGGAATGTGCGTTGGAGATCTCAGGATCGTTCCTGATGACCGAACTGTGAGACCTGCGGCTTTAGTTCAAGCACGTCCCAACGTCTGAGGGTTCTTCACGATTTTGGCCGATCCGGGAATTCCGGCGTCCGGCGCAGTGACTCCGCGCACTGCTCCAGCGCGTTCCTTTCGCAAATCGATGTCGAGACGGCGCACGCGGCGATAGATACTCGCCAGGTGAACACCTAGCGACTCAGCTGTGCGAGCCATATCCCAATCACACGCCCGGAGCGTATCCAACATTCGACGCCGTTCGAAAGCAGGCAGATCATCACGCGCGCCATCGGGCGAGCCATCGGGTGAGCCATCGATCAATTGCACCAAGTCCGCGAGTTCTACACGCGACGCAGTCGCGAACTCGACCGCGCACTCCACGATGTGCCGCAGTTCGCGCACGTTACCCGGCCAAGCATGCGCCTCGAGTTTCAAGATTGCGCGGTCACTAAGCTCAATCGCAATACCTCGTTGAGCACTCGCGCGTTGCGCAAAATGCCGTGCGAGCACGCGAATGTCCTCGGGATGCGAAGCGAGCGACGGCACGCGAATCAGAACACCGGACAAGCGAAACGCGAGATCCGCACGGAAATTCCCCGAACTTACAGTCTGGGATAAGGGAACGTTTGTGGCCGAGATGAGTCGAAAGTCGCTCGTGCGATCATTGCGTGCTCCGACTGGCCGAAACTCTCGTGTCTCCAACGCGCGCAACAGCTTCACCTGGGCACCGAGCTGCAAGGCGCCGATTTCGTCGAGAAATACCGTTCCTCGATGCGCCTCCATCAAATGGCCAGCGTGGTCGGAGATCGCTCCGCTGAACGATCCGCGCACGTGGCCAAACATCGAGTCCTCGAACATGGTATCGGCAATGGCACACACATTCACTGGGACCAGGGACCCCACGCGACCGCTATTCGCATGCACCGCCTGAGCAACGAGCTCCTTTCCCGATCCGGTTGGACCTTCGATCAGAACGGGGATTCGAGACGCCGCAACACGGGCGATATGATGGCGCAGCTGCTGCATCTGCGGCGAGTCACCCAACAACGGTGCTTCGCAATTCGCGGAACTCACGGTGCACTCTCCGCCCGTTTGAGCATCGGATTGGTCAGTCTGTCCGCCTCCGCATCGCTGCGAATGACGTGAGGTGTGAGAAATAGAAAGAGCTCGGTTTCATTTGAGCTACGAGCGGTATGGCCGAACAGCCCACCCAGGAGCGGTATGCGCGACAGCACAGGAATTCCTCCGCGATTGCTATCGCGTTGCCGGTCCGTCAGCCCACCCAGCGCGACAGTCTGCCCATCCTTGATCAACAGCTGCGTTTGTACGGAGCGCGTCGAGATCACGGGGGCATTGAACGCGATCTCATTCGTCGCGTTGTTCACCTCCTGCGTAACATCCAGGACGACATAGCCATCGGGGCTTATGGTTGGTCGCACGCTCAGCTTCGTACCCACGTCCTTGTACTCTACGACCTGATCTCGAGATGCAGCATCGGTCGGAAGCGAACGTGAGACCTGCACGAACGGTCGCTGGCTTCCCACCAGGATTTGTGCCTGCTCGTTGTTTGCAGCAATGACCACAGGCCGGCTGAGAATGTGCACCTCGCCTCGAGACTCCGCGGCACTCAAGGTCGCGTCGATATCGAGCCCCGTGAGATTCATCACCTTCAATACGAAGTCGCCTACAGTTCCGCCGCTCGATTGCGTAGCCGACGCAGTCGTATTGGTGCCGCCGAGCCGGCGTGTCGCCGCGGAGGCATCGACACCCAGGGAAAACGATCTGTTGCGCTGCACTTCGGCGATCATCACCTCGATCAACACTTGCAAGGGTCGAATGTCCAACTGACCGACTGCGGCTTGAATCAATTCGAAATCCGACGCGTTCGCTCGAATGAGGAGGCTGTTGCTGCGAGGGTCCGGGACGATGGTGATGTTTCCCATTAACTCGGCGACTCGGCCCGCAGTGGCTGGAACAGCCGCAGGAGACGCGAGCTGACCGGGAGGGATCTTGTTCTGACTGAGCTGCTCATCTAGAGTTTGCGGCCGGGCTCCTATCTCACCAACTGCAGACGCGCGTCCGTACAGCGCATTAACCGTGGCCGCCACATCCACTGCGCGGGCGTGTCGCAAATGGATCGCGAAGAGCTGAACGGCACCCTCGGGTCTAGGCGCCCTCGCAGCCGCCGCATCAGGTACAACGGGCACAGCGTGCGGTGCAACGCGATACATTCCCGAATCCGCGAACAGCTCGAGTCCCTGGCTCGCAAGCACACCGCGCAAGAGGCGAATGACATCGCTCCTCGGCACGGGGCTCGGCGTTTCGAGCGTGACCTTGCTCCCCGTCACGCCCGCGAATATCACCGGCTGATCGAGGTATGGAGCCAATGATTGGATCGCCGCTCGCAAATCGACATCGACGAGCCGAATGCGCACGCTATCGCCATGCGGCGCGAGCGCGGAGTCCTGCTGCGCCCGCAACAACGCTGGCTGCGTGATCGATAGCGCGAGTACGAGCGCTGCGATTGTCCGGGTCCGCAGCCTCATTGCCATGGGTGCTTAACCACGAGCTTCCACAGCGTGTCCGTACCTTGAACGACAACAGTGTCTCGCCCGACCGATCGTATCTTCAGTCCACCCAATGTGTCCCCCTTTTTGACCAGCACGCTGCCATCGCGACCCGGTACGCTGTCCAGCAGTGCCGTCCACGGTGGGCCGCCGAGAATTCCTGCAACTGCCAGATGCGGCTTCGGCGGTTTGGGCGGAGGAGGCGGCGCCACGGCAGCGACTCCGTCGAGCTCGGGCCGGTACGGCACGGGAGAGGGACGGTGATCCAGACGAAATGGATCGTGGGATGCGATGTGGGCCGCCATTTTTGTCAGCGAGTCAGTCGAAGCATGCCGGAGCTCACGGGCGCTTGATGAGATTGGTGGGATCATTACTCCCGCCTCAGCTGCCGCAACACGCCAGCCGATGGGCGCGGTGAGCAGCGCCCCAATCGACAGTATCCAGAGTGAGTCTCGCACCTGACGCGCCTTCATTTGGACGGCCCCGCCGATTGTCGCAACATCAATCCCACAACTGCCAGCTCCACGCGAAGTGCTTCGGCGTGGTCCGACGGAGCTCCCGGCTCTGGCTGCGTGATCGACAGCTCACTGATTGCGAGCAGCGTCGGGCCTCCCTCGAGTGCACCCAGCATGGCGGTGATGCCCGCGATGTCGCCAGTCGCATCGCCGTGAACACTGACCCGCGTGAAGACCCCACGCGTCGCCGTGTCTGCGCTCAGCTGCAATGCACCGATACGCACATTGGAACGAGCAGCTGCTCCCGAGACGATGCCGGCGAGCGTGGCACTCGCGGTTGCAGGAGAGCCGCCGCCGAGCAGTGCCGGTGCGAGGGCGACGACGCGAATGCTACGCGACTTGAGACTATCTTGCACTTGCGCCGCTCTCCTGAGCGACAACTTCGCTCGATCCAGCTTCTCCTCGTTCCGTGAGGCCGCTTCACGCGCCGCGCGCCGCCACGTGAACAATGCGGGCAGGGCGTTTCTGCCGACGAGCACGATCAGCGTCACACACACACCGATCACGAGCGCCCGACGATCTCGTCCAGTCATGCGCAGCGCGCTCACTTCGCACTCACTGGATGCTCACTCAACCGGAACTGCACCGTCGCGCGCTCGAGCTCGCGCGCGCCAACGACTTCCTTCGTTACCGGACCGATGATCTGCGGCGCTGCTATTCCGGCGACACTGTCCAGTGACGCGAGCGTCGATGCCGCATGCGGTGCCAGCACTACCACGGCACCTCCCAGCGAATCGACTCGCGCGGTGACCAGCACACTGCCTTCCGGGAGCGTGCGCGTGAGCTGCGCGAGCAACTGCGTGGGCGATCGGCGTGAGCGATCGAACATTGCGATTTCGGAGAGGGCCTCGCTAATGCGCCAGAGATCCACCTCCGCTCGCTCGGCTTGGCGCGCGCGTGGCGCAATGACTGCGAGCTCGCGCGACGTTCGCGAGGCGCGTAGCGCCAAAGCCGAGATGGGAGTGATCACGGCCACAGCAAGCGCTATCACGAGAGCGACTGCCGCAATGCGCACCTCTCGATGCGCCGCCTTCGCATCGAACTCGCCGGAGTCGGAGCGAAGCGCAAGCGCCTCCCCTCCCGAAAGTTGCGTAGCGCCGTACGCATCGGCGTACATCCACGCCTCGGTGCCAAGCGCTCGCAGCTCCTCCACTACCACCAGGGCATTAGTACCGTGAGGTTTCGGTTCACCACGTACGAGCAGTCGTCGTGTCGCGCGGAGCCGATGGCCGCTGATCGTGAGCTCCGTACGCACATCGCCATCTCTCCATTCCACCTGCTGGTCCTCGAGACTGCCCGTGAGCGCGACGAGACTCGTCGCTATCAGACGCATACGAAGCCCCAGCGTGTCGCAAGCGGCTTCAATGTCCCGCACCACTGGGACTTCGAGTGCCGTAGCCCACAACGATCCGGGCGCTTCGATACGCACTCCGCCCATCACCAGCGGAATACCGTTGCGAAGGAAAAAGCGCGGCACATTCTCTCGCACGATGGCATTGAGGGCGCTCAGATCCGAGATGGCAGGCAAGCCGGTGAGGAGCTTGGTCTGCGAGGCGGAAGGACCGATCGCGGCCATGACGATCGGCCGAGGCCACTTCGGCAGCTTGGCACGACGGAGCAGCGTCACGATCTGAGCGGCAAGATCGTCGTGGAGCGATCGCTCCGCGTGAATGGCCCACTGGACCTTTGCCGCGCGCACGCCAACTGCGCGAATACCGTCGCTGGCGACACTCAGGCCGATGCGCATGCTCAGGAGACCCACGTGCGCCTGCGGACCACCGCTGCGCGATCGCCGGCGCGCACGAGGCGGAGCTCCACGGCGACCGTCACGGCAGGGGCACCCGCGTCGGCGCGGGCCTCGAGTATCCAGGCATCCGTCTCGACCGTAGCTGCGTGGACGAGATCGGAATAGCGGGCCAGCATCCTGTCTCGCGCGCCGGGCGATAGCGCACCCGCCAACGTCGCCATGTCCTCGACCCGCGCTCCACGCGCTCGCTCCTCCGCAATGCGCGCGACCACCTCATCACTCATTCCCGGCAGCGCGGCGATCACGTCCAGCGGTGCGTTGGCCAGCGACACGGGCCCTGTCTCGACCGTGAACACGGAGTCGAGCCCGGACATCTTCTCGAAGCCTCGCACGCGCGCGATCTCGCGAACGTTGGCAAAGGCGCCATTACGCGGTAGGAGACGGCCTCTCGCCGCATACCAGGCGCGCTCGGCACCGTGTGGCCGAGCGATGTCGTCAGGGTCGCGCCAATCGAGCAGCGCGTCTACCATTGAGTCTCGTAACGGCTCCTCGATGCGCAGCCGCCGCAGCAACGCGTCGAGCATCTCGGCATCTGCATGGTTGACATCGATGCGGCTCCCGACTGCCTCGAGGTGTACGTGGCAGGGCACTCCCGTAACTATGGGAGAGGTGCGCACGACCTCATCGAGAGCGGACCAGCCAGGCTGAATTCGCGCATCGATGCGCTCGGTTGCCAGCAGTGCCTCGCCGATCGCCGCGCGCGCGCGCTCCACGCAGTCATTGGCGCGCCACATTGCACGCAGCATGTCGCCGCGGTTGTGTGACGACGCGATCGCGTTGCGCGTGGCGAGTGACGATACAAAGGCGAACGATGCGAGGCCCACGATCACCCAAAGCACCGCCAGGAGTGCGAAGCCCTCATGCTCGCGACGAGAAATCCGCATCAGCCGCGCTCCCCGATCGGCACGATCAGAGTATCGCTGTCGAGGATTATTCCTATCGCCAGCGGCGCCGTGATCCCCGCACCCCAGCTACGAATCCACTCCCCGCCACCATATACGGTGGTCAGATAGCGCAGGGAGCCATTGCGAACGTGGTCGCGCACGACGATGGCGCCGCTCTCGGGTGTATGCACAACGAGAGCGTCGCCGCCTTCTCGCTTCTCAATCGTGATCTCGACCTTGCAGCGCTCCTGCCAGCCGCTCGGCGTGTCGCACCAGCTTACGAACGACACCTGTCGCAGATCGCCCGCGAACACCGCCTCGTTTGCGAACCCAAGATCGAGATTGCGCACGAGCGCACGAAGCGCGTGATCGGCATTTGCGTTCTTGTCCAGGCGCGCACTTTCTTCCGAGATGCGCGTCGCGGCATCGCCGACCTCTCCCAGCATCGCACGCGCGCCGAGCAGCACGATCGCGCTCACGACGAGGGCGACCATGACCTCGATTAGCGTGAAGCCCGGTGCCTGACCTCTCTTACGGCGTGGCACGCGGCAGCTCCGGTCGATAGAGTGAGGTTCGGAGCAGCTCGACCTTCATCGCGGTGTCGGTCAGCGATGTCACGTACAACGTTGGCGTGGGGCGGTCGACGCGCATCATCCATACACCCTGCATCCGGCTGCCGAGGTGGCGATCCAGATCATCGCGCGACCACAGAGAGACGACGTCGAGAAACGCGCTCGCCGCTCTCAGATTGCGCTCCGCGGCCGCAATCCGCTGAATGTCGTGCGCCGATTCGGCCGCCATAGTCACTGCGGCTGCGCCGGCAGTCGCAAGGATCACGAGCGCGACGAGCGCCTCGAGAAGCACGACGCCGCCTCGCGATGCGCGATTAATGCGGCGCATGCCGTGGGCGCCCGGAGAGCACATCGAACTGGAGTGCGGAATCCGCTTCCACGCGACCGTCCGGAAAGGCAGTGGCAGCACGCTCGCTGCCATCGATCGGCACCAGGACGGAAACCACGCGGCCAGTGCGCAGAGCCGAATCGCGGGCAGCGATCACGACTCTGATCGACTCATCACTCGCGCGCTTTGGTGGTGTGGAGCGAACCGCCAACACTACGACGCTCGCAATCACCGACAACATCACGAGCACCACCATCAACTCGACGAGCGTCACTCCGCCGCGCGCTCTCATGTCGCAGGCCGCACGCTATAGATCGCCTGCAGTAGCGCCGCAGCAACGACCCCCACGATTCCGCCGAACACCAGAATGAGCCCGGGCTCGAGCAGTCTCACGGCAGCGTGCAGTCGGCGGTCCGCCTGATCGCGCTCGAGCACCGATGCATGCGCAAACATCGCCGAGAGCCGGCCGGTCTCCTCACCCGCTTGTACGAGTCGAATCGTCGTTGGTGTGAGCGCACCCGCCGCAGCGAGCGCCCGTGCGATACCCTGCCCGACCACCACGGACTCGCGCGCGGTAAGGAGCCGCGCGCCAAGCGCTGCATCGCCGCTCGCGCGCGCCCCGTGCACCAGTGCGGCTGATACCGGCACTCCACTATCCAAGAGAGCGGCGAGTGCAGCACTCGAGCGCGCCGCTGCAGCGGAGCGGCGAATGCCGCCGAGCAATGGCACGCCGAGGAGCAACTCGTGCCAGCGTTGCGCGCCTCTCGGTGTCGCTCTCCACGCGCGAAAGGCTAGCGCCGCGACAATCACTACTATGGTAAGGGGAATGGCTATTTCGCGTGCGGCGGCGGTAAAGCCGAGCACCAGGCGCGTCGAGGTTGGAAGTGGCTGGCCAAGATCGGCCAAGATCGCCCCGAAGCGCGGCATCACCACGCCCACCAAGAGCGCAACCGACGCCGTGCCAGCCACCGTGAGCACACATGGATACGCGAGCGCCGCGATCACGGCGGCGCGAGTCGCCGCGGACTGTTCCGTGAGCTCGGCCGCTCGCCGAACGGCGAGCGCAACTCCGCTCCCGCCTTCTCCCGCCTGCACTATTCCGAGAACGACGGGCGGAAATTCCACGGGTGCCGCCGCGAATGCTGCCGCGAGGCTGCGACCCTCGCGCACATCGCGCGCGATCACGGGCAAGGCAGTCTGCCACGACTCCGGCACGAGCTCCTCGAGTGCCGCAAGCGCGCGCGTCATCGACAGTCCCGAGTCGAGCAGCGTCGCCAGCATGCGCAGCCCCAGCGCCAGATCGCGAGCTGGCAGTTTCTTTCGGCTGCTGGACGAATCCTTCTCGATTCGAATCTCGATAGGAAAAAGCCCGCGCGCCGACAGTGCGCTCGCAGCCTCCTCTCTGCTCGTCGCGTCCAGCACGCCCAGTTCGATCGCGCCGTCCGCGCGCGCGGCGCGATATGAGTAAGCCGTGCCCGCACTGTTCACGTGTGATGACATCATGGATGCACCGGTCCGCCCCACGATGTGATGTCCGCGTCCTCGCCCTCACCACCGATCGTGCCGTCGCGGCCCAGCGTGTACACATCGTAGGAGGTCGGGTTCTCCTTGCCTGGAGCGACGTACTGATAGGGGCGTCCCCACGGATCGTGCGGCACCAATTTGCGGAGATAGGGGCCGCGCCAATTGCGCGGCGGGTCGCCGACTGTCGGCAACACTCGAAGCGCCTCGAGCCCCTGCGCGGTCGTCGGAAAGACGTCGTTGTCGAGGCGATACGAATCCAGCGCAAGCGCAAAGATCTCTACTTGACTCTTGGCCGCGTTCACCTTCGCGTCACCGACATTTCGAAACACCGCGGGCGCCACGACCGCCGCCAGCGTCGCGATGATCGCGATCACGACGAGCAGCTCGATCAGGGTGAATCCGCGCACGGTCTTGCGCCGCGCGCACGCGCGCTGACGGTCAGGATTGCACGACACGCAGCACCTCCTCGACAGTCGTGAGCCCCGCCTCGATCTTCTGCCACCCATCGTGCTGCATCGGCCGCATGCCGGACTCCTCGCCTAGCTTTCTTAGCTCCGCCCTTGGCGCATTGCGCACGATCGCCTCCCGCATTGGCTCATCGAGCGTGAGCAGCTCGAACAGTCCAACACGTCCACGAAAACCGGTGCCACGACAGTTCGCGCAGCCGGCGCCTTTGATCAGCGTCACCCGAGCAACGGGTTTTCCCGACAGCGTTGCAACGTGCTCCGCGCTCGGCCTGTACTCGATCCGGCAATCGTCACAGATGCGGCGTACGAGGCGCTGCGCGAGCACTGCCTCGAGCGTTGCCGCGACGAGGTAGTCGGGGATCGCGAGATCGAGGAGTCGCGGCACCGCTCCGATCGCGTCATTCGTGTGCAGCGTCGAGAACACCAGATGTCCGGTCATCGCTGCCTGCACCGCAATCTCCGCCGTCTCGGCGTCTCGCATCTCGCCCACCATGATCACGTCGGGGTCCTGCCGAAGAATCGAGCGGAGCGCCGCGTCGAAGGTCACGCCAGCCTGGCGGTGCACGGGTACCTGCGTGATGCCCGCGAGCTGATATTCGATCGGCTCCTCGACGGTGACAATTTTTTCGGCAACGCGGTCGCGCGTTTGCAACGCCGCGTACAACGTCGTCGTCTTGCCGGAGCCAGTGGGCCCCGTGACGAGCACCATGCCGTGCGGCCGCTTCGCGATCTGGATCACCGCATCGAGCACGTTTGGCGGCATTCCAAGCTCGTCGAGCCCTACGGGCCGGCCTCCGCGATCGAGCAAGCGGAGCACGACGCTCTCACCGTACATGGTCGGCACCGTCGACACGCGGAGATCGAGCTCGCGCGCCTCGAGGCGCACGCGGATGCGTCCGTCCTGCGGGCGGCGGCGTTCGGCGATGTCCAGCTCCGCCAAGAGCTTGATGCGCGAGACGATCGCGTGATGCAGCTCGCTCGGTGGCTCAGGCGCCGGTGCGAGAACGCCGTCGAGACGAAAGCGCGCCGCGAGCCCGCTGCGGGTGGCTTCGAGGTGGATATCGCTCGCGCCGGCGTCATAGGCGTCGCGCACGAGGAGGTTCACATAGCGAACGACCGGCACCTGGTTGGCGAGATCACGAACATCCGCCGTGAAGTCGTCGATCTCGCCGTCAGCTCGCGCGAGCTCGATCGAGCGCTCGGTGCGGTTCGTCAACCGCTCGATCAGCCGCTCGACTTCCTCATCGGGCGTGATCTCCGTAACGACCGCGCAACGATATGCGAAGCCGATGTCATCGATCGCGTCGAGATGCGCATTCGCTGAGATCGCGACGACGATGGAGCCGTCCGCCGCGAAGGCTTTGGGGCAGACACGATGGTGAACCAGATACTCGCGCGAAATGGCATCGACGAGTGTCATGGGCTGCGATGATGAGGCGTGCATGTACGTGGTACAAGGCACGTCCTGCGCCCATCATCGCCGCTATACTGTTACTGCAAGTGCGACAAGGACTTGATGCCACTCACGAGCATCATCAGGATCGTCGTGAAGTGTCGCAAAAAGACAAGCGAGTGTCGCATTATTCTGCTCTCGGCAAATCTGCAACTGGGAGACTTGGGATATCTGCATTCTGCTTCGCGATGTTGCGATAGATGGTCGAGCGCGACACGGATAACTCACGCGCCGCAGCCGTAACTGACTTCGTGCTTTTGACGGCAGCGACTACGCGCGCCGGTGACGCTTTTGTCGGCCGCCCCCGGGAGCGAGCGCGGAGGTATTCCAGCTCGCCCACACAGTGCTCAAATGTGAGCTCGGCAGCCGAGTCAGCCGCGACGATCAGGCGATGCATCGCGCTATCGAGTCCCCGCAAATTGAATTCCCACTGGGCCTCTTGAAGCGCGTTCAGGAGGGCGGGCTGAATCGTGGGCAGGCCGGGAGGATACCCGTAGTACAGCGCACGTTGCGCAAGAAAAAAGCGAGCCAGATCCGGAATGTCCTCGCGCCGTTCGCGCAATGGCGGCAAATGGATGCAGAAGTTACCGAGACGCGCGTAGAGATCCGGAAGAAACAGTCCTTGGGCGACGAGCGATTTCAAGCTCACGTTCGTTGCCAGCAGCAGGCGAACATCGACTTTGATAGTACGATCCGAACCAACAGGACGTATCACGCGCTCTTCAATCGCACGAAGAAGAAATCTCTGCACCTGCGGTGTGGCCTTTCCGAGCTCGTCGAGAAAGAGCGTGCTGTGATTCGCGCTCTGGAATGCACCGGGCCGTAGAGCACGCGCGTCGGTGAACGCACCTAGCAGGTGGCCGAAGAGCTCGGACCCAACAAGGGGATCGTTCATTGTGGCGGCCGATATCTCGTGCAACTCGTGCGCGGATCGCTTCGAAAGCTGATGCGCCCATCGTGCGAGCCAGTTCTTTCCTGTGCCCGATTCTCCTTCGAAGAGGATCGTTATCGATTCGTCGCGGGCGTAGCGCCCGATATTACGCAGAACGGTGTTGAATACCTCGCTTCGAGGTTTGGGGAATTGCGGGATCAGCTGCGAAGCGGTCGTGAGTCCAGGCAATGCCATTGAATCGCGTGCAGATGCACTCGAGCGCTCGCGGGATTGCATGCGGGTTTGTTCCTGACGTTCGCTTCGAAACCCCGCGATGAATGTCGGTGGGAGCGGGGAGCGACACGCTATTGAAAGCGAGGCGAGCCGTCAAGATTCTTTTAGGACAGCATATGACAGTTTTAGGACAATCTTACGCGGAGATTTCTTTGTGAGTTGTGGCGAGTGGGGAAACACATAGACTCGGCCATGAGGTGGGAGTTCCGCTTGGTGATAGCGCAGCGTATTGCGTCTTGATCGCGTGTCATTGCTTGCTGCGGAACACTGTTGGCAAAAAACCACTAAGCGTGAAGGCATGTCCCGCGACATGCCTTCACGCTTAGTGGCTCAAAGCCCTGTAGTTGTCGTCCCACAGAGTGGCCAGGGAGGGAATTGAACCCCCGACACGCGGATTTTCAGTCCGGTTTGGGTGGTTACCCGGGTGCACTTAGTCGCCCGCCAACGGACATAAGCCTACTCATCAAGCAACGCGAAGTGACGCGAAATGCACGAAGTCCCGCGACATCTCCCGCGACATCTCCCGCGACATCTCCCGCGACCCACTTTGTCGTGAAACGTGTCTCCTATGCTCCTCACACAAAACCTCATCGATCGGAGCGCAGTCAAAATTGCAACTCCCGAGAAGGCATGGATCAGTTCCCGTAGTCCGCTTGAGGAGTGCTATCGATCGCCCGCATCCCATCCATCGCAGCTCTTTGGAATCGCTGGAATTTGTTAAGCGTCGAACGTCTTGCGTCCGGAACGTAGCGACAAACCATCTCGGCTAAACGATCTTGGGCTCGCGCTGGGGCGCGGTTCGTCGCGGAACCCGGCGAACCCGCCGGCGGCGACCGAGTTCCCCGCTTCGTCACCGTAATCGTCGTGCCGAGGCGCCCGGCGATGGCGGCATTCGTCGTGCCCGGCTCCGCGGAGGCGAGAAGGATGCGGGCACGGAGGCGAGCGCCTGCGCGGGCTTCGGCCGGCGCGGCCCGAGGGTGAGCGCCAGACGAACGTCCATCGATGACGGGTTCGGCTGCGCGAAGGGCCGTGGCCCGACGCGCTCCACGATGAGAGCCCACCCCCGGCACGCGCTCCACGCGCCACGGACGGCATCGTCCGCGACGCACGCCACCAGCGGCGAGCAACGCAGCGGGGGCGTCCGATTGGACGCCCCCGCCGGTTCACCGACTGCCACGCTGCGGCGCTCGGGCCGCGTACCGCATCACTGCGGGGTTAGGGTGGGGCTGAACGTGGCCGTGGGCGTCGACGGGCCAAGCGGGAGTACGCCGGAGGCGATGTTGCAGGTGGAGGGGGCAAGGGTGCAGGTCACGCTCGCCGTGGCGACCGCCCGGTAGTTGCCCGGGGTCGAGGTGCTCAGGCTGTACGTGCCGTCACTGGCCGCAGTCGTCGAGGCGACGGCCGGTGACACCAAATTTCCGCTCGGGTCGAGGGCGAACAGGTTGAGGCTCGCGCCGGCGCCCGGCGCACAGCCTGGCGTGCACTGCTGCACCGTGCCGCTCACCGTGTAGGGCTGAATGATCGGTGTAGAGAAAGAGATTCCGGCCACGGCATCGGGCTTCTTACTGGAAATTCTGAGAGCCGCGATCTGGGTCGCGGTGCTCGTGGGGGCAAACTGCACGCTCACGCTGCAGGTCTTGCCCTTGCCGAGGCTCACGCCGCTGCAGGTGTTGCTGGTCAGGCTGTAGAAAGCACCACCAGCCGAGAACTCCACGAGGAGGACACTGGTGGCGCGGTCGCCGTTGTTCTGGACGATGAACGTGGCACTCGCCGCGGTGTTCACCAGCACCGGAGCGTCCTGACCGAAGCGGTATAAGCCAAGGTTCGAGAGCGGGTCCGTGACGACGCTCGACGGGGCGACCCACACCAAGTCGCGCGACCCGGTGCTCGCCGCGGTGGTCGTGGCGAAACTGGGGCGGGTGGGCTCCAGACTGTCCTTGCTGCCACCGCACGCCGTCGCGGCGACGAGCGCGAGACTGGGCAGCAGAGCGCGACGGAGCGAGACGCGCGAACAGGAGACGAGCGAGCGACGCATGGCGGACCTCGAACGTAGGAGTAAAAATGCCGTCCTGATCCCGTGTGATCGGCGACGGCGCTCGCGGCAACTCGGCCGTCCCCGCAGCGGACGCGTGGACCCGTGGCTTTGCGGCCCCCACTCAGCGGTGTGTCTTGAGGAGCGAGCTGAAGCGTGCAGCGCTGGGCGCGAAGATATTCGGCCCCCGATGGCTTGTCAAATGTGGCACCATTGTGGCGGCGCCCTTGTCGGACGCCGTGTGGAACCCCACGCCGTCGTCGGTCACGGAGACGGTCAGTTGACGGCCGCTGTAGGCGAGCCGGACGCGAACGTGGCTCGCCGCCGCGTGCCGCACCACGTTGGCGGCCGCCTCCTGAACGACGCGCAAGACGACGTCCTGCTTCGTGACTCTGCGGCAACGTCGCGCAGCGTGGCGGCCCGACGCTCGCAGAGCACCCATTCGGTCGACTCGTCGATGCTGACGATCACCCCGCCCCCATCATCATCATCCATGAAACGGTTGCACGTCGCGCTTCAGGTAGGTCTCCTCGGCGTACCATTGCGGTAGACGCAACAGAGCTCGTCCTCAGTCGCGGCCGTTCCGTCGTCGCATGCGCGTGAGAGGAGCGGCTCGAGCCAGCGCGCGAGCTCTGGATCCATGTCTCGGAGCGCGAGAGCCGTTTCGGGTTGCGGCGCGGGTGCGCCAATGAGCGCTGCAAAGGCCTGGTTCGGAACCAGCAGCCATGGGCGCCCCCATGCGATGGCGAGCGGTCGTTGCGATGCGAGGACGACACGCAATGCCTCTCTCACACGCGGCGGCGGATCGTCGCCATCCAGCGTCCCGCTGGGCCGCGAGTGCGTTGCATCCAGGCTCTGAGTCTGTCGAGTCCGGGACAGGAGCGTGTCGCCGAATATGGTCGCGCTCAGTGGGTGCCATAGATCATCGTCCGGAACAAGCACCGAATCTTCTGATGCCATCGCCTTGCGCCCTCCGAGACCAACTATCCAAATCGCGCACCGCGATGAGCGCGTGCTGACGTACGGCCAACGCGTCGTGAATCGACGGGCTCAGCGCCACCTCGGCGCATTGCCGGTCGTCGTGGCTACGCCGGAGAGGCGGCACCCCTTGTCGTCAATGAACTTCGGTTCGCCATCAGTGACAATAGCACGATGGTGCTAGCACCGACCGCATGCGCGCGTTCATCTCTCGCCGGCGCGGTGCGACAGTCGGCGCCTCAGTAACTCGTTTGGGGCATCAACTCGTGTTTCGCGGGTGCAACTCAGCGCTCCACCGCATTCCTCGAAGGCCAACGCAAAAAAACGCCAAGGCACGAATTCGTGTGTTGGCGTTTGCTTTGGGAATAAAGTGGCCAGCGAGAGATGTGAATCGGTGAGAGCCTCAGACTCCTCGATTCCCCGGCTGTACCTGCACTACCGTCACAATCAACGTCACAGCCCTGAGCGGGGCTCGCCGGCTTACCTGCGCTGAGACTCGCGGAACGAATCTCGAGCTATTCGACCACTCGGTGGCGCTAGCATCGGGCCACCGATGCTATGCGAACATCTGATCCGCCGCGAGCACTGATCGGAGCAGCACGTTAGCGCCGTTGACGATGTCCAGCGGGCGCGAGAACTCTTTGGGTGAATGGCTGATCCCGCCGATGCTCGGAATGAAGATCATCCCCATTGGTCCGATTTGCGCCATTGCCTGTGCGTCGTGTCCAGCGCCGCTGGGCATGACACGACTGGACAATTTCAGCGCCTCAGCCGAGTGGGCGATGATGTTTCGCATCCTCGGATCGCTCGGCGCGGCAAAGTTGACGTGCAGTTCAGTGTACGCGAACTGCGTCCCGTTTTGCGCGCCGATCACCTTCGCCTCCGCCTGAATCTTTTCGAACATCATATCGACCTTCGCATCCGCGAGATCGCGGAGCTCGAGCGTGCACACGACCTTGCCCGGAATGACGTTGGGCGCGCCAGGAAATGCCTGGATGCGCCCCACGGTTCCTACCTGCGCACCGGGAATGCTGCGCACGATGCGGTTCACCATCTCGACGAAGTGTGCCGCTGCGAGGAGCGCGTCGTGGCGCTGGTCCATCGGCGTCGTGCCCGCATGGTTCGCGAAGCCTGTGACCGTCACTTCCCACTGCTTAATGCCGACAATTCCCTCGACGATGCCGATGTCGACCTTGCCCGCTTCGAGCGTCCCGCCCTGTTCGATGTGCAGCTCCAGATAACAGCCGATGTCGCCCTTGCGACGCTTGACCTGGTCGAGCTTTGATACGTCGCCCCCCAGGAACGCGATGCCTTCCTCGACGGTCTTGCCGCTGTTCGACACCGATTTCAGCTCGGGGGGCGTGAGTTGACCGCTTACCGCGCGGCTCCCGTACAATCCGCCCTCCTCGTTCTGCCACACGACTACCTCGATTGGGTGCCGAGTCACGACATTGTGCTCGGCGAATACCTGCGCAACCTCGATCGCCGCGAGCGAGCCCAGGTTTCCATCGTAGTTGCCGCCGTGCGGCACCGAATCCAGATGCGAACCGAAGAGGAGTGGTTTGAGCGTGGCGTCGCGTCCCGCACGGCGGCCGATGATGTTGCCGGCGAAATCGATGCTCGGCTCGAGTTTGGCGGCGCGCATCCAGTCGAGCACGAGAGCGCGGCCAGCGCGGTCGTAGTCGCTGTATGCAACGCGCGAGACGCCGCCTTCGGGATTCCTGCCGATTTCTGAAAGGGTTGCGAGGTGCGCGTTGAGACGCTCGCCGTCTACTCGGAGGTCCTCTGGTGCGCGGGCTTGCGCCAGCGTCCATCGCGAAGGGACGAGGGACGCGGCGAGTCCGGCGGCCATGATCGAGTTGAAGTCTCGTCGGTTCATTGCGCTGAGCTTCCGCGATTGAAGTGGGGGAGTCCGTGCGAGGGTTCTAGCATCGAAGGTACTCGGCGCCTCACGGTAGGACAGAGTCGCCCGAGGTCGACAAGGGGATCACGGTAAGGATGAAAAAGCGACCGATCGGCACGACCCGCCAGATGTCCCTCCGGCGGATCGTGCAATCGGTCGCTTGATTTGCACCTAATTCGTTGTCTAAACAGTGGCCAGGGAGGGAATTGAACCCCCGACACGCGGATTTTCAGTCCGCTGCTCTACCAACTGAGCTACCTGGCCGAAGAGTGGGTAAGTTAGTGTCCCGATTAGCCCTACTCAAGCCGTAGTCAATCGCCGTGTCGAGCACCGTCGCACCCCCGCCCACTCCGCGCGGCGCGCCCCGCCCCACGCTCCTCACGCGCCCGATGGTCCTGCTCTGCTCCGCGAGCTTCGGCGCGATGATCTGCTTTTATCTGCTCCTCTCCGTCGTCCCGCAGTACGCCACATCGATCGGTGCGAGCGGCATCGGCGCCGGATTCGCCACCGGCGCGCTCATGCTCTCCACCGTCGCGACCGAGCTCGCGACTCCGCGCATCGTCGCGCGATTCGGCTATCGAATCACACTCGCCACCGGGCTCGCGC
>Ga0308176_10000489_pt1 | contig 25211 bp, 16 predicted proteins | sample PhyCR2_3_FD_203890 | JGI IMG/M metagenome (GOLD analysis project Ga0308176, IMG submission 203890) | Soil microbial communities from UC Gill Tract Community Farm, Albany, California, United States - DLSLS.C.R2 | ecosystem: Environmental > Terrestrial > Soil > Agricultural land | place: USA... | reverse complement strand
TTGCCGGCGCCGGATGGTCCGACGAGCGCGACGACTGCGCCGCGCGGGATGTCGAGGTCGATCCCGTTGAGTGTCCGCTGGTCGCCGCGCCATTGCGTGACACCGCGAAGGGAGAAGAGCGGCGCGGGGCCCTCGGCCTCAGGCAGGGGGGGGCGCGTCCGTACCCGGGGATCGCTTGCGAATCGGGGCGTCGGTTGCCTGCTCGAGCAACTCCTCCAGCTCCTCGTCGCTGCGCGTCATCCAGTCCGGTGGAAAGTCGATCAACCGGCGCTTCCCGCTGCCGCTCAGCGACTCGAACGCGAGCCAACCGTTGCGAAGGTCGCCAAGGTTTCGCGTCGACGACGTCGATGCCTGCCCGGGGATCACCGCCCACGCTCGCCATTCACACGCGTTCCGATCGCGGAATTCACGGATCCGCTCGATGTGGAGCTCGCCTACTCCTCCTTCGCCGCGATGGGTGCCGGGGGCGGCGCTGGCGGCTGCTGTCTGCGCGCCAGCGCGCTCTTCGCGGGCCTTCTGCTTGAGCGCGATGACCGTCTCCGCGGTGCGCGCCGCCGCCAGCAGCGCATCGTCCAAGCGCCGCAGCTGTCCCGTCGTCTCCGCGCCATGCGCCACCGGCGTGGCACACGCTTCCTCGAGCTGGCGGGCCAGCTCCTCGCGTGCTCGCTCGAGCTCCTCCGCCGTCGTTGGCGCGGGCTCGAAATGCTCGTCGGGCGAAGTCTCGGTCATCGAGGGTGCGGGTGATCAGCGATGGACCGCCGCGGGCGGCTGCACGTCATCTCCGCGCAGCGATGTTCGACTATCCTTTCGCAACTGGTGTGCCCCCGGTCACGGTTGCGCATCCAGCTCGCCTCGCCGACGCCGGAATCCGCCCTCCTCGGCGACGCCGGACGTCGCCCGCGGGAAGCTCCTCCACAGGAGATCGGCCAGCTGGTGGTCCGAGTAGCCGCGCCATTCGGCTGGCCAGATTTTCGAGTCGAGACTTCGCGCGCCGGCGGTGAAGCGCAGCACGGAAAGCGTCGGCGGCCCCGCGCCATCCGCGGGTTGGCGGATCACGTACTCGGCCACCGACCAGTAGCGCCCTCCCGGATAGCGGAATGACCGGCTCTCGCTCGACGTGCGCTCCGCACGGTGCATCGGCGAGGCGTCGTCGGTTGCGCCGCGAGCGGCGACACGCTGCGCCGCGCGCTCCCCCGACGCGAATCGTTCATACTCGCCCGACTCGCGCGTCGGCTCCGCCAGCTTCAGGAGGCGCCGCAGCTCGTCCTGCGAGGCAGTGTGCCAGGAGGGCGGAATCGGGTAGAGCCGGGCCTTTGCTCCCCCATCGACTCTCTCGAAGACGAGCCACCCCTCGAGCACACCCTGAAGGTGGTTCTCGGCGCGGGTCGACGGGTGCAGCTTCTCCGCCGTGATGTCCCATGCCCGCCATTCGCGGCCGGATTCGTCTCTGAACTCGCGAAGCGCCATGCGCTCGAGAGGGGCAGGGAGCGTGCCGCGACAATGTGCTTGCAGCGGCCCGTGGCGGGGGCGAGCTTACCTGACATGGCTCCCGGTCGCGCGACGCGATGAACCGGCTGCCAATACATCGAGGAGGTTGACGCGTGACGATGGCTACCGCAGCAGCCGCACCGTCTGGCCCGCGAATCGAGCAGCGCTTCGCTGCCCTCGCTTTGCTCGCTTCCGTTCCACATCTCGACCGTGCATCGATCGACGTGCACGCGCCATTCACCGGCGCTCTCCTCGGGCGAATCCCGCGAGCGATCGAGGCGGACATCGAGGCCGCCGTTCAGGATGCACGGCGCGCGCAGCGTGCGTGGGCAGCGACGCCGATCGCCAGACGTTGCGCCGTCTTCGCGCGCTTCCAGTCGCTGCTCCTCGAGCGGCGCGAGGCGGTCATCGATCTCATCCAGCTCGAATCGGGCAAGGCGCGGCGTCACGCGTTCGAGGAAATTCTCGACACTGCGGTCGTCGCCGGACATTACGCGGCGCACGCACCACGCTACCTGCGCCCGACGCGGCGCAGCGGTGCACTCCCGCTGCTCACCACGGCGATCGAGCTGCGCCATCCCGTCGGCGTCGTCGGTGTGATTGCGCCGTGGAACTTCCCGCTCATCCTGTCGATCACCGACGCGATCGCCGCGCTCATTGCCGGGAATGCCGTCGTGTTGCGACCCGACGTGCAGAGCTCATTCACCGCGTTGATGGCGGCGTCGCTGCTCCACGAGGCCGGCCTTCCCGCCGGGGTTCTTCGTGTCGTCACGGGCGAAGGACACGAGATCGGACCGGCGCTGATCGAACGCGCCGACTTCGTGATGTTCACCGGCAGCACCACCACCGGTCGGATCGTCGCCCAGCAGGCTGCTGCGAGGCTCACGGGGTTCTCCCTCGAGCTCGGGGGGAAGAATCCGATGATCGTCCTCCCCGATGCCGATCTTGCGGCGGCCGTCGACGGGGCGGTGCGCGGCGCCTTCGTCGGTGCAGGGCAGGTGTGCGTTTCGATGGAGAGGCTCTACCTGCCGAACGCGCTGCACGACGCCTTCGTCGAGAAGCTGGTCGCGCGGACGCGGGCGCTGCGAATTGGTCCGGAAATGGACTATTCCGTGGACGTCGGCTCGATGACCTCGGCGCGGCAGCTGGCCGTCGTCGAGCGCCACGTCGCCGATGCGCTCGCGAAGGGCGCCACTCTCCTCCACGGCGGCAGGCGCCGTCCCGACCTCGGTCCGCTGTTCTACGAGCCGACGATCCTCGCCGGCGTACGGCCAGGAATGCTCGCCTACGCCGAGGAGACGTTCGGCCCCGTCCTCGCGATCTACCGTTATGACGACGTCGACGACGCGATCGCGCGCGCCAACGACACGCGCTATGGCCTCAACGCGAGCGTCTGGTCGCGCAGCCCGCGCCGCGCGATCGAGGTCGCGCGCCGGATCGAGTGCGGCACCGTGAACGTGAACGAGGCATACGCGGCGACGTGGACGGCGACCGGCTCACCGATCGGCGGCATGAAGAGCTCGGGTTTCGGGCGACGACATGGTGAGGAGGGAATCCTCAAGTACACCGAGGCCCAGACCATCGCCGTGCAGCGGTTCATGCCGCTGGCCCCGATCCCCTTCCTTCGCGAGACGGACTACGAGAAGCTGATGTCCCGCGTCGTGCGCATCCTCAGCAAGGTCCCGGGGCTGCGATGACCCCGATGTCGAGCACGATCGTCTTCACCGGGTTTCCCGGCTTCCTCGGGAGCGAGCTGCTGCCGCGCATCCTCGCGCGAGAGGCCGCCGCTTCCGCTGTCTGCGTCGTGCAGCGCCGCTTCCTCGCGCTCGCCCGCGAGCGGCTGGCAATGCTCGAAGCGCGAGATCCTTCTCTTCGCGGCCGCGTGCGCCTCGCCGAAGGCAACATCGTCGACGCCAACCTCGGGCTGCACGACGCCGACGCGCTCAAGGCGCGCGTGACCTCGATCTATCACCTCGCAGCGCTCTACGATCTCTCCGTCGCCCGCGACGTCGCGATGCGCGTCAACGTGCACGGCACCGAACGCGTCCTCCACTTCGCCGCGCAGTGCCGGAAGCTCGAGCGGCTGCACTACGTCAGCACGTGCTACGTGAGCGGGCGTCATCGCGGCGTCTTCCACGAGTCGGACCTCGACGTCGGACAGACCTTCAACAACCACTACGAGGAGACCAAGTATCTCGCCGAGGTTGCCGTCAGGCGGATGATGCGTGCCGGGATGCCGGCGACGATCTATCGGCCGTCGATCGTGGTCGGCGACAGCGTGACGGGCGAGACGCAGAAGTACGACGGACCGTACTTCGCGATCCAGTGGCTCCTTCGCCAGAAGCGGCTCGCGGTCATGCCCGTGATCGGCCGCCCGGGCGAGACCGAGTTCAACGTCGTTCCCCGCGATTTCGTCGTCGACGCGATCACCTGGTTGAGCGGCCTCGCTCGCAGTCGTGGCGCGACGTACGCCCTCGCCGATCCCGAGCCCCTCACCGTCGACGGGCTCCTTCGCGCGATGGCCGAGCACACCGAGCGGACCATGGTGCGCGTCCCGCTCCCCCTCGGGGTCGCCAAGTGGTCGATCGAGCAGATGCCCGGGGTCTACGAGCTGCTTCGCATCCCGTCCACCGCGGTGGACTACTTCGTCCACCCGACGCGTTATGACACGAGCGCCGCGACCGCCGCGCTCAGCGGCAGCGGCATCGCCTGCCCGCGCTTCACCGACTACGCGCCCGCACTCGTCCGCTTCATGCGCGCGCACCCGGAGGTGGGGTCGGCCGCGATGGCCTGAGCGACAGGCCGACGGCGATCAGCGAGAGCGCGAGGGCCATGAGGGCGGCGAGCATCGGGCCGCGGCCGCCAAGGGGCGCCGGGCCGCTCGTCCCGACGTCGGTGGTCGACGCCGGCGATTTCGTTTCCCGGGCGCCCGTCCACTCCACTCGCTCGCCATTCGCGTACGTCTGGTACACGGGCCAGACGAGCTGGGTCGGCGTCTTCGGGTTGACGGCGATGAACGGCAGCTCGACGAACCGCTGCGGCGCCAGGGTCCCCGTCCACACCGCGCCGACGATGCGCTGCGCCGAGTCGAGGACCGGAACGACCTGCCACCCGGGGACGTCGGCGAAGGAGATCACCTTCGCCGCGTCGGGAAAGCGGATCTCGATGCGGGTCGTCGCCGAGCCTTTCTCGTTGGGCACCCGGAGCAGGTATCGCTCGTAGGCGCCGGCAGCGGAGGTCTTCGGGAAGACCACGGCGTGCGCCCGGGCCACGGTCGGCGTGAGGAGGAGGGCGGCGGCCGCCGCGAGTCGAAGTCGAAGCATGAAGTGGGACGTGAGGCCTAACGTGGAGGGGCGATCGCCGCGAGGAGGCCCCCGGCGACGCTGACCGCGAGCATGACGACGATCTCCAGCCGCACCGAGCCACGAAGCCGGCGGCGCGCGACGGTCGTGTCGAGGCGAGGAACGATCCGGCGGTGAAATGCGCCGAAGAAGACGAGGACGATCAGCCCCGCGCTCTTCGCGAGAATCAGCCGCCCGTACGTCGAGTCGGTCAGCGCGGCGACGCGTGGCAGGAAGAGAAACCCCTGCAGGATTCCGGTCGCGACGACGATGATCACGGCCACCAGTGCCAGCGAGGAGATCCTGCGAGCGCCTTCGACGTAGCGGGCGCCATGACGTTCGGCGGTCATGATCCAGAGCAATCCCCCGAGCCAGATCGCCGCCGCCGCGAGGTGCACCGACTTCGCCGGGATCGCCACCAGCGGCTGCGTCACGGCCGGATGCCCGCTCGCCCCGGTGATCAGCACCGCCACCCCGCTGAACAGCGCCGCGAGGCCGGGGCGCTTCGCGAGCCAGAGCGCCCAGAGCGCGAGAAATGCCAGCGCGACGCGCGCAACCTCGAGCGCGCCTGGCGTCGTCGAGGCGGCGAGTGAGACCGCGTCGAGGACGCTGTGGCCGGCACCGACCGCGGTGCTGCTCCAGACCGCCAGATACGCCGCGAGCAGCAGCGTGGCGAGTACCGACAGGATCAGTGCGAGCCGCATCGGCCGCGCGCCGGAGATCGGCAGCGTCGCGATCAACAGCGTCAGCCCGGCCAGGGCGAGCAGCATCGTGATCGCCGCCGCGCGCAGCGTCGCAACCTGCGGCCGCCGCCCGAGTGCAGCGACGAACCCGCTGTCGGCGCTCGCCTGCTGCCCTGCCGGAGCAGCGACCTGCGCTGCCGGCGCCCCTCCCGGCGCCCCCCCAACGTTAGGCATCGCCGAGCCTTCGATGGTGAAGCTGAAGGTCCCGTCAACGCGATGGCCATCCGCCGACACGACGTGCCATCGCACGGTGTGGGCGCCCGGCTGCAGCGCCGGGACGAGCGCGACGAGCGCGTGAACGTCGTGCGAGTCGACTGCGACGCTCAGGGAAAAGCTGCTCACGTTGGCGTTCGAGATCGTCGCCCCGCTCATCGCCGCCTCGACGGGCTCGCTGAAGAGCAGCCGGATTCGCGATGGTGCAGCAACGAGCGTCGCCCCCGCCGCCGGCTCCGAGGACAGCAGCGTCGCGTGCGGCCGCGGCATCCCCCGCGCGACCGAAGCACCGAACAGCATCAATGCGAGCAACGCCGGAACTGCCACCAACCGGATTCCCACGCGCGCAGCGCCGCTCACCGTCCCCACCGCACCCCCGCGTAGAGCGCGCGCCCATCGGACGGCTCGAAGTACTTTCCGACCGCGTTGTCCACCTGGACCGACTGGGACTGCACCCGGCCTGCCAGGTTGCGGACGGAAAAGAACGCGGTTGCCCCGAGCCGCGACATCCCCCACTCCGCGCGGATACCCACGTTCGACCATGCCTCGTTCTTCACCGTGTTCTCGCTGTTCACGAAGTAGCCACTCGGTACCACCTCGACGGATGGCGTGATCGTCAGTCCCGATGGATGAATGTACGAGAGCTCCGCACTCCCGTAATGCCGCGGCGCACCCGGCAGCTCGTGACCCGTGTACCGCGCGTCGCGGACGTAGTCGTTCTTCGCCAGCGTGTACGAGGCGTGCAGCACGAGTCGGTCCGGTGCGGTGCCGCCGGAGAGAATGCCCCGTGCAAGCTCCTGGCCCACCCCCGCCTCGATCCCGCGGTGCCGGCTGCGGCCGACGTTCCGGTAGGTCGGCACCGTGAACGAAGCACCGGGAAAGGGAACGACGTTCACGTTGACGATCTCGTCGTGAAGCTCGACGTCGTATGCGCTCAGCTCCCACGAGGCGCCGACGCTGTGTCCGCGCGCGCCGACCTCGTACTGCCAGGCGTCCTCCGCGCGGAGGCCGTTGAACCCCCCACTGTTCCCGAAGCTCGTCAGCTCGAGGAGCAGGGGCGGCTCGACCGTGCGGCTCGCGTTGGCGAACAGCTGGCCGTTCCTGCCTAACGACCAGAGCGCCCCCGCCCGGGGGGTGGCCGGGGTGAAGCGCTGCCGGTCGGACTGGTCGCCGTTGGCGAGGAAGCGGTCTTCGACCCGCCGCGTCGTGCGATCGAGCCGGCCGCCGAGGGTGAGCGTCAGCCGCGGCACGACGGTGAACGCATCTTCCGCGTACAGCGCATTCGTCGCGACGTGATCGACCTCGTCGCGCGTCAACGCGCCGTGGGCACCGCCGGCATTCACGTACTGCCGGTTCTGCATCGTCAGTGTCGCCGGCTGGACGCCGACCGTCAGGCGGTTCGCATGCGACCCGAGCGAGGCGGTGTTCTCGTACCGCACCTCCGCGCCCCAGTCATGGCTCACCTGCGAGATCACCTCGAAGATCGGGTGGTCGATGTCACGGTACTGCATGTACGGGCTGATCTCGAGCCGCTGGGTCGCGCTGAGCTGCGTGCGGAGCTGTACGCCGAGGTGGTGCAGCGTGTACCGGCGGCCCCACTCGTTCGCGACGTTGGCCGGGTCGGCACGCGTCGCCGCGCTGTCCAGTGTCGCCGCGTCCAGCGAGCCGGGAAGATGCTCGTGGACGCGCGCCGCGATGTAGAAGGCGCGCGCATCGATCGTCGGCGTGAAGCGATAGCCGGCGTGCAGGTTGAAACGATCCCGGCGCTGGTCCGACCAGCGCCGGTAGCCGTCGAGCGAGGTCCGCGCGTAGCTCGCGTAGTAGTCGAACGCGCCGTGCTCCGCTCCCGACGAGAGCTGCGCCTTGCGGAAGCCGAAGCTCCCGCCCTCGGCGAAGATGCCTAACGGCGAGGCCGTGCGCCCCGTCTTCGTCTGCATGTTGATCGCGCCGCCGAGCGTCGATCCGCCGTAGCGGAACGCGTTCGCGCCCTTGTAGACCTCGATCGCCTCCGTCGTCAGCAGCTCGAGCGACTCGAAGTCGGTGAAGCCGTCGGCGTTGCGGTAGGGCATCCCGTTGACGAGCAGGTTGATCCCCCGCGCATGAAAGTTCGAGCGAAGCCCGGAGCCGCGGACCGAGATCTGGCTCTCGTCCGCCGCGCCGAACCGCGACTGCACATAGACGCCGGGCGTCATCCGCAGGACGTCGTTCAGGTTCGCCTGGCGAGTGGATGCGATCGCCGAGCGGTCGATCAGGGCGACCGCACCCGGTACCTGCCGCAGCCGCGCCCGCGTCTCGGCGAGGTCGCTGCGGCTGCCGATCACGGTCACTGCAGCGAGTGCCGTCGCCTTCGGCTGGAGCACGATGTCGCCCATCGCTGCCCCCTCGCCGACCGTCACGGTGATCGTTGCGGGGGTAAGGTCGCTACGGCGCGCGGTGATCGCGTGCACGCCGATCGACACGCCGGTGAGGGTGTAGCGTCCGGCACCGTCGGTCTGCGCCGACGGCTGGGTCGCGCTGTCGACGAGAATGAATGCGCCAGCGACCGCGCCGCCGTCGGGCGTCGTGACGCGGCCGCTCACTGTATCGGCCTGTGCCCCGGCATCGAGCGGGACGAATGCGAGCAGTGCGGCCAATGCCAGGCCGCTGCGCATGAACGAACGAATGTTGGACATGTCTCCCCTGGGGATTCGAGCGGCGAGCGCGAGCGCCAACGCCGTCTGTCGAATTGTCCGGGCGCACGAATGCACGGCCGGATGCGGATCGCGTCAGGCGATGCGCCGGGGAGGTCCGTTCGCGAAGGGAAGGAGGAAGGGCGCGCGTGCCGACGGCACGCGGATCTCGGAGTGGTCGGTCGCGGCGGATGCGACGTAGGCGATGACCGCTGCCGGCAACTCCGTCGGCTCGGCGAGAGCGACCGCTCCGCTCGACGCGCTACAGGCGCCGATGCATGTGCAGAGGTGATGGCCGCTCGACGACGGCGTACCATGTCCGTCGTGCGACGCGTGGCCGTCCGCGTGTGCGCCGCCGTGCATGCCGCTGCCCGAAACCGCCGGCAGCGGGCCGTCGTGCATCGAGCAATGGTGATGGGCGAACCCCGCATCGCCCAGGACGAGGGCGAGCCAGACCGCGAAGATCGCGGACAGTGTCCGGTTCCAGAGGGAGCGTCGCATCGCTCCCGGAAGCTAACGACCCCCGCCGTTCAGGGCGAGCGCCGCGCAGCAGCGCGGCGCTCGCCGGTGCCGCACGCCGCTAGTGGCCGAGCAGTCCGCCGATCCCGCTCATCGGGATGCTCAGGGGCGCGAAGCGGCCGGTGCGGTCGTACGGCGCCGACAGCCTGCCGTACGGAGTGCCGACGGAGATGCGTCCGACCATCCGGTAGTTCACCGCGCCGACCCCGGCTGCGGTGCGCCCCGCGTTGCGCATGCTCACGTAGCTGAACGTCGCCGGGATGCGTATCTGCGCGGAGTCGCGTGCCGGGAGCTCGATGATCGCGTCGTAGTCCCCGCTCGCCACCCGCGCGGTGTCGATGAGCAGGTGATACGTGAGCCGCGGTGTCTGCACGGCGTAGTCGTTCGGGTTGTAGACGCTGACGACGATGTCCATCGAGCCGCCCGTCAGTCCGGCGCCGGCGAGGCGCACGTCGCGCATCGCGACGATCGGCTGGTCGAACGGCACCGGCGGAACGTAGGGGCCCGGCGCGCTCGAGCCGCCGCAGGCAGCGGTGAGGGCGAGTGTGGCGGTGAGGACGGTGGTGGTCAGCGTGCGCATGGCTCCTCTCGGGACGGCAGCGGTACACGGTGAGCTGCAAGCAGTCAGCGACGACGGTTGATTCATCAATCCGACTGGTTGACTCCGCCCAGCGCAACCAACCGCGCGTGCCCCGCATCACAAACGCCTGTGGCGTTCTCTCTCGTCTCTCTCGTCTCTCCTCTCTCCATCGGAGCCTCCCTCATCTCTCATCGCAGTGTTGACCATTGCTCGGCGCAGGGATCACCGAAAGTCGTGCGACCGGTACGTGAGCATCTCCCCGCCGTCGCCTTCGCTGCGCTCGTCGAGCTGCTTGAACGCGGTCGCGACCAGCGATGCCAGTGGCCCGTCTCGCTCGACGCGGCCATACACCGCGAGGAAGGTCGAGAAGCGGACGACCTCGCGGTGCGCTTCGTCCATCTTCCGCGAGACGATCACCTGCGTCTGCCCATGCTCGTCCTCGAGGAGGATGAACACCGTCCCCTTCGCCGATTGCGGCCGCTGCCTGACGATCACCAGCCCGGCGATGATCACCTGCTCGCCGTTCCGGCACTGCTGCAGCTCGGCGCTGTCGCGGGCCCCGATCTTCCGCAGCCACGGACGGAACCGCTCCATCGGGTGGCCGGAGATCGACAGGCCTAACGCGTTGTAGTCGGCGACGACCCCGGCGTGATGCTCGATCGGCCGCGGCGCGAAGCTGTCGGCGCGCGATGGGGCGAGGGGCAGGGTGTCGCCGACCGCGCGCAGCGCCTGCCACGCCGCCCGCCGCCGGTCGGGCTCCCATGCCGCGAAGGCGTGCGCCCGGGCGAGCGCGGTCGCGTCGGCACGCGTCAGCCGCGCCCGGCGGACGACGTCGGCGATCCCGTCGAACGGGCGCGACGCCCGGGCCGCGCCTAACGCTGCGAGCGACGTGTCGCCGATCCCGCGGATGAACCGCCACCCCAGCCTGAGCGCCGGCTTCGCGGGATCCTCCGTCTCCTCGGCGGTGCAGTCGGCGCTCCCCCCGGAGAGGCAGGGCAGCCGCACCTCCACCCCGTGCCGCCGCGCATCCTGCACCAGCGTCGCCACCGAGTAGAACCCCATCGGCTGCGCGTTGAGGATCCCGACCGTGAACTCGGTTGGATGATGCGTCTTGAGGTACGCCGTCGCGTAGGCGATGAGCGCGAACGACCAGGCGTGGCTCTCCGGGAATCCGTAGTTGGCGAAGCTGGCGAGATCCTCGGCGATCCGCGCCGCGACGTCTCCCTCCACTCCGCGCTCGACCATCCGCGCCCGCAGCCGATCGAGCGCGGCGGCGAGCCGCGCCTGCTTCCGCTGGTTTCCCATCGTCCGCCGCAGCTCGTCGGCCTCGGCCGCGGTGTAGCCGGCCAGTGCCTGCGAGATGCGCATCGCCTGCTCCTGGAAGATCGGGATCCCCATCGTCCGCCCGAGGATCGGCTCGAGGTCGGGGTGCGGGTACGTCACCTCCTCGCGCCCGCGCCGCCGCTCGGTGTACGGGTTGACGAACCGCGCCTGGATCGGCCCCGGCCGGATCAGCGCCACCTGGACGACGAGGTCGTACAGCCGCTCCGGCTTCGTGTGCACGAGGCTCGCGATCTGCGCCCGCGACTCGATCTGGAAGGTGCCTAACGTGTCGCCGAGGGCGATCATCGCGAAAGTTCTGGGATCGTCCTGGGGCAGGGTGTAGAGCGCCGGCCGCGTTCCCGTCCGCGCCTCGATGACGTCGAACGACCGTCGCACCATCGCCAGGGCGCCGAGCCCGAGGAAGTCGAATTTCGGGATCCCGACCGCGTCGAGATCGTCCTTGTCGTACTGGAGGATCGTCCGCCCCATCGTCGTCGGCTCGACGGGGCAGTACTGGCCGATCGGCGCCGCCGAGAGCGCGAATCCGCCGGGATGGGTGCTCCGCATTCGCGGCAATCCATCGAACGCGGCGATCGCCTTGAGGAGAGCTTGGCCCCGGAAGTCATGGACGTCGAGCCCATATTCCTTCGCCATCCCCTCGCGCAGCTTCTCGACCCCGGTGCTCGCCTCCGAATAGTGCAGCCGCTTCGAGAGCGTGAACGCCAGCTCGGCGGGATAGCCGTAGGCGCGCATCGCGTCCTGGATCGCCGTCGGCGCACTGTACATCTGCACGATGCAGGCGATCGCCGCATGCGGGCGACCATAACGCTCGTACATGTAGTCGAGCAGCTCCTCGCGCCGGTCGTGCTCGATGTCGACGTCGATGTCCGGCGCTTCCGTCAATCCATCGACGCGGCTCTCCGAGAGAAAGCGCTCGAAGAGCAGCCCGTGCTTCACCGGGTCCACCGCGGTGACGCCGAGGCAGAAGGTGACCGCGCTGTTCGCCGCGCTGCCGCGCCCCTGGCAGAGGATCCGCCGCGCGCGCGCCTCGCGCACCGCGTCGTGCATCACCAGGAAGAAGCCGGCGAATCCAAGCTTGGCGATGACGGTGAGCTCGTGCTCGATCTGCGCCCGCTGCGCGTCGGAGATCTCGTCGCCCCACCGCTCGCGTGCCCCCTCGAAGGCACGCTCGCGCAGCCAGTCGTCGGCGGTGCGACCGTCAGGCACCGGGAAGGCCGGCAGCGGCGGCCGCACCCACGACAGGTCGAAGTCGCAGCGCGATGCGATCGCGACGCTCGTCTCCAGTCCGCGCTCGCGTCCCGCCCACCGCTCGGCGACCCGCTCCGGCGGCTGCAGCATCCACTCGTCGTTAGGCAGGAGCAGCCCGCGCGCCGCCGCGTCGTCGATCGTGCAGTCGTGGCGGAGCGCGGTCAGCACGTCGAGCGCGCGCCGCTCATCGGGCAGCGCGTAGCGGGCGTCGCCGGCGACCGTCCACTGCACGCCCTCCCGCTCGGCGAAGTCGATCAGTGCCGCGGCCAGTGCCTCCTCGCCGCGCCCGGCGGCGTGGTGGTGCACCTCGACCGCGACGTTGTCGCTGCCTGACGCGTCGCGCCACTGGCCGAGGAGACGCGCGGCCTCGCCGCGTTTGCCGGCGCGGAGCAGGGTGGCGAGCCGCCCCGAGGGCGGGCCGCTGAGGAGGATCAGCCCCGCGGCGTGGGCGAGCAGGTCGCTCGATCGCACCCCCGGCCGGCCGCGCGGAGGCGCGGCGGCGCCGCCGGTGGTCTTCCGCCGGCCGTTAGGCCCCGGTGCGTCGTCCTTCGTCCACCGCTCGAGCCGCCCGGAGCGCGAGAGGGTGACGAGCGTGCTGATGTTCCGGTATCCCTCAGCGGTGCGGGCGAGCAGCGCCAGCGGATGGCCGTCGACCACCAGCTCGATCCCGATCACCGGCCGGATCTCGCGCCGCCGGCACTCGAGGGTGAAGCGCACCACCCCGCCGAGGTCGGCGCAGTCCGTCAGGCCTAACGCTTCGTAGCCGAGCGCCGCGGCGCGGGCGGCCAGCGTCTCGGGGGCGGTGGCGGCGCCGCCGAAGGAGAAGGCGCTATGGGCGCGAAGCTCGACGTAGTGAGAAGGAATGGGCATGCGGCTCTGCGGAGACGATGCCCGAAGAAACGCCGAAAATCAAGGGGGAGGGGAGAACGGCGGAAGGGCAAATTTAACAGGAGGCTCGGAGGGCACGGAGCGGTTGGATGGCCCGTGCCCGCCCGTTATGGATCCTCGGCATTACCTGCATCACCGAGGTACTTGGGGCAGGGGTGGCGAGACCCTCTCGCCCTACGCCCAAAAGCGCGTAGCCCGCCCGCGGCCGCGACCCTTCGACCGCCAAGGTAGTCCTCTGTGGAGCTCTGTGTCCCCTGTGGTAAAATGCCGTTGCCGTTCAAGAGCAATTGCACCACAGAGCACGACCGTTAGGCCGAAGCTCGGGATGCCGGGCTCGAACAGCTTGGGGGCACGCAGGTGAGATGATCTCGCCCACGTGCCCCCAGGTAGTTCCGGCGATGCACCGACCACCGAGGAGCCCGGACACGTGCGCAGGAACAATCCAACCGCTCCGCGCCCTCCGTGACGCCTGTTACAATTGCCCTTCCGCCGTTCTCCCCTCCCGCCCGTCGACCGTTAGGCGCCCGCCCGCTTCAGCTGCCGCATCGCGATCCATCCCGCCACCCCGGCCATCGTCCAGAAGAAGCCGGAGACGAGCACCGCGATCGCCAGCGTCACTGCCGCGCCGCCGACGGGCTGGTCGGGGAGGACGTGCAGCGACGTCAGCGCGAACAGCGCGACGTTGCCGGGAGCGAGCACGAGCTCGAGGGGGGGAATCGCCAGGCGGAAGGTCGCGGCCGCGCCCGAGAGGGCGAAGGCATATCCCGGAATCGACCACGGGATGCGAACCGGTGCCTCGAATGCGGGCACCTCGAACGAACTGCCATTCAGCGGTATGGCCATATGACGACTCCGAGCGGCGTTGTTCCGGCCCGCCGTCGTCGGCAAGTGGCCTGCTGTCCAGACGGTTTCCCTCGAGCTTCGTCACATGCTCTCGGTCCGTCTGCCGTCGAATCCTGACTGTCGAATCATCCGCGTCCCACCCGCAGTGGCGGGGCGCTCGACCAGTCAGGGGCTACCATACAGTCAACAAATCGAAAGCGCTAGAGCTAATCCCACCAACCGTGCAGGAACCATTCACCGTCATCCGCGTCGGCAACCGCTGCCGGCGCCTCGATCGATGGCTTCTCCTCGCGTCCCTCATCCCGGAAAAGCAAAACGAGTGCCTCATCCGTAAGGCAGGTCCAGTAGGCTCGCGACACCGGCGTCGCTTCGGTGGCGTCGATGCTCACCCGGTCAGGCCCCGCCGCGGCGATGATCTCGACCAGCGGCAGCCCGCGCCGCGCTCGCGCCCCACCAACCAATCGCTCGCGGTACCGCACCGGCATCGCCTGGCCGCGACGCCGCTTCGTCGTCACGATCACCCGCCGCGGCTCGGGTAGCAGTCGGAGCGCGAGCGCGGTCGTCTCGTACGCCACTGCTGCCGGCTCCTTCACCGCGGCCGCCCCACCCCCGCCGCGCACCGTCGCCGCGACCTCGTGAAATTCCATCGCCCGCCAGCGCAGCCGCTTCTCCGGCAACGGATGTCGCGATCCCTCGAGCCGCACCGCTGCACCCATCTCGTCGTCCGTCAGTCGCGCGATCGCCTGCTCGGCCGCCGATGACGACTGGAATCCATGATCGAAGAGATCTCCCTGCGGCGCGTCGAGCTCGTGGACCGAGTCCACCCGCAGCCCGATCCCCGTCACGCCATCCGGCAAGCGCAATCGTTCCAGCTCGGCTCTCAACAAACGAACCCACGTCGCGCGATCGGCGGTTGCCCGCGCACCGCGCACCTTCTTCTCCACCGCGCCGCCGCCGGCGAGCGGCAATCGCAGCGTCATCGTCCGCGCCGTCTCTCCCCACCCCCGCAGCTCGTCGCAGACGCGATCGATCAGGCGATTGGCGACGAAGAGCAATCGCTCGGCGTCGCGCGTCTCGAACTCGAGCCACTCGAGCGATGCGCTGGGGAGGGCGCGTCGCGGCTGCGAGAAGATCCGCCGCTGGTCCTCGCCGCGAGCGAGCTTCCAGAGCGCAGTCCCCTCGGCGCCGAAGCGGACCTCCACCGCGTCGGCATCGAGCGCGGCGAGGTCGCCGCACGTCTCGACCCCGACGTCGGCGAGCGCCGCCGCCAGGCGTATCGACCACGCCGGCGACGAGGCCAGCACGGCAAGCGGCTTTCCCGCGAGGTACTCGCGCTCGGCGCCGCGCTTCACGGTGACGACGCGCGCCGAGCCGTGGCGCGCCGCTACCGCGGCGACGACCGCCACCCGGGCGACGCCGACGCGTGCCTCGCCGTGGCCGAGCTCCCGGGCGACGCGCAGCACCTCGCTGGCGACGGTCCGCGCCGGCAGCCCGCGGGCGTCGGCCCAGACGACGCGTCCAGCCGAGTCGCCCTCGCCTAACGCGACGTGCGGCGCGACGCGGATGAGCGCGTCGCCTAACGCTTCGTCGCCGAGCCCGGCCCCGTCGGCGGCAGCGTCAGGGGACGCGGCCGGGGTTCCGCCGGTCGGGACCGGCTTCCAGAGCGCAACGAACGTCATAGGGTGCGACCGGCAGGACGATCCGCGCCGACGCGTTCCAGCCTAACGCGCGGGCGCGGACCTCGATCCGCGCCTCGGCGGGAAGGGCAGGCTCCCCCCACGGGCCACGCCGCCAGCGCACGCCGTGCGGGTCGAGCTTCGCCGCCACGCGCAGCGCGGCCATCGATCCGCTCGGCGTCAGCACGACGAAGGCGCCACCCCCCTCGCGCGTCGCCCGCGCGAGGCGGACAGTCTCGGTTCCCATCGGCTCGGCCCGCGGCGCCATGCCGAGCACGTCGAGCACGACGAGGGCGAAGGCTCCCGACTTGAGCAGCAGCTCGGCGCAGCGCAGCGCGCTCACCCGATCCGACGGATGGATGACGAGCGGGAGTCCCTCGCTCCACTCGCGCCAGGGAATCTCCGAGCTGTCCGCGCCCGTCCACCCGGCCATCGCCGTGCGCGGGCCGTCCACCCATGCTGCCCGCTCTCCCGACGCGATCACCGCGCGGCAGGCGGCGCGCAGCACGGCGGCCGCTCCTCCCTCCGGCGCCCAGGCGGTGAGCTTCCCGCGCGGGAGCCCCTGTCCCGGGAACGCTCGATCCAGCTCGGGGATCCCCGTCGAGACCGCACTCGCCAGGCGATGCGCGTCCCGCTCGGCGAGCGGCGCCGCGTCGGGGAAGCGCTCGGCGATGAGCTGGCGGAGGGCACGGAGCTGGGCTGACATCAGGAGGGGAGGGGCAGCGAGGGGCCACGCGTTATCTTGCTTCCAGGCCTTGGGTCGAGTTCGGTCGGGGATCTGACGTTATCCCGAACAAAACCCGAATGCAAGAGCCGGGCGAGCAGAACGGGGGAAGGCCGGGAGCAGGATTGTGACCTCCCGGCGCGGTGATGGTTGCCGGACCGATGATGGCGACGTCATTTCCCCACGCAGTACTGCCGGACGCACGGTTTCCCAACGCCCTCCTCCCGCTCCCGCCCCCGCGGACGCAATGCACATGATCGCCGGACGCCGCTTCGCCGCGCTCGCCCTCCTCGCCAGCGCCCCGTTCTTCCTGCCTGACGGTCCCGATCCGCTGCACGTGCTGCGCACGGTGCCCGATGGCACGGCGCTGCCTAACGCTGAAGTTCGCGTCACCTTCGACCGGCCGGTAGCCGGATCGCTCGACTACACCGTCGACCCGAAGACCGTGCTCCGGCTGTCGCCGGCGGCGCCGGGGCGCTTCGAGTGGCGCGATCCCGTGACCATCATCTTCACCCCGACGCGGCCGCTGGCGCTGGCGACTGACTACACCGTCACCGTCGATACGACGTTCCACGCGATGGACGGCGCGCGACTCGAGCGGCCGTACACTTTCTCCTTCCGCGTCTCCGGACCACGCCTCCTCGGCGGTAGTCCGGTTGCGGCGGGGGTGCGGCCCAGCAACCTCCTCCCGAACACCAGGTTCGACCTCGTCTGGAGCGCGAGCGTCGATGCTGACCGTGTCGCCGCCGCGTCGTCCATCGCGCTCTCACCGGCGTGCGCGACGACCACCGGACGCACGGTCCGCCTTCGCGCGTTAGGCAGCCGCCCGATCAAGCCCGATGACGACTGGAGCCTGCAGGGCGCCAGCGACGGCGGCCGCGACCGCGCCGCCGACTCCCTTCGCCGCATCGTCTCCCTCGCGCCGGTTACGCCGCTTCCCCTCGACTGTGCCGCCGAGCTCGTGGTGCCCATCGAGCTCGACTCCACGTATTCGCCGGGGCTCGACCGCTGGTCGTTCTCGACCTACGGCCCGCTCCTCTTCACCAACGCCTCGTGCACGTCAGGCACGAAGTGCCCGACCGGTCCTGTCACGCTCTCCTTCACGACTCCGGTGCGAGGCTCCGAGCTGCGGAAGAAGGTGCGGCTGATCCCGGCGACGCCGTTCACGATGTCCGACACCTCCCACTCGCTGACCGTCTGGCAGCTCGACGCCGAGCTCAAGCCGCGCACGCGCTACGCAGTCGTCGTCGACACCGGGCTGCGCGACATCTTCGGCCAGAAGGTGAGCGGCAACCCGGCGCAGGGACTGGAAACCACCGGCTATCCGCCGTCGATCCGCTACCCCTACGGCCGCATGCTCGTCGAGCGTGATGCGTTCGGGACGCTCGCCGTGCAGCACGTCAACGTCGACACCCTGATCATCACGGCCGCGCCGGTGCCCGACTCTCTCGAGGCGGAGTTCCTGCGCAGCTCGGTCTGGAACTGGGAGACTCTCTGGAAGCAGGTCGTCACGGGCGCAAAGGTGATTCGCGTCCCGGTCCGGCGCGCCATCGATCACCCGATGATCACCGGTGTCAAGCTGCCGACCATCAACGGCGCGGGACATCGCGGGCTCGTCGCCGTGCGCATCGGCGCTCCGGAGCCGGTCAAGCTCGACGACGGCTCGCCGATCGCCCTCGTCCAGGTCACCGACCTTGCCGTCCACGTCAAGCTCGGTGCGGTGAGCGGGGTGGTCTGGGTGACGCGCGTCAGCACCGGCGCTGCCGTGCCTGCCGCGACGGTGACCATCCGTGACACGAAGGGCAACGCCATCGCGACCGCCGCGACCGACGCCCGCGGGCTGGCGACCTTCCCCCGCATCGCGCGGATCCGACCCGCGGCCGCCGCCGCCGATGATTCCGACGACCCGCAGGTCCCGGACAGCTACGTCGAGGCGACTCTCGGCGACGACCGCGCCCTCGTCGGCATCGGCCAGTACGACCCCGACCTCAGCCCATGGAACTTCGGCGTCTACGGCGCCTGGGGAAACCGCCGCCTGCCGCTCGCCGGAGCGATCTTCACCGAGCGCGGAATCTACCGCCCCGGCGAGCCGCTCTACGCCAAGGCGATCGTCCGCCGCGGCACGTTAGGCAGCCTCGCCGCGCCCGCGGCCCGCGACTCGGTCCGCATCGTCTTCCGCGATCGCGAGAACGCTCCGGTCAAGCAGCACGTGGTCCGCCTGAGCGCCTTCGGCACGGCGTCCGACCAGTACACGGTTCCGCTCGACGCGAAGCTCGGCTACTACACCGTCGCCGTCGAGTACCAGTGGCAGGGGCACTGGGAGGAGATCGACCAGACGGGGTATCGCGTCGCCGAATACCGGCCCCCCGAGTTCCTCGTCGATGCGACCGGGCCGAAGACTCCGTTGTTCGCCGGTGATTCCGCGCGGGCGAACGTCGAGGCGCGATACCTCTTCGGCGCACCGATGGCGCGCGCCGCGGTGCAGTGGGAGGCGACCCGCACGCAGCTCTACTGGTGGGGGCTCGACATTCCCGGACTCGACGCTGGTGATTGGTACCTCGGCGAAAGCGGGTGGTGGTGGGAGGACGATGAGGAGTCGCGCACGACCGTCACCGCAAGCGGGACGGATACCCTCGATGCGAGCGGTCGCTTGACGCTGCGCGTCGCGACGCCGCCCGCGGAGAAGGGACGCGCCGCGATGGTGACGCTCACGGCGACGGTGACCGACGTGAACCGGCAGACGGTGTCGGCGTCGACTTCCGTCACCGTTCACCCGGCTGATTTCTACATCGCCGCGAAGCCGATGGGGCAGTCGTACTTCTGGCGCGCACGCACCCCCCAGTCGGTCGGCCTCATCGCCGTCAGGCCTGACGGTACGAAGGTCCCGGGCGTCGCCGTCAGCGGCACTGTGGTCCGGCGCGAGTGGCACCAGGTGCACCGCGAGCGCGACGGCGCCGCGGAAGTCGTCGGCGAGTGGGTCTCGGATACGATCGCTCGCTGCGCGGTGACGACCCGTGCCGATCCGGTCCGGTGCGACTTCACGCCCGCCGAGGGCGGGATGTACGTCGTGGCCTTCGCCGCGAAGGACGCCAAGGGCAGGGAAGCGCGCACGAGCCTCACCCGGTGGGCGAGCGGCACCGACTGGGTGCCGTGGGAGGACGAGTCGCGCTTCAAGATGGACGTCATCGCCGACAAGACGCGCTATTCGGTCGGCGACACCGCGAGCGTCATGCTCGCCTCGCCCTTCACCGGTGCCGAGGCATGGGTCACCGTCGAGCGCGAGGGACTCATCGAGCAGCGGCGGATGACGCTGACCTCCGGGTCGACGGTGCTCAAGTTCCCCATCACCGAGGCGTTCGTGCCTAACGCGTTCGTCTCGGTCGTCGTCGCCCGCGGCCGGAGTGCGCCGCCGGGAACGCTCGACGATCCCGGCCGGCCGACGATGCGTGTCGGCTACGCCGAGCTGAAGGTCACCCCCGAGGTGAAGCGCCTCGCGGTCAAGGTGCAACCTCTCGCCGCCGAATACCGGCCCGGCGACAGCGCGCGCGTCAGCCTTCACGTCGCCGACGCTCGTGGTGCCGGCCAGCGCTCCGAGGTCACGCTCTGGGCCGTGGACGAGGGCGTACTCTCGCTCACCGGCTACAAGACTCCGGACCCGATCGACCTGCTCTACCAGCCGCGCGGCCTCGGCCTCCGGCTGGCGAGCAACCTCGTCTCCGTCGCGCCGCAGATTCCCGAGGGAGAGAAGGGACGCCGTGAGCCCGGCGGCGGCGGTGGTGCGGGAGCGGCCGACGTGCTGCGGTCGCGCTTCAAGACGACTGCGTTCTTTCTTGGCTCGGTCATCACGGACGCGCAGGGCAACGCCGTCGCGACCGCGAAGCTCCCGGACAACCTGACGACGTTCCGCGTGATGGCCGTTGCGGTCACCGCTGGTGACCGTTATGGCAGCGGCGACGCGAAGATGCTCGTCACTCGTCCGCTCGTCGCGCGCCCCGCGCTGCCGCGGTTCGTGCGGCCGGGCGACGACTTCACCGCCGGCGCGGTCATCAACCGCCGCTCGGGTGCGCCCGATCCGGTCACGGTCACCGCCGCCGCGACCGGAATCGAGACGCGCGGCGACACGACGCAGCGAGCGAGGCTCGAGCAGGGGCGCGGCGTCGAAGTGCGGTTCCCCTTCCGTGCGCAGTCGAAGAATGCCGGCGACCAGGGCGACACCGCCGTCTTCCGCTTCACGGCGAGGAGTGGCGCAGACGTTGACGCAGTGCAGTCGAAGATCCCGTTCCGCCCCGACTATCATCCGCGCGCGTACACGGCGAGTGGAGTGCTGTACGACACGACGTCCGTGGAGCTGGTCGCCCCGAAGGGCATCGATCCGGCGCGGTCGCGCGTCGAGATCAGTCTCGGCGGCTCGGTGCTCTCGCTCGTTCGCGGTGCGTACGAGGAGCTCCGTGTGTACCCGTGGTATTGCACGGAGCAGGTGACGAGCAGCGGCCGTCCGCTTCTCGCGCTCTATCAGGCGCGCGCCATCGCCGGGCTGGCGGTGCCGGCGACCGCGAAGCTCGATCTCGAGGCCGCCGTGCGAACGCTCGCCAGCCGCCAGCGCGAAGACGGGGGAATCGGCTACTGGGGCAGCGACCAATGGACGACTCCGTGGCTCACCAGCTATGCCGGTGAGTTCCTGCTCGATGCGCGCGCAGCCGGCATCGCCGTCGACGACTCGCTGCTCGCGCGCATGGGTGAGTACCTGACGCGCGCGTTGAAGGCCGACACGGCGAGCGACGCGACCCTTCAACGCTGGTACTACTGGCGCTGGAACTACCTCGCCGACCGAGTGGCAATCGTCGACTTCCTCAGTCGGCGCGGGACGCCGGACATCGCCGCGGAGAACCGCCTCGTCGCAGAGGCTGCGCAGCTTCGGCCTGAAGATCGCTCGCGGCTCGCCGAAGTGCTGGCGAGGCGCGGCCAGACGCGCACCGCCGCAGGACTGCTCGCCAGCCAGTGGGCCGCAATCCAGGTCGAGGGACGCCGCGCGGTGTTGCCGGACAGCGTCTTCCGCGACACGACCTTCTACTTCGAGTCGACCGTCAGGCCCGCGGCCCGCCTGCTCACTGCGACGCTTGCCGTTGCACCCGACCATCCGCTCGTTGGACCGCTCGTCGAGAACATCGTGCAGCGCGGCCGTGCTGCACGAAACCGGTGGTGGAACACGCAGGACTGGGGGATGGCGGTGGTCGCCCTCTCGGCGTTCGATCGGAAGTTGCAGTCCACTGCCGGGAGTCGCGGCGTGCTGCACGTCCGGTCCGGCAAGCGAGAGCTCTATCAGGCAACCGTCGATGGTCGGGTCCCCGCTGATTCCTCGCTGCCCCTCACCGGCCTGCTCAGCGATGGTCCCGACGGTGCGCAAGCGCTCAACCTGCAGATCGCTCGGGACGGCGGATCCGCCACGCCAGTGTACTTCTACGTCACGCTGCGTGAGGTGCCGCTGCAGCGCCCCGTCCGCCCCGATGACCATGGGATCCAGGTCGAGCGCTGGTACGAGCGTTATGACGGCGGTGCCCGCGTCACCAGCGTCGTCGAGGGTGAGCTCGTGCGGGTCAGGCTGCGCATCACCATCCCCGAAGACCGCGAGTTCGTCGTCCTCGATGACGCGCTGCCCGCCGGGCTCGAGGCAGTCGACCTCAGCCTGCGCACGGCCGCGCTCATGGCTGGCCCCGGGGCGAGCCGCTCGACGTACGGAAGCGACGAGGATTCCGACGACATGGAATCGGAGGGCGGCAATTACTGGGGCTACGGGATGTGGGAATCGGGGTGGTGGTCGCCATTCGATCATCGGGAGCTTCGCGACGATCGCGTCGTCTACTTCGCGACGCAGCTGTGGAAGGGTTCGTACAGCGCGAGCTACGTCGCCCGGGCGACGACCCCCGGTGTCTTCGTGCGCCCTCCGGCGCACGCGGAGGAGATGTACAACCCTGCTGTCTTCGGCCGCTCCGATGGTGGAGTGTTCACGGTGACGAAGAAGCAATGAACCGTCGGCTCGGGTTGGTGATCGCCGGCGCGCTCGCGCCGTTGGCTCTGCTCGCGACGTGGATCGCATGGCCTGTCCCGGATGCGATGCTCGCGCCGTCGGTTGCGCCGGCGATCACGGTCACCGATCGCGATGGCATTCCGCTTCGGAGCACGCGGGCGAGCGATGGAACGCGCGCGCGCTGGGTCTCGATCGCCGCCCTCGACCCCGACCTGATCACTGCCTTCCTTGCGGTCGAGGATCGGCGCTTCTATGCGCACCATGGCATCGACTGGCGCGCCGCTGCCCGCGCGCTGCGCGATGACCTCCGCGCGCGGCGCGTCGTCTCCGGCGCCTCGACGCTGACGATGCAGACGGCGCGGCTCCTCGCGCCGAGCGACCGCGACATGTTCGGGAAGCTCTCGCAGGCGCTCTGGGCGCTGCGCATCGAGCAGCATCTCACGAAGCAGCAGATTCTCGAGCAGTACCTCAACCGCGTCCATCTCGGGCAGGGTACCGTCGGTGTCGCCGCGGCGACCGCGCTCTACTTCGACGCTTCGCCCGCCGACGTCAGCGTCGCCCAGGCGGCACTGCTGGCCGGACTCGCCCACGCCCCCGCCAACGAGAATCCCTTCACCTCGCTCGTCCGCGCGCGTCGCGTCCGCGCGAGGGCAGTCACGCGGATGCGCGCTGCCGGCTACGTCGGCGAGGCCGACGCTGCCCGCGCGCTCGCCGAGCCGCTCATCGCCCGCCCGCGGGGCGTGCCTTTCCTGGCCGCGCATTTCACGACGCGCGCCCTCCAGTGGGCCGACGACTCGGCGCTGGCCTCGACCGGTGCGTTAGGCAGCGGCGGAACCCTTCGCACCACCCTCGATCTGCAGTTGCAGACCGCGATCGAGAGCGAGGTGCGGCACACGGTCGACGTCCTCGGCGATCGGGGCGTGCGCGAGGCGGCGGCCGTCGTCCTCGACAACCGGAGCGGAGAGATCCTCGCCTGGGTCGGCTCCCCCGACTTCTGGGCGGACACCGCCGGGCAGACGGACATGGTCGTGTCCCCGCGCCAGCCGGGATCGGCGCTCAAGCCGTTCGTCTACGGGCTCGCCTTCGACCGCGGCTTCACCGCGGCGACCGTGCTCCCCGATGTCGCGCGCGAGTACCAGACCTCGGTCGGGCTCTACCGCCCGCGCAACTACGACCACCGCTTCCACGGCCCGGTCCGCGTCCGCGAGGCGTTAGGCAGCTCGTACAACATCCCGGCCGTCGAGACGACCGAGCGGCTGGGGGCGAGCAGCGTCCTCGGCGTGCTCCGCGCCGCCGGATTCGAGTCGCTGCACCGGAGCGCCGACTACTACGGGCTCGGCATCGCGTTAGGCAACGGCGACGTCACCCTCCTCGAGCTGGCGAACGCGTATCGCGCGCTCGGCAGCGGGGGACTTTGGCGGCCAGTCCGCTGGCGGCCGGCGGCGACCCCGGCGCGCGAGCCTGGGCGCCGCGTCATCTCGGAGCGCTCGGCGGCGATCGTGCTCGACATTCTCGGCGACGGCGAGGCGCGCGTGCCGGGCTTCGGGATCTCGACGCCATTCGAATTCGCCTTCCCGGTTGCCGTGAAGACGGGCACGAGCCGGCACTTCACCGACAACTGGGCCGTCGCGGTCACCGGCCGCTTCACCGTCGCCGTCTGGGTCGGCAATTTCAATGGCCGAGCGATGGAAGGTGTCAGCGGGATCACGGGTGCCGGGCCCCTGCTGCACCGAGCCGTGCTGGAAACGGCGAAGCGGTATCCACCCGGCGCCTTCCGGACGCCGCATGAAGCCGGTGACGTCGCCGTCCGCATCTGCCGGCTGTCGGGCATGCGTGCGGGCCCTCAGTGCCCAACCGCCGACGAGTGGTTCATCCCGGGGAGCGAGCCCGCGGACCTGTGCGACTGGCACCGCGACGGCGAGGTGACGATGCCCGCCGCGTACACCGAGTGGCTGGCGACTCAGCGCGGGGCGGGGGTGCGGGTTGCCGGCAAGCTCGCCCCCGCGCCGGCGGGCTTTCGCATCGTCTCCCCCCTCGACGGGGACCGCTACTCCGTGCCTCCATCGGTCGACGCACGTTATTCGACCGTCGCACTCCGCGCCGCGGGTGCGAGGAGTGCGGTGCGCTGGTCAGTCGATGGCCGGGCGTTCGCGTCCGAGCGGCTCGCGCTCGTTCCCGGCATCCACGTGATCGAAGCCGAGTCGGGCGGCGAACGGCGCGCGGTCCGGATCACCGTCGCGCCGGGCCCGGGAACGCGTTAGGCGCGCCGCGGGCCGTCGGCGTTCAGTGGGAGGCGAAGACCGTCGAGCGGCCGCTGCCGCCGAAGGTGACCACGTCGTAGTGATCCTTGTAGGCGCCTTCCATCCCGGGCGATCCCATCGGCATGCCCGGCGCGGCGATCCCCGCGATGTCGGGACGCTCGGCGAGGAGCCGGCGGATGTCTTCGGCGGGCACGTGTCCCTCGACGACATAGCCGCCGATGCGCGCCGTGTGGCACGCCTGCAGCTCGTCGGGGACTCCGGCGGCGTGCTTCGTCGCGCTCAGGTCGTCGAGGTCGTGGACCTCGACCTTGAACCCGGCGGTCTCCATCGCCTTCACCCAGCCCTTGCAGCAGCCGCACGATGGCGTCTTGTAGACGACGAGCGCGGGCTCGCCGGCAACCACGGATGCCGGCGAGCCAGTGGCAGCGGTCGGCGAAGCCACAGGCGCCGCACTGTCACGCGCGGTAGCGGTAGTGGACTCGGCGGACGAACGCGCCGACGAGCTGCACGCGGTCAGGGCAAGGAGCGTCGCCGCGGCAACAGCGGCGAGGCGACGGGGCCGGGGCGCGCCGGCGACGAGGGCTGCGATTGTCATGCGCCCAAGATACAGGCTCGCCGCGGCTCGCGCACTTGTCGTGCGGCCGCGGCG
>Ga0308176_10000488_pt1 | contig 25214 bp, 20 predicted proteins | sample PhyCR2_3_FD_203890 | JGI IMG/M metagenome (GOLD analysis project Ga0308176, IMG submission 203890) | Soil microbial communities from UC Gill Tract Community Farm, Albany, California, United States - DLSLS.C.R2 | ecosystem: Environmental > Terrestrial > Soil > Agricultural land | place: USA... | reverse complement strand
TTCCACGCGCCCGCCAGCACCGTTCATTGCTTGGACAAGCTGTCCACCATCAACTGAGCGAACTCCCGCTCGGCGCTGGCGACTTCCTCCCCGGGCATCGTCGTCGGGCTCGGCGGCGTGAGCGCCACTTTCAACGTGGGATCATCCGCCGCCAGCGTCGGCTTGGCATCAATCTTCGGCGAACTCATCAACCACAGCGTCCCCGCGATCATCACCGCCGCCGCCACGCCGCTCAGCGCCCGCGCCAGCCGCAACACGCCCCGCTCCGCCGCCACCACCTCGCCGGCCACCGCCTCGTGCAGCCGACCGAGCACTTCATCCGGCATCTCCGGCGCCTGCCACCCGGCCAGCGCCCGCGACAGCCGCCGCAGCCCTTCCAGTTCCGCCGCGCACGCCGGGCACGTAGCCAGGTGACCCTCCACCTGCCGCGCCCGCTCGGCGTCGAGCTGACCGTCGTGGTACGCGCTAACGAGAATTCCGTATTCGCATTCCGCCATAGTCACACCTCCCCCTCTCCTTCGGCCATTCCGTCCTCAACTATTGTACCCTTTCCATTTCTCCAGCAACTCCCGCCGCGCCCGGTACAGCCTCGATTCCACCGTCCCGCGCGGCACGCCCAGCGTCTGGGCGATCTCTTCGTAACTCAGCCCCCGAAGCTCCCGCAACACCAGGATCTCCCGGTGGTCGGTCGAGAGCGTTTCGAGCATCGCCGTCACGTCCACCTTCGCATCCACCTGCATGGCCGGCGACGACGTCTCCGCCGCCTCCGCCACACCACCTTCCCAGCCGGATTCCGCCGCCTGGTCCAGCGACAGCGGCCTCCGCCCGGCCACACGCCCCGACCTCCGCCACCGCGCCGCCTGACGCACCAGGATCCGTGTCAGCCACGTCTTCACCGACGACCGCGCCTCAAACCGCGGCAGCGACCGGTAAGCGCCCGCGAGCGTCTCCTGCAAAACGTCCTCCGCGTCCGCCGCGTTCCCGACCAGTGAGTACGCCAGCCCGTACAGGTCCTTCGCGTAGCGGTTCACGATCTCGTGAAACGCCGCCTCGTCGCCGCGGGCCGCACGGCGAACCAGCTCCAGATCGGTCGCTCCCAGGTCCCGCAAGTCCCGTCTCCAAAGGCTCCAGTTCTCACACCCAGGACAAGGGCCTCGGGGCCGATTTGTCCTTATAGTTCCGCCCCAAAGCCGCTTTATTCCCACGCCCCTTCCGGAAAACCCGCGCCCGCCCCGTCGCACAACTCCCCATCATACCGTAACTTGCCTCAAGCGCGACCCCGCGATCATTTAGCGGCCGCTACTTGCCCGGCGCGCCGCGGTGATGCGAAATGATCTCGGGCCGCAACTCCGCGTCCGATAACTGGATCGCCAAAGCCCATCATAAGAACACCCCAGCCCGCCAGTTGTCGCACCCTCCGCCCCACTGTCCCCCGCCACGATAGACACGCCGCTGATCCCCCAACCTCCTCCGGCCCGATCTGCTCCAGGCCCAGCGCCTCGAACAGCCGCGACTCGACCTCCGCCAGCGGGCGGTTGCGGCCGTAGCCGTCCCGCTCCCAGGACGTGACCTCCTCCCGCCCCTCGGCGTCGGCGGTGATGGCCAGATCGCCTCGGGCGTTAATCGTTCTGCTGAACATCTTCCCTCCGGTTAGAGACATGCCACGGGCACCCTTGCGGGGGTGCGGGTGGTGAAGGCAGTCGCATGTGACTGGTATCGCCCTTCGCGCATGCCAGAAGCAACTTGGTTAAGTGGCAAGAGTACGAAGGAGTGGTATGGGGCAGCGCCTGTTCACCCTCGCCTCGGCAGGATCATTCGTGCTGTGTTTGGCAACGGTCGTGCTGTGGGTTCGCAGCTACTTCGTGATCGATGATTTCAACTGGGTGGCTCGCAGTTCGTTCGGGTCGGACCAGGGCGCAGTCTATTTCTCGCGCGGCAAGATCGAATGGAAGCCCGGCCTGCATCACGACGTGTACTATCCGCCAGCGGACCCACCGGACTATCGCCTCTGGTCTGGTTATCTCGAATTTGCCGACAGGACGCTGTTCCTCGGAGTAGCGTCAGTCGCCATGGAAAAGCACGGCTTTTTTGCTGTCGTCGTGCCGTACTGGGCAATCAGCGGAATTCTGGCCCTGTCTCCGGTTTGGCGGTCCCTACGGTGGTGCCGCGCCAGACGCCGCAGGCGACGGGGACTGTGTGCCGCGTGCGGCTACGACCTCCGCGCTTCGCCCGACCGTTGCCCGGAGTGCGGCACGCGCGCGTGTTTAAGAAGCCGGGCGCAGGACCCGACGGCTCGACGGCCGTATCGGCTCGCCGGTCTTCTCCGAGATGAAGCAGGGGTAACATTTCGCTTCCTGGCCCGACTCATCGTTTCGGATGATGAGCGTCTGATCGATAGCCGGATCGATCGCGGCTGACGGAAGGTCGAAGGGGTAACCCCGGATAATCACGTGTTCGTCGAAATTCGCGCGGTTCTTCAGGAACTTCTCCGGAATTTCCGCTTTGTACTGTTTTTTCGACGACGGGTTAATGACGGTGACACGTTTTAGAGAGGGAGTGTCCTCGATCCACGCAACGACGACGCGCGTTACATCGGGGGGAGTTGGCCCGACGAAGTAATTGGACGACACGAGAACCGGCCGGCGAACCGATTCGGGCGTAGCCTCGCGAATGGCCTGGATAACCTCCTTCTTGATCGTGTAGTAATGAGGGCAGCTAAGCGGCCCGGCAGGCTCAAAGCGTTCGATGCTCTCCCGCACCCGATCGGCCAGGCTCCCCTTGGTCGCCGGGGGGGCCAGCGGCGCTGTCGCTCGCGCGTCGCCGGTAACCGAGGTGCCACCGCGAGGTCGTTCACAGCCGATTGCTGCGACGCCGACGAGGGGCAGGAAAATTACCGCGCGCACTGTGAGCGGTCTTAGTAGTTGCTCGCGCGAGTTGCGTACTGATCGCATCACTGCACCTCCCTCTTGTGAACTACAGTTGTCTTAAGGAGCCGTTGCCCTGCGCTTTCGGGCCGGCCGGCCCGCGATTTCCTCGGCTCCAGGTTTGAGGTCGTTCGCCGCGTAGAACATCCAGCGCCTACTTGGGCGTTCCTCGCGGTCTATTCTGAAATAATCATGACGATCCTGATGCACCGACCGCGTTACACGATGAATCAGCCGTCGTAAGCGAGTTTCCGGCACACCGGGCATCTCCCCCTCAACGCCTCCCTCAGCCTCCCAAGCGTCTCCCCCATGATGTCGATGACGTACGGGTTCTCCTGCGGGCTGCTCACGTCCTCATACCCCACGCACCCCCAGATGCTGTCCCCGTGCCCCCACCCCGCCTCGTACTCCAGCCGGAACCACTGCCCCTGGCCGTCCCGCCCGACGACGGCCGAGTCGTCCCCGTACGTCGTGGTCAGGTCGTCGGGGTCGCCCATACGAGCCGGCACCCGGTACTCCCCGACCACGCCCCAGGCTCCATCCTCCCCGAATCGCTCCCGCTCCCGCTCGTCCGACCAGTCGTAACTCGTGCAGCACCAGGCTTCAAATCGGCCGATTTTTCTTGACATTTCCGGCGGATTCTCTACCATCACCCTCGTAAAGGGGGGGTGCGATGGGGCCTCGATTCGAACATCACAACCGACGTGGCGATTCGCCGATCCCGCGCGCCAACCGATGTCCGGAAATGCCCGAAAACGCCCGATTTTGTCCGCCCCTCACGCGCCGGGAAAAAACGAACCCACGGCTCGACCGAGCTCGCCGACGTCCGAGACAATCTCCCCACGCCACCTTTCCCCTCTTCGCGTCTGTCTTCGCGCCCTTCGCGCCATCGCGGTTCGCCTTCCCCAATGTTCCAGAATGTTCCCTTTCGTTCCTCCGCGCACACGGGAAAAAACGAACCCACCGGCGACACCCTCTCCTTATCTCCCCCTCTCCTTGTCTCCTTGTCTTCCCCCTCCCCCGCGCCACAAAGCGCCACAAAATGCCCGAAAATGCCCGATCCCGCCCGGCACACGCGCGCCGGAAAAAACGAACCCACCGCACCAGGAGTATCTCCAACATGCCCCTCCGCCTCCTCCTCTGCGTCCTCTGCGTCTCCGCGGTGAATCTCTTCGCCGCGGACAACGCCAAGCCCAACATCCTCTTCTTCTTCGCCGACGACTGGGGCCGCGACGCGCCCTGCTACGCCGACCCCGCCCGCCCCTCCCCGTCCGACCTCCTCAAGACGCCCACCATCGACCGCGTCGCGCGCGAAGGCGTCGTCTTTAACAACGCCTTCTTCTCCTGCCCCCAGTGCACCCCCTCGCGCGGCGCGATCGTCACCGGCTGTTACTTCTGGCGCCTGGGCTCCGCCGCCAACCTCAAGGGCGGCGAATGGCGCACCAACCCCAATCCCTTCGACACCTTCCCCCGCTTCCCCGACCTCCTGCGCAAAAACGGCTACTTCACCGCCAAGGCCTGGAAAACCCTCCAGTTCACCCCCACCGAAGACGTCGGCGACGGCGGCCCCCGCGGCAACTTCCTCCGCTACGGCCTGCATCTCTCCGAATCCAAAACGCCCGCCGACCGCGAAAAACGCCGCCAGCAGGTCATCGACCAGACCCGCAAAGTCATCCTCCGCGTTCTCCACGATTGCCCCGCCGACAAACCCTTCTTCTTCGTTTTCGGCCCCATCAACGTCCATCGCCCCTACGCCCCCGGCTCCGGCCGCGCGCTCTGGGGCATCGACCCCGATGCGCTCAAGGGAAAGCTCCCCGCCTGTCTCCCGGATGCCCCCGACGTGCGCGAGGACGTGGCCGACTACATGGGCGAGATCCAGGCGCTGGACCTGATGCTCGGCGTCTTCATCGACGAGCTGACCAAAACCGGCAAGCTCGACGAAACGCTGATGGTCGTCACCGGCGACAACGGCGGCCCCGGCTTCCCCCGCGGCAAGACACAGCTCTACGACCTCGGCACCGCCGCCCCGTTGCTCGTCCGCTGGCACGGCCACGTTCCGCCCGGCCGAACCTGCGACGACTTCATCAACCTGATGGACCTCGCCCCCACCTTCCTCCAAGCCGCCGGCGTCCAGCCGCCCGCATCGATGGACGCGCGCAGCTTCATGCCCCAGCTCACCTCCCCCCAAAAGTCCGGCACCATCGACCCCGCGCGCGACCACGTCATCGTCGGCCGCGAACGCCACTACCCCACCGCCCGAGCCGGCAACCTTCCCTACCCCTCGCGCGCCATCCGCACCAAAGACTTCCTCTACGTCCGCAACTTCAAGCCAGACCGCTACCCCATGGGCGACCCTCTTGGCATCACCGACACCACCGAACCCTCCGAAGAAGCCCTGCGCACCAACACCGACGTGACGCTGCGCGACAACGACGCCTCGCTGAGCAAAGCCTGGCTCGTCGAACACCGCAACGACCCCGAAGCCAAAGCGCTGTACGACGCCGCCTTCGCCAAGCGCCCCGCCGAGGAGCTGTACGACCTGCGGAAAGACGCCGGCCAGCTCCACAACATCGCCGCCGACCCGGCCTACGCCGCCCCACTGCGCGATCTCTCCGGCCGGCTGATGAAGGTCCTCCAGGATACGCACGACCCGCGCCTGACCGACGCGTTCGACCGCCCGCCGTACGTTGAAAAGGACACGACCGCCGTGAAAGCACGGCGGGCCAAAAGGGGGAAAATTGAGGTCCCAGTGGATTAGATCAGCGCTTCGCGGTCGACCGAGTCGCCTTTTTCCGGCCCGCCGGCCGCTTCCCGCGCGCCTCCTTGATTTCCGCCGCCTTAGCGATCACCTCGCGGAGCATCCGCCCGGCCTCGCCCCCGCGGGGCTCGAAAATGCCTCGCCCCTCTTTGTGAGGCGCCCACACCGCCGGCTTTTCCGCCGCCATGATGTCGGCAAAGTCGCCGAAGCTCTTGACGCTCAGCGGCGCCGCCTTGGTCACGTCCAGGTCGCCGGCCCACTCGTCGCGGTGCTTGATCAGCAGCCAGCCGCGCCCGTCCGCCGCCCGCGTGCGGACCAGGACCCAGGAGCCCTTGAGTTTCACGCCGTCGAGCGTGAACTTCAGCTCGCCCTTCGCCAGCGCCTTGTCCACGTCCTCAAACCCCGCCTCCGGCCGCCACGTCCCCTTGTCCCACACCATCACCACGCCCGCGCCGTAGCCTTCGGGAATGACGCCTTCGAAATCGGCGTAGTCGAAAGGGTGGTCTTCGACTTTCATCGCGAGGCGTTTGTCGGCGGGATTCAGCGAAGGACCTTTCGGCACCGCCCAGGAAACCAGCACGCCGTCGTGCTCCAGCCGGAAGTCGTAGTGCAGGTGGCTGGCCAAATGCTTCTGCACACAGAAGATCGGCCCCTTCTTCTTCGCCGGCTTTTTCTTGGCCTTCGCCCCCGTCGGCTCCGGGCTGACGGAGAAATTCCGCTTGCGGTTGTATTCTCTCAACGAGCCGCCCGGGGCGCGCTTCGCACGGGTTCGTTTCTTCTGCTCGGCCACCACCTGACCTCTTTCTCACCGCCGCGGAGCCTTCGGCGTCTTCGCGCCCGCCAGCCTCGCCTCCATCGTAAACCGAGGGCGGAACTCCGGCCGAAAACCGGCACACTTGGCGATCAACTCCGCCCGGCTCGAGACGCCCAGCCGGCGGTGCAGGATCTTGACGTAACTGTGGGCGGTGTGGCGGCTCAGGCCAATCCGCCTCGCGGCCTCCGACTCGCTGTCTCCCTGCAAAAGGCACGCCAGCAGTTGACGCTGGCGCGGCGGCAGGGCAGCCATGACCTCCGGCTGTTGCGACAACGGCTCCTCCAACCACAATCGCGCAAGCTCCTCGTGGATCAGGTGCACCAGCCGGCGCTCCCGGATCGAAAACGGCTTCTCCCCCGCCGCCCGGTTCACCTGGATGGTGTCCTGCCACCCGCCGCCCGGCAGCGGGAGCGAGGAGTGGATGAAATCATCGACCCCGCAATATTTCCTGACGGGGTAAGTCGCCGACGCGTACCAGTCGCCGTCCGTAATGATCTCCCGCCGCGTGTGGGTCCAGAATTTGTCCCGCAGCTTCAGGCACGCGTTGAACTCCGGGTCGCGCACGTACCCGAATTCGCGGAAGTATTGCACGACGGCCTGGCGTTCCCGCTCGGTGCGCCAACCCAGGTCGATCATGTCCGGCGGGACCAGCGCCGGGAGCACGGTCTCGCAGGCTTGGCCCACCATCCCGCCGACGAGGCGGTTCAGCTCCGTCAGCATGTGCGTCCGCCATTGGCGAGGCTCGCCGCCGAGTTCCCGCAGCTCGCCGACCAGCCGAAACGCCGAGCGGATTTCCTCGAAGCAAAGCCGCTGCGAATGTCCCATCGCGCGCCCCTCTCTGGACGTGTCCCGCTCATCCGCCGGCCCCGGACTCGCGTTCGCGCAGTCTATAGCACGCGCCTATTGAAAACAATTGCGGATCTGTCCCCCCGTTTCCCACTTCCCCGATACCCCCGAACAGGCGGATTGAACGCCCTGCTGCGCGGCGTACCCTCTGCCTCCGTCGCGGGAACCGTTGGACGGATTCCCGTGCCCCCCGGCCGCCGCGTGCAACCGGTGGGGAATGGGCGACGGGCGAAACAACCCTACCCGCGGTCGGGGCCGCGAAAGCACATCTTTTTTCAATGGAGGCTGGTCATGCGCACTGATTCGTTACGGGCACCCTCATTTCAGCGCCGCGCGGCAAAGGACCATTTTCCGGGCGCGATCATAACCCGCGACTCGGTTCGAATCCCCGCGTTTCGCCCGCTTGCCACGACCATCGCACGAAGCACCGCCGCCAGGTCCTTCTGTGCGGTCATCGCCGCGGGCGCGCTTTTGGTGCCCGGACCCGCGGCCCGTGCCGCGACCGTGCTCGAGGCGGAAGCGACGACCGGCGTCAATACCAACAACACCCTTGCGACGGCGCAGTTCCTTAATTCCGCTTTATTCACGCCCAACGCCGACCCCAACGTTTTCGGCTCCCTCCCCACCGCGACCGTCCTCGGCCTCGGCGGGGGGGACGTCGACTTTTTCTCCTTCTCGGCCAACGCCGGCATCGCGTACTTCGACATCGACGACAACCCCGAAACCTTTGACACGATGGTTTCCCTCTTTGACGCCAATGGGACGCTCATCGGATTCGACGATGACTCCTCGCCCGCCGACCCCGGTTCTGAAAACGGTCAGGATTCCTTTCTGGGCGTGTTCAACCTTCCCGCGTCCGGGACGTACTACGTCGCCGTATCCCAATTCGGCAATTATCCCAACGGCTACTCCAGCATTACCGAGACGAACCTCACGAGGCCCGACGGGGAACCCGGCGGCTTTGCGATATCCGGCGCCACCTTCGGCAAATCAACATTCCAGAGTGCCGGAAACGCGGGGTCCAGCGGGTACACCCTGAACATCAGCCTTGGAAGTCCCGCCGGCACTGCCGACGCGCCCCTCCCCTCGGCCGCATGGGGCGGGCTGGCGATCCTCGGCGGCTGGGCGCTTACCAGGATCCGGCGCCGCCGGCCCGACGCCGGCAGGTGAGACCTGCGCGACTATTTCCGCCGAGGAGGTGTTGTATGAGGACGCTCGTATGTCGGTTGGGATCGCGCTGCGCCCGATCCGTCCGCCGGCTCCCTCGATCGCTTGGCTTCGCGCTCTACTCTGCAGTTCGCGGCATCGGCAACCTGGGGGTTCTCGCGTGGTACATGTAAACGGCGTCCGGCCGGGCAACCCGAACCTTAAGTGGCGGCCGAATTGATCCCGGCCCCTTCAAGCCGCGGGGTGCGTCCGCGAGTCCCTCTCAGTACCATGCGGCCGTGGAACTCGCGCCCACGCCCGTCTCGATCATCGCCCCCTCCTCCGTCGTGCCGCAGGTCGAGCTTTCGATGGGCATACAGCGCCTGCGGTTCGCCGGCCTCTCGCCGTACGTCCATCCCCAATGCTCGGCCGAGCAATTCGTCTTCGCCGGCACTGACCAGCAGCGCGCCGCCGCACTCTTCGACGTCGCCCGCGACCCGCAATACCCAATTCTCTGGGCGGCCCGAGGCGGCTACGGCGCCACGCGCCTGCTCCCGCTGCTCGACCAGCTCACCCAACAGCACGGCCCCCCGCCGCCGGGCAAGCTCTACGTCGGCTACTCCGACTCCACCGCCCTGCACCCTTTTTTTCGCCAGCATTGGGCATGGCACACCCTCCACGCCCCAATGCCGGCGGCCACGCACTTCCTCACCATCAGTGACGAGGAGCTTTCCCAGACGACCGATCTCCTGCGAAAGCGCCTGCCCCGCGGCGGCTGGCTATCCCAACCCCTCATGTATCTCGCCAACCCGCCGGCCGTCCCCCTCCGCGGCGCCCTGACCGGCGGCAACCTCTCCCTCTGGGCCGCCTTGGCCGGGACGCCGTACCAGCCCTCGGCCGCCGGCCACATCCTGTTTTTCGAAGACGTGGACGAGCAGCCGTACCGGATCGACCGCATGGTCACGCAGCTCGGCCAGGCCGGCGCGTTCGACGACGCGGCCGCCATCGTCCTGGGTGATTTCACCAGTTGCGACGACCGGCCCAACCAGGTCCTCGCCGCCCCGCCGGCCGATATGGCGCAACTGGCCGCCGCTCCGCGAAATCCGCTCCGCCGCAAATACTCGATCGAAGAATCCCTCCGGGAAATCTTCGTCCCGATCGCGCACCGCTTCAAAATCCCCCTCGCCACCGGCCTGCCGGTGGGCCACGGCCCCCACTTCTCGCCGCTGCCGCTGGGCGGGGAGTACGAACTCACGCCGGCAGGGGGGATGTCGCTCTGCTCGTGGGATTGGTTAGACCCGGCAACTTGAGCCTTAACGGCCAACCCATTCCGCGGCCTTTTTCAGCGTGTCAACCCTTTCGACCTTTCCGCCGACGCGCTTGCACGCGTCGTCGAAGGGCTTGCCGCCCTGGCCCCACACGAGCACCTCCCCGGTGCCGACGGCCGCCAAGCCTGGCAGCCCGCCGTAGTGTAGCGCGCCCGGCAGGTAGTTCTCGTCCGCCGCGCTGGTCACCTTCCCGAAATCGACGGCGTCAAGCCCTTCTCCGTCCACGACGACACGCCCGATCCTATCGCCGGCGGCAGCGCGCGCCAGCAGGCACCACGCGCCCGCCTTGCCGACGCCGACGAGGTTCACCTTGTCGTCGCCGAATTTCCCGCGCGCGTACGCGACGGCCGCGAGCGCGTCGTGAGCGCGGTTGGCGATGAGGGTCCGGTTGTACCCGGCGAAGAACTCCGTCTCCGGGTTTCTCCCCAGCGCCCAGCCGCCGGCGGGGACGGCGTCGCCGGTCATGAACACGTCCACGCCGAGCACGGCTTGTCCCTTCTTAAACAGCCCGGCCAGCAGGTCGCCGGGCCGGCCGCGGTTGTTGAGCAAGCCGTCCTTGCCGGTGTCGATCACGACGACCGTAGCGCCTTTCACGTCGCCCTTGTCCGGCGTGTACAACGCAGCGGGCACCACTTCGCCGCTCTCTCGGGAGAGGACGAGCTTCTCGACCTTGAACCCCGGCCCCTTGTCCTCGCCGGCCGGCTTCACCCCCACGTCGGCGAAGGCGGGAAGCTCCGTGTGCAGCAGGTGCTTTACCGCCAGCCCCATGACCCGGCGGTACTCCTCCGGCCGCCCGCGCAATTCCTCCATCTGCTTGCGATCGACTTCCTCCAGGTATTTCCGAAGCCCGTCCTGATCGACGGCCGACGCGGACCGCTGGTGCGAGGCGTCCCACACCGACAAATCCTTCGGCTCGAAGGCCTCGAACTTCTGTTCCTTGATGGTCCCCTCGTGCCCGAGCTTGAAATGCTTGTTGAACCAGTTGTACACGGCCTCGCGGCTGTGCACGTTATAATTATGGGGCGCCGTGTACCGCACCGCGCCAAAGTTGTCCTCGGCGCCCTCCAGCTTGTACACCGCCTTGATCTGCGGGTAGCCCTGTTCCATGAAGTGGGCCGTCCAGTCGCCGGTAGCCGTCGTGTGCCAGAGGGGCTTGGGGGCGAAGGTGGCCGCGATCTCGACGTTGTCGGTGCCGACGCGCAGGTGTGGGGAATTTTCGCAGACGCAGCCACCCTGGTGCTCCCCGGCGGAGATCATGCAGGTGGGGGCGGCCACCTTCAGCCGCGGGTCGGCGGCCATCAGGAGGAACGTCTGCGTCGCCCCGCCGCTGGCGCCGGTGCAGCCGGTGCGCTCCTTGTCCACGTCGGGAAGGCTCAGGAGGAAGTCCATGGCGCGGATGCTGTCCCAGGTCTGAAGGCCGAGCACGCCGCGGCCCCACATCTGATCGGCGACGGTCAGGAAGGTGCCGCGGTGGGGGAATCGCTCGGCGTCGGAGTCGGCGTAACCGACCATGTCGTAGAAGAAGACGATGCAGCCGAGCTTCGCGAGATTCGCGCAGCGCGCCTGCATGGGATACGTCGCGGCGACGCGGTCCTTCTCTTCACCGGCAGCGAGCTGGCGATCGATTTCCTTGTCCGGTGCGCGATACAGCCGGCCGTTGTTCCAGTGGCCATGCGGCGACAGGACGGCGGGGAAGGGGCCGCTGCCCTTGGGGCGGTAGAGATTCCCGCTGACGTAGAAACCGGGATAGCTCTCGAAATAGACCTTCTCGACCGTGTAGTCGCCACGATCGACCTTGCCGTGAATGACGGCATTCAGAGGTGTTTTTTCCGGCAGTGGCCACAGGCCGGCGGCGAGCAAGACCTGCTCGCGCACCCACTGGGCGCGGTGATCCCAGGCGGATTTGTCGGACGGCGGGACGAAGCCGCTCCCTTCGTGCAGGGTGCGCGGCGGCGTGGCCAGGCGGGCGTCCATGGCCGGGGCGGCCCCGACGACGCTCGTCACACCGATCACCATCGCCGCCGCCCACGCCCAACTGTTCATAATGACTCCGCGTCAGACGCCCTCAAAGCTCACCCGCCACCGCACCTCGCGCGTGCCCTCGGGCAATTCGCCGACGGCGGCCTGCACCCACCCATTATGCGACGCCACGCGCGGCCCCTCCAGCCCCATCCTCACCCCCGCCGGCAACGCGACCTCCCAGACGGTGAACCTCCCCCCCCGCTCCACGGCCACCCGAGAAAGCGCCACGACCTTCAAATTCTTCTCGCCGTCGGAAACCAGTACGGGGAAAACGACCCTGGAGGCTCCGTCCGTGCGGGAGGTGACCTCGACGCCGCTGTGGTCGATTGCAAATTCTTCAGAGAGTGTCCGGTCCACGCCGCCTTCGGCGCCGAGGCGGTAGGTGATCGCAAACCGCACGCGGCCGTCGGCGGTTTCCCTGGATTCGAGGTCGGCGGATTTGACGGCGCGGGGGTCGCTCTTGGCCACGTGCTTTTCGTTGACGAAATCCGCCAGCGACTCCCACCTCCCGGCGCGCTTCCACGCGACGCCCGGCGTGATCGACGCCTTGCCGCCGTCCTTGGGGCCGTAGGCGCGATCCTCGGTCGTATTCTCGGTGCACGCGCTCAGCGGCACCCCCGCCCGGTGCACCCGCAGCAGCCCCGTCGCGTTGTAATGCGGGTCCGTACCCGTCTCGATCTCAACGTAAGTCCCCCCGGCTGCCGCGATCACCTTGTGGAACGTGTCGCGAAGGTCGAAGACGTAACTGCCCGCCTCCGCCGGTGCCGGTCGCTCGACGATTGAATCATCGGCGTGCAGATATGCCAGCGCGAGCATCCCCATTGGCAGCAGGTTGTACTGCGAGAAGAAGGAATACCCCTCGTACCCGTGCCGCTTCTCCGGGTCCGCCCGGTTCTTGACGATCCACATCGCCCCGTCCGGGCGCACCCACCGTTGCATCGAGGTCAGTGCGAGGTGGGCGGCGCGTTTGAACACACCGGCGATATCCTCCCGCCCCGCCGCCTTCCAGCGGTTGGCGTTGTTCTCGCAAATGACGGCCACCTCGGCCTCGTTCCACTGGTGCTGCGCGGACCGCCCGCCGCAGGCCCATTCACCGGACGGCGAGAGAACGAGCAGCGTGGAAAGCCCGCCGAGCACTAGCCAATTTTCGAGCTTCTCGCGCAGTTTGCCGTCATACGCCCCGTCGGCCGTCATGTCCTCCAGCCACAGCCGGGGGAACGCGTCGTACGCCAGCGGCGAATTCGGGTCTTCGTACATGCCGAACTTCGTCATTCGCGCCTGCTGGGCTGCCAGGCACCGCTCGATGTACGCCATCTGAGCGTCCGCCTGCGACGGATCGACCAGTCCGTCCTTCCGCCGCAGGCATTCGCCGGAGACGTTGACGATGTTCCAGTTCGCGTGCGGCGTGGTGTCGCGATAGGTCTTCTCCGGCACCAGCGATATCAAACCCTTGGTCCACCGGTCGGCCGTCTCCTTCGGCACCTTCGCCATCAGCAGCCGCCGCGCATGAACCACCATCGGGATGTAAAAGTCCGCATGAAGATCCGCGGTCGTGTGATTCACCAGGGCGGCGATCGAAAACGTCAGCGCCCGCCCCGCCGCGTCGATCAAGTCGGTCCTGCCGGCCTTGCCCACGAGCAGCGCCCCCGCCAGCGCGAACGCCGGCGTCGAATACTGCCGCTCCTTCTTCTCATAAGGGTCGATGATTGCCCCGGGCGAATTCTGGTGGCCTTTCCAGAAATCCACCTCTCCGGCGATCAACGGCAGGTAATCGCGCCGCCCCATCCCGGTCGCCCGAAACCCCTCGGCCTTCATCCCGCCGCCGCCGAACAGCCGGCTCAACTGTTCACCGGCGGGGTGAGCCTTGATGACGTCGTCGAAATCCAGCTTTTTACCCGACGAACTTGCCTCCGCCTCCCCCAGCCTGCCGCCGACCGCCACCCCAACGCCCGCCGCAACCATTCCCTTTAGAAACTCCCGCCGCCGCTGTCCGTATGACATGGATTCCTCCAACGCTGCAGGCCCGGAATGGTACTATCTTTTGCCCGCCGCGGCACGGCCCGGAGTGGTGTCAACAGATCTATTACCGATCCGACAGAAGGCGCGGCCGACCATTCGCGGTATCATCGACAGCTCGCCGGAAAAGTCATGTTCAGACGCAATCTCCTGCAATTCGCCGCCGTGCTCCACCTGTCGGTGGGCTTCGCCGTAAGCGCGGCGGACCGCGTCGATTTCAACCGCGAAGTCCGCCCGATCCTCTCAACCAAGTGCTTCCAATGCCACGGCCCCGACGAGAAGGCTCGCAAGGCCAAGCTCCGCCTCGATCTCCGCGACGCCGCCGTCAAGCCGCTCAAGGGGGGCGACGTCGCCATCGTGCCGGGCAAACCCGCCGATAGCGAACTGACCCGCCGGATCATTGCCCAAGATGACGATGACGTGATGCCGCCGCCGAAGTCCGGCCCGCGCCTCACCCCGGCGCAGATCGGGACGCTCCGCCGCTGGATCGCCGAAGGGGCCGAGTACGCCCAGCACTGGGCCTACGTCAAACCCACCCGTCCGACGCCGCCGGCGGTGAAGGACGCCACCTGGCCGATCAACGACATCGACCGCTTCGTCCTCGCCCGCCTGGAACAGGAAGGTCTCCACCCCACCCCTCCGGCCGATCGCTACGCCCTGATCCGCCGCTTGTCCCTTGACCTCACCGGCCTCCCGCCGACCATCGAGGAAGCCGACCGCTTCGCCGCCGACACGCGGCCCGACGCCTGCGAACGGCTCGTGGATGACCTGCTCTCCCGCCCGGCGTACGGCGAGCGCTGGGCCCAGGTCTGGCTCGACTTGGCCCGCTACGCCGATTCCCAGGGCTTCGCCAACGACCCCGACCGCACGATCTGGCGCTGGCGAGACTGGTTGATCCAGGCGCTGAACGAGAACAAGCCGTTCGACCAGTTCACGATCGAAATGCTTGCCGGCGACCTGCTGCCGAATGCCACCGAAGAGCAGCTCATCGCCACCGGCTTCAACCGTAACACACTGACCAACACCGAAGGCGGCACGCAGCCCGAGGAGTTCCGCTGCGCCGCGGTCGTGGACCGTGTCAACACGACCATGCAGGCCTGGATGGGCACGACCATCGCCTGCGCACAGTGCCACGACCACAAGTACGACCCCTTCAGCCAGAAGGAGTACTTCCAGCTCTACGCGATCTTCAACAATACCGAGGACCGGAACACCGGCGACGACGCGCCGACGATTGAAATCGCGCAGATCGGCCACGAAAAGGAGGCCGCAACCATCAAGCCCAGGGTGGAGCAGCTCAAGCGCGAACTCGACGAGCAAGGCAAGAAGGTAGACGCCGGCCGGGCGCAGTGGGAGAAGACCGTCAAACCCGAGTCGCTGCCCAAGGCCGTTGCCGCAATCTACGCCAAACCCGCCAAGGACCGCACGAACCCGCAGCAGGAGAAGCTGACGGCGTACTTCCGTTCGCAGGCGTCGCCGGAGTGGAAAAAGCTCGACGCCGAGTACCGCAAGCTCGACGCGCAGTACAAGGCGTTTGCCGTGACCAGCCCCGTGATGCGCGAAGGGCCGCCGCGCGAGACGCACATCCAGATCCGCGGCAACTACCAGGCGCTTGGCGATAAAGTCTCGCCGGGGTTGCCGGCGATCTTCCCCGGTCCGCCGCCGGGCGCGGCGATGAACCGCCTGACGCTGGCGCGCTGGCTGGTCGGTCCCGATAACCCGCTCACGGCCCGCGTCGCCGCCAACCGCCTCTGGGAAGAACTCTTCGGCACCGGCATCGTCGAGACCAGCGAAGACTTCGGCACACAGGGCGAGCCCCCCAGCCACCCGCAGCTCCTCGATTACCTCGCCACCGAATACGTCCGTTGCGGCTGGGACACCAAGCACATGCTGAAGCTGATCGTGACGTCGGCGACGTACCGCCAAAGCTCCGCCGTCTCGGCCGAGCTCGCCGCCCGCGACCCGCTCAACCGCCTGCTCGCCCGCGGCCCGCGCGTGCGGCTGCCGGCCGAGTCCATCCGCGACCAGTCCCTCTTCGCCGCCGGCCTGCTCAGCCGCAGGATGTACGGCCCGCCGTGCCAGCCGCTCAAGCCCAACTTCGGCCTCACCGCCGCCTTCGGCGCGACCACCGACTGGAAGCCCGACACCGGCGAGGACCGTTTCCGCCGCGGCCTCTACATCCGCGTGCGGCGCAACGCGCCCTATCCCTCGATGACCACGTTCGACGCGCCCGAGCGCACGTATTGCACCGTCCGCCGCATCCGCACCAACACCCCGCTCCAGGCGCTGGTTACGCTCAACGATCCGTGCTTCGTCGAAGCCGCACAGGGCCTGGCGCGCCGGATTGTCGCCCAAGGCGGGCCGTCGCTGGAGTCGCGCATGACCTTCGCCTTCCGCACCTGCTTGACACGCCCACCGGAAGCGACCGAGCTTCGCCGCCTCTGTGATCTCTACAATCAGACGCGCACGCAATACGACCGCGAGCCCAAACTCGCCGAATCGATGGCCACCAAGCCCCTCGGCCCCGCGCCAAAAGGCGCCGACGTGCGCGATCTCGCATCGTGGACCGTGGTCTCCAACGTGCTGCTTAACCTGGACGAGACATTGGACAAGAAGTGATTGCCGAAATGACCGAAGAGAACCTCCAGCGCATGGCCTTCATCACCCGCCGCCACTTCCTCAAACGGACCGGCGCCCTCAGCCTCGGCTCCATCGCGCTGTCTCAACTGCTCGCCGAATCCTCCCCCGCCGCGATCACCCCGCCCGCCGCCAACCCGCTCACGCCTCGCTTCCCGCAGTACGCCGCCAAGGCCAAGCGCGTGATCTTCCTCCACATGTCCGGCGGCCCGCCCAACCTGGACCTTTTCGACTACAAGCCGCAGCTCATCAAACACAACGACGAGCCCTGCCCCGACTCGCTGCTGAAGGGCAAGACCTTCGCCTTCACCACCGGCGTCCCCAAGCTGCTCGGCACGCCGCAGAAATTCCGCCAGCACGGCCAATCCGGCGCCTGGCTCTCCGACGTCATCCCCGGCATCGGGTCGCTGGCCGACGAGCTGACGTTTATCCACTCGATGTACTCCGACCAGTTCAACCACGCCCCCGCCGAGCTGCTGCTCTACACAGGCGCCGCCCGCCAGGGCCGCCCCTCGTTCGGCTCGTGGGTGACCTACGGCCTCGGCTCCGAGAACCGGGACCTCCCCGGGTTCATCGTGCTCGTCTCCGGCGGCACCCTCCCCAGCGCCGGCAAGAGCGCCTGGGGCAGCGGGTTTCTTCCGTCCGTCTTCCAGGGCGTCCAGTGCCGCTCAGGCGGCGACCCGGTCCTCTACGTGTCCAATCCGGAAGGCATGGATCGGCCCATTCGCCGCCTCAGCCTCGATGCCCTGCGCGACCTGAATAATCTTCAGGAGCGTGAGCTAGGCGGCCCCGAGACCGTCACACGCATCGCGCAGTACGAGATGGCGTTTCGCATGCAGACCGCCGTCCCGGAGGTGATGGACATCTCCAAGGAAGACTCCGCGACGCTGGCCGCCTACGGGGCCGAGCCCGGCGCCTCCAGCTTCGCCAACAACTGCCTGCTCGCCCGGCGGCTGGCGGAGAAGGGCGTGCGGTTCATTCAGCTCTTCGACTGGGGCTGGGACTTCCACGGCACCAACGCCGCCATGGCGATCGGCGACGGCCTGGCCAAGCGCTCCAAGCTCATGGACCGGCCCGTCGCCGCCCTCATTCGCGACCTCAAATCCCGCGGCATGCTCGACGATACGCTGGTGGTCTGGGCCGCCGAGTTCGGGCGCACGCCGTTCCGCGAAGGCCGCACGGCCAAATCCGCCAACCTCGGCCGCGACCACCACCCCGACTGCTATACCCTGTTCATGGCGGGGGCGGGGCTCAAGCCTGGCCTGAGCTACGGCTCCTCGGACGACCTCGGCTTCCGGGTCGCCGAAAATCCCGTCCACGTCCATGACCTGCAAGCAACGATCCTGCACCTGCTGGGCTTTGATCACGAGAAGCTCACGTACCGGTATCAGGGGAGGGAATTCCGTCTGACCGACGTGCACGGGCGCGTCGTCCGCGAAATTCTCTCATGAGTTTAGGGCGAAGATTGCTCGAAGGCACCCAAGTCCGGCGCGGCGCCACGGAACGGGAAACCGAGATCAACGCCATTGTCGATGAATGCGCTCCCCGCCGCCGGGTGCAAAAACCCGGTGGCGGGAAGACCGCCGTTGGCCTGCCGCGGCCTCTGTAGCTCGCTTTCATCAAGACTCACGAAGTCCTTCTCGCCAAGCCTCAGATCGAGATCGAACGAGTTGTTCGCCGCGTCGCTCTTGGTCCGATCGAGCCGATCGATCTCCTTCCCCCGCGCCTTATACCCAAGATTATTGCGCAGCTTATGCCCGTACCCGCCCACGTCCCCCGGGGGATTCACTACCCGCCCGAGCATGTTGAAATCCGTGCCGTTGTGATATGCCGTGTTGTTGAACCAATCATTCCCTCCGAGGTGGTGATTGGCATAAAAGCCATTGGCCTTGTTTCCCACCGCCACGCAGAAGCGGATCGTGTGCCGCGGAATCGGGTTCGGCAGCCGCGCGGGATCCGGCCTCAGGCCGTACCCTCCCGCCTTGAAGCCGTTGCCGTCGGCGAGCCGCTCGAATTTCGGCGAGTACCCGTTGTGGAAGGCCCAGCAGTTCTCGATCGTCACCGCCTCCTGCGCGTTGATCAGATCAAACCCGTCGTCGCTGTTGAACCACGCCCGGCAGCCGCGGAAGACGTTGCCGGTGCTGCCTTTGGTTGAGTGGCAACCGAAGCCGTCCACGTTGCCGCCCCTGCCGTCTTCCGATGTGTAATCCCAGTTGTTCCACGCGTCGCAGTTGAGGAAGAGGTTGTCGGAGCCGCGCACGTGGTAGATGCCGATGGCCTGGTTGTCGTGCATCGAGAGCCGCTCGAAGAGGTTGTTGCTGCCGTTGTTCTCGAAGCAGATGGACTGCGTGTGCCCCTTGATCGTCACCTGCACGCCCGTCACTTCGATGCCCCGCAGGTGCAGCCACGAGCCGGTGACGGAGAACGCGTAAACGCGAAGGCCCTGCGGCTTGACGGCCGAAAAGTCAAAGACGGGCTTCTCCTCTTGGTAAGCGCAATAGGTGATGCGCTTGTCCCTCTCGCCGCTCTTATCGAGCACGATGACGTAAGCAAAGATCGCCCTCCGCTGCGCGATCTGCGGTTCCTGCACCCGGTAAACGCCGCCGCGAAGGAAGACGGTATCGCCGGGCGCCGCCGCTTGCTGCGCCTGCCGGAGCGTGGCAAAGGGCTTCTCGATCGTGCCGGGGGCGTCATCCCTGCCGTCGGGCGCGACAAAGAACTCCGCGGCGTGAGCCGACACGCCCGCGGCGAGTAGCGAGCAAAGAACTCCGCTTCTCAACGTGTTTCGCACAACTCCTCCTTAAGCGTCAACCATCACCCCACCCTTGATTTCCCCTTCATTGTCCAGACACTAAGGGGCCCTGGCAAAGTGAGCCACACGGCCGCCAAGCCCAGGGCTTCAGCCCGGGCTGCTTCCCCGAATGAACCTCCTCGAAGTCACCAAACTCGTCAAAAGCTACGACGGCCGCGTCGTCGTGGACCGCGTCAGCTTCGTCCTCGAGCAGCAGGAGATCGTCGGCCTCCTCGGCCGCAACGGCGCCGGCAAGACCACCACCTTCCGCATGATCCTCGGCATGATCGTCCCCGACAGCGGCGCCGTCGCCTTCGACGCCAAGGACGTCACCGACCTCCCGATGTACCAGCGCGCCCGCCGCGGCATCGGGTATCTCTCGCAGGAGCGCAGCGACTTCCGACGGCTCACCGTCTGGCAGAACCTCCAGGCCATCCTGGAGACACTGCACCTCACCCGCAAGGAGCGCAACCGCCGCGCCGAGCAGCTCCTGAGCCAGTACGGCCTGCTCAAGAACCGCAACCAGCGTTCCGAAACCCTCAGCGGCGGCGAGCGCCGCAAGCTCGAAATCGCCCGCGCCCTGGTCACCAACCCGCGCCTGATCCTCCTCGACGAGCCCTTCAGCGCGGTCGATCCGATCGCCGTCGAAGACCTCCAGCGCGAGGTCCGCCGGCTCAAGGACGAGTTCCGCAAGAGCGTCCTGATCACCGACCACAACGTCGCCCAGACCCTGCGCGTGGTGGACCGGGCGCTGATCATCAACGACGGCCAGGTCTTCCGCGAAGGCACGCCCCGCGAGATCATCAACGACGCCGCCGTGCGCGCCGCCTACCTGGGCAATACGTTCCGCGGCGACGAGTTCGACGACGACGTCCCCGCCGGTGCCCGGCTCACCCGCGCACCCTCGGGAAGCACCCCCGTTATTTAGCCGCCGCTTGCCCGGCGTGGTCTGCGGTTCGCGAACCCCATCCCGTCGCCAGGGGAGGCGTTCCCAGGGGGGGCCGCGAGGCGGGATTGCCTGTTCGCCCCCGCTGGCCACCGCGCGGCGTTCCATTCTGGTACAATAACCCCCACGTCTTGAACCGATCGCCAAGGCCAATTCTATGGGGAACAGACGGTACGTGTTGCGGCGGCTCGCTGTGATCGCAGGCGCTCTTGGCCTGTTGTGGACGGGTCCCGTCCTGGCCCAGAAGAAGAGCATCTTTGACCCCGAAGACTCCCCGGCCCCGCGTGCCGCAGAGCCGCCCGCGCCCAGGCCCCCCGCGGCCGAGCCCCCCGCGGTCGAAGCCCCTGCGGCCGCCGACCCGCGGGCGCCGCTGCCCGCCGGCGCCGCCCTGACCGGCGCGGAACACCTGGTCCGCCAGGTCTTCGAGGCCGACTACGCCCGCCCCGCGCCCGCGGACCGCCAGGCCCTGGCGCGTAAGCTCCTGGCCGAAGCCGTCGGCGCGAAAGACAACCCCGCCGAGCTGTACGTGGTGCTGCGCGAGGCCCGCGACCAGGCCCTCGCCGGACGCGACGCGGCCTCGGCGGCATCGGCGGTGCGGCGCCTGCACGAAGTCTTCGCCATCAACCCGGCCGACGAGATGGACGACTGGACCAAGGTCGCTGCGGTCTCGCGCTCCCCGGAGGCGGCCAAGTCGCTGGCACAGGGATATGCCGCCGTGTGCGACGCCGCCGCAACCGCGGGGCAGTACGACCTGGCGATCAAGGCGGCGTCCCAGGCGCGCACCGCGGCGCTCGGGTCGCGCGACGCGGCGCTTCTGGCAGTCGCTGAGCGCCGGCTCAAGCACGCCAAGGAACTGCAGTTGGACTACAAGGCATACCTGGAGGCGATGGTGAAGTTACAAGCTTTGCCCGACGACCCACAGGCAAGCCTGGCCGCGGGGAGGTTCCTCTGCTTCGGTCGCGGGCACTGGTTCCAGGGCCTGAATCACCTCGCCAGGGCATCGGACCCGGCAGTGGCGGCGGCGGCTCGCAACGACTTGGGCGGCGCGCCAGGGGCAAAGGAACAAGTCGAGCTGGCCGACGCCTGGTGGGCCGCCGCCGAGGCGCAGCCGCCCGACAGCCTCGCCCGCCAGTGCATGCTGGAGCGCGCCCGCCAATGGTACGCGGCGGCAAAAGACGCCAGCGGCGGCCTCACGCGCGACAAGATCAACGTCCGCCTCGCCGCCGTCCGGGACCCGGTGATTCGCTTGCCCACGGAGGAGCCGCGAACCGCCGCGCCGCCGCAGGCGAATGCCGGCGGAGCGCCCCCGCCCCAGCCCTCCGCCGCCGTGTCGACCGGACCGGCAGGAGCAAATTCGCCCCCCCTCGCCCAGGACCGCACCAAGGCCGCGGCCGCCAAACCCGCACGCGAACGGCCGGGCGAAGTCAGGGAGGAGCTGCCGTCAAACATCGACGAGTTCGTCTTCCACCGGTCGATCGTGTTCGACCGCCAGCCCGAGCCCTACGTGATCCGCGGGCGCGTGTCCCCGGCCGACGAGGCACCGTCCGGCGTCGAGGTCCGCGTCGAGCCGGGCGCCCAGGTCCGCGGCGGCACGATCGACCTGCGACGCAAGGGCTTTCTCAAGGTCGAGGGCGCCCCCGACCAGCCGGCCGTGCTGCGCGGCGTCAGGATCGTCCAGGGCCTCGGGGCCAAGATGACCGCGAAATACGCCGTGTTCGACAGCTGCACGTTCGTCAAAGGCGGCGCCTGGATGGCGCGCTACTCGTCCAAGTGGACGTTTGATTCCTGCCTGCTCTACAAGTGCAATATTCCAAAAGTCACGGAAGTAAACTTCGGCTTGCAGGTGCGCAACTGCACGCTGGTCTCCATGACGCTGCCCGAGTTGGAGAACCGCCGGCCAAAGGAAGGGGAGGGGGACTTCGACCACCTGGCCGTCTTGCGCAAGGGCTGGCGCCTGATCGAGGACGTCAGGTTCATCGACTGCGCGGTGCCGCCGACGGTCTTCTGGTGCGCCGTCAGGTCGGACTACCTTTATTGCCGTTTCGTCCCCGGCGAGGCGTTCGATTCGCCCGGCGAGGCGGAGACCGTCGCGTACGTGGCGGACACCGTCGGCCCGCCGCCGCAGGCGGTGTATGCCAGGCCGGCGCCCAGGCGGGCGGCGATGGTGATAAAAGCCGCGGAGGGACCCTTCGACGCCTTCCGCTTCGCGCGCCTCCCGCTGGCGGAGGTCGCCGCCGACGCCGTGATGAAGCGGTACTACGGCAGCGTGGTCGCTCAGGTGCAGGTGATGGCCGGCGCCAGGCCCGAAAAGGTCGAAACGCCGCAGCAGAATCCGGCCGCGAGACACGCGGCGTACGACGGGGTTTTGGCGGTGTCCTTCAAGGGAGGGTCGCTGGCCGTGTACGTCAACGCCCAGAAGGTCCACGAGAGCGACGGGGTGGGCGTGCGGAAGATTCCCGCCAGGCTCTCGCCGGGCGATTGGGTCGTGCTGCGGGTCAACAGCCCCTACGCCTACCGCAACGCCCGCTGCGCGATGACCGACCGCAAGAAGGCGGTGATCTTCGCCGTGGCCGCCTCGGACGTGCACGTCCGGGAGGTGCCCGACGCCGCGGCGGCGGTGGCGGCGGATTACTCCGACGCGCCCGCGACGGAGGCCGCAAGGCCCGACGACGTGCAACAGCAGACGTGGCTCTCAGCCGCCCCCGACGTCGGCCAGTGGATACAGGCCCCCAAGCGCGGCGTGACCTACGACCTGGCTTTTCGGGTCCCGGGCGCAAAATGATGCTCTCCAGACCATTCGACCGATGAGCCGCCCTCCGCCCGGTGCCGCCGCACAAAGACTAATTTCCACCGGACAGTCATAAGGGTACATCGCTGATTCCTTTCCCCGCGTTCGCCGCGGGGCTACGGCGGGGCACAAACGAACGGGCCGAATGCGTCCGAATGCAACCTCGCACGCGCTTTTGCCTTACCCACCTTTCCCACCCGCCCCACGCCCAAACCCCACCACGCCCGCGGTAGCGCCGCTACCACCGCGCCTGCCTCCCGCCCGCCTTTCCCCTACAGACCTAAAGGTCGCTCACCTCGCTACCGATGAAACACGGGGCCGGGCCCGTGCCAGGGCTTTCCGTACCCAAGGAGCTGCTCATGATTCTCACGCTCGTTTCCATCGAGAAGCAGGGATTGGTGCGGATCGCCGCCGAGGGGCGGATGACCGCCCAGGCGCTGATGAGCGGCGACCCCGACTGCAACCCGCTCGACGGGCTCCTCGGGCCGAATTGGGCCAACAACCGGATCGTCCTGGACTTCGGCCAGGTCTGCTGGGTCGATTCCGCCACCATCGGCTGGCTGATGACCTGCAACAAGACCTGCCGCAAGGCCGGCGGGATGCTCGTCGTCCACTCGGTGCAGCCGGGCGTCCGCCAGCTCATTGACCTGCTCCGCATCGACCGCGTGCTGACCATCGCCGCCGACGAATCCGCCGCCATGGCCGCAGTCGCCACCCGGTCCCACTCCAAAAAACCCCGCGCCCGCAAATCCGCCTAACCCCTTTATCCCACCCGGAGAATTCCCATGCTGATGAAAGATGCCGACGCATCCCTGGTGATCGACGTGAGCACCCTGGCCCCCGAGGCGGCGGTGGCGCGGCTCGTCGAACACGCCGTCTCCATGCCCGCCAGTGACCTGTTCTTCACGCACAACGAGCAGAACCTCTCGGTGCAGGTCCGCCACCTCGGCATCGTCCGCCCGCTGGCGGTCGTCCCCACCGAGACCGGCAAGCGCTACCTCCAGCACATCAAGGCCATGGCGGGAATGGACGTCGCCGAAAAGCGCCGCCCCATGGACGGCCGGTGGATCTACCGCAAGGCCGCCGGCTCACCCGTTGACCTGCGGATCAACATCGTCCCCACGATGTACGGCGAGGACTTCGCCATCCGCCTGCTCGCCCGCGACGGGCAGCTCTACACCCTGGAAAACCTCGGCCTGTGCAGGGACCAGTACAACCAGGTCCTGCAGATGATCGAGGCGCCCGCCGGCCTGATTCTGATGACCGGCCCGACCGGCAGCGGCAAGACCGCCACGCAATACGCCGCGCTGGTCCGGCTGAACGACGGCCGCCGAAAGATCAACACCATCGAAGACCCGATCGAATACGCCGTCGAAGGCCTCCGCCAGTCGCAGGTGAACGCCGCCATCGACGTCGGCTTCCCCGAGCTGCTCCGCAGCGTGCTGCGGCAGTCGCCGGACGTGATCATGATCGGCGAAATCCGCGACGGCGAAACCGCCCAGACCGCCGTCCACGCCGCCAACAGCGGCATGCTCGTTTTCGCCACCCTCCACGCCCCCGCCGCCGCCGGGGCGATCCAGAGCATGCGGAGCCTCGGCGTGCACTCGCACTTCCTCTCCACGAGCCTCCGCGGCATCGTGAGCCAGCGCCTGGTCCGCACCCTCTGTCCCAACTGCAAAATGGAATTCGACTTGACCGATTTCCCCGGCACGTTCGACGAAGTGAAGCCGTGGCTGGTCAAGGGCGAGGGCAAGACCCTCTACGCCGCCGCCGGCTGCCGGGCCTGCGGCACGACCGGCTACGCCGGCCGCACCGGCGTCTTCGAGGTCATGCCCGTCAGCCGCGCCATCCGCAACCTCATCTCCGACGGCGCCCCGGCCAGGGAAATCCGCAACCGGGCGGTCGAGGAAAAAATGCTCGAATTCCGCCAGGCCGCGCTGCTGAAGGTCGCGCGCGGCGAAACCAGCACCGAAGAGGTGTTCCGCGTCATTCCCACCGAGCACCTTATGCTCGAAGACTGATGCTTCACCGCTATTTCAGGAGGGTCGAAAGCCCCGGCCTCGCCGGGGCTTTCTTTTTGCGCGATATCGCCACGCCTTTCATGGTTGCATCATGTAACGCCGATTACGCTGCAACCCGCGTTTGAACGTGTGACACTCTACCTTCCTAAGAACAGGAGTACCGATGCGAACTTTCAC
>Ga0308176_10000486_pt1 | contig 25250 bp, 12 predicted proteins | sample PhyCR2_3_FD_203890 | JGI IMG/M metagenome (GOLD analysis project Ga0308176, IMG submission 203890) | Soil microbial communities from UC Gill Tract Community Farm, Albany, California, United States - DLSLS.C.R2 | ecosystem: Environmental > Terrestrial > Soil > Agricultural land | place: USA... | reverse complement strand
TGGGGCGGCTCAAGAGCACCTGCCGGCTGGTGACCTGCCGCACGGGCGACGCAGCGTTCTGGGACCGGCTGGAGTTCGCCGGCCGGCTGGCCACCTGGGCGTACGTGGACATCGCGATCGCCCTCACCCGCCTGAGGTGGTCCCGGCACGTCGCCGGGGCCCTGCCGGACCTGCTGGGGTGGGTGGGGGACGCCATGGCCTCGGTCTACCTGGGAGGGCATGCGGCGGGGTGGAACCAGGCCAGGGACAACCCGAATACCCCGTACGAGCAGCCGACGCTGGAAGACGCAGGAGAGGCGGCGGTGGAGGCGGAGGAGAGCGGCGAGGAGTCGGAGCAGTGGCTGGAGCACGCGGGTGCGATGGCGGCGGAGGTGCTGGAGGAGCACGTGAAGGTGTTCCTGATGGAGATCGGGGCGTGCCTGGGGAGCATGCTGGTGACGCAGGTGGAGGGATTTGCGCGTTGGACAAGGCAGGACCTTGGCGTGGAGCCGCTGGTGGCGCTGAAGGGGCTGGGCATCGACACGACAGACCTGGAGGAGGCGTTGGCCAGCTGCACCGAAGCCAAACCGGAGGAGCAGAGGGCTGCCGAGGTGCACGCGTCGCTGCACCGGGCCTGGGCCAGGCGGTTCCCCTCAACGGCTGTCGCGTGAGGTAGGAGGAGGCCATGCCGAACCAGACCGTCACCAACCTCTACGAGCAGTTCACCGCTAAGGAGCGGGTGACGCTGACGCTGCGTGCCATGCTCAGGGGCGACGCGGCTGAGGAGCAGCGGCTGACGGACTCCTGCCCCGTGTACCACTACTCGATGACGGACCTGCGGTACATGGACCGGCTGGTGACGGCGATCGGCATGGCCGGCATGCTGTACACGCCCATCGCAGAAGCCTTGGGCAAGCTGCGGGTCGTGAGAGGCTTGGCGGGGGCGGTGCCGCAGCTCTCGGGCAGGCTGTGGCTGCTGGCCACGTTCGGCTTCAACCTCGGCGAGGGGCACGGGTGGGAGCAGGCCAGGAGGGAGGCGGGGCTGGAGGTGCCGGAGCCAGAGCCCGAGGAAGAGGAGGGGGAGGACGAGAGTGGGGATGAGTTGCCGGATGACTCAGAGGAGGATGATGTAGAGGAGGAGGCGACGGAGGGAGACGGTGACGACGAGACACCAGCTCCCGATCCGCGCAAGGCGTTGGAGCACCTGTTCCAGGAGGCGATGAAGCCGGCGACCGGCATGGCGAAGCGGATCGAGCGGGAGGTGTCGAGCGTCCTCCTGCAGATGGCGCGGGCGTTCGCGGGCGAGGCGGCGACGCACATGGAAGTGATTGGCAGGTGGAGCAGGGCGGACCTGGGGATGGAGCCGCTGGAGCTGCTCAAGGGGGTGCGGCTGCCCACCGAGGAGTTGGAGCGGGCGATGCGAGAATTCCCCAACCCCGAGCTAGACATGGAGGCTGTGGAGGGTCTGTCGACGGCCGCCCGCCGCGCTTGGGCGAAGCGGTACGGCGATGAGGAGAAGGACGGGTAAGGCCCGGAGGCGACGTGGCCGCTCCTGGAACTGGAGCCGCCGATATGTGAGTGGCAGAAAGGCCCATGCGGGAACCCTGGCCGCGCAGCACATACGCCAGCAGGTCGTCAAACCGTTGCTCGAGGCGGTGCCACCCCCGACTTCGGTAGGTTTTCGGCTTCCCTTTGAGTCTCTCTCGGCCTTCGCCCTTCGCTCACGCTCGGGGCTCGGCCTCACGGCCACCGCCACGAGGGAGCGCTCACGTGCTTCTCATTTTCTGGCGCCTCTTTTTGGAATGGAACGGATTAGTTCAAACAGTTCAAGGCAGGGGTGGGACGAACTTGTTGCTCACAATTATATTACTATACAAATTTATTGAGCTGAAATTGTGATATCCACAGGCAGGAATGACTCCTGACCATCTGCACCGTCTTCGATTCCCCTCGTAATTGCTAACCCCCTCGGTCATTGTCTCCAGCCGTGCTCAGCTAATAGCCTAATGGCATCAGTACCCTCGACGAAACGAACCGTACCGTCACCGAGGAGCACATTAATACCGCGGTCATGGTTTGAAAGCGGTTCGCTCACTAACGGGGTCTGCGAATCCGTCGGGTAATGACGGTCCGCAACGAAATACAAATAATTCATTCGAGAGCCGACGCGGCTTGACCTCGGACAAATAAGCGACGTCGCAGGCAAATAGCCGCCCGCCACGAGATTGTCAAGACTGGCGGGATATCGTCCATCGTGCTCGTTCGCGTACAATATGAGCGCGTTACCGATCGAGCGCATTTGCGTGCTGCAGCGATACCTCTCCAGAATCTCCTCCGATGATGGTTTCGCAAAAGAAATCGCAAGCAAGGTGAGGCAGGCGACGGCTTCTACGCTACAGATTCCGAGCGCGATATAAGAAAGAGAGCGGCCTCTGTAGCGATTCCTAATTGGATGGACGCCAACTGTACCAGAAATAACCGCAATCAAACCGGACGCTCCCCAAACCATTAGAAAGACGGGATGCCCAAATCGCCACATAGAGTTAACGATCGCACAGAGTCCGACCGAAATCAGAGCTGTCGCGATCGCCGTGACACCTATGGGATCCACAGTCGGGACCGCAAGTGAGTATCCTAATGTCGGCGGCCCTGATGACATCGGGTATTGCGCTCGGCGTTCCATTCTCAATCCGTTGCTGTTAGCGGAAAGTCGGATCTAGCGGAGTTGGTGGCGCCATCGTCGCTAACTGGGTTTGCGTTAGCCCGTTCTGTTGTAGGATTATTTTGTATGGCAGGGTTAAACTGCTCTCCGAGAATGCCAGACCTAGCTTACCCTGCATGAATGCTAAGTCGTTGGCATTGATTAGTTTAGTGCTGCCGTAAATGCCTGCCTCCCATGGAGCGCCCGTGCCGTCTACTGCCTGGAAATTATTCCAGGCGCTTTGCCAGTACCAGCGCAATGGTGTGGTGACAAATTTAGAGGCCTTTTCTCTCTGCAGTGTTGCCAAACTCGGCGCCGCCGTCTTGGCGGCATCGAGTACGCGTTCAGCGCCGTACGCGAGCGCCTCGCTATTCCACGCGAAGCGTGTCCAGTGTGCCGTCGGTTGAGCATCCAGAGCATGAACGAGTTCGTGGACGACCGTTGCCCCAGTTGGTGGAGGTGTGATTGTGGGCAACGCAAGTTTATTTCCTCCAAAATGACCGAGCTTGCTCTTCATGGGGGTTTTCAAATTAGTGAGCGTGGGATCGATGGCGTAATTAATCTTATTCATCACGGCGAATTCCTGATCAAAGAAGTGATCCACATGCGATTCCGTATAGTATACGTTTGAGCTATGGGTAGCCTCTTCAGCAACGAGTGTATCAAAGACAACCCTCTTAATCGGCAGCATTGTAAGTACCGGCGAGAAGGGCGTCATGAGCCGGACAGGAATACTCCATCCTTCGCCAGCGGAATTCACGGCGACCACCCGGAATGAATAAAGTTTGCCCATTATCACCAGCTTTGGGATGGAAATGGATTGCGACGGAGTTGAAGCGGGCTTGGTAATGGTCCGAATGGCATGCCAGCCCAGCCCGTCCTCGTCCATTTGCAGAATGCGGTAGGACGTAGCATTCGGCACGCTGTTCCAAGTAAGTGACGCAATCGTCGGGGTGAAAGAGGTAACAACCACTCCCGTGGGGGCTGTGGGTGGAGCAATTGGCGTTGGGACAGCTTTTCTCTGAGCGTCGCCAGTCGACGTAGGTGTTGGCTTCGTCGCTACATTCACCGTCGGTGCCGTGTCGTTGTGGACGACATTAATTCCCAGTTGCTGGTGGATGAGAAGCCTGTCAGCATTGGAGAGGACTACGTCCGGGTCGGCCTGGTATATTACGCTCCAGTCCTTTGACTCGTACTCGTCTGTCCCGCCGGGGTTCGGGATAGGCCCGGCCGCGTCGTCATATCCGTCGGAGGGCACCGTCGTGGAATGCACGGACACTGTGTCCACGTCCGACGCGAAGACGCCCTCCAGCCGAAGTTTGAAATAGGCTTCGTCGGGAATCGGAGGAGTGTCAGGAACGTGGTTCGCCAGGAAGAGCAGTTGCCACAGGGGCACGGACGGGACAGAAGTTATCGGTTCTTCGTCGGCCCCGTTCTTCCCAACGGTGACAAGGTCCCCGACCATCGCATCCACGTCGTCCGACGCCGGCTTGTCGATCGGCCGGTACCCCGCGGCCCAATCATCATAGACCAATTGGATCTGGACGTCGGGCGCAGCGCTGGCTCCTTCCATCCACACGGTGACGTCGTGGTCCTTCAAGCCGGCAAGGTATCCGGTATTGGAGTAGAAGCTACCCGTCAGGTCGATGCCGTCCAATGGAGTGCCGTCATCTCGGAAGAACATCACTGCCGGAATCGATGCCGAGAGGGTGACGGTCGACAGTTGAATATCGGACGGGACTTTGTGTAGCGTGATCTTGGCCAGATCGTCGTCCTCGCCGCTTGTTGCCGGGTCTCCGGAAGTCGGAATTGAGAGGGTGGGGACGCTTAGGTCATCGCCGCCATTGGGAGCGTGCTGCTCGAAGTCATCGTTGACCAAGAGAAGGTAGCGGCTGGGGTCGTGGCTGTCTTCCGTGTCTTCCGTCACCGGCTCGCCGAATTTCAAGCCAGTGCGGTAAGCCGTCAAGTCCGTTGACTCGTTATCGGCGATGGTGACGGCCTGGCCCTCGCCGCCCATCACCATGTATTGGCTCGTTGCTATGAGCATGAGATTTACCGTCTCTCCGGGCTCAAGCTTGGAGTCGTCAATCGGATGTACGACCACCGGAACAGGGTCGGGCATCTGCGGATTGCCCTCTCCATCAAACTTCGCCACGATAGTGGCCGAGCGGGGCATCGGCTGGTAGTCAGCCCCTTCCTTGGCCGTACCAGCCAGGGCGAAATAGACGGTCATATCGGCGCCGATCTCGACGTCAGGTGAGATCCAAAATACGCCAATGGCTTCGCCCTCCTCGCGGGCAGGATTGCTGGGCGTCCCCCCCACATCAACGAGCTCCGGTTCGCCGGTGTTTGGATTGATCACATAATCGCCGCCCGACACCACACTGAGGCACATGCCACTAAAGTTAGGGTCGATACCGGGCAACTGAGCGGGTTCGGACTCTGCATACCCTGAGCGTCCGGCGTCATTTGTGGACCCAGAGTAAGTGTCACGGTAAGCGCGGACTTGGAACTTGTAAGCGTGAGAAGGCTCAAGTCCAGCATCAACTGAATAGTTCTGTGCATTTGGGGGCACGAAGTGGTCAACGACCGACCAACCGGACCATTCCCACTCGTCCGGGTCGGTCGAGATCAGGGTGCCTTCAGACTTGTCGATCTCGAACCCATCCTCATCATCTGAATTGTCGTTCCACGTCAGGTTTACATCATGCTCGTTCGCCGGAGCTGCCTGTAGATTGGTTGGTGCCGGCAGGGGCGTGGCGGCTTCGCTGGACGGAGGCACCGGCGGACTCCCTTGAGGGTCGCCCGCAATCAATGGAATTGCGCTGTCGCCCTCGCCAGCGGCATTAAACGACTTAACATCGAAGTCGTATAACGTACCCGGCATCAGGCCCATGACTTTGTATGTGATATTACTGCTGTCGCCCTCCTCGGAAAGCGGCATCGTATGGATCAGGACAGGGCCGGTGTCCGAACTAGCGTAGATGTGGTAGCCATCCTCGTTCGTGGCGTTATCGTGCCAGGTGATGTCGATTTCGGTCCCGGACATTGTGACGGCGTTGAGCATCGACGCCGCAGCCGGAACGACCGGAAGGGTCTTGGCGGTGACTTCCGTGAAGTCGGACTCACCTAAGCCGTTGTAAGCTTTCACGTGGAATGTGTACTGAGTTCCTGCGGCAAGCCCCGTAACTGAAACCGGAGTTCCACCGGCGTTTGCCGGGGCAGTCCCGAGCAGCGCGAAACCACCTCCGGTTGAGCCGTAGATATTAAATCCTGACTCGTTGCCCGCCATGTCCCACCATGTGAGATTAATCTGATGCGCAGAAACAACTGTTGCCTCAGCATCGACGGGCGCGTACGGGATATCGTTGGCGGTAGCAACAGACTTGCTGGCTGACGCGAACTGACCCGCGTCGTTCCAAGAGGTTACGCGGAAGTAATAGGTTGTGCCCGGGTCAAGATTGTCAACGCTATAGGTAGTAGCAGCCGATGGAAGCCTGTCGATTGGCGTGTAGTTCACACCATCGGTGGACATTTCTACCGTGACGTAGTCTGTGTTGGACAGGTTTGCAGTCCAAGCTAAGTCGATCCGATGAGCGGAGAACGCCGTGGCGGTCAGGCCGACGGGTGCCGTCGGCGTCGGCACTTGGCTCATTTGTACTTGGTCAATCAAGACGACATCGGAGGCTTCGGCAGAATCAATGCCGACGAACTGCAACAGGTGGCCGCCGGGAGCGAGCCAGAATGAGTCCGTCGCCATCGGTGACCAGCCGGTCCCGGCAGGGTCGAATTCGCCGACGACGCTCCCGTCCACAAGCACTTCGAAATCCTGCTGTGCGGGGTTGTAATTATTCGCCTGGGCGGCTTGGAAACTCACATGATATCCGCCGGCCTGAGCGGTCGACACAACGAAAATCTGCCACATTGACTCCTGTCCTTGGATGAAGGCAGAGTGTGTACCATCTGGCGCGGGCAGTGAGCCGGCGAAGATGCTGCCGTTGAAACTGACGCCGGACATGCCGGCTGCACCGATGGTCCTCAGGGGCGCGAACACCCACGGGGTGTTGGTCGGCGGGTCGGAGGTGTAGTTGCCGGTATCGACCACGTCCTGCTCGAAACTCTGGTCCTCCAGCAGCGCCGTGCCGCTCGCCGCCTGGGGAGTTTTAACAATATCGCTCGGTATGCCCAGCAAGGGCAGGGTACTGCCGGTCTTTACAGTCCGCACGCGGTAATAGTAGGTTTGGCTGGCAGAGGCGGTGGTGTCCTGGTAGGCCGTTGTTGTGATTGAATCGGTCAGCACCTGCCAGCCTATCGAGGCGTGGTCGGAGCGCTCAACGGCATATCGCCCTGCACCTGTAACGGCCGTCCAGGACAGAAATGGGCCGTTCGCGGTGGCGGTGGCCGTCAGGCCGGTAGGCAGGTCCAAAGCGAGATTGGCCCCAGTCGTGGACGTAAGTTGCACGTCATCGATCTGGGCGGCGGTTTGGAGACCGCTGATGAGGCTCGACATGCCCGGGCGGGCATAGAACTCCAGCCTTGTCACCGCCTGTGTCGCGGTGACGGTGTATTGGAACTTGTCCCAGCTCTGGCTACCGCTGTGGAGCTGCGTGGCGGGGGTGTCCAGGAGTTGGCCGTCCCAGAACACGCGAGCGGAGACGCTGTCGCCGTCCTGGCCGCCGGTCATCATGTCGAAGCTGAGGCTGTAGGTCTGGCCGGGCACGGTGGGCAGGTCTTGGAACACGCCGCCATTTGAGAGCCGCAGGAATTGTTGGCCCTCGGGCGGCGGTGTTGAGGGGCTGACCTGCATCACGGTGTTGGGCGTCGTCCACCAATTCCCAAATCGCTGGATCCCGTTATACGCCAGCGTCTCGGAGGCGAGGGCCGGCGCCTCGAAGCCTCCGTCGTCCACGAGCGAGCCAGACGCGGCGCGCAACTGCACGTTGTCGACGATCGCCGTGCCATAGCTGCCGCTCGGGTCGGCCAAGCCCTGGAACTGGATGGTGTGTACGCCGGCGGCGAGTGTGAAGGCGTCGGTTGCGTACGCGGAGTAGCCGTTGCCGGGCGTGAAGTCGCCTTCGATCTGCCCATCAACCAGCACCAGGAACTCTTCGGGGTTGGGGCTGCTCTTCTCGACAGAAGCCGCCTCAAACGTGAGCTGGTACGTGCCGGCCGTGAGTGTGGTGGTTTGTGCGAAGGAGCCCGAGCCCCGGAGGTAGGCGGTCTGCGCGCCGTCGCCAGGGAAGGCGCTCGCCCCGACCGGCCACCACCAGGAACTATTTCCCGCGATCCCGGAGCTGCCCAGGCCGTAGGCACCCGCGTCAAATGCCCACGCTGTGTTGGGAGCGCCGGGGCTTGCCGCAAGGCCGTTGAGGGACGTTGCCTCGAACGACCGGTCGACCAAGCCGGCGTTTGAGCCGTCGGGCATCTGGCCTGTGGCCGCAAGGCTCGGTGGGCCGAGTGCCGAGTCCTTGATCGCGCGGACGCGGTACGCGTAGGCCCGGTTGGCGTAGGTGCCGTTTGAGAATGTGCCGCCGGGGGTGACGGCGTCGTCGTCCCAATTGTTGGTGTCGCCGTCGAGCGTCGCGAGCGTAATCCAGCCCATGCCCGCGGACCGCTCAACGACGTAACCTCCCGCGCCGGCCACAAAATCCCAGGCGAGCGAGACGGGGCTGCCCGCGGACGGCACGGTCGCGGTGAGGTTCGTCGGCGCGTCGGAGGCGACACCGGTTTCTTCGGTGACGCTCACGTCGTCGATCACCGGCCCGCTGCCCTGCGTCGTACTGCGGAACTCAACACGGGTCGTGCCCGTGGAGGCGGCGGGGAGCGTGTACTGGAATTCCTGCCAGCTCGGGTCGGAGCTCACGCCGCCGTCCTGCGGCGGTGTGATCGAAGGCTCGTCGATGAGCTGACCGTCCCACCACACTTGGAGCGTCTTGGGCTCGGGGTGGTCCACGTCCGGCTCGACGCCCATGAAGAAGCTGAGCGTGTATTGGTGCCCGGCGTCTGTGGTCAGATCCTGCCAGACCGCACCCGGTAAGGTTGTATTGAGCGAGACGTGTTGCAGGCCTTCAGAGGCCACGCCAGTCTTGAGGAGCTTGGCGCCCCCGCCGCCGGCTTGCGTGCCGCCGGCGTTCCAGCCGCCGAGCGTCTGGCCGCTGGCATAGGTCGTGGAAGTTGCCGTCCCGGTGAGGGGCGGGTCCTCGAAGTTGCCGTCGGTGACGATGTTGTCCGGGGCGGGCGTGCCGATCACGATCGCGCGGTTGTCCGGCACGTACCGGGCAACGGCGAAACACGTCCCGGTGCTTGAGAATGTCGAGCCGGCAAGCACGAACGCTCCGTCCGCCTGGATCGCCATCGCCCGGCCGTCACCGCCAGCGGGGGTGCCGAACCCTACCAGCTTCCCACCGAGGCCGAGGGTGGCGTCCAGCGTCCCGTCGGCGTTGTACCGGGTCAGGGCAAACTTGCCGGCTGCGTGGCCGGCGGCCACGATTTTCCCGTCGGCCTGCACGGCGACCGCGTTCGCCCGCGCACTGCCGCCAAGGTCCGTCGTGATCTTCCCGCCCGCGAACGAGGCGTCGAGTGATCCGTCGGTCGTGAGATACCTGGCTAGGGCGAACTTTCCGGAGGCAACTCCGGCCACAACGATGTTCCCATTGCCGTCCAGCGCCGCGCCCACCCCCTGCGCATTTAACGAGCCGAAGGCGGTGGTCACCTTGCCCGTGGTGTTGAAGGAAGTATCCAGGTTGCCCGAGGCGTCGTAACGCGCCAGGGCGAATTTGGTCCCGCTCGTGCCCACCGCAACGATGAAGTGGTCCGGCTGGATCAGGACCGCGTTGGCGACGTCAGTGCCCGTGCCAACGTCGGTGGTCAGTATGCCGTCCGCGCTAAAGCCCGCGCCACCGAGGTGCCCGTCGTCCAGGGTGCCGTCCGCGTAGTATCGGGCGAGTGCGAACTTGCTGAGGGACATACCGGCCAACACGATCTTGCCGTCCGGCTGCAGGGCCATGGCGCACGCGGCGTCGACGGACCCGAAGTTGGTGGTCACCTTGCCGGTGGTGTTGAAGGAAGTGTCCAAGTTGCCCGAGGCATCGTACCTCGCCAATGCGAAGTCGGTGTTGGACGACCCGGCCACAAGGATGTTTCCGCTGGCGTCTATCGCCACCGCCTTGGCCACGTCGCCCGAGCCTGCCGCGAAGTCGGTCGTCACGAACCCGGCGGTGCCGAAGGTCTGATCCAACGTGCCGTTGGGGTTGTACCGGACGACCAAAAAGTCACTGTTCGGCGAATCGGGATCGTTGCTGGTGTTGATCGTTCCCGCGGCCACGATCTTGCCGTCCGGCTGCACGGCCACCGCGTTAGCCGTCGGCGAGTGGTCGCCGGTGGGGATCAGCTTGGAGCTGGAGACGCCGCCGGTGGCGAAGTTCGGGTCGAGCGTCAGGCCGCTGGTGTAATAGGTGCCGTCCTCGTCGGTGGCCGCTGCGGAAATCGAGAAGTTGCTCACCGACGTGTAGTAGTGGCTAACTACAGTTACGGCGCCGAAGTGCTGCCCGACATGACCATCGCCGTCGGGGTCTGAGCCGTCGCCCCAGTCAATGTCCCAGCCGCTGATGTGGTCGTCGCCCGGATCGTAGCTCTTGAGGTACATCGTGAAGCGGGCGTTACGGCGGATCGGATTGGCCGCCACCAGCGAAAGCGTGGGCTCCACGTTATCCACCGTGCTGGTAAACGGTGCGGTGGTGCTCAGCCCGTCGCTGTCCGTGACCGTCACCGTACCGGTATAGGTCCCGCTGTCGCCGTAGAGGTGCTCGCGCCTGAAGGCGAAGTAGTCCACCTGGTCCCACTCCGGCACGTCCTCGGAGGTGCCGTCGCCCCAGTTGACGCGAATACTGTGGGTGTCGGTCCCGAGGTCCGTGTAGGCGAAGTCCAGCCCCACGGGGTTCGTGGCCTCCAGCCCGGGTCCCTCCGTAGCGATGGAGGTGATCGTGGGGGCGGGGCCCTGGAGGATGCTGGCGGTGACGGTCCCGGCGGCCGAGTAGGGGCCGCCGTCCTCGTCCCTGGCCGTGGCGCCGACCGTGTACCTGCCCTGCTGGCCGTACACGTGCGTCACGGTGGTGTTCGGGCCGGCATTGACCGTCTGCGGAGCGCCCCCGTCGCCCCAGGTGATGGTCCACTGGTTGATCGTGTCCTGGCCGGGGTCGGTGGCGTGCAGTTGCAGCGTGTAGGGCGTGCCCTCGCTTACCATCCCGCCTCCCGTGAGCGTCAGCGTCGGGATTACGTTCGTCACGGTGGCCGTGAACTGCTTTACGCTCGTCACGCCGTCGTCATCGGTGAGCGTGAGCGCGCCGGTGTACGTTCCGTCGTCGGCGTACGTGTGGGGAAGGGATAGTTGGGCTGGCGAGGAAGAGTTCTGGATGATGTTGCCGAGCGTCTGTGGGTTCGTCCCGTCCCCCCAATCAATCGAGCCGCTGAAATGCATCGTCCCGCCGAAGGCCGCCAACTTGGTTGCGTTCACCTCAACCGTTGCGCTCAGGCTTGTCGCGGTGCCCTCGGAGGAGGCCAGCGCGGATTGACCGCCGATGATCGGGCCGTCGGTGACCGTGGCCGTCACCGCCTGAGCCGGAGAATAGGTGCCGTCGTGGTCCGTGGCGGACGACGTGACTTGATAACTACCATTTTGGGTGTAGACGTGCGTAACCGACAGGCTTCTGGCGGTCGTGTTGATCGTCTGGCCGACTGCGTTGTCGTTGTCGGGGTCGCTATTGTCCCCCCAGTCGATGAACCAGTGCTGGAGCGGGTCGGCGGCCGTATCGGCCGAGGCCGAGAGCGTCAGCGTGTAGGGCGTACCGGCCGTCACCTTACCGGATCCGGTGGCCGTCACCGTTGGCGTGATCTCGCTGGCCGTCACGGTAAATGTTGCCGAGGCGGTCCCGGCCTGCTGCTCCGGGTCGGGATCTTCGCCGAGATCGTCTGCGATCGAGATCGTCCCGTTGTACTGCCCGTTGTCCGCGTAGGTGTGATTCACCGCCAGCGAGATGATTGGGTCGTAGCTGCCCGACGTGTAATCCTGATCTTGGTACAGGTTTTGGCTGGTTCCGTCGCCCCAGTCGATGCTCACCACGTATGGGCCGCCCGCCGCCGTATCGCTGCCGTAGTCGCGCTGGACGTCCTGGCTGATCGTGACGGCCTCACCCTCCTGGATTTGAAAGTCGCTAGCGGCGATGGACGCCAACATCCGTCGCTCTTCCAGCAGCTCGACCTGCAGCGGAAACGCCGCGACCCAAAGGCGCGGGGAACGCGGCAAGGCCGCCGGGAGGCGTTCGCCGCATTGCCGGAGGATAGTCCCCGCCGCGACCCGCGCGGCTTCACAGACGGCCCCGAGACGGTGCAGCTTGCCCATCGCGCACTCCCTTGCCGCTCAATTTTCCGGGACCGAGCAATTGACCGGCCGTACGGCGGCCGCCCGGCGGCGCGCAGCACCACCGCACGGGCCGCAACGTACACCGGCGCACGGGGAAGCTCGGCCGGGCGGCGCGTGCCGGCCCGCTCCCGTTTTCCGCTGAGTTTTGAACGACTCGGACCCGCTGACCCGTACCCTTTTCTGAAAGTGAGCCGCCACACGTACGTGGCGCACCTACGCGACTGTAGGAGTTTCCCCTATCGAGTCAACAGAATTCCGTCACGCCCCCGCAGAAATGCGCAATCAAACGACGGGCGAAACATACGGGAACTGAAAGCGAAACAACGGGTTCCGTTCATCGCGCTCAGCGCGAAAAGAAATTTTATTTCCACCCCTCGCGTCCTCTACACTCGCACAGAAATCGATGCCCCCGCCCCGAACCTCCGTCGAGCCGGCCGCCGCGGGAGGCGGCCTATTCTCGGTGCGGACGAACCTCGGCGTACTCCGGCCGATTTCGCGCAGCCGTCCGCCTGCGCCTCCACCACACCGACGCCGGCAGCGCCAGCACCGCTCCGAGTAGCCAGTGCGGAATCGACACGATGAGCTGGTGAACTGTCCTCAGCCCGTCCGGAGTCCGCTCGATTGGCTTGTCGTAGCTGCCGAACGCCAGCCCGGCGAAGTGGAACATCGTCGGCTGGTTTCGCGAGAGGGTCCGCGGGTCGGGCGGAAAGGTGAAGTGCGACCAAGCGAGCGAGTTGTCGGGGTAGGGCGCGCCGCCCTGGTGGAACTCGGTTGTTTGCTGGCTGAATTGCAACTCCCCGAGATTGAAGCGGAAGGCCGTAATTGTGTCCGTGCCGTCAAACGGAGTCCCGGTCACAACCTCGTGCGCGATGTAGTCTGCCCGGCGGTGACTCCGCGCCCACAGCGCGAGCACGGCCACACACAGCAGGGCGGAGAGGGCGGCAAGGGCGGTGAAGAGGCGTCTCATGGGTGTGTCCCGCTCGGCACCGGCGTGCCACACTCCGGGCATCGGTCCGGCGTTGCACGTAGGTCATACCCACACCTGGGACAAAGACCGGCTTTGCTGCGCCTGCGATCCTTGAGGCGCAGGACGAAGAGCCTCAGGGGGATCAACGAGATGAGTCCGTAAACGCCCAACATGACCAGCGGATTAGCCACGATGAGGTGGTACTGCCCCCGCCAATCCTGACCGTCCCTGACGGAATGGCGGTAGCCCGTCCCGAGGATGGTGCAATTCTTTAACTCTTTGGTGCCCGACACGGTGAACTGCGGCGGCGCACCGGCCGATTCAAGGGAGTCGAGTTCGGGGGGGAACCACGTCTGGCCGTCCGCCGGAACCGGGTGCTGCTCGCGCTCGGAGAACACGTACGATCCGATCCCGGCGATAACAATCCCGTCGTTGCCGTGGTATCCGATGTCGCCGGGCGTGTGCCACGTCTCGTGCGTACACCCGATAGACCACCTGTAGTCCAACAGCAGGACCGCTTGCAGCAGGAACATCGCTAGGCCAAGAAGGCCAACGACGTTTGCTGCCGCCGACGCGATGGCGAAGAGGCGGCGTTTCATGCGTTTGCCCCCGTCGTCTTCCCACACTCGGGGCAACGGTCGGGGGTCGCGCGCAGGTCGTAGCCGCAGGTGGTGCAGTGGCCGAACCGCTCGCGCCGCCGCAGGCGTCTTTGTTGCTGCCACATCAACAGCGGCGGGATCAGCAGTATGGTGGTGACGAACCACGTTGGCACAATCGTCTCGCTAGTAAAACGGTTCTCCACCGTCTCCGTCGCGAAGATGAAACTCGTCAACCGGCGTATTCTCCAACCGGTAGCCCAGTCATCGTCCAAGTTGATCGCCGGCCGGTCGACCGAGTGACTCCACCCGGGCCCCTCCGGCTTCTCGTGCACGTAGGGCTTGTTCCGATCTACCGGCCAGCCCACCTGAACGCTCATCCTTCCCTGCGAGTTGCTGAAGCACAGGAAGTTCCTCGCTCCACTGTAGACGACAAAGTCGGCGACGACGTATCCGCGCACCCACGCCGCTGCGGCGGCCAGAGTGACGGCGAGCGCAAGGCCCATTGTGAAGTGTATGCGCCGCATAAAGAGAGGCCGATCAGCGGCCGACACGGCCGAGGCGAGGGTGAACAGGCGGCGGGGCACGGTACGATGGTACCGCGCATGCCCACGCACGACGCCATACTCGACCACCTCCGCCGGCTCGGCTGGAAGGTGTCGGTGTTCACCGTGAACGGCGTCACCGAAGTGCACGCAATCCTGCTCCGCGACCCCGATCAGGTTCATATTGCCCGGTGCAACGACGCCCGCGCCAGCAGGCACGCCGCCCGATACTGCTCCTCCTCCCAGTCGCCGGTGGGTATAGAAATTGACGACCAGCAGGGCTGTGCGGCGGGAATAACGACGTGTCGCCGCCACCTCCTTTTTACGGGGGTGATCTGGTTTGTCTCCCAGAGTGCCAATCCAAGCGGATGGGTGTTCCCTCGCCGGAAGACAACGGGATTATTGACATCTGGAAGAGAACATTGAAGCTTAGTCCCGGCCGCCGTGCCGGTAGCATACCCGAGGGATTCCCGTCGTGCCTAGTCGCGGCCTATGCACGAAAAAGCCCCGCCAAGTACATAGGCGGGGCCGTTACCGCTCACCCCTCCTAGGCAGCGGCACTCTCGATTGCGTCCACAGAATACCCATATACCAGCGTAGGTGTTCGGCAGGAACGGGCGAAATACTGCTCTATAAGCCACTTACCAGCGCTGTGGACTCGTGCATTGAACTGCTCGCCGCGGCCGCCGACGGGCCCGGCTCGTCCGTGCTCGAACGTGTTCCGCTGGCGATCGTTGCGCGCAACGGCCGCACGGCGTTGTTCGCGGCAACGATCGAACCCGTGCCGACCGGCCGTCAGCCGGCCGTGACCACGGTCGCCGCGGAGCGAAGTACGAAGGCATCAAAGTGACGATCCAGAACGGAAATGCCGCTGAGATCTTGACATTGTCCAGCGACGGGAAGCTGACGCTGATTACCGGGAGCAGGGTCCTGCTGAGCGGGCCGGCCAAGGACTGATCGCGCCCAACTGAAGGTTCGGGAGGCCTGCGTTTTTAGTTCGGCCGGATTGAACGTCTGGCGCGATGGTGACGCAATTACGGCGACGCTGAGACCAGGCGGAATCCCACGTTGTAGCCGCCGCGACTCCCGGGCAACCCTTTAAGGCGCGAGGCCGAACGCAGGAACGACGGATCGATTCCCCACGATCCGCCGCGCAGCGCGTGCGAGGCGTTGGGATCGGGGGGAAGGCCGGTGGGATCGCTGACGGTATTATTGGGATAGTCCCCAAAGACGTCGGCGCACCACTGCCAGACGTTGCCGTGCATGTCGTAGAGTCCCCACTTGTTTGGCGGGAACGAACCCACGGGCGTCGTCTTCCACCGCAAGACGCCTTTGACACCGGCGCCGTAGACGGCGGTGCCGTCGTAGTTCGCTTGGTCGGAACTAATGGTATCCCCCGTGCTAAAAGGCGTCATGGTGCCGGCTCGGCAGGCGTACTCCCACTCGGCTTCGGTCGGCAAGCGGTAAATTCTGTGATCCCGTTTGCTAAGCCAGTCGGCAAACGCGACGGCGTCGTTCCAGCTGACGTTGACCACGGGACAGGCATCATCCTGCTCGAAAGCCTTGTTGTGCCGCCAGGTGTCTTCGTCGTTGGCCTTTTCGGCTTCGGTCTTGTAGCCGGTGTCGGCCACGAAAGCCGCAAACTGGGCGCGCGTGACGTCGTTGCTGGCCATGAAAAAGGGTTTGGTCAGCTTCACCGCATGCTGCGTCTCGCTCGGGTTGCGGCCGGATTCATTCTCGGGGCTGCCCATGACGAACATGCCCGGCTCGATGCGGACGAATTTCATTTCCAGCGCAGGCGCCGCGGTATCGATTGCAGGCGCGCTCGGCGCAGGGGCGAGCGGCTTAACGACCGGCAACGGCTGATCGCCGAGCTTCAGGTTCGTGACAAATTCGAGGATGCTGCGCGGGATGTAGCCCTGGAACACGGCGTTCAAATCATTCTTGGTGGCGACCTTGATTCGATGGGTTTGAAAAATCACGGCCGGTTTACGGACCAGACGGCCGTTCAACTCGAACACGAGATTGCTTTCCACCAGCGTGACCTCGTCCGACAATCGGAAATAAGGGGGGAGGTTGTTCTCGCCAGGGAGGCAGGCAAAACCGTGAAACAGCGTCACCGGCGGCTTGTCCTCGGACCTGACCCAGCCGAATTGCTGGAATTCAGCCCGCCAGAATTTCTTCCACGACGGATCTTCCTTGCACTCGTCGGCCTTGATGTCGGAACTGACTTGCAGATCAGGCACCACGTCCAGACCTTCGATGGGGCTCTTCTCCACCTGCGGCTGGGAGTTCATGAACAGGGTGTACGCTTCGTTGCCGGCGGCTTTCTGTTTGTCGGTCCAGCTGCTGGCCGGCCAGGGCGTCTCGTCTAGGGCCGTGCGGGAAGCGATGTCGTCCAAAGCAAGGGGAATGATGCGGTCCAGCCAATAGGTCAGGTGCCCCTTGTTCTCGTCCCCAAAAAGCAACGCCCGCATTGGATTGTTTTCCTCGATGGTACGTACATAGCCCGTCCTCGTTGCACCGGCGATCAACAGATGAAACTTGTCGCCGCGCAGCGCCGCCGCTCGAACGAAAAAAGCCATCTCGAAGTAGCAAAGGTGCGTGCGGTCATCCTCGATCACCGGCAGTCGTGAATTTGAGTAATACACAGTCGCCCGGATGGTGGCAGGCAGTTCCTCCATCGTTACCAAAAGCGACACCGGCGCGCCGGATCGCACATCAATTCCAAGGTGATTAAGTCCCTTCGTAACGTCGGCGCGCAAGTCGTCTTCCGAGACATATTTTGTGAACCACGGATCGACCGCCATGGTAAGCGACACCTCTTTCAGCTCTTTCAGAAACTGGGCAGAGCTGATCAAGGCGGCATCCGAATAGATGTTGCCGTCGGCCAACGCAGTCGGCGAGGGGATGCTGAGACTGAAGCAGAAACAGACGCTGAAGATCATCGCCACGCGCCGCGGCAGAAGGGCTGCTGACATTGCTGCTCCTTGGCTCTATTTCACTTCCTCGATGGCCTTCTCGACGTCGGGATGAAGCTGCGGCCAGGCCGGGTCCGGGCAATTTTGCCTGGGGCCCATGATGGGTCCAAACCGGCCCTCGAAATCGTTGGCGTAGTAGTAATCCTCTTCGCGGGACATGTGGGACTTACATAGCTCCGCGAGGCGCTGACAGAACGCGGTATCGTGCGACGAGCTGTTCCCGAACTTGGCGGGGCTGCGCGCCGCCCGCTCGCGGAAGTAGGAGTTGGCGGCGTCCACGAACCTCGCGTAGCGGCCGGGGGGAAGGTCCTTGTCGCTTTCGGCCTCGGCGCCTTCGATCTTCCCGCCGGCCTGTTGCAGCGAAGGCTGGCCATTGATCGCGCGCAGGAAGTTCTCATTCATCTGGCGCGTGGCCGCGCTCTTGCCGCCGTGGTCGGCGAAGAACTTTTGCATGTCGGTGGCGACGGCGAGCATGTCGCCAAGCACGCGCTGGATGCCCCCCGACTGCTGGGCGGCAAGGACGCCGCGAATCCCCGCGCCTTGCATGCTCATTGATTTGGAAAACTGCTGATATTTCTCCACGAACCGCGGATCCATCTGAATGCTGAACGTGCGGACGTCCTGGTTGATGAGATTGCCGTTGGCATCAAATTTTCGGTTGTTGCTCTGAGTGACGAGAACCGTCTGACGATTGGCGGGCAGACAATCGGGGCATTTCGCGGAGAACGTCTCGACGTACGAGCAGAACAGTGCTTGGAATTGCCCATTCTCATCGACGGCGGCGCCGAAACCGCCGTCGAAGACTTCTCGGATCATGTCGGTCCGGAAGCCGTCCCAGTACTTCCGGGATTTGCGGACCAGGTCCTTAGACGCCAATTCCTTGGGCGGTGCGTTTTTGATGGTCTGGTTGCGCGCCTTCAATGCGGCGGCCAGGTCGGCGTCCCCCACCGCCTTCTGGGCGGCGATAACGCCGTTGATGTCTGCCGATTCGGCGGCGTCGTACGTGGCCTCAAATTTGGGCAGGAACTCGGGTGTGGAGGACGGGGGCGGCCGTATGCTGCTCATTTGCGCCGTGGTCAGGGCGTCATTGAGAACGACCTTGCCAGTGAATCCCATTGCCCGGAAATTCTTAAAATCTTTGGGCGGGGGCGTCACCCAGTCGTTGACCTGCAGTTGGAACTCGCCGTGGTAGGTTTGGATTCCCGTGAGGGCATAGGTGTAGGCCCTGGTGCCCGAGTCGACTGGCAGATAAATCGTGGCCATGCCGGCCAGGCCCTGGGGGCCGTCGCCGTTATGCGTGATGCTCAGCTTGAACTTGGTCGGCGGCTCGTTTTGCCGGGTGTAGGTTCCGTTGAAAACGCCGACGATGCCGGGGTGAACGTGCTTGCGGAGCCGCTCAACGTCCATCTTGGCCGATTCGGCCGCATCTCGAATCACCTTGAACTTGGAACCGCCGGAAATCTGCGGGGCGGCGTTGCCACCGGAGCCGGGGTCGAACTTGCCTTCCAATCCCGCCAGTAAGAAAACGCCGGACGGGGGAGGGTCCCAGCTTCCGCCTGTTAGTTGAACATTCCCATTGATGTAAAATCCGTGGACCTCTGTGGTGTAGGGCATCGTGCCGGCAGCGTCCGTTGCAAATACCGTAAGCAGGCCGGCGATAGCTGTATTGACGAGTTTTGCGTTGACCGCTCTGTTCTCCTGCTGCAACCACAACCGCAGCTTGACCTTGTTCGTAGCCGCTTTCTGGTCGACATAGGTCCCGTTGTAAACGCCTTCGAAGGGGTGTCGAACGATCGCGGCGGCGGGGGCCGCGGGCGCGGCGTGAGCGGTCGCAGCGCTGGCCTGGGCCAACATGGCCTTGTCGAGGTCGGCCGACGCGGCGCCATCCCTGGTGGCGGTAATCCGGCCGCAGGTAAACTCTCCGATCTTGGGGTCAAACCCGGTCAGTGAGCCGGCAATCGAACCGGGACTGTTGATGCCAAGACGCAGTGCCCGCGCCTTGGAAGCGTCGAGGGCTTCCTTCGCGCCGCTTCCGATCGGCTCGATCGTCGTGAATTGAAACGGGTCCAATCGATTCCCCCATTTATCGTGGGCGCCCGCGTCATATCGGCCAGTCAGCTTGTACGTGATGGACGGGCCCTCCTGGTCGGCCGGTGGACCGAACGTGAATAGAGCAGTTAAGGATCCGTCGTCTTTTGACCTAATTGAGAACTTGAGCTTCGAGTTGCCGTCAGAACGTTGGAACTCGCCGGTATAGACGCCGTTGATGGCGGCAAGCGCGGCGCCGGCTGCCGCCGCGTTCTTCGCCGCGAATGCCGGGGCCAGTTTCGCTGATTCATCCGGATCGCGAGTGGCTTGAAACTCCGGCGCCGGACGAGATCGCATCTTTCCCGAAATCTGTCCGGCGCCCTTGCCGCCCGCGGGATCAAACTTGCCGTCAATTCCCACCCAGACGACGCTGGCGGGCGGAGGGTTAACCCACGGCCGGCGTCCGAGTGCGAACGTTCCATTCGCCTGAAGGAATCCCGTGACGTCACAGGTATACGTTTTCGTGCCGGGGCCGTCTGGCAGGTACAGCGCGAAGGTGCCGTTGACCTTTTCAGTGTCCTGCTGCGTGAGCGACAACTTGAACTTGATCGGCCCTTGCTCGCCGGCGTACGTGCCGTTGTAAACGCCGCTGATGGAAACCGGCGTCGCGGCTTTTGCAGGCTGGGCTTGTGCCCTGGGAGCAAATACCGAGACGGCCAACACCGCGGTAACTGTCCACTGAACAGCGGGTGTGGCCCGGTGGCATTGAGCCTGGTCGGGCATGAGATCTCCTAGCCTGATTTGCCGGCGTGGCGACGCAGGAATTCGAAAACAAATCGGTCGCCGGAAGATATCATCTTGCCACCCATGCACAACGATGAAATGCTAAACTGCACCCCACGGCAGCCGAGGGTGGCGGAACTTGATTGACACAAGACCGGGCCGTGCCGCTTCACTGAACCGTTTGCGTTACGCCCAGCTTGGCGAGCACCTCCGGCGGCCGGCCGTCGAAGGGGGGCAACTGCACGTTGCCGACGTAGCCGATGGCCTTCCAGCCCTGCGGCGTCGCGTAATACGCGGGGGCGGCGCGGAAGCGGCTGAAGAAATGGGCGGCTTTCATTAACTGCGGCTTGGCTGCGGCGGTGTAGCAGATGTCGTTACAGATGGCATGCTTTCACTCGTCGGTGATGAAGGCGGAACGTTTGAGGAAGCGATAGACCGCTAGTGGCCCGCATTGATGACCGTCGCCCACATTGGCCGGGGCGGACCCAACTCTGCCCCAGCAATGAGAACGGGCGATGCGCTCCGGCATCCCTTTTGATCCGCTCGTTCAGGGCGCCAACCGCCTGCTCGACGATCCCCGCCGGACGCCTCAGAGAACAAGCCTGCTCGCCCGCGTCGCAGCAATTTCGCAAGCCCGGCGGTTAGAGCCGTCCGCTTCCCTCCTTGGCATATAACGCGGAGGCCGAGAAGCCGCCCCCGACGTCAAGTGGAAGAAGTCCGCGGCCGCGAGGAAGAAGCAACCCGGCGGCGGAGATGCCGGTTTTACGCGAGGAGCCCGTGCCGAGTCCCCGGCGCGGCTCACGGCGTAGCAACCGTGTGTTCGGATCGGGCGGCGCGGGTGGAGCGGGTGAGGCTCGCAGCTCGCGAACTGGCGGCCCGTAAAAGCGTAATATTTCCGGAGGTCGGAGAAGCAACGCTAAGCCCCTGACATGCTGCCTTCCAGCTGGGGCGGGGCTCGAAAGGGTCCGAGGAACTGTTGGCTGTCCTACTTCCGAAAACCGCCGAGCGGCCCCTGCGGTCGCTACCCGACCTTACCCTATTCTCGAAAGGACCCGCCATGGTTGCGGCCGCCACGGGCACTCTACACGCGCACCATCAACCTGTGCCGAACTCGTTGTTCGGTTACCAGGTGCTCGCGCGTCTGGGCCGCGGCGCCGGCAGCGTCATTTACAGCGCGAACGACCCCCGCCACCGGCCAAATCTACGCCCTAAAGCACGTTACTCGGCAAACGGACCGCGACGCACGCTTCGTGGAGCAGCTGGAGAACGAGTACGAGGTGGGCCGGAAACTCCGCCACGAGGGGTTGCGGCGGATTCTCGACCTGAAGGTCAACCGCACGCTGCTCCGCAAGGTGACCGACGCGGCCCTCGTGATGGAGCTGTTCGACGGCACGCCACTGGACCGGCGGCTGCCGCGCGACTTGGGGGCGATGGTCCGGTGCTTCGTCCGCACCGCGCGGGCGCTCGGGGCGCTGCACGAGGCGGGGTACGTCCACTGCGACCTCAAGCCGGCCAACATCCTGCTCGCGCCGGGGACGGTGAAGGTGATCGACCTGGGGCAGGCGTGCCCCATCGGGACGGTAAAGGGGCGGGTGCAGGGCACGCCCGACTACATCTCGCCGGAGCAGGTGAAGCTGGGTCCGGTGACCGCCAGGACTGACGTGTTCAACCTGGGTGCGACGATGTACTGGGCGCTGTGCGGCCGCAACCTGCCCACCGCGTACACGCTGAAGAAGGGGGAGAACAGCTTCCTGCTGGACGCGGCCATCCCCGCGCCCAAGGACCTGAACCCGCTGGTTCCGGAGAACCTGTCGAACATCGTCATGGAGTGCGTGCGGACGAACACGCTGAAGCGGCCGGGCGACATGGGGGAACTGGGACGGCGGTTGGAAGCCGTGCGGCACACCCTGCGGCGGTCGGCCGAGGCGTCGCACCCGGCCGCATAGCCCGCACCGCCGACGCCTTCTCGTTCGCTCCTTGTACTTGGTGGAATTCCGCGACCCCGCGCAAAAAAAGCGGCGTCGGTTGCGGAGATCGGAGGGGGGAACCGACCATCCGCGGGGGTCCGACGCCGCAGGACTGTGCGTAAGTACTGTACGCCGCCATCTTACCTCTGTCCCAGGATCGCACGGGCCGCGTCGATTTCGGCGAGGCGTACGCCGAGCTGGACGCAAAGCAGGCGGGGCGGATCATCGCCCAATCGGGTGAGGGTCATGATGATGGTGGTGGAAGCGACCGCGGGGGAGGGCAGAAAGGCAGTAGCATGTCTACCAGAACAGCAAAGGCCCGCACAGTTGGGGCCGCGGCGCGGAGGTCGACCGATGCCGCCCGCGAGATGCAATTCCACGTGGGTCCCGTCGTCTACACCGTGACGATCACGCCCGGGGAGTTGTACTCCGATTGGTTCGATGAGGAACTAATCGGGCTGTGCTTGCACGACGGCCGCAAGATCCTCATTTCCGGCGCGTGCAGGCCGGACGAGCGGATCGAGATATTGTTTCACGAATTGCGGCACGCTTTCTGCGCGCACCACGGCCGAGCGCCGGGGGACGAGGAAGACGACGCCAACAACGCCGCGACGTTCGCCATCAGCATGTGGCGTCAGCTCCAAAGCCAGGGCGGGGAGGCGGCGCTGCGGGCGATGGTGCCGACGGAGGAGGAGTGCTGAGCTGGGGAATAGGGGCAGGGGTGAGGCCACGCGCCAGGATGCCCGCCGCACGCAGACGCGTCGGGGGTGTTGGGGCCGACGTCCGGTCGGGTGCGGCAGCGGCGTTTCCGCTCGGGCCGCGGCAGGATGAGCGGCCATGGCTCAGGCATCCGACAAGTTCGCGGAGTGTTTTAGCAGTGGGGAAGCTTGCCCCCTTCGCTATGGGGTGCGGAAACCCTGAAGGCGGCCGCCGGGCTGGTGACGCGGCAGGCCGCCGCCGACGGTGCTTGCGTCGGTATTGCCCAAGCGCATGAAATCATAATTGCGCGCCGTGCGGCCATGCCGGCCATCCTACCGGCGGATCAGCGCGCCTGCCCCTTCTTCGCCGCGACCTTCTTCTTATTCCGCACCTTGGTGAGCGTGACCTTTTTGCGATGCGCCCTGCCTTCGCCGCCGACGCCCGGGTGGCCCTTGTCGATGACCACCTTCTTCCGCGCCGGCTTAGTATCCCCGCGCAGCCGCGCCGCCTCGGCGCGCCACTCCTCCTTGGCGTGGCCGATGAATCGTTTGATCGCGCCGGTGGCGAACTTCACCTGCGCCGCCGGGTTCTCCACCATCGACTTGAGGCGGTTCATCTTCTCCTGCGCGTCGCCGGGCGTGCGCGTTTCCAGGAACAGCGCCAGTGCGATCATCGCCATCTGGAGCTCGTTGAGGCCCGAGGGGTCCGGCACATCCGGCGCCGGCTCGGGGACGTCGATCTTCTCCGGCGCATCGACCCGCGGCGCGCCGCCCTCGTCGCCGCTGCGCAGCGCGACGGCAATGCTGTTCGCGCGCGCCGCGCGCTCCCCGAGCGGACCCAGTTCCCACTTTTCGATCAGGTATTTCAGGAGGCTTGTGTGGTCGAAGGTGGTGTGCTCGACGCCGGGCTCGACCCACGGCGAGACCAGCAACGCCGGCACGCGCACGCCGAGCCGGTCGAACGTGTAATCATCCCTGTGTTCGTCCGGCGGAACGGCCGCAGGCGGGCTGACGTGGTCGTAAAACCCCCCGTGCTCGTCGTACACCACAACCAGCAGCGACGATTTCCACAGGTCCGCGTTGGCCCGTATTGCGTTGTACACGTCGGCGAGCAGCCGCTGCGCCCCGCCGACGTCGTGCGGCGGGTGGTCGTCGTTCTGCCCCGGCGCGTAGTACCGCGGCTCGAGGAAGCAGTACGCCGGGAAGTTACGCGCCGGCCCCCGCGCATCGCGGAAGAACTGGTCCAGCGGCCGATAGCGGTGGGCGTTCTCGGGCTTCCACTGGTGTTCCAGCAACATGGATTGGGGGAAGTCGCCGAAGTAGATGTTCCAGGGAATGCCCTTTTCGTTCAGCCGGTCGTAGATCGTGTCCTGCCAGTAGCGGTGCCCGGCGAGGTCGAAAACGCCGTGGGGCATCTTCGCCTTGCCGATCGAGGTGCCGCTGTGAACGAAGAGGCGATTGGGCCAGGTGGCGCCGGGGATGGAGCTGAACCACCGGTCGCAGACGCGGAAGCTGCGGCCGAGCTGGTGCAGGGCGGGCAGCTTGTCGAGCGGGAAGTACGCCATGACCTGCTTCCGCTCCTCCTCGTCGGAGTGGGGGTAGGCTTCGGCGTAGTCGCGCACGAAGTTGCCGTTGTTGTCGGACAACTGGTGCAGGCAGTTGGGCAGCTCGTGCTTGGGGTCGCCTTTCATCCGCGTGTCGGCGGCGGGGGCTTGCTCGATCACCTGGCCGTCGATGTCGCGGTTGGTGCGGAGCGGGCCGCCTTCGGGCACGCCGTCGAGGTCGGGATAAACGGCCTGTAACGACCCGAGCATTTGGTCGAAGGAGCGGTTTTCCAGCATGAGGCAGATGACGTGGCGGATGGGGTCCGGCTGGCGGGCGCTGCCGTCCTTGCTGTTCTCTTCCCGAGGGCGGGACTCGTGACGATCCATGTGCGTCTCCTCTCCTTGTGTAGCGTGCGCCTGTGACGTGTCAAATACACGGCGGTGGATGGGGAGTTTAGTGGACGCAAGTTCGGCGCGTCAGCGCAAGTTTCCGATTGTGACCTGCCGCGAAAGTGGTGCGCCGCTCCCTTGGATGCGCCGTATCTAGGCACTCGGAATTGCGTAAGGCCCGATTCCCGCATGGGAAACGGCGGTCGTGTTCGGCACCGGATTCGCTTAGGCGACCTCGCGTACGCCGCCAGGTGTTCACGATCGTGAACGCCCCGGTCGGGCCGATCGCCCGGTGGAGGGCTTCAGTTCATCCGTGTCGCTGAAGAAGCCGGTCTGATGCTGGATCGGAAATCCGGTCAGGAGCTGCCAAGGCCCGCGGTCGGTCGGGGTTTCCGTCAACGCCCAAGCCAGTGGGGCCCAGTGTGAAGTCATAGGTCAGTGGGTCGCCGTCGGGGTCGTTGGCCCCGCCGGCCCCATCGTGCGTTCGGATTCCGTCACGATCGGCCACTCCGGCACCCCGTGGACAAACACCGCCCCGGGCGACGCCCTCCTGATCGACGGGATCAACCACCTCCTCAACGGCACCGACACCTCCGGCGACCTCTGGCCGGGGACGCTCCAATGGCCGACCAGCCAAGACCCCGCCGCCGCCA
>Ga0308176_10000485_pt1 | contig 25287 bp, 24 predicted proteins | sample PhyCR2_3_FD_203890 | JGI IMG/M metagenome (GOLD analysis project Ga0308176, IMG submission 203890) | Soil microbial communities from UC Gill Tract Community Farm, Albany, California, United States - DLSLS.C.R2 | ecosystem: Environmental > Terrestrial > Soil > Agricultural land | place: USA... | reverse complement strand
AGCTTCCAATTGGCTCTGCGGCACGATACGCCAGAAGTTCTTTGCTTTTAAATAGCCGTAATCGGCGTCTTTTAAAAACAGACCATAAATCGCTTCTCGTTGTTTAAAAGTAATCTTGACGTAATCTTCGTTAATGATTGCTTTTTTTTCAAAAAACTTTTCAATGTCTTCAATGTTCATAATTCAGGTTTAGAAATGAAGTGGCCGCTGATTTAATGCAGCGATAAAAGCAGGCAGAAGACATCAAAGGGTGAGACAAGATGAAGACTGGATGCTAACAGTTCAACGCAACTCTTCAAATGTAATCTTTATTGTCCGAGTAAGGCAAGTTGCAAAAATGCTTTGTGATAGTTTTGGCTGAATGTACGCAAAGAAAACATACCTTCACCGGGTTAATTTGAGCCTTGCATTTGTAATCGTTAATAGTTCTGCTTTGCATGATTCATTATCCCTTACCATTGCCTTCCTCAAGTATTCCTAAATTTTAATTGAAAAGAACATGAACATTTATGTTTCGAATTTAAGCTTCGATGTAAAGGACGAAGACTTAAGAGAATTTTTTACACCCTACGGCGAAGTTACCTCGGCCAAAATCATCAACGACAAATTCACCGGCAAAAGCCGTGGCTTTGGCTTTGTAGAAATGACCGACGCAGCCGCCGCCAGCAAAGCAATCCAGGAACTGAACGAAGCAACGGTTGACGGCAGAAACATCAAGGTCATGGAAGCCAAGCCGAAAGAAGACCGGCCTGCCCGCAGCAACAGCGGCGGCGGTTTCCGCAACAACGGCGGCGGTGGTTATAACAAAAGCAGATGGTAATTCCAACGATAAATCAACAAAGCCTTTGGAATTCCAAAGGCTTTTCTTTCTCACACAACTCCAGAAGATTAAAAACACAATTTATTTCGCAACGTTTCTGACTTTTGTTAAGTCAAGAACGTTTCACCTTTAACGATAAAAGCAATGGCGAGATCGCAACAGTCCTTCAGTAAAAGAGAAAAAGAAAAACAACGGGCAAAAGAAAAACAAGAGAAAAAAGAAAAGATGGCTGAACGCAAAGCCACAAAAAAAGAACAGTCTTTAGAAGACATGATGGCCTACATTGACGAGAACGGCAACCTTTCTTCTACCCCGCCCGATCCATCAAAAATGAAATCATTCAACGCCGATGAAATTGAGATTGGTGTGCCGCAACAAAAGCCGCTGAGCCCGGAAGAATTAATCCGGCAGGGTTCTGTCAGCTTTTTTAATTCGGCAAAAGGCTTTGGTTTTATTAAAGACAGCCAGACCGGTGAAAGTGTCTTCTTTCATCAAAAAAACTTATCCTTTCTGGTAAAAGAAGGCGACCGCCTGATCTTTGAAACGGAAATGGGCGATAGAGGCCCCGTGGCGATTAACGTAAAAAAACAACCATAACGCAGGCTTGTTTAATTGTTGAATTCACCCGGTTTGTAAGCAACCTCCTGCACCACAATTTTTTTGCCGTCAAGCAGCATGCGATTGAGAGCTAAAATCGCTTGCTCTGCTTCGGCTTCGTGCGGCATCTCCAAAAAAGCACTGCCTTTGGAGCGGCCGCTGATTTTATCACGCACAACAGCAGCATAACTTACTTCGCCGTAAGCAGAAAACAATTGCACAAGATCGCTGCCAATAATGTTTACACTTAAATTAGATACCAAAATATTCATGACCACCGTTAACCTTGGAACAAAGCAATACGGTTGAAGGTACGCTTGTTTCAAGCATCTTCCGGTAAAGAAAAGCGCCTACCCATCTCCTGTAAAAGGTCTATCTTTATTCTGATCTTGTCTTAAGCACCGCACATAGTAACAGATTCAATCTTGCGTTCTTCGTTAACTATCTTGCTCTTCGATTTTTCTTCACTCTTTAAATCTTTTGGTATGCACATTCATGTTTCCAATTTAAACAGCAACTTAATTGAGTCTGACCTGCAACGAATGTTTTCAAAATATGGTGAAGTATCATCGGTAGAACTGGTGCGGGACAAATTGAACAACCGGTCGCTTTGCCACGGATTCATTGATATGCCCGTGCGCCGGGACGCGGAGCAGGCAGTTACCTGTTTGGACAGAACTGATATAAAAGGGAAGCGCATTAACGTTGCAGAAGTAGTTTATGATCCTTCGCCACATGCATCGTGGTCACACAGCCTAAAAGCGTAATTCTTTCTGTCTAAAGGCGTTCGGCTGATTTTCTAACTGAACAAAAGTGATAAGTTATTCTATCAATATAGCTTCACTTATGCGGGAGTTGTTTACAAGTTTCGAACCAAATGACCTTTGATTTGAGAGCAATCCTTGAATTCATAGCCAAATCAGGCAGTTGCTAATTTCTTTTTGGTATTCATAACGCCGGCATTTTTGAAATGCGCATTTTCAGACACTTTCAATTTATAGGGTCGGTTGAATGCTTCCTGAGAAATTTTAAAATGCCCCGCCAGTTGCAATAAAGGGACTAAGAATTTTTGACCGCTTTGGGTTTAACGTTCCCAAGAAAAACAAAATGAAAACAGGGGTGCAACTAACCGACGATTACCAGCTGTGGCAATACCATTTAAAAAGCAGCGATTGGGTAAGCGAAGAAAGCGACGGAGGCCTTACTAATTTTACCAAGGATTTTGAAACGGAAAACCTTTTGGAATCCAACATTGATACCGAAGCTGAATAAATGCAAATGGTCCGATAAGCGAGACGAATGAATTATTTTGGCGGTAAACGAAAGAAAGCATAAGGAAAAATTTTACTTTCCTGTTTACCTAAACCAAACCGCTTGCTTATGCTTCCTGCGGTTACCTTACGGCCTTGTCATTACCGGGGCCTAGAAATTATTGGGATTGACCCTCACAATGATCTTTCGCTGCAAAAGAAATCAGGAAAATAAAAGGCGTGAAATGGTGGGGTGAAAAAAAACTTTGGTACCTGCCACTATCACAAGCCAATTATGAAAGCATAAAAGTCTTCCTTTCCGGAAAGCCACCATCCAAACTGAACTACTGCGCAACTATTTGGAGCAGCAGAAGGCCGTACAGCCGCTTATTCAGCGCGATAAAGTATCCAAGAAAAGAGCCCAGCACTTTTTGCAATACCCGCTTTCAAACGAAAACCTGGTAGCCTTTCAAAAGTTTCAACAGTTGATTACCCTGAAAGGCTATAGCGAAAAAACGCTTAAAACCTACGGCACTGAATTTCACTACCTGCTTCGCCTGTTGGGCGAAGTGCCGTGCATTCGCTTACAAAGGCGCATATTCACGCCTACCTCCTGTGGCTCTTGCAAAAGCGGGGCTACTCCGAAGTTCACGTTCACACGGCGGTGAATGCACTGAAGTTTTATTTTGAACAGGTAGAGGGAAGAGCAAAAGAGTTATATGATCTGCCTCGGCCTAAAAAGCCACAAAAGCTCCCTTCCATTCTCCCAGAAGAAGAAGTGCTAGCCCTCATCCAAAAAACCGAAAACCTAAAATACAGGGCGCTGCTGATGACCTCTTACAGCGCAGGGCTCCGGGTAAGTGAATTAGTGGGCCTGAAAATCAGGGATATAGACTCCAAACGCATGATGCTGCATATTCGGGAGGGCAAAGGAAAAAAGGACCGCATGGTGCCTCTTTCTGAAAAGCTGTTGGAAACGCTTCGCGAGTACTTCCGGCGGTACAAACCAAAGCAGTACCTCTTTGAAGGGGACGGCAACCAGCCTTATAGCAGCCGGAGCGCTCAACTTATCCTCCAGCAGGCCAAAGCAAAGGCCGGCATTCACAAACAAGGTAGTATTCATCTTCTCAGGCACAGTTACGCGACGCACCTCTTGGAAGCGGGCACTGATATTCGCTACATACAGGCTTTTGGGGGTCATAACTCCTTGCAAACTACCATGCGCTACACACATGTAAGCCGCCTTAAAATTGAAAGCATTCAAAGCCCGTTGGATAGACTCAACTGGTAGTGGCCCTTTCGTTTTTGGGTTGTCCATTGCACAAACGGCGGGGTTTGCTGAGTGAAAAACCCAAAAAACGAAAAGAAAACGCCTTGTGCGTGAAGCCCTTACGTTTTGAAATGCGAAATGGACAACTTATTTTGCTTCGCCTAATAATTGTTATAGGCAATGCTCCACACTCATCATGAAGGTACTACCATTACTAACGCTGACACTCCTTTTTGGCTGCAATAGCCTTAGTGAACACATCGAACAGTAGGTTAATGGCAAAGTTGAAGCTGCGAAGCAAGACATGAACGTAGAAGTTGAGAAATCGAAACAAGACTTCATCGCAGCATATAACACTGTTGAAAAAAGCACCGCCGAAAAGTTGGTACAGCAAGACCTGCAAATCTTTAGGGAAACCTTTAGCAATGCTGACCACTATCTTGATAGCATAAAAACAGAGATGGATAAGTTGGATGAAATGGACGTTCACAATATGGAATTAGTAAAGTCAACTTTCCTTTACAAAGGTGTCGGAGACACGATTGTCAGCAAGATGAAAGCCTCGGTCGCAGCAGCGCAGTCGGTCGCAAGAACCGAGGCGCAGAGGGCAGCAATAAAAAATGCAAGCGATAGTTTAGGAATAGCGCCAAACACTGACAGATGGAAGGAGCAAACGTTTGGCATGGCCAATACTCTTGGTGCCAGTATGATACTTTATGGGCTTCGAACAGAATTGTACAAAATCGGGATGGAAGCACTGCGAAACCAATAGCAATGCCTATAACAGGGTATTGCTAAAATACAGGCAGAAGTACAACCATGAGAAGAAAAATCAATTTGTTTATTTTACAACATCAATCAACGACAGGAATGCCAAGTCCTGCACTTCGGCAATACCTTTGACGTTGGCTGAAATTGACTAAGAAGGTCTCACAAAATTTCAAATAAGATAGCTTTTAGGTGTAACTTACCTGACAACTAAAACTAATGTACTTATGCAACAAGTTCCCCCGCCTGTTCAATTGATGCAAATGCTATTTGGTTTTGCAGCCTCACGTGCAATCGGTGTTTCAGCCGAATTGCATATTGCTGACTTACTAAAAGATGGCGCCAAATCAGCGGAAGAATTAGCGCAGCAAACAGGGGTTCATGCACGTTCTCTCTATCGGATATTAAGGGCTTGTGCAAGTATTGGTGTATATTCTGAAGACAATGAAAAAAAATTTTCTTTAACTCCATTAGCCGAACCATTACTGTGCGATGCTTCCGGTAGTTTGCGTGCCTTTGCTGAAATGATAACCTGCGATTGGCAATTTCAGACATGGGCAGAACTTCCTTATAGTGTTAAAACAGGCAAGCCTTCTTTTGATAAAGTACATGGCAAATCTTCTTTTGATTATTTCTGGAGCAATGAGAAAGCCGGAAAAGTTTTTAATGATGCCATGACCAGTAACAGTGCTTTTTCAAGTGTTGCAGTGGTGAATGCTTATGATTTTTCTTCCGTTGCAAAATTAGTAGATGTAGGTGGCGGACACGGGTTTTTATTGGCTTCTATTCTTTTAAAATATGGCAATGTACAAGGAGTTTTGTACGATACACCTGCTATTGTTGCGGCGGCAGAAAAACTTTTGGTGGAGCATGGAGTTACCGACAGGTGCGAAACTGTAGGTGGTGATTTCTTTGAGTCTGTACCATCAGGTGGTGACGCTTACATTATGAAACATATTATTCACGACTGGAACGATGAACAATGTATTACCCTGCTTAAAAATTGTCGAAAAGCAATGGCAGAGGGTGGAAAGATACTCGTGGTAGAAATGGTAGTCCCGGAAGGAAATGAACCGTCCCCTGCAAAACTACTTGACTTGCAGATGCTGCAATTTTTACCTGGCTGCGAAAGAACCGAGAAAGAATACAGCGACTTGTTTGATAAAGCAGGATTAAAGTTGAGTAGAATAATACCAACTATGTCTCCTTTCAGCATTTTAGAAGGAGTAAGTAAATAGGTAAATAATGACCGATAAACTACAGCCAACAAAGGTATTTATGCAAGTGTAACGGGAGGTTATAAATCAGGCGGACGAATATAACGGAATCAATAGATTTTCAATGAGTAAGAGTACTGCCAATTCCACCCCTGCATAAATGCTTCAACGTTGGCAGCAATGCGAAAAAAATAATTTGAGCGTCAATACTTATTATCATGATCTTTTATTATCTCGTCAAAAAGATAGTGATGAATAAGTTATTAAAGATTGACTGAAAGAACAATGAAATGTGGCTTTCCTTTAATTGGTTGACTACCTATAAGTATCAAAGACGGTAATTTTATTCAATCTTTATGAGCTTTCGATTTCCAATCAGTCCAAGCTTCTCTATCACCGGTCAACCAATCGCACGCCTGATTAGTGGAGATGTTCCCGAGTTGTGGACCAAGCGGACCGAATTATTTGATGCGGTGCTACGCAAGTTTGCAAATATTCATGAGGGGCATGAAAAGGCTCGTGCAATTGCTCTTTCCTCACAAAGAAGTGCTTCCACGTGTTTCACATTGTACCTTCGCAATTTCGGTATAGAAGAATACAGGTACTCTGATGATCCTACTGAACGGATGTATAACTTACGACTTGCGCAATTTCGAAAAGAGGTTAAAGAATGGGTAATACGAGCAGGCTCCGATCTCCTTTCGCTGCGTGGAGGCAATGATCAATTGGATGAGCTTTTAGGCTCGGGAGAACTTGTTTTTACCGGGCAATCGAGGAATTGGCATTCCCTCGCAGGAGAACTCATTCAGGCAGCTAAGGCCATTATAATCTTTGCAAATGACGTGAGCCCGGTCTTCTTGAAGAAATTGATATCATTCAATCTTTACAAAAAACAGATCGTACCGTTGTTTACTTGTCAAAAGCCTCCAAAAAACTTAATGAGCTGTTATATAATGAAGGCGACCCAGATACATTTGCACGTTTAAAGTCGCATTTTTTACAATTTGAAAACGTCTACGAAACTCCTGAGTTGGAAGGTTGGAGCTACTCTGTAAGTGAAGGTGACAAATTACTGACTTGGCCGGGTGCCAGGCGGATCTATGAGCTATTGAACGATTTATACATCGGCACCAGTGAAATGCAAACTGTTCGAACTGTGCCCTGTCAGATTTTAAGTCAGGCAGAGTTACAGAGCCCGGATCATAAAGCCGCCCGTGAATACTTAAAAAACGTAACATTAAAACTAAGAGAGAGCATTCGAAACCTAAACCTTAAAAGCCCTTACCCGCATAGCGTTATTGAAAACGGCTCCGATGCTACTCATCCAGCTTTGCATCTTGCCCGTTCCACTTTTGGTATTGCTGCAGCATTTGAAGATTACGCAGCTATGATCGAAAGCCTGGCTATTCTTGGCGAGATATATACCTACCTGCTGGCAAATCCGTTGCAAGGTATTGCACATGCCGAGGATGCCTTGAACTTATTAACCATGCGATATTACAAGAGTGTGCGTAGCCAAGATTTACCTGGAAACATGGCCAATCCTTTTGATTATGCTCGTGAGCTAATTGGCAATGTGTATTATGCATTGGCTCGAATGCGACGGGAACAAGGCCAACCTAACGGTGCTTTAGCTGCCTACGAAGCCTCACTAGCAGTCCGGGGCCATTAGAGACAATAACTGCACAGAAGGGCGTTGCAGCCACGCTGCACAGCATGGCAGGCTTGCTGCATGCTTGTGGACAGGATGCAGAAGCAAAAGTGGTCATTGATCGGGCAATTTCTTTGAAGGAAACCCTCTACGGCAACGAACCTAACGAAGAGGTTGCCGCATCGCTGCACAATCTTGGAAGCATACTTCTTAACATGAATGATTTAAAAGGGGCAGAAGCTGCCATTCGCCGCAGCTTAGACATGAAGAAAGTTCTGTTTGGAACCAATGTACTATTTTCATCCGCAAGACAATATTCAACGGCAGGAAGGTAAGTGATGCTGTAGTTTTCCAAATACCACCACAACGCCAAGCCCTGTTCGTTGTAGGCAACCTCTAAGAACAGTCACCGCATTTAGTTTCGTAAATAGACACGACAATGAAATCAAAATTTCTTTGGTTTTGCGTTTTTGCTTTTCAACTAAGTTTCAGCCAAAACTATCCCAGACAATATTTTACGATCAGACATGAGGTTGACTCCTTGTTCTCTGCAAAAGCATACAAAGAAGCAGCAGAAAAACTTACTTATGCAATTAACCTCGTTGGCCAAAGGGTCACTACCGAAGACCGGATATACAGTGCCAGTGCATGGGCTTTGGCAATAATCTGGACAGCGCCTTTTATCAGCTGGATGCAGCGGCAAAAAGTGGCAGATATGTAAATTTTGAAATCACGGGAAGCCCAAATTTCGCATCACTTCACAAGGATAAACGCTGGCAAACGTTTGTGGAGCAAATCAAGAGATTTGACTTACCGCTTTTATGTACGCACACCTACCATCCTCCATCTCCAATTCCAATAATCTTTCTCCTTGACCCAAAGAGCACGTACCTGAAAAGCGATGGCTTTGGAAAGTATCAAAATGATCTGGATAATGTGGTTTCGGTAAGTACACACGCCTACAACTTGAGCATACTCAGGAATAAAATGGGCGACCTATCCAAGTGTTCCCTGACACTAAACTTAAAACATCCAGTTCAAGGGTCGGGAGCAAAAGCGCAAGGGCTCGTCGCCGACAGCCTGGCCAGTTTTCATGTTTTCTATAAATTGGATACCACAGCAAACCCTTGGACCGTTTACAATTTTCGGGACATGCCAATCGGACCACTGTTTTAAGTCCCCGTACGGAAATATTTGTTCACATCAATGGAGGCCTGCATGTTTTGTAGTTAGGTTTTTGGGGACTTGGAGATTGCAATGAAACCGATGAAAAAGGTGGACGCAACGGCGGGGTGAGTACGACACCTGTTAAACTTATCCGCAATTCAGAAACGTCATACACTATAGTGGCATCAAAAGGTAGCGTTGGTCGTTTATGGGATATTTCAAGTTCGCCTCACACAGTTGATAAAGGTTTGTTTAAGACAGGATTTATAGTCCACTTGACTTATCAGCAGTAAGGTACGGCAGACGGCTGCCCACAACATCGGGCTTGCCGCTATGACGGGGCGACGAACAGGCCATCCGCTATGTGCAGGCATCAGCATTAGTTCCAGCGTGACGAACAACGCCAAGCTGTAGTTCTTATCATCAGCAGCATTAACTTTATTGGGCAGCGGTCCGGGGACGTTCAATGAATGCCGCCACAGCAGCAAGCCCTGGCCGTTGAGCGTCACCTTCGAGAATCTTCCATTATGAAGAAATTACTTGTCGCTATATTATATTTATGTTTCGCTGTTGCGATTTCTGCCCAAAGTAATTCCAGTGGAGACAACTCATGTAAAAAAGTATACAGGGAGACAGCAACGCGTATCAATGACTTAGTACATACGAAACTGGATGCAAAACTTGATTTCAACAAGGCCTATATGTACGGAAAAGTTTGGCTCACATGTAAACCGCATTTCTATTCCACGGATTCGCTTACGTTGGATGCAATGGGAATGGAAATTCACAAGGTTGCCCTTGTAAAAGGGAGCATAATGAAAGACATCGCTTATCAGTACGACAAATGGCAGTTAAAAATCAACCTGGACAAAATTTATAAAGAAGGTGAACGCTATACAATTTATATTGAGTACACAGCTAAACCCGATGAAATAAAAGAGGCTGATAAAGAATTGCATGAAATAGATGATGTTGGAGGGTTGAAATTTAGCAATCCACAGGGGAAAATAAAAGGTGTACCTATTCAACTTTGGACAGTTGGCGAAACAGAGCAAAATTCAGTATGGATGCCCACTATAGATAAGCCCAATCAAAAATCTACTGAGGAAATCTACATGACAGTGCCCAATAATTTTGTTACCCTTTCAAATGGCAAGCTGGTGAGCCAAAGGAAAAATAAGGATGGCACTCGAACAGATTATTGGAAACTGGACCTTCCGCATGCGCCCTATCTTTTTTTTATGGCTGCCGGCGATTATGCAGTAATAAAAGATAGCTGGAAGGATAAAGAAATTCTTTATTATGTGGAGAAACCGTATGCGCCAACAGCTAAGAGAATGTTTGGACTTACCCCGGAAATGATCAGTTTTTTTTCAAGGATAACAGGTGTTGATTATCCCTGGCCCAAATATGCACAAATAACAAGTTGCCATCCTGGCCTTGCCATGGAAAATACATCCGCAACTCTTATGTCGGATGGTGAGCAGCAAGATGAACGAGAACTAGCAGATGGCAACAGAACAGAACAGACTATTGCACATGAATTATTTCACCAATGGTTTGGCGATTATGTGACCGCTGAAAGTTGGAGCAATATCACCTTGAATGAATCCTTTGCCGATTTTGGTGAAATCTTGTGGTGCAACCACAAACACGGAAAAGACTCTGGAGATGCAAAGAATTTTACAAACTTAAATTTTTATTTAGCGGATAAGGAGAATGTTAACAAGCCACTTGTTCCTTTTTATTATGCACTAAGAGATGATGCATTTAATCAATTGAGTTATGCAAAAGGAAGCTGTATATTAAATATGCTTTTCAATTTTGTTGGCGATAGTGCATTCTTCAAATCCATCAACGTTTATTTAACTACTAATAAATTCAAGTCTGCAGAGGCACAGCAACTCCGTTTAGCTTTTGAAGAAGTAACGGGTAAGGATTTAAACTGGTTTTGGAACCAATGGTATTATGGAAGTGGACATCCAAAGCTGGACATTCAATATAGCTACGATGAAAGCAATAATCGAGTACAGGTTATAGTTAATCAAACGCAACCTGATAAATCATTTGTTCTTCCGGTGGCAATCGATGTTTACCATGGTTTAAACAAATCACGCTTTCAAGTGTGGGTAAAAAACAAAGCAGATACATTTTATTTTACAACAACAAAACCTGACCTGATAAACTTTGACGGAGATAAAATATTGGTTGCTGAAAAAATAGAAAACAAAACATTAGCTGAATATAATTATCAATACAAATATGCTGGCAGCTACGTTGACCGAAGAGAAGCCATTGATTTTGTAGCAAAAAATCAAACAGATACAAATGCGATGGAACTATTGAAGTCGGCCTTAAAAGATAGGTATGCTGGCCTTCGCAATTATGCGCTTGGAAAGATCGACTTCAAAAACAAAAAGACACAACTTGTTCTGGAACCTGTATTGGTTGAACTCGCGATTAAAGATTCAAATAGGATTATAAAAGCAAATGCTATTAGACAACTAGGCCAATATCGAAATACTAAATATGCACCTTTGTTTAAATCATTTATCAACGACAGTTCTTATACATTGTCAGGCGCTGCTTTATTCGCATTGTTTTTAGCTGATAGTGTAGCGGGTATAAAGGAAGCTAAGCGTTTATCAGTTTATCCTTCGAGAGGTTGGTTATCCACTGGTATCATTTCAATTCTGGTAAGGTCTGAAGATGGCTCTTCAGGGAACATAGTACTTGGCTTTTTTGAAAGAATGAAGTTTTGGAAAGATAAAATTCAAGCGCTACCGTCAATTGACAAATTTCTTTTAAAGACCAAAAGCTTATCTGTTTTAAAAAGAGGTATTGATGACATCGTTAGTTGCCGTGACGCTTTGCCTGCCGCCTATAGTCGTTGGAAAATATCTATTAATGAAGGGCTTTTAAATGGCCTTTTACTCAAGAAAAAACAAGCAGGTCTGATAGAACAAGCTGCTTATATTCAATCCAAACTGCCTGCTGAAAATAATAAATGATTTCAGTAAAATAGTCTATTAAAAAGTCTTAAGTAAAATAAATTGCATGCAAAGTCCAAAGGCGAACGCACAACAAATAGCTTTGCAATATAGCAGCTGAAGTCCTATCTTTCATCTGTAAATCACTATTGAACAGCAGTGCTAAAATGAAGCCGAAGTAATTCTTGCCCCATCGCAAAGCCCTTCACGTTACCTGCCATTTGGGATTACGAGTCAAATGCACAAGCAGAAAGAAAAATATATTACACTTGCGTTTGCTGTTTTAGTGACTGTCGGTATAAAGGCATTTAGTCAGACACCGAATTTTTCCACCGTTCCTAGCCTTGAGCCTAACGACTCCTTGCAAATAACCCGCTTAGTAAACAAGGGCACAAAAGTGAGTAAGGGAAACATTATCGCTTGGTTTCCCAAAGACTCTTTGCCCTTGGAACGGATGAACCGGATAGTAGACACCTTAAAAACGGGCGTTGCCGCAGCCGAGCAGTTCGTCAAGGCGCCGCAACCTTGGCAGGTGCACCAGAAGGGACAGCCTTACATTTATTATTTTCGGTTGGACAGTTTTGTTTCGCACGCCTCGGGTGCGGGTTTTGTTTCCATTCCTTTTTGGCGCATCAAGCAAGGCAAAGCCCCTTGGCTGCACGAGGCCTTGCACGAGATGCTCAACACCAAAGCCGGGAGTTGGGAGTCTTCCTCAGAAGACGTATGGGCGAAGAACATGCCTTTATGGTTGGCGGAAGGCCTGCCGGACTTTATCAGCCTGCAGGTGTCGCAAGATTATCATCTGCCACACTTCGATGTTTTTACAAATTCCCTTCTGACCAATGTAGACAGCGTTTGTAGACAGGATCTAAAAAGCAGCAGAGCCGATTCCATTCTTTTGTTTATCGGGAAAAAAGGAGCACTGACGGCGCTCTTTGGTAAGGAGCGGCAGTTATACGCGCCAACCTTTTATCACTGTTCCTGCTCTTTTGTAAAATACCTTGCCGAACGGGTAGGTCTTCCGCCTTTAATCGAAAGCCTTGCGGCTTATCCAGCCGAAATGGAGGAATTGGAAAAGAGGACGTCTGCGTCTTTAGCTGAGCTAAAAAAGCTGTGGCTAATTAAACTAAACGGCCGGTAACATCAGTTTGCTGCAATAGCGGCCGGATGAACAAAGAGGATTTGATAACCGGCACATCTTTTCCCAAGCTGACTTACAGGAATGCCACACATGACAGCAATGCTTTTACGTTAGCAGCAAGGTAGTCCTCAGTGTGAAGAAAAAACACGCGAATTTGCTCCCCATCACAAATAAAAAACGCAAAGCCGCTACAGCATTGCGTTTTAAGATTTTGGTGGCGGGCTACAAGGGACAACTTTCGAACTTTTTTAATGACTTACATAAGACCTACTTGTTCGCTAAAACTCATCTGTCATAGTAAAAAAAAGTTCTGATTCCATCCTGAGCATATCAATGTTTTTGGGGCGATTTTTCACAGAATTGCCTTTTGTTTTCTTTTGAAAGTCTTGTACTTGGCTCAACCCGCTGAAGAGGGTATTCACTCTGTTGTTTCGATTTGCAAGAGTTCGCCTCTTTGCTACACTGCGATCCTTTGAAAACGGATCGTCGTACTTTTTTATTACGATGCTACGCTTTGTTTTGTTGTTTCTCAAGCAAGGCTTGCAGCATGACTGCTTTTCCCTGCTTGCTTTTTAGTATCCACTTTTTGTTCGCTGACTTTCTGTCGCAAGGTTAACAAACCGAAAGCTCCGCGACTAAATGATTTACCTCCAGATGAAAGTCGAAAGCTTTTTGCGCCTCATTCGACGACTTGTCAGTTTGTTTATTCCCTGTATTTTTCTTCTTGAACTACAAATTCTACTCGTCTGTTTTGCAAACGCCCATTCTCCGTATGATTATCGGCAACCGGCCTTTCTTGTCCGTAACCAATACTGCTGACTCGATCCCTCTTGATGCCGTGAGAAATCAGGTAATCTTTGACAGCCTTCGCCCTGTTCTCGCTCAATATTTGGTTACTGCTTTTCGTTCCGATGTTGTCTGTATGTCCTTCAATTGAAATCGAGAGTGACGGGTATTTATTCAGAAGTTCAACCACTTCATTCAAAGCCGAAAACGATGAAGCCAAAAGTCGGTAGCTATTGTTTTCGAAATAGATGTTCCTTGCGGCCAAACGTAATTGATTTTCGATCGTGTCAGGCATCACAGGACAACCGTGATTTTTTACTGAGCCTTTGAGAAACCGGCAACTGTCCTCTAAATCATTTATTCCGTCCCCATCTGAATCTGGAACCGGACAACCTTTGTAAGCCAGTACGCCGGGTACGTCTGGACAACGGTCTTCCTCATCGTTAATACCGTCGCCATCTCTATCGGGGATTGGACAGCCTGCATAAGCCGCCACACCAAACACGGTAGGACACTTGTCAAGGCGATCTTCGATGCCGTCACCATCACTGTCCGGGCAACCATGAAACGCTGCCAATCCAGCCACCGCCGGACAGGCGTCAAGAGAATCAACTATTCCATCACCATCTGAATCCTTCGCACGTTTCGGCTGCATGTCTAAAGCTGGTGACTTCGCATTTCCGTGCCTTTCGGTAAGTTGATTTTTCTTACCAATAAGGCCCGATAGACCAACTGTATAAACATAATGGCTGCGCAAATTATCGATAAAGGACTGCCGGTAACTGAAGGAGGTTTCCAAAAAAAAGCCCTTGTAACTTATTGCCAGTCCCGGCCCAAAGGCCGCGAATGCTGATCCTTTTGACTGAAAAAGAGAGCCTCCAATACCTGCTTGTAAATAGGGTTGCAGAAGCGTCATCTTTTTAAACAATCTTGCCCTAAGCGAAAAGCTGCTCACTAACAATAATTTTTTCTCACTGGTTTGCGGCATTGTTTTAGAAACCGAATCTGCAAAAGCGCCGTCTAAATCCACAGCATAATCAAACCGCGAAGAAAGTCCGTGCACAAAGCGAATCCCAAAGCCGGGGCTCATCTGCGCAAAGTCGCCAAACGCTTGATTTTGTGAAAAATCGTAGAGGTTAAATTGAAGGCCTAAGGTTGTAGGGTGACGATAAACGCTTTGTTGCGCAGTAGCAAATAAGGAGAAAATTAACGCAAAGGGTAACGCAACTATTTTCATAAAGCGTTTCAATATAAACGAATTGCAGTTCATGGGGAACAGTTTTCAAAACGCATTGTGAGTAACTGATGGTAACCGATCGAAACGATTACTTCTTAGGTTCACTTCGTTCTTTTATAAGGATTAACAAGGCAGAATGGTTTGCAACTTCTTTTCTTTTAAGAGGGCAAACATTTTTTCTGATTCAGAGTCCTGATAAGCCTGTGCCCAAAAAACATAACGGTAAAATTCTTTTGTACCCGGTGCGTGGCCACTAATCTTGCGCACCACTTGTTCTGGCATGCCGAGGCAAAGCATGGTTGTAATGGCTGTTCTTCGCATTGTATGAGTGCTTACCACATCACAAAAACGCACACCCCGTTTTCGCAGCAGAACAGGAACGCCTCTACGCTCTCTATAAACCGCCACCGGACTGGTAAAACCTGCTTTTTCCAGTAATTGTTTGATGTACTGATTCAAGTTCGATTTGTTGAAGAGGGGCAACACGCTGCTTTTGTTTTTTTCGTATTTGCGCAGGATACTAATAGCGTACGGAGGCAGTTTTACGAGCGTATACGTCGCTGTTTTTTGGGAGCGGACTGTTAGGTAATGTTGCTGATTAACGACACGTATGGATGATTTTTTCAGCCGCAACAAATCAGAGACACGCAAAGCCACCGTGCAGCCAAAAACGAAAACATCTTTCACTTCCTGCATCCGTTTGGAAAGCGAACGCTCGAATGAGACATCGTAAATGAGATAATTTAATTCTTCCGGGAGAAGGGAGAAAATGGCAATTTCTTCTTTGCGCACATAAAATGATTTGTAGTATGGTCCTACAACCAAACCCACCTCGCGTTGCAGGTAGCCAAAGAAAGTCTTTACATTTTTTAGTGTGGCGCCCACGTAATTGTCGAAATGGCCTAAATCGTTATAGAGGTAATCGGTAAAACGGCGATGAAACTTTTTCCAATAATTTTTTTCCCTTTCTGCTTCCCGTTTTGTTAGTGCCTGTTCGGGGAAAATTCGCAAAACGAAGGATTTTGCTTGACAGAAACCTTGCAGCACCTTTTGTGTGGATGAATAATTTTTCACGGTACCGGAAGAATAGCGTTTGCCATTTGGTTGAAGTCGTTTTCCGGATTGACTGTCACGTACAAATTTTTCATAGAGGGGAAAAAAGTCGTAAGCTCGCTTTTTTGTTTTGGGCATAAGCAGTCAATTTGAGGCGCGGGTTGGGACAAAAATAAGGCCCAGAATTTAGCTAAAATGTTGCACTTTGAGCGGAAACAATGATTGTTCTGTTCTTTGAAATGACTGTTGCGTTTGTATCTCTATAACCACACGCACTCTTCCTTTGGGATGCTGATGACGGAAAGGCATGGTTACAGCATCCAGGGTGGCTGGGCACAAGGCAGCATTAACGGTCTGCCCGCGAACGTGAGCTATGACCGCCGCAGCGGCAATCAACCTTCCGAATACAAAGCCACACAAGAAATTGATTTTGTACCGGGCTTCATAAGTGGTGAAGGCGATGAATTCCAGGCGTATATCACCAGTGATAACAGTAGCGGTGGAAGGAGTGGTAATGCGGGTACTGAAGGAATCTATCGCTATGGCTTTAACGGCAAAGAGAACGATAACGACATCGAAGGCGAAGGCAACGAGCAGGACTACGGCATGCGCATCTACGATCCAAGGCTGGGCAGGTTTTTATCTGTTGACCCTTTGACTTCTGAATATCCTTGGAACAGCACCTATGCTTTTGCGGAAAACGATGTGATAAGAAGCATTGACGTGGAGGGAGCGGAAAAGCATGTGCAAACATTTGCTTACGCAGTGTCAAACGGTGAGACCGTTTCCAAGGTAATATCCAACGACTATAAGCAACCAAAGGGAACATCGAATGTATATGCAATGTTGGGAGGAACACCGACTACAACCGAAGAAGATGTTGCCCAAGGTTTCGTCTCTGCGAACCATTTGCCTGCTGGTGGTACTTTCTCTTTCTTCGTTTTTGACCCGGTTTTAAAGAAAGCAAACTATGCGAGATATGATTATGTAGACCCGGGAGGGGTACAACAGTCCAGATATTTTGATGCTGCGTATATCGACTTCATGTATGATTTTTTTAAGAAGCAGCAACAAAAAGCAGATAAAATACTTAATATCACGGCTGCTGTTTTAAATGCTGCTGGTTCGGGAGCACTATTGAAAGCGGAATTAAAGGGGGCGGCAGGAGAATTGAAAGCCTTGAGTGGAGAAGCAAAAGCCTCAACCTCAATAGACGTAACTAAAGGCAAATTTGCACAACCCAATCATTCGAATAATTTTTCTCCCGCCGGACAAAAGATATTGGGTGTTCAAACCATTGGCGAAGGTGTAGCCAAATTAAAATCAGGAGAATGGTCGGCAGCTAAACTACCTATAGATTATGTGGTAAGAGATGGCCAGGTATATTATCTGAATACAAGAAGCATTGCAACATTAACAGAAGCAGGTATTCCTAAATCGCAATGGGTTTTTGAAAACCGAACAGGGGTAAAAACCTTTGAAGATAATTTGACTAACAATCTAAACGGAAGTTCGGGTTACACGGAAGTAACTAACAGACAAACAGGCAAAAAAACTAAATTATGATAGTGCAATTAGTTCTAGAATTGGATAGCGTGACGACGAATTTCTATTCATGTAATTTGTGCAAAACCGCTAGTAATGTAGAATTAATTTTTGATGCTGTAAAACTAACCTTTGAAAGCTGTCTAATCTTTAAATGTGGATACCCGAATGAAGAAGTTTATATGCATTATGCTTATTACACTCAAGGCACAATGAAAAAGCATTGTTTGTATGAGGTGCAAGAAAGTAAATGGACACGAGAGTTAAGTGAGATGAACAAAGTACATCCGAGACATACAGATGAAATTTTTAAAGAAGAAAAGCACTTTATTATTTTATTTGAGGACGAAGTCTTTGAGTGTATATCAACATCATACAAAATCACTTCCAGTTGAAATAATAAAAAGCCGCAGTTCTCGCTGCGGTTTTTTTGTGGGCGTATTCTTTTCTTGGTTAGGCGTCTCTGAGGCCGGAATTAATGAGATCGTAGAGGATTTTCTTTTTTTTCCAAGTGTTTGGGGTCTTTTAGCTGGTGCAGTTTTTTTGTCCACGCATTTGGAGAGGTATTCTCTGGTTTTGCTATGCGTGTAATTTTACCAATATGAGTCCGTTGACCTTCTTCCTTTGGGATGCTGATGCCGGGCAGAAAAGGCTATGCTTTGGCCGGCGGATGGGCGCAAGGTGGAACAAGTGGCTTGCCGGCAAGCGTAAGCTACGATAGGCGCACAGGCAACCAGCCATCTGAATACAAGGCGACACAAAGCATTGACTTTCTACCGGGATTCACCAGCGGAGAAGGTGATGAGTTCCAGGCTTACATCACACAAGATAATGGCGGAGGTGGTGACAATGCAAGTAATTCAATAGCCGAAAGTTACCGTTACGGGTTTAACGGGAAAGAACGGGATCCGGAAACTAAAGGAAGTGGAACCCAGTATGATTTTGGTGCACGGATTTACGACCCAAGGATTGGAAGGTGGCTCTCAACCGACCCCGTGACCAAAGCCTGGCTTAGTCCTTATCAATATGCTTCAAACAATCCGGTTAATTTAAGTGACCCGGATGGAGGAGACGAAATACATTTCCATTACATCACAGTTAGTAAGAGTGTCCCCGTCTGGGGATCAGACGGACGGGCCCATGCTACTACGGTTACCACCACTTACAAATATGCGCAGATAATTAGAGACAATAATGAAGATCGTTTCTTTGTTCATCGAGGTGCACTTGGAGCCACGCCGACCACTATTGAATTCTATCCTAATAGCGCAGAACGGACCAAAACAGGAGTAACGACAAAAAGCCTTCTTTTTTGGAACATCAAGGATAACGACAGAGAGAGCCTGCATAAATTGGTGGACGAATTTGGAGTGACCGGAAAAGACCTACTCCCTTCGGAGGTTAAGTCGGCAGGCAGTGTTTCCAAACATGATCTAAATTCGGCTTGGCGAGGCGAGTTCCTTCGGGAACACCAGTTCCTTAAGGAAAAGGATGCGGAGCTTGAAGCAAAGAAAAACTTTGCGTTGGGCGTTTTGGGGACTGCAGCCAGTGAACTTGTTCTTGGATATTTGGCTGAGGGAATGCCCGTGGCACCAATAACTAAAACAGGTGGACGCCTGGGGTCCGCATCTACCCGTACTCAAATTGAAGAAATTGCAGTCGAACTGCAAAGCCGTGGTTATACAATTAAAGGAGGCGGAGGTGTCCTGCCAGAAGAATATCTACCCCCGTTAGGGGCAGGAAGAAAAGGAGGTTCATACATAGATATTACTGCTGATCATCCACAATACGGAAGATTACGTATTAACACTGTTGATGTCCTTAAAGATGGAGTAACACCTACAGCCAGAGAGGCAACAAATGCAGCAAGAATTAGATCACAAATTGCACCGGGGGAACACCTTTTACTAATCCCTAAACGTTAACTGATATGAAAAGCAAGCAGATTTTTTTCTTTGCGACCCTCGTTGACATAAAGCCCGTTCTGGAAGAAATGGAGAGTTTACTGGCTGTAAGCTATTACAAGACAGGTCTTTTCGATAACCGAGACATAGAATTTTACAAGACGGCATTTGACTTTCCAAACCTCGGTTATACGTTGCACGGTGATTGGATTGGTACTGACTCTTACTTAGTGATGCCTAAGGAAGAATTGCTTTACATTAGGAATGTGCCACAGCGGGCTGGCGGTACCAAATATGCGGTCGATCAACAGGTGAATCCGGCTAGCGTAACACTCAATCTTGGCGGACAGTTTTTGAAAAAGCAAGACATTTTAGTGGCAGGCAAAATTGGAACAATTTCAGAAAGCGCTTTTGCATTGGATTATTTCAAGAAATTTTCTTCAATGGTAAAAAGGTTCAAAAGGATTGGAAGTTTTTACGTAGGTCCTGAAGCAGAAAAAAAATTAAAAAGCGGTTGGCGATTGGTCACGGATGAAAGAAGGGACAAAGCCTACGACCTTGCCTTCGAATAAAGTTCCACTAAAAAATTGTCGGCAACTAAGCGTGATTCTCTTTCATTTGTGTTTCTTATAAGCAGGCTGCTAAGATCACACTTTAGTTTTTTTGTTCAGGATTGGATCGCGTAGCATCTAACTAGAAAAAAGTTTTATAAAGATCATCTAAGCCACTGCTTGCAAGCAGTGGCTTTTTCTTGTTAGTATGTTAGATATTATTTTAGCAATCATCTCGTGTACTGGCGCTCCGCATTTCATAATAGGTGCCAACTGTGACGACAAGACCCATAGTATGGAGTGATTGCCTTTTTTTATTGGTTAATTTAAACCTGAATGTTTTACAGAAATGTTGTTCGCTAAGTGTGTCTCGAAAAAGTTACCTTACAATCTTCAGATCATTTACTCGCAGATTCTTACAGGGTAAAGTCACGAAGCAAAAGTTTGTTTTATTTCCTCCTAAATGGCACAACAAACCCATCCAAAATTTCACCGAAATCCTTTCTGTCCATGGAAATAGATAATGACTTTTATTTTCATGTATTTGCAATAGCAATTTGTTTTCGTTTTCCCTTTGATTCTACATACATTTACGAATCAGAGTTTACAAATAACTAACCAGGCCAACTGCATCTCATGAGCAAAAAAATTTTGTTCTACTGTTTATGTTGTGTTTCCCGCAATTTCCATGTTATTATCACTGTCTTCACTCAAACTTCTGTTAGTATTAAATACCAGAAATCAAACCTGCTCTGCAAAAAAATTGAACATCTCAATGACAACAGCAATACAAAAGCATCTAGGTTAGCTTTTGCATATCATGTCCAAGTCAAAAATTTGATATGCATTAGCCGTCGGCAATTTTTATTGGCTGATTCCAGACAAATTCTTATGAAGTAATGCGTCGAAATGCAAACAACCATTCATTATAAACTGCTGTAAAAATTAAATTCATTCGTTTAGCACACTCAAATAAATCACTCAATAATTAATACCAAAACCGCCATTATGAAGAAACGTTTACTGCCTCTTGTTGCCCTTGTTCTTCTTCCAACACTCTTTTATGGTCAATCCAACAACGCACAACTTTTCAATGAAAGCAACTACCTACCGATTGGTCAGGGGCTAGATCCTGAGAGCTCCAATCAACTGTATGCCGTCAAATACCGAAGTACGCAAGACAGTTTATACACCTTAAAAAAGGTGTATGCCGATAGTTTGTTTACGCAGTTGTTATCAAAGGCCTTTTACAAAGGAAATCTCTTGGATGGACCCTTCTATGCCTATGCATTGGATAGCAGCAAGACCCAACCTTTGGCCCGGTTTCCTAACATGTTGGTGGAAGACGCGCTTAGACTTTACCCGGTCGATACCATCACCGTCACGGCCTATTACAAAAATGGAAAGTTGGTCGGCGAGCGGATGACGTACAGAGGGAATAAAATGGCCCAACAGGGCAGTTTTACAAGTGGTGTAAAAGTGGGCGAGTGGAAGGATTATAACATGCAGGGACAGTTGCGCCGGAAGACAACCTATAACAACAAGGGCCGGAAAATCGCTGAGGAAACTAATTGATGAATTTATCTGTAAAACCACCAAAACTTTTTAAATGAACCGTTCGTCAGGCCAAAACATCAGACCTGATGCGCCACAAAAACTACCCCACATGAAAAAATTGTTGCAACTTTTTACGCTGACTGCTTTGTCTTCTGCATCCAGCTTTGCCCAAACCGCTACCAACAAATTGGATTCCACCGGTGATGTTGGCATTGGAACGTTGTCACCACTGACCAAACTTGAAGTAAAAGGAACCATCTTTTCCTCCAGCCAGGCGAACAATGCCGGTGTGTACCTGTCGGGAGACGATGGAAGCTACGGCCTTATCCAAGCAACAAACAATTACAATTCACTTCCCAAAAATCTATTTCTCCAGAAATACGGCGGGAATGTAGGCATTGGAACAACATCTGCGCCACTAGCCCTCAGCGTAGGAACACCCTATACGAACGATGGTGTTCGCATCGGCGGTGGAACGTACTACTTAGATATTATGGCCAATATGAACGAAGTTAGCTACCATCCCCTTGTACATCAGAACGACATTGGAATCATTTTTAAAGGAGGAAGTCTAGGAAATTCAGGTGGCTTTGTATTAGCCCCTTGGGCAAATGCAGTGGGCGGGCTCCGAATGAATAATACGGGACGAATCGGCATTGGCACTGACCCAACAGCGATGTTAACGTTTCGAGCGCCGGCCACCGTTACCAACGACTTGAGCGACGCGTCGAGTTATGCGATTTATGTTAGACCAGACTATAACAACGGGGATCTCGCGTCGCAAGGAATCGCCTTTGGCGGCAATAATACACAATGGAACCACGTCAGCGCTTCCATTTATCACGAGCAACAGGGATGGCCCAGTTACGGAGACTTGGTGTTTGCGACCCGCCCGAACGGCGGCTCTCTCGCAGAGCGCTTGCGCATTAATTCTGCGGGTTATGTCGGTATTGGCACATCCAGTCCTTCATCTCCCCTTACGGTGAATAATTCACAGAACGGCAGCTATGTCCCTGTGGCCGAATTTTATGCTGCAAGCAACACCACGACCGGCAACGCATCACAAATCCGGTTTGGCCAAAGCGGGTCTGCTAATAATGCAGCGGAATGGCGATTTGTTTATGATGGCAACTCAAGTTCCTCAAACCGCACCGATTTTGGCTACTGGGGAAATGCAACGCCGGTGCTTAGTTATCTTGCGAACGGTAATGTTGGTATTGGTACGGTCCACCCACAGTCAAGGCTCTCAGTCAATGGCACAATTACGACCACCAAGCTAACAGTAACACAAACGGGATGGGCAGATTATGTATTTAACGACAACTATCGTTTGCCCTCTTTAAGAGAAGTTGAGGCCTACATTAAAAAATACGGCCATTTGGAAGGCATTGCATCTGCAAAGGAAGTTGAAAAAAACGGGCTGGATGTCGGCGAAAACCAGGCAGCACTTTTGAAAAAAGTTGAAGAAATGACACTCTACATGATCCAGATGAAAAAGCAAATTGATGAGCAACAAAAAAGAATTGTAGATCTGGAGAAGCAACTTTCATCAAAATAGTAGAAGTCACTGCAAACAAAATTGATTCAAAGCCCTCACTCTAAGTAAGGGCTTTTTGATTTCATGTGAATTAACGAAGTGACGGTATTCCAAAGAAAGGTCCGGTCAAGTACCTCTATTCATAACATCTAAACCGAACAGCCATTTTCTTCATGATGAAAATTGCAAGGCTTTGGGTGTGTTTACCTTCAATGAAGTTTTTAGAGATGTCAACCCCCGAACAAAACCTTGATGGAAAAAATTGCTTTGATTGATTCCCTCGACAAAAAAGAACGCACCGCCTTCTTCATCATGCTCGATGCCCTCATGAGTAAGAAAAAATTAAAAGATAATTTAAGCAGCGTGCTGCAGGAAGCATGAAAATATCGCTGCATAGGCGGCGATATTTTGCAATGCAATACATGGTTAGTGTTTAGTCTTATTGTTTTTTATAGCACTAAGAGGCGTCGTTTTGTAATGAACTGTTTCGATTAGTTTGCCTTTTACCCACTTCTCCCTTCGTATCAAAAATCCTTGCTCGTTCCAGTAATACCAATAACCGTCCTTGCCTACGTAATCTAAGTATCCATCCCTACTTTTTTCCTTTAAGCTATCGACATTAGTTGTATAGCCATATTTACCCTTGGATTCCATAAGGCCGTTTGGATAATAACGAATATCTGCACCATTAGCACAATCACCCCTGCCACAAACAGAATGCATCCGTAAAATGGAGTGACTTTCGTTGTCAATATCTATCACAGTCCCTTTCTCAATAGAGAACGTTCTTATGCCACCATCTGGAGTATAAGCATTCCATTTATAAACACTATCTCCAGCAGTAATCACAATTCTTGTTCTTGATTCTTGTGCCTGCAATGGCAAATAAAGAATAATGCAACTACCGAATAAAAACAATGTTTTAATATTAATAAATCTCATTAGACTGAAGTTTAATAGTTACTGGGCATGATCTTATTAATTGGCCCTGGGTTGTATCTTCTGTACGCTTCTACATAGCCATCCCTGTCAAAATGTTCTTTCGCAATTTTCTTGTAATGAATTAGCTGCTTCGAATTAAACAAAGGCTTTAGTTCTTGTCCCATTCTCATGTATAAAAGATTTGCGCCGGATGCGGCATAACCATGTGAATATTCCTCTTCGCCAAGACGGCCTATTTTTGCCGACGCAGCAAAGGCGCCGTTTACACCACCATCAACAAAACCTTTGGCCACTAAAAACCTGTCAACAATTCCGTGAACCCCTACCTCGTGTTTAACATCAAATGCTACACCCTCAAGTGTTGCAGGATCGTTTTTCCTGTACGCGTTTTGCCGATAGACTGTTATTTCCACTCTTGAAGAAGCGTCAAATTGATCCGCATGGTCTTTAAGATTACTGAGCACATAAGGCTGTTCGGAAGTAATTCCATTGTATACTTGAGTATAAGTGGATTTACCATTCTTGTCAATGAAAGCCATCCCGGTATGTGTCTCACAATCATCGCAATTCACAAATTTGACGTTGATGCGACTTGAGTATTGACCATCCGTTTTATTTCCCGTTAAGCTGGTACTGCCCCCAATATCAAAAGAAGATAAAGCTGACTTGAAAGTTTGCCCTTGTAATAACAAGCCCAAGCCTTTCCCATATGCTGTTTGCGTGTTCGCAAAACCTGCCATCGGTTGTAAGGTATCACCTCGGGAGTCGATGTACCAAATCGGATTCCCTGCAAAGCAATTGTAAGGACTGATGGAGACATTCGGGCTTGGGTCAACACTCCACCTTCTTCCGATTCGTGAATCATATTCCCAAAATTCAGCCCCATACGTGTCGTCTCCGATTTCTGTACTTCTTTCCTGGCCATTAAACATATATCGGTAACCTCCAGCCTTTGAACTGCTTCCACTGCCTCTATCGCTGCTTCCGTTATCACTGGTAATATAGGCGTCAAAATTGTCACTGTCTCCACTGGTGAAGCCTGGTACAAAATCAATGCGGTCGGAGGCTTTGTATTCGGAGGGTTGATTACCGATGCGGCGATCGAGCTGCAAACTTGCCGGCAGTCCGTTGGTGCTACCACCCTGCGCCCATCCGCCTTGTGCTTGGTAACCGTTCCTTCCCGGCATCAGCATCCCAAAGGAAGAGTGCGTGTGGTTATAGAGATACAAACGCAACAGTCATTTCAAAGAACAGAACAATCATTGTTTCCGCTCAAAGTGCAACATTTTAGCTAAATTCTGGGC
>Ga0308176_10000484_pt1 | contig 25310 bp, 24 predicted proteins | sample PhyCR2_3_FD_203890 | JGI IMG/M metagenome (GOLD analysis project Ga0308176, IMG submission 203890) | Soil microbial communities from UC Gill Tract Community Farm, Albany, California, United States - DLSLS.C.R2 | ecosystem: Environmental > Terrestrial > Soil > Agricultural land | place: USA... | reverse complement strand
CCGCACGACGACGCTCACCGTATCTCCCGGATGATGGCTCCGGAGCGCCTGGGTCATCGAGTCCAGGTCGGTGACGCTGGTCTCGCCGATCCTGGTGATGATGTCGTCCCCCCGGAGGCCCGCCTTTTCCGCCGGGCTCCCCGCCCGCACACCCAGCAGCCGCACGCCGCCCGGGTTGTCGGTCATGTCGGGCACCGTGCCCAGGTAGGCGCCGTAGCCGGGCATGGGTGGACCGGTCGCCGCGATGGAGGACGTCTGGGTGGCGGCCGACATCAGGGTGAGCGGGCCCGGCCTGTCGGCCAATGCGGTGACCAGCCCGGTGACGAAGCTGCTCACCTGCCCGAAGCCTTCAACGTTGATCTTCTGCCAGTCGTCGGTGGTCCGGTGATAGTCCTCGTGCAGATCGGTGAAGAAGTGGAGCACCGGCCGGCCCGCCGCATAGAACGACGACTGGTCGCTTGGCCCGTAGCCGTCGCCCTGAGCCTTGAGATCGAATCCGGCGTACCAGTTGAGCGAATCGAGCAGCTTGGGAAACTCCCGGGCGCTGCGCGAGCCATATACGATGAGCCGCTTCTGCCTGAGCCGCCCCACCATGTCGAGGTTGACCATGGCCAGCGTGGTGGACAGCGGATACACCGGCTGCTTCACATAGTAGGCTGAGCCCAGGAGGCCGAGCTCCTCGCCGCTGAAGGCGATGAACACCACCGTCCGCGCCGGCGGCGCCGCCGCCAGCCGCTGGGCAATTTGTATCAGCATCGCCACGCCCGAGGCGTTGTCGTCGGCCCCGTTGTGCACCTTGCCGTTGCTGTCCGGATCCAGGCTGCCGAATCCGCCCAGACCAAGATGGTCGTAATGCGCCCCCACGATCACGGCCTGGTTCCGGAGCACCGGGTCGTGTCCCGGCAGCACGCCGATCACGTTGCGTCCGGTGAGGCCGCCGATGTGCGCGATCTGCGCGGCAGGGGCGTCACGCGAGATGGGAAAGACCTGGAACCACCCGCCGGCGGACTGCTGCAGCCCGACCGCCTGGAATCGGCGCGCCACATAGGCGGCGGCGGTGTCCGCGCCGGGAGTGCCGGTCATGCGGCCCGCCAGCCGGTCATCGCTCAGAAAGCGGATATCATCGATCGGCAGCACCGGTGGCGGCGCCGGATGCACCACCTCGTGCGTCGCCGTTCCCATCTGCTGGGCTTCGAGGCTGACGGTCAGGGCCACCAGGGCGGCAAGGCCGGGAAGGATGCGGCGCGCGGACATACGTACAGAGAATATTACGCCGCGCTCAGCGCGGCACGAAGTCGGTGTCGAAGGCGAGACGCCGGACGAACGCGGCCAGAAGCCGCGCGGTCCGGTCGAGATCCTCGAGGGCGATCATCTCGTTGGGGCTGTGCATGTAGCGATTCGGAACGGAGACCAGCGCCGTGGCTACGCCGCGGTGGGCATTGAAGATCGCCTCGGCGTCGGTATGGGTATCCCTGGCGGCGGCTTCGATCGTGTAGGGAATGCTCTCCGCTTCGGCTGCCGCGGCCAGCCGCTCGAACACCAGCTCGCTCACCGACGCGCCCCGCGAGAGGACCGGCCCGCCGCCCAGCCGATAGTCGCCGTGCTTGCGCTTGTCGAGGCCGGGGTAGTCCGTCGCGTGGGTCACGTCGATCACGATGGCCACGTCGGGCTCCAGCATGGTTGCCGAGCTGCGGGCCCCGCCGCCCAGAGCCGCGATCTCTTCCCGGGTGGTGGCCACCGCCGTCACGGCCGCGCCCGGGCGGGGTTCGGCCGAGAGCAGACGGAGCGCCTCCAGCACGACGAAGGCGCCGATCCGATTGTCGATGCTCCGGCTCACCAGCCGCCCATTGGGGAACTCGAGAACCCCGGCGGCCAGTACGCCCGGGTCACCGATCCGGAGCTGCTGCTCGGCCTCCGCCCGGTTGGTGGCGCCGATGTCGATCCACAGGTCCTCGACCTTGGAGACCTTTTCGCGATCGTCCTTGTCCATGAGGTGGATCGCCTTCTTGCCCACCACGCCGACGACCGCCCCTTGCCGGCCGAGCAGCCGCACTCGCTGACCCACGAAGACCTGGTGGTCCCATCCGCCGATGGTGTCGAAGCTGAGGTAACCGTCATCGTCGATGTGGGTCACCATGACGCCGATCTCATCGATGTGGCCGGCGAACATGACCTTCGGGCGACCCTGGCCGTTAAGGCTGGCGAAGGAATTGCCGGCGACGTCGGCGCGCACGTCCTCGGCAAAGCGCTGCGCTTCGGCCCGCCACACGCGCGCGGGCGCCGTCTCGAAGGCGGAGGGCCCCGGCGTGTCGAGCAGGGTCTTTAGAAAGGCGAGCGATTCGGGTGTCATGGCCATGGGCCCGGTGAGGAGGGACAAAGGTCGCGGCGGTGCCGCCAGTTGTCTACCCCTCGACAACGCTCAGCGGCAGCTCGAGGAACTCGGCGCCGGGAACCGGGTTGTGCCGGTAGGGGGCGATGGGGACAAAGCCGAGTGAGTCGTACAGCGTGCGCGCGCTGGCCATGGTCGCCAGGGTGTCCAGCCGCATGGCCCCATAGCCCACCGACCGGGCCTCCGTAATGACCGCCTTGGCGAGACGGCGGCCCAGGCCGGTGCCCCGAAAGCTGGGACGAACGTAGAGCCGTTTCATTTCGCACAATCCCGGCGAGAGCGCCCGCAGCGCTACGCAGCCCGCCGGCGCTCCGTCCGCCCGGGCCAGAAGCAGGCGGCCCGATGGCGGCGCGTAGTCGCCGGGCAACCCGGCCAGCTCCTCGGCAAAGCCCTGAAAGCAGAGATCGAAGCCGAGCGACGCCGCGTATTCTTCGAACAGCGCCCTGACCTCGGCCAGCTCCAGTCCGGCCGTCACCGGCTCGATACCAATGGTCATGCGCTGGGGTGCCACCGCTCGAGACCGGGAAGCTGGTCTCCCCGAATGGCCGCGCCGATTCGCTCGGCGCCATCTACCAGCCTGGGCCCGGGTCGCGAGGTGTAGGCGTTGCCGTCCAGCAGCCACACCGGGATCGAGCCGAGCAGGTCGGCCGCGTCGCTGCGGTCGAGCTGATCGAGCTCCCGCCGTGCCCGGGCGATATCGAAGCCGCACAGCATGATCACCGCCAGCTCCGGGCCGAGCGACGCCACAGACGGCCACGACGAGCAGGCCGAGTGAGCCCCTGGCCGCGCGCCGACGTCGGTTCCCCCGGCCGCCGTGACCAGCTCGGGCACCCAGTGTCCGGCCAGGTAGAGCGGCTCCAGCCACTCGACGCAGACGAGCCGCGGTCGGCGGCGGGGATGCGGGGCCAAGTGGTCGAGCCGCCTACGCAGCTCGGCGGCGAGCGCCTCACCCTCGGCGGACCGATCGAGCGCCCGCGCTACGCGATGAATGTCCTCCAGCACTCCGGCCACTGTCCGGCCGGTGAGGCTGAGGATTGCCGGGGGGAGGGGCATCACGTCGGCGAGGCGATGGACCACACCATCCGCCACTGCGCACACCTCGCACAGGTCCTGGGTGATGATCAGGTCCGGTTCCAGCCGGGCCAGTGCGTCCGCGTCGACCTGAATGACGGGTCGCCCTGCCTGGCGGAGCCGGCGTACCTCGGTGTCGATGGCTGCGCTCGGGAGCGATGCTTCGAGCGGCGTGAAGGTGAGTCGGGGGAGCCGGCTCACCCAGGCGGGATAGTCGCACTCGTGCGAGACGCCGGCCAGGAGCGAGCCGGCGCCGAGCGCGGCGACGATCTCGGTCGCGCCCGGCAGCAACGTCACGACCCGCATCGGCGCCCGGTCCGTTCAGATCAGCGCTGGCTCAGCGGCTGGCCACGCGGTAGAGCACCGCGCCAAGGCACGCGAACACCGCGAGCGCGATCAAGTCGTTGGTCGCGAACGCCCCCACGGCGGACGACAGACCGGCGACGTGGGCGAGGTAGTCCGCCGCGGGCACCTGGGCCGCGTCGGCCTGCTTCACCAGCGCGGCGGCCACCCCCGCGATCGCCACGCCGGCGAGCGCGCCGCCCGCGATGAGCCCGCTGGAGAACAGCACGCCGGGGCCCGATTCCACCTCCGCGATGGACCGGGCGGCGCCGCGCGCCCGGCGCTCCACCAGCCAGCGCACCACGCCGCCCGCGAACATCGAGGCCGATGTCGAGATCGGCAGGTACACGCCGACGGCGATGGGCAGCGATTGCAGGCCCATGAGCTCGATGCTGAACGTGAGGAACACGCCGATCAGCACCAGACCCCAGGGCAGCCGCTGCGTGAGGATGCCGTCGGTCACCAGGGCCATGATGGTGGCCTTGGGTGAATCGAGCTTGGTGATCGGCCGGCCGTCGAGCTCCCGGATGCGCCCGCCGATGCCAGGGTCCACCAGGAAGGCCACTTCATGGGTGCCGGGATCGACCAGGTACTTGCCCGGCTGAATGCCCTGGGTCGGCAGGTTCACGCGGACCACATCGTAGTTGCGGCCGCCGTGCTGCATCCGCTCGCCCATCGAGGTCACCGAGCGGGTCTCGGCGCCGGGGGCCGATGCCTGAAGCACAACCCCCGGGTGCGGCTCGGGCACGATGCTGGTGTAGCTGGCGTTGAGCAGCGTGAGGGTCCACCCGACGGCCAGGGCGGAGGTCACCGCGCCGATGATGATCCCGATCTGCTGCCGTTTGGGGGTGGCGCCCACCAGGAAGCCGGTCTTGAGGTCCTGGCTGGTAGCGCCGGCGTTGCTGGCGGCCACCGCGATCACCCCCGCGATGGAGATCGCACCCACCCGGTGGTCCACGCCGGTCCACCCGATGAGCAGGAAGATGGCGGTCGTGCCGATCAGGGCGGCGATGGTCATCCCGGACACCGGATTGGCGCTCACGCCGATCTCGCCGGTGATCCGCGACGACACCACCACGAAGAAGAACCCGAACACCACGATGAGGATGGCGCCGAGCAGGTTGACGGCGAGCTGCGGCAGCGCCGTGAGCAACAGGGCCAGACCGACGGCCCCCACGACCGTCACCCATACCGGCAGGTCGAGGTCGGTGCGGAGGCGGCTGGCCTGCTCGCCCAGGCTCCCGCGAAGATCCTGGAACCCGCTCTTGAACGCGGAAAAGATGGTGGGGAGGGAGCGGATGAGCGCGATGATCCCGGCCGACGCCACAGCGCCGGCGCCGATGTAAAACACGAAATTGGCCCGCACCTCGCCCGGGCTCATGTCGGCGATGAGCTTGGTCTCGGCGAAGATCGGCTTGGTCAGTCCGCTGCCGAACAGCTTGATGGCGGGGATGAGCACCAGGTAGGCGAGGCAGCCGCCGGAGAAGAGATAGCCCGCGATCCGCGGCCCGATGATGTATCCTACGCCCAGCAGCTCGGGTGACACCTCGGCGGAGATCGACGCGCCCTGGTAACCCTTCGATGCCCAGCCCGGGTACTCCTTCCACACCTTGAGCCCCGACATCAGGAACTTGTAGGCGAAGGCGATCCCGAACGCCTGGAACAACCGCCGGGCCTGCAGGCCGCCCTTCTCGCCCGCCACCAGGACCTCGGCGCACGCCGTGCCCTCCGGGTAGGTCAGGACGCCGTGCTCCTTGACGATCAGCGCGCGGCGGAGCGGGATCATGAGCAGCGTGCCCATCACCGCGCCGACGACCGCGATGATCGCGACCTTCCCGATGCTCAGGTCGTAGCCCATCAACAGAATGGCCGGGAGCGTGAACACGACGCCGGCCGCGATGGACTCGCCGGCGGAGCCGGTGGTCTGAACGATGTTGTTCTCGAGGATGGTGGAGTGGCCCAGGGTCCGGAAGAACGCCACCGACAGCACCGCGATGGGAATCGAGGCGGATACCGTAAGTCCGATCTTGAGCGCGAGATACACGCTCGAGGCGGCGAACACGATGCCCAGGATGGCGCCCAGGATCAGGGCCCGGAGCGTGAGCTCGGCGGGGGACCGGGACGGCGGCACAAAAGGCTCGAAGCTGGTGCCCGGCGTGCCCGCGTCGGGTCGGGGTGCGGTGGTCGTCGCCATGGTGCCGTTCGGTGAGGGAACACGGATAGTAAGAAGACGAAGGGCGCGCCGGAAGCGCGCCCTTCGAATGGCGTAGCGAAGTCCGGCCGAGACCTACTGGTTCGGCCAGTTGCCCCAGATGCTGCAGTGGCCGGCGTTGTCACTGCCGAGCAGCGAATGCTTCTGAGTGGTGACGGCGGCATTCATCACGGCGTCGGGCGCCAAGTGCAGGCGCAGGTTGCTCAAGGTCCCGAAGACCTTGCCGAAGTGCGCCTGACTCAGGCCGTGTCCGGACTCGTGCAGTGCCACGGTCTCGACATCGATGGCCGTGCTGTTGTCGGTATCGATGCCCCACTCGAAGGCATCGTTATAGTAGGTCTCACGAAACGCGGCGTCGCCTTTCCCGTCGTGGTTGATGTCGGTCGGATTGATGCCGTCGTCGCTCAAGAAGAACGTGAAGGTCACGCCGAGGATGAGCTGGCTGCCGTCCGGCGCGAGCGCGTCGAAGAATTCGGCGGGATACCAGCCGGCGTGGGTGATGTCGGCGAACGGGGTCCCGATCAGGCTCGGATCGTTGAACACGATGCCGTCCATGATGTCGGGATCCGCGCCGGGGTCGGCGACCTTGATGATGGGGAAATTCGAGCAGGTCGTCGTAGTCTCCCAGGTATTCATCTCGCGACCGATGGCCGCCTCGGTCTGGGCATTGGTGAGCGGCGTGCCCGTGTGGGTCGCGCCATCGCTCTGGTCCACCAGGTAGCTGATCTCCGTCCCTTCGCCCCGCCGCGGGTCATTGGGCACGAACTGGAAATCGAGCTGCTTGTTGCCGCGGTCGTTGGCGAACACGATCTGGCCCGCCTCATCGGCATCGCCTCGGGTGACCCACTCGGCGTGATCGACCCGGTACTTGGAGCCGCGCGCCGCGAGCACCGCGTTGGTTCGCTGGAGCAGGACCGCGGCGGATCCACCCGTGTTGATGACCTTCCGCTTGGCGAGCGAGACCGGGGCTGAGGGCGATTGGGCGGTGGGAGAGGGTTCCTCGTTACAGCCGGCGATGAGAAGCAGCGCGCCAAGCGCGAAATACCTGGACAGTCTGGTCATCCCGAACGTCTCCAGAGGTAGGGTCGCAAAGGGAACGGGCCAGAGCAGCGGAGCAGCAGGGACGGCACCAGCGAGGAGCTGGCCTGAGAGGTCCGACGAAGTGCCTAACATACCGTAGCGTCCGAGGCCTGACAACGGACGTCACAGCCCACGCAGGGGTGCAATCTGCTGCGTATTGGATCATCCTCCGCGCGTGACTGTCCTCACCGCGCCTTTCCAGCCACCACTGCTAGTGTTGCAGGTCGGCTTCTGCCGGCGGGGTTTCCGTTTCAGCGTGCTGGCGCAGGCAGAGGGGGCCGACCCATCCGGGCCGAGCCGCTGCCTCCGCGAGGGGCCAACCAGGGGAGGCTGTCATGCTGTGGACCATCTTCGTCATCCTGCTCGTGCTGTGGCTGCTGGGCATGGTGTCGTCGTACACGCTCGGTGGCTTCATTCACGTGCTGCTGGTCGTGGCGATCGTCATCGCCCTGATCCAGCTGATTCAAGGCAGGCGGGTCGTATGAAGCCGGCCGCGATCGTCGGTGTCCTGCTGATCGTTCTTGGCATCGCTGGTCTCGCCTTCGGCGGCTTCTCCTGGACTCACAAGGAGAAGGTGCTCGATGTCGGTCCGATCGAGGCCCATGCCGATAAGAAAGAATCGGTGCCGGTGCCGCCGATTCTCGGCGCGCTGGCCCTGGTGGGCGGAGTCGTGCTGCTCGCGACGAGCGCACGCCGGGCCTGACGACTGCGGCCAGGAGCTGGTGACGGGGACGCGTCCACCGGGCGCGTCCCCGTTTTCTGTCCCGAACCCGCTGCCCACGCCGCCCGGGTCACGGTCCAAGCCCCCACCGACAGAACCAGACGCACATGGCGGGCGTTCACTGGACGGAGGGGTCCCCTCGTTGCCAGGAGCCACCCATGTTGCTGCCCGGCTGGCGCCGGCCGGTCAACTGACGCATCTCTAGACCTGCATGCCGAGCTCCGATCCTCCCCACGCGAGCCCCGGCGGGCCGTCTCCCGACGTCCCGGCAGGTCGGCGTACGCTCACCCTGGCCGGCGAAGCCGGGCTCCGACGCCGGCTCATGGCCCGGGACGAGCAGGCTCTGGTCGAGCTCATCGAGCAGGCGAGCCCCTGGCTGCTCGGTCTCACGACCTCCATGCTGACCGATCAGGACGAGGCGGAAGAGGTGGTGCTGGAGGTGTTCGCGACGGCGTGGGACCGGGTCGGGGCGCTGGGAGACGAACACGATGCCCTGCTGCCGTGGCTGCTCCGGATCGCCCGCAATCGAGCCATCGACCGGCTCCGCCGGCGGCGACGGTGGCGTCTCAAGCTGGCCCGGGCGGAGGCCTATGGCGAGCTCCCCCCCGACCGGGTCCGCGCCACCGAGGTGGACGAGGCTGCCCAGCCGGGATGGCATGTCCATCAATCGGTGCACGGCGCCCTGGAGCGCCTGCCGGTCGAGCAGCGGGAGGTGGTGCAGCTGGCGTACTTCCAGGGCCTCACCCACTCCGAGATCGCGCGCAGGCTAGGCATCCCCATGGGAACGGTGAAGACACGGCTCCGGCTCGCGTTGGACAAGCTTCGGGTGTCGCTCGCCGGGATCAAGGACTGGATCGGATGAACCCTCACGACTGGTACGTCGAGAACCGCGCTGGCTTCGTAGCCCGGAGCCTGGAGCCCCGCGAGGAGCGCACCTTCCGCGACCATCTCGTGCGGTGCGACGAATGCTCCCGAGAGGTGGCACGGCTCGAGCGCGATCTGGGCTGGCTGCCCATGGGGGTCCTTCCCGTGGCGCCCGCGCCCGGGTTCTCCCGCCGGGCGGCCGCTCACCTGCTCGACCGCACCCGCCGCTGGCGACGGGCCGTGCCGCTGGCCGCGGCTGCCGTGCTGGCCCTCGCGGCGGGCGGTCTGGCCCTCGCCGAGCACCGACAGGGCCGCGATCTCCTGGCGGTACTGGAGCAGCAGGAAACCCGTCTGGACGCCCTGGAGGACACGCTTTCGGTACTGCGTCAGGCCAACACGGTGCTTCAGACGCAGATCTCGATGAACGGCCACAGCCAGGGCGGCATGCTCATCTTCCAGGACGCGAGCTCGCATCGCTGGGTCGTCATCGTGCACGGTCTGCCGCCAGCACCGGCGGGGAGCAAGTACCAGTTCTGGTTCATTACCGAGACCGGCATGGTGCGATCGGTCGAGGTGGACGCGACCATGAAACGACCCGCGTTCATGACCCTGCCGATGCCGGGCGTGCCGGCCCCGGTCACCGGCGCCGCCCTCACCATGGAGCCGGCGGTGAGCCGGTCGGACGAACCGAAGGGGCCGATGCTGGCCCATGTGGTTTTCTGAGGTGGGGTGATGCTCTGCGGGGGTGAAGCGATGCTCTACGGAGGTGGGTCGATGCTCGGTGGGGGGCCGATGTTGGGCGGTAGAAATCCGAAACGGCCCAGGGAGCTGTGAACTCATCGTACAGACTAACCTGATACCCGCGTGGGCGGCGACGCCGCCCGGACGGTGTCAGTGGTCCGCCATGTCCTTCCGCGTCTCAGCCTTCCCCAGCGTGGCATCGTCCCCGGCAGCCGAGGCGTTAGTGGCGGCGGCCTGAGCGTCGCCTGTCCCCGGGCTAGTCGCACTGTCCGCCGGACCATCCGCCTCCGCGGCACCCACCGGCCACCAGGCCGGCGGCGGCGAGGTCTGGTCGCCGCCCAACTGAACCGGCGGCACGTCGGGAATGGTGTCGGTCGGGATGATTACACCGTTGGCGCCGAGCTCGCGGAACAGCTTCCATTGTGCCTGGCGAGCCGCCCACGGGCGGCCACCGTTGTACATGAGCGCGACGAGCAGGGTACCCTCCGGCCGCCCGAGGTACCCCACCACCGTCGAGACCCTGCCGAGGGTTCCGGTCTTGGCCCGAACCACCCCGACGCCGGGGAAGCCGCTGTTCAAACGGTGCAGCGTGCCGCTGCCGTTGGCGGGCAGCAGCATAGGGAAATTGCGTCCCGCCGGGGTGGTGGGAAACTTGGCCAGGTAGGTTACAAAGGCCCGCGGCGTCACCCGGTCGTCATACGACAGACCGCTGCCGTCCACCAGCGTGACGCCATCGGGAGTGCCGACGACCTCGCGCACGTGGTCGGTGAGCAGCTCAGGCGCGTGGTCGCGGCCGCCGGCCCACTGGAGCAGCAGCTCGGCGCCCAGGTTGAGGCTTCGGCGGTTGATCTCGCTGGCGAGCGAATCGAGCGTGGGCGACGACACCTCCGCCAGCACCTGGGGCCCGCCGGTGGGCGGCGCGCCGATGTAGGGCGAGGGGTTCCAATCGATGCCGGCGCGCTGGAGCGCGCCGGCCCATACCGCGTTGAGCACCGCTCGAGGATCGCGCGCCACGGCCGTGAGCCGGCGCGCCGCGGCCCGCACCCCAATCGTTCCAGAGAGGATCCAGCTGCCATCGGGCCGGGCGCTCAGCGCCAGACGGGAGCGGCGGCCCGACCGGGTACGGGCGGTGACCGTGACCATCTTGCTGATGCCGTCGGGCGCGGTCTCGAGAATGCGAGGCCGCTCTCCCACCCGGGAGCCCGGCCGCACCGTGATCCAGACGACGTTCTCGTGCAGGGTGAGCGGCCCGACCAGAGGTGCGAAGATCCGACCCCGATGATGGGCCGACCACACGGTGGGATAGACCGCGTCGGCGGGGCCATTGGAGCTTTGGAGCTGCAGTGGCCCGGTGAGCTTGCGGACCCCAGCGCCCGCCAGCTGGAGCGCCAGGTCGTAGAGGGTGGGTCCCGACCCCTCCGCGCGCTCGAGTGACGGATCGCCGTTCACCTCGAGCGTCCAGCTTCCCACCCACTGCCCGGTGACGCTGTCGAGCGAGCCTACGCCCACGATGCGGGTGGGCCGCCGGGCCGTGCCGCCCAGCACGCTGCGCGCAAAGCCGGTGGTGAACAGCTTGACAGTCGAGGCCGGCATGAGCGGCTGGTCCGGATCGTGGCTCCACAGGAGCCGGCCGGACTGATCGGCGATGGCAATGCCCCACTCACCCGGCGCCGAGCGCTGGGCGCGGTGATACCACGCGTCCATCCGCTCGGTGAGCCACCCGGCGTCGGTTTGCGCCGCCAGCGGCGCGCACGGAATCTGAAGTGAGGCCGTCAGCCCCAGCAGCACGACCTGACGGCGAAGCGATGAAAGGCCCACGGCGCGTCCCTGCGAGTGAAGACTTCGAAATCGGGCGGGAGAATGTATCGCCCGGGGCAGCGGGGCAAGTCAACCCTATAACGTCATGTTCGGTACGATGTTACGCATGAAGACCCAGTCTGAGCGTCCCGGATCGGCGAGGTGTGCCGGTCAGGCGTCACAAGTGCAAATCCCGGGCCGAGATGCGGGTGACCGTGGTCACGGTGGAGGAACCGTATCGCCCGGTACACTCGACCCTGGCGCAACGACAGCGTAGCGGGCGGACCACGGTTCATCCGACTGGCGGCACCCGAGGCCAGCGGATCGGTAACCAGAGGGAGGACCCAATGCGATCTCACACTGCCGGGTGGCTTACAGCCTTTGCCCTGCTCACCGGAGCAGCTTGCGCCGGCTCGGGCAGGAACCAGGGCACCGGAGCCGCGCCCATCGACACGGTACACATCCGGTCGGCCGATACCATGCCGACCGCCAGCGGGGCAGGGGCGATGCGCAGCGACACGGCCGTCCACGATAGCGCCGGCCGCGCCGTTCCCGGCACCGCGCAGCAGGATTCGACCAGCGGGATGAGCCGCGTGGGGCCCATCGACACGACCAGGCAGGACTCGATCCGAAGCGGAGCCGATTCGACGCGGTAAGCCGGATCTCCAGTGCACCAACACGAAGGGGACCTGCCCGACGGCAGGTCCCCTTCGCGCGTCGGTCGGGAGACGAGGTTACTTGAGCAGCGACTTGGCGATGGTCTGAAGCTGCATGTTGCTGGTGCCCTCGTAGATCGTGCCGATCTTCGCGTCGCGGTAATACTTCTCCGCCGGATACTCCTTGGAGTACCCGTAGCCGCCGAACAGCTCGAGGCACCGGGACGTGGTGCGGTCGGCCACCTGCGAGCTGAACAGCTTGGCCATCGCGGCCTGCTGGGCGAATGGCTGGCCCGTGTCCTTGAGGCGCGCAGCGTTGTACACCATGAGCCGCGCGGCTTCCAGATCGGTCGCCATCTGGGCCAGCTGGAACTGCACGCCTTGAAATTCCGCGATCGTCTTCCCGAACTGCCGCCGCTCCTTCACGTACGTGGTGGCCGCCTCGAGCGCGCCCGTCGCCACGCCGATCATCTGCGCGCCGATGCCGATCCGTCCTTCGTTGAGGGTCTCGATCGCGATCTTGTAGCCCTGCCCCACCGGGCCCAGCACGTTGGCATCCGGCACTCGGCACTGCTCGAGAATGAGCTCGGTGGTGCTCGAGGCCCGGATGCCCAGCTTGTTCTCCTTCTTGCCGACGCTGAAGCCCGGGAACTCCCGCTCTACGATGAACCCGGTAATGCCCTTGTAGCCCTTGGAGGGGTCGGTGTTGGCGAACACGATGAACACGCCCGCTTCGGCGCCGTTGGTGATCCAGAATTTCCGTCCGGTGAGCTCCCAGCCGTCGCCCGTCCGCTCGGCGCGCGTGGCCAGCGCGAACGCGTCGCTGCCGCTCCCGGGCTCGGACAGCGCGAACGCACCCAACAGCCCGCTGGTGAGCCGCGGGAAGTAGCGCCGCTGCTGCTCGTCGTTGCCCCACCGGAGAAAGCCGTTGTTCACCAGGGTGTTGTGGACGTCCACGTAGATGGCGGCCGACGCGTCCACCCGGGCCAGCTCCTCGATGGCCAGCACCGCCAGGAAGATGCTGCCGCCGGCCCCACCGAACTCTTCGGGCACCTCGATCCCCATGAGCCCCAGCTCGAAGAACCTGGGGATCAGGTCGGCCCGGAACTGCGCCGCTTCGTCCATGGCGTAGACGTGGGGGCGCACCTCGGTCTCCGCGAACTCGCGGACCGCGTCACGGAACAGCTGTTCCTCTTCCGACAGCGTGGTCAGGGCGGCGACGGTACTGCGGAGATCCTGCATAGGGCGAGGCTCCCGAGGGGCGGTTGAGTGGGGAGAGTATAGTCGGGAAGAAGGAAGGACGGGAAGGCGGACGGGACGGGAAGGCGGACGGGATGGGAAGGCGGACGGATGGAAAACGAGAGATGGAACACGAGAGATGGAACACGAGCGCAGAACGACATTGAGATGTCCGGATGGAATCCCGGCAAGGCGGGCCATGACGGACGCTCAGGCGATCTCCGCCCCCACACTCCTCCCGTCTTTCCGCCCTTCGGCCCTGGCGTCCGCTTTCGGCGCGGCCTCCAGCACCTCGATGGCCACCGGCACCCGGCCGAGCGGCGCCGACACCTGCACCCCTTGGACTCGATCGGCCACCGCCGCCAGCATCTCGCGGCTGATTCGCACTCCCTCTGCGAGCGCCTCCTCCTTGCCGCGGGCACTCGCCGCCCGCATCCGGTCGACGATCGCGTCAGGCACGCTCACGCCCGGTACCTCGTTGGCGAGGAACTCCGCATTTCGCAGCGAGACCAGGGGCCAGATGCCGGCGATCACCGGAATGCGGAACTGCGCCGCGTGCGCCAGAAACCGGTCCAGCTGGGCGAGGTCGAACACCGGCTGCGTGATCGCGTATTCCGCACCGGCCTCGACCTTGTACGCGAACCGCTTGAGCTCGCGCTCGAAATCGGGGGCGGCCGGATTGACGCCCACGCCGATGACGAACTTGGTGGGCTGCCCGATCGGGTTGCCGCCGGGGTCGAGCCCGCGGTTGAGCCGGCTGACCAGGTTGGTGAGCCCGATGCTGTCGATGTCGAACACCGCGGTGGCCTCCGGATAGGGGCCCATCTTGGGCGGATCGCCGGTGATGATGAGGAGGTTCCGGACTCCCGCGGCTGAAGCGCCCAAAAGGTCCGACAGCATCCCAAGCAGGTTGCGGTCCCGGCAGGCGTAGTGCACGACGGCCTCCAGCCCCACTTCCCGCTCGATCATCACGGCGGAGAGCAGCGCGCCCATGCGGCTCTGCGCTCGAGGTCCGTCGGGGACGTTCACCGCGTCCACTCCGGCGGCCTTGAGCTGGCGCACCTGCTCGAACATGGGGGTCGGATCCACACCCTTGGGCGGCACGATCTCGACCGTGGTGACGAATCGCCCTTCGGCCAGCTTGGCGCCCAGTCGCGACCGCGTGGCCAGCGGCACCGGCTCCATGGCCACCGCGGGCGCCGGCGGCGGCAGCGTCCCCATGTCGAACGCGTGTCGCGGCGAGACGCTCTGCACGAATCCCACGATGGCGCGGATGTGGTCCGGCGTGGTGCCGCAGCAGCCGCCCACCAGGCGGGCGCCGGCCTCGACCATCCGGCGGGCGTAGCTCGCCATGTATTCGGGCGATGCCATGTACATCTTGCGGTCGCCCACCTCGCGCGGCAGGCCGGCGTTGGGCTGGGCGGCGATCGGCAGCGTCACCACCCGCGCCAGCTTCTCCACCGCCTCGAGCACCCCATGCGGCCCGACCGAGCAGTTGACCCCGATCACGTCGACTCCCATCGCCTGGATCTCGGGACCGAACGCGAGCGGGTCGGTGCCGTAGTGGGTCTTCCCGTCGGTGCCCACCGTCATCTGAGCGATGATGGGCAGATCGGTGACCGCCCGAATGGCATGCACCGCGGCACCCAGCTCGGCCACGTCGCTGAACGTCTCGAGCATGATCCCGTCGACCCCGCCGGCTACCAGCCCGCGCACCTGGCGCTCGTACGCGGCTCGGGCCTCGTCGAGCGACAGCTCGCCGAACGGCTCGACCCGGACCCCGAGCGGCCCCATCGCGCCCAGCACGGCCGCCCGAGTCCCGGCAGCCTCACGCGCCAGCGACGCCGCGGCCGTGTTGATGCGCTCGGTCTCGTCGGCCAAGCCATGGGTGGCCAGCTTGAGCGGGTTGGCGCCGAACGTGTTGGTCTCGACCAGCTCGGCTCCGGCGCGGACATACTCACGGTGAATGTCCCGCACCAGGTCGGGCTGTCGCAGGTTCAGCTCGTCATAACAGACGTTGAGAAACACGCCCCGCCCGTACAGCATCGTGCCCATGGCCCCGTCCACCACGTGGACCCGGCCGTCCGCCAGCAGCTCGCGCAAGGTGGGCACGCTAGCGCGTGTAGTTGAGGTTGGGGGCCAGCCAGCGCTCTACGGTCGCCACGTCGAGGCCTTTCCGGCGGGCGTAGTCCTCCACCTGATCGCGCTCGATCTTGCCCACGCCGAAATACCGGGCCTCGGGCCGCCAGAAGTAGTATCCGCTGACGGACGCGCCCGGGAGCATCGCGCAGCTCTCCGTGAGCGTGATGCCGGCGTTGGACTCGGCGCGGAGCAGCTCGAACAGGGCTTGCTTCTCGGTGTGGTCCGGACAGGCCGGGTACCCCGGCGCCGGACGAATGCCCTGATACTTCTCCCTGATCAGGTCGGAGTTCTCGAGCGACTCCTCCGACGCGTAGGCCCAGTATTCGCGCCGGACCCGCTCGTGCAGCCGCTCCGCAAAGGCCTCCGCCAGTCGATCGGCCAGCGCCTTGGCCAGAATCGCGTTGTAGTCGTCGTGCGCGCCCTCGAACTCCGCCACCAACCGGTCGAGGCCCACGCCCGCGGTCACCGCGAACCCGCCGACATAGTCCGCCACGCCTGACTCCCGCGGGGCCACGTAATCGGCCAGCGCGAGGTTCGGCCGGCCGGGCGGCTTGACCATCTGCTGGCGGAGCGTGTGGATCACGGCGAGCTGCTCGGTCCGCTCCTCGTCGGCGTAGAGCTCGATGTCGTCGCCCACCGCGTTGGCATGGAACACGCCGAACACCGCGCGGGCCCGGAGCAGGCGGTCCCGCACGATACGATCGAGCAGCGCCTGCGCATCCCGGAACAGCCCGGTGGCCACGGAGCCCACTCTGGGATCGGCCAGGATATCGGGATAATGGCCGGCCAGCTCCCAGGTCTGGAAAAAGGGTGTCCAGTCGATGCGACCGACCAGGTCCTCGAGCGGGTAGTCGTCGAGCACGGTGAGCCCGGTGGAGCAGGGCACGGGCGGGGGGCTCGCCGCCCAGTCCAGGGTCAGCCGATTGCGTCGCGCGGCGTCGAGCGACTGGCGCCGTTCGCTGGTGGCGCGCCGACCGCGCTCGGTGCGGACGGTCTCGTATTCCTGGCGCACCCCGGCCACGAAGCCGTCGCGCAGGGTGCGGCTCAGCAGGCTCCCGGCCACGCTCACCGCTCGGGACGCGTCCAGCACGTGCACCGTCGGGCCCTGCTTGTAGTTGGGCTCGATCTTGACCGCCGTGTGCGCCCGCGAGGTGGTGGCCCCGCCGATCAGCAGCGGGATCCGGAATCCTTCGCGCTCGAGCTCACCGGCCACGAACGCCATTTCCTCCAGCGAGGGCGTGATGAGGCCGCTCAGGCCGACGATGTCCACCTGCTCTCGCCGCGCCGTCTCCAGGATCTTCGCCGCCGGTACCATCACGCCGAGGTCGATCACCTCGTAGTTGTTACACTGCAGCACCACCCCGACGATGTTCTTGCCGATGTCATGTACGTCGCCCTTGACCGTGGCGAGCAGCACCCGGCCGTTGCGCTGCGCCACGGCCGAGGGGTCGCGCTGCGCCTCGATAAAGGGAATCAGGTGCGCGACGGCCTTCTTCATCACGCGAGCGCTCTTCACCACCTGGGGCAGGAACATCTTGCCCGCGCCGAACAGGTCGCCCACCACGTTCATGCCCGCCATCAACGGGCCCTCGATCACTTCGATGGGCCGCTCGAACTGCTGGCGCGCCTCCTCCGTGTCCTCGACGATGTAGTCGGCGATGCCCTCGACCAGGGCGTGCGTGAGCCGCTCACTCACCGGCGCGTCGCGCCACGCCAGGTCGGCCGCCTGGCCGGCCAGCTTGCCCTTCACCTGATCGGCAACCGCCAGCAACCGGTCGGTGGCGTCGGGCCGGCGGTTGAGCACTACGTCCTCCACCAGCTCGAGCAGGTCGGGCGGGATGTCGGCATAGATCGGGAGCTGGCCGGCGTTCACAATGCCCATGTCCATGCCGGCCTCGATGGCATGGTAGAGGAACACCGCGTGGATCGCCTCGCGCACCGGATCGTTGCCGCGGAAGGCGAATGAGACGTTGCTCACACCGCCGCTTATCTGCACGTGCGGGAGTGTGGCCTTGATACGTCGAGTGGCCTCGAGGTACGCCACCGCGTAGTCGTTGTGCTCCTCGATCCCGGTGCCGATCGCGAAGATGTTCGGATCGAAGATGATATCTTCGGCCGGGATGCCCACCCGCTGGGTCAGAATCCGGTAGCAGCGGGTGCAGATGGCCAGCTTCCGCTCGACCGTGTCGGCCTGGCCCTGCTCGTCAAATGCCATGACGATCACGGCCGCGCCATAGCGGCGCACCAGCGTCGCCTGCCGGACGAACTCCTCTTCGCCCTCCTTGAGGCTGATCGAGTTGACGATGCCCTTCCCCTGAACGCATTTGAGCCCTCCCTCGATGACCGACCACTTGGACGAGTCGAGCACCACGGGCACCCGGCTGATGTCGGGCTCAGAGGCCATCAGCTGGAGAAAGCGCACCATCGCGCCGGCCGAGTCGAGCATGCCCTCGTCCATGTTGACATCGATCATGTTGGCGCCGTTGTCCACCTGCTGGCGCGCGATGTCCACGGCGGCTTCGTAGTCGCCCGACAGGATGAGGCGGGCGAACTTGCGGGAGCCCGTGACGTTGGTGCGCTCGCCCACGTTGGCGAAGATGCTGTCCGGCCCGATCGTGAGCGGCTCGAGCCCGCTGAGCCGGAGCTTGGGCTCGAGCTCGGGCCGCTCGCGAGGCGAAAGCCCGCGAACGGCATCGGCGATGGCCCGGATGTGCTCCGGCGTGGTGCCGCAGCAGCCGCCCACGAAGTTCACCAGGCCGTGCTCTGCGAACTCTCGCAGCACGGCGGCCATGTGCTCAGGCGTGTCGTCGTACTGGCCGAATTCGTTCGGCAGGCCCGCATTGGGGTGCGCGCTCACGAACACCGGCGTGACGCGGGAAAGCTCCTGCACGTACTGGCGGAGCTGAACCGCACCGAGGGCGCAGTTGAGACCGACGCTCAGCGGCCGCGCGTGGGCCACCGAATGCCAGAATGCTTCGGTCGTCTGGCCCGACAGCGTGCGACCGCTCGCGTCGACAATGGTGCCGGAGATCATGACCGGCAGCCGGTAGCCCAGCCGGTCGAACAACGCTTCGATCGCGAACAGCGCTGCCTTGGCGTTCAGCGTGTCGAAGATGGTCTCGACCAGCAGCAGGTCCGCTCCGCCATCCAGCAGTCCACGCGCGCCCTCGCCATAGGTCGTGACCAACTGGTCGAACGTGACGTTCCGGAAGCCGGGATCGTTCACGTCCGGCGAGAGCGACGCGCTGCGGTTGGTTGGTCCGAGCACACCCGCCACGAAACGCGGTGTGTCGGGGGTCCGACGCTCCCACTGGTCCGCCGCGTCGCGCGCCAGCCGGGCGGCAGCCCGGTTGAGCTCGTAGACCAGCTCCTCCATCCCGTAGTCGGCCAGGGACATGGCGTTGGAGGTGAAGGAATTGGTCTCGACGATGTCGGCGCCGGCCTCGAGGTAGGCCGAGTGGATGGCGCTGATGATCCCGGGCTGGGTCAGGGTCAGGAGGTCGTTGTGCCCCCGGAGCTCGCGCGGCCAGTCGGCAAAGCGATCGCCCCGGTAATCCTTCTCCTCCAGCCGGTAGGACTGGATCATCGTCCCCATGGCCCCATCCAGCACCAGGATGCGCCGAGCCAGGAGCGGCTCGAGCAGGGCGAGCCGCGCCTCCCGGGTCAGGCCGGTCGGGGTGGGGACGGGGGGAGAGAGTCGATCCACGAGCACGAGCCGCTCCGGTAATGAAAAAAAGCCCTGAGGGCCAAAACGCCTCAGGGATGCGTTTTAGCGTTTGTTTAACGTGGCCGCAAGCAGCGCAAATCGCCACGAACAGAGTTTATTCGACTCGGCAAACCTAACCTCCTCTGCCGAGCCCGGCCATGGGCTCTACAAGCCCAGGCGCCGGCGGGCGACCTCCGGGTCGATTCCCTCGACCGTGACGACCTTGGCCCGGCCTGCGGCGCCCGATTCCACCCGAACCGCCGAGCGGGCCACCCCCAGTTGCTCGGCCAGGAAGCGCACCAGCGTTTCGTTGGCCGCGCTATCCACCGGCGGCGCGGCGACCCGCACCTTGAGCGCGTCCCCGTGTACGCCGGCGAGCTCGGACCTTGACGCACGCGGCTGCACGTGGAGGCGCAGGCGGATGCCGGTGGCCGTGGCAAGAAGGGGAGAAGTAGTAGTCACGGAGCTCGTAGGCCGGCTGAACAGCATGGGCCGATCCTGTCGCCCTAAATCATCGACAACACGAACCCGCGCACCAGGCTCAGCACCAGCCATGCGACCAGCGGGCTGAAGTCGATCATTCCAAACGGCGGCAGGATGCGCCGAATCGGCTGGACGATCCAGTCGGTGAGCAGCATGGCCGGCCGCATCCACGGCCGGTACGGCGAGATGCCGAACCACGAGGCGATCACGCGGACGATCAGCGCGACCATGAGGAGCGTGAACAGCCCGCTCACCAGGAACCGGGCCCAGGCACGGGGCCCGGATTGCACCAGGATCCCGAACGTCACCGCGAAGCCGACCAGCCACTGTACCAGGCTCAGGAGCAGCAGGCCGCCCACGATGACGATGCCCACCAGCCAGAGCGGCGCATCCTGCGGATTCCCGCCCGCGCGAATGATCCGCCGCTCGAGCGGCTGGAGCACCGGGTCGCTGACTCGGCGCATGAACCGGGGCCAGGCGCCGAACGGGGTGAGCTTGCGGCTCCGGACAGCCCAGTGCGTCAGCGCCACCGCGGAGGCGTAGGCCAGCGTGAGGATGACGACGAGCCGGGAGGCCAGCACGAGGATGCCGAGGAGCATGGACGATACGGTCAGTGGCTGGCGCCGACCTTCATGGGTCGCTGCGAGCCGGAGCTGGCGGTGCACATGACGGTGAACTGGCCGCCGTTGAGGGTGGCTTCCTCGAGGATCTGGCTGTCACCCCGGCAGGAGGTGATCTCCCGGGCTTCGGCCTTGCGGAAGGCCACCGTGATCACCGGCTCCCGGGCGAGATTGACCAGCCGGCGAACGGTGGTAGGGGTGAGACTGTCAACGCCCATCTGCCGCCATGACCCGGCCGGACGGCCTTGGTGCGAGCCGCGGTAGTCGACTGCCCGGTCCACCAGCTCGAACAGCTCGCGCCCGAGCTCCTCGGCGTCGCGCTGGTCGGGCGGCAGGTGGTCCTCGGCCTCGGCGGGCCGAGGCCGGCTGGCCTCCTTGGCGCCGCACCCGGCCAGAAGCAGCAACCCGAGGAGTGCTCCGGTCTGGGCTCTGCGGCCCATCAATCCATCGCGAATTCGCGGTTGAACACGACTTCGAAGCGGAACGTCTTGGCCCGGCTCCGGGTCTCCATGAGCTCGGCGATTCGTTTGAGCCGGGCCGGGATGCCCATGATCTTCTCCTGGGCGAGCCGGCCGATCTCGTTGAGGCCCTGCAGGCTCTCGATCCTCCAGTAGCGAATCTGCTCCTGCACGATTCGGAGGTAGTCCCGCGGGCCGTAAATGCCGGCCCGGCGAATGACCTCCGCCAGATCCTTGAAGCCGGGCATTGTGACCCCGGGCATATCGATGGCCGGCAGGATGAAGGAGGCCGAGTGCAGTGCCCCGTTGGGGTCGCGCTGCAGGATCAGCTCGAATACGCTGCGATAGAACGCGTAATGACGGGCCTCGTCCTTGGCCACGTGGGCCAGCACTTCGGACAGGCGCGGCTCGTACTCCCCGACGATGCGGCCGGTCTCCGCGTGGGAGAACTGGGTGGCCCGCTCCTGCACCGTGGTGTAGGCGAACACCCGATACGGGTCCTTGTCCCACTCGGGGTGGAACCCGGCCCGGATGTACTCGAACTGCATCTCCTCGATCTTCCGCTGATCGAACAGCCGCGTGTCCCTGGCGTAGTCGTGGAGCACCGCGCCGTGCCGATCCTCCTCCGCGGTCCAGAGATTGTTCCACCTTCGCCAGTGGCTGTCATCGCCCAGGTACACGGCGAGCAGACGGTGGAAATGTGGGAGGCCCTCTTCGGTGAGCATGTTGAGCGCCAGCGCGGCACGTATCGGGTCCGGGATGGACTTGGCCTGGTCCCGGAGCTTTCGCACGAACTCGTCCGGACAGCTTTCCGGCTGGGCCTCCAGGAGCGCCGACGGGAGCCACACGTCTCGCTTGCGCTCGTGGGTTTCCATGAGCTCGCGCACTGGCTCCTCGAGGTCCCGCAACACTTCAATTTTCAACGCGAGCTCGCTCGCCGGATCCGGGGCGATCCCCATGCGCGTCCCTTTGTTGCGGTCAACCCTAGATGACAAAACGACCAGCCACCAAAGATACAGTGACTGGTCGTGCCTGCGCCAACGACGGGCCGACTAGCCCGCGCCGGCCTCCAGGTGCTTCTCCATGAGGGACCAGCGTTTATGCCCTATGTAGTCCTCGCGCTGGAAGATACGTCGCCAACCCAGGGCCCCGAGCAGGCCCTCCGACCGATCGTCATCCGTCCAGAATTCGGCCACGTGGCCGCCGGCTTCCGCGGCACGCTCCTCGAAGGCCGCGAGCAGCCGGTGGGCGTGGCCTTTGTGCCGCTCCTGCGGCAGGACTACCACGTCGACCAGGTGGGCCACCCCGCCTCGCAGCCAGTACCGCAGGCCCCCCACCCAGTCCCCGATCTCGTTGCTGAGAATGAGGTAATGGTCGTCGAGGCCGCCGGAGCCGGTGAGCCCCTCCTCCTGTTCGAGCAGCTCCGAAAACCAGGCCGAGAAGTCCTCGTCCTGTTCCATTTCTCGAATGGTGAGCTCGCTCATGTGTCCGCCTTCCAAGGATTGCTCAACTCTATTGCAACAGTAATGCCAGCCCGCATGTTCCTCTGTGAAGATGGTCACGCGGTCAGCGGCCCCGCGCTTGTGCCTTGGTCGCTGGGCGGCCTACCTTCTTCGAAAGGAGGACGTATGCCCGAGACCGCCGAGCGACGCGCCGTCGTGCGCTGTGTGTTCTGTCAGACCAGCAATCGCGTGGACCTGTCGAAGCTGGCCCTCGGCCCCAAGTGCGCCAACTGTAAGCGCCCCATTCTGCTCGATCGTCCGGTGAAGGTGACCGGCGGGGACTTCGATCAGACGCTCAACGGTACGACCGTGCCGGTCCTCGTGGATTTCTATGCCGACTGGTGCGGCCCCTGCCACATGATGGCGCCGATCGTGGACGACTTCGCCCAGCGGCACGCAGGGAAGGCCCTGGTGCTCAAGCTCGACACCGATGCCGACCAGGCGGTTGCCGGGCGGTTCGGCATCCGCGGCATTCCGACCGTGATCGTGTTCGACCATGGCAACGAGCGCGGGCGGCATGTCGGGGTGGCTGATCTCGCGAAGCTCGAGTCGCTGGCGGCCCTCACCTGAGCCCGGTCACGACGCCGGCTCCCAAGGCCACCGCGGCCAGCACCACCAGCGCACCCACGATGGGCAGCACGAACCGGAGCCACTCCTCGTAGGGTACCCCGCTCGCGGCGATCATCGCCATCAGCGCACCGTTGGTCGGCGTCACCAGCTCGCACAACCCCGCCCCGTACTGATAGGCCAGCACCGTCACCTGCCGCGACAGCCCGATGAGATCGGACAGCGGCACCAGGAGCGGCAGGGTGAGCACCGCCTGGCCGCTCGTGCTCGGCACCGGAAGGTGGACCAGTGCGTGGAACGCCATCATGCCGATGGCGGAGAGCGTGACGGGAAGCGCGGCGATCGGCGCGAGGAGTCCGTGGACGATGGTATCCACGACGTGACCCTGATCGAGCACGATGAAGATGGCGCGGGCGAACCCGATGAGCAGGCCCGCGAACGCCATCGAGCGGAATCCCTCGACGTATCCATCGGCCGTCCCGCCAAGGCCGAGCCCGCCGATCAGCCCCGCGGCCGCGCCCATGAGAAAGAAGAGGGCGGAGTACTGCTCGAAATCCCACCCGAGCCACTTGGCCCCGATCACGAACACGACGAAGGTGACGATCACCAGGCCGAGCACCACCATCTGGCGCCCGCCACCCGCCGGGGCCGCCGCCTCGCCGCCTGGAGGCGTCGGAGCGATCGGTTCGGGCGCGGTGCGCGTCCGCCGCGCGAATCGCACCGTTCCGGCGGTCCAGATCAGCCAGGCCAGCGCCAACACCACCGACCGAAATCCCCACCCGCTGAGTGACGGCAGCTCGGCCACCTTCTGCGCGATGCCGACCTGGAACGGATTGATGAAGCTGAAGGAGGCGCCGACCGCGGCCGCCCCCAGGCTCATCGCCACGGCGGTGACCGGGTTGAACCCCAGCCGTCGCACCAGCAGGAGCAGGACGGGCACGAAGGCGATCAGCTCTTCCTGCATCTGGATCAGGATGCCGCCCCACGCAAACGCGAACCCGACGATGGGAATGGCCCAGATGCCGCGGCCGGCCAGCCGGCGCACCAGGCCTTCCACCAGCCGCGCCAATGCGCCGGTGCGCTCGACCACCGCAAACGCGCCGCCCACCAGGAAGACGTAAAAGATGATCGAGCCGGCGTCCTCCATTCCCTTGGGGATGGCCACGAGGGCGCCGAACGCGTCCACCGGGCTCGCGGGTACCAGGTGGTAGGTGCCAGCCACGACCACCTTGCGTCCGGTCTCCCGGTCTTCGCGCCTCTCGTACTGCCCAGCCGGCAAGACCCAGGTCAGCACCGCGGCCAGCGCGATGCAGCCCACCAGCAGGATGAGCGGGTGGGGAAGCGTGATACGCTGGGCGCTCATGCCGGCGCGCGGCTCAAATGGTTTTGCAGTGGCGAGAAACCGGCGGGATTCTGCTGCATGCAACCCGGTCGTTCATCGAGGCGGTAAGCGGGCCGCAGGCGGCGGTCTGGGCCTCCCGCATGGCCTCCTCCTCCGAGGCGGCGGAGGCGGTAGCCGTCCCTTGTGCCCCCCGGTATTCGATGGCGACGCTGCACTGGACATGCTGGCTGGCCAGTGTGGACCACAGCAGGAACGCCACGAACCCCACAATGACGAGCAGGGTCACGGTCCTGGCGCGGGCGCTCATGGATGAGGAACCTCCGCAGACGATGCGCTGTTCAGCAGGGCGTAGCCAGAGGCCGATCCGGCCTGAGCCCAACGGGAAGGTGAGTCAATGGAGTGTGCCGAGGTCACCCGGCGGCTGTGGGAATATCTGGATGGCGAGCTTGCCGCGAAAGAGGCCGCGGACGTCGGCCGGCATCTTGCCGGCTGCCCCCAGTGCCAGCCCCATTACTGCTGCGACCGTGCGTTCCTCGTGGTGGTGGTGCGCACTCTCACCCGCCCCATCCCGGCGCCGCGTGGTCTCCGTGCCGCCATCCTGTCCCGCCTCGAGCGCCAATAGCGTTTCCTCACCGCGCTAGCCGTTGCAGTTGGCCGTGAAAGTGTGATTAAGGCCGAAACCCCGGCCGGCCTGTCCCTCCGTCCCAGATCGTCATTCCGCTGTCAATCTTGAACTTACAGGCTGGCGGCCCTCCGGGTCTGCCTCTTGCACACCCGCGTACGCCCGGACCTGTGCAACCCTGTAGGTCAAGTGGACCATGAGACTTCTTGTCGTGGAGGACTCTCCGCTCCTGCGGAAGATGTTCGGACTCGCCTTTCCCCAGCAGTTCCACGAGCTGGGCCAGGCGGAGAATGGCCGCCAGGCCATCGCGATGCTCGAGCGGGCCGGCCGACCGTTCGATGCGGTGCTGCTGGACCTGCGCATGCCGGACATGAACGGCATCGAGTTCATTCGGGCGCTTCGGCGGCTGCCGGCCCACGAGAGCACGCCGATCGTGCTCACCACCGCCGAAGCCGACGAGTCGGAGCTGCTCCGGGAAGCCACCCGGCTCGGCGTGGCCGCTGTCGTCAAGAAGCCGTGGACGCCTCACAAGCTTCGGACCCTGGTAGAGCAGATCGTAGTCAACCCTCCGGTGGGGTGATGCATGCGGCACTCCTTTCTCGTGATCGACGACTCGAAGCTGCACCACCAGATGTACCGCCTGATCTTCTCGCGCGGCGCGCTGTCGGGCAGCACGGTCTACTTCGCCACCAACGGACGCGAGGGATATGGCCTGCTGGCGGCCCATCCCGAGCTTACCCTGGTGCTCCTCGATCT
>Ga0308176_10000483_pt1 | contig 25326 bp, 24 predicted proteins | sample PhyCR2_3_FD_203890 | JGI IMG/M metagenome (GOLD analysis project Ga0308176, IMG submission 203890) | Soil microbial communities from UC Gill Tract Community Farm, Albany, California, United States - DLSLS.C.R2 | ecosystem: Environmental > Terrestrial > Soil > Agricultural land | place: USA... | reverse complement strand
CCGCCCTCCCCTGGCGCCGGGCACGGGCTGCTCGGCATGCGGGAGCGCGCGGCGATGCTCGGCGGCCGTGTCACCACCGCCGCGGCCCCCGACGGCGGCTTCTCGGTCGCGGCCTTCCTCCCGCGGGACGGCACCCCGCCCGCCGCCCCGCCCGATCCGCCCCACCCGTCCACGACAGGAGACCAGACGCCATGACGAGCGGCGCCGGCACCATCCGCGTACTCATAGCCGACGACCAGCAGATGGTCCGGCAGGGCTTCACCGTGCTGCTCGACACCAAGCCCGGCATCCAGGTGGTCGGACAGGCGGTGCACGGCCTGGACGCGATCGCCAAGGTCCGCGAACTGGCCCCCGACGTCGTGCTGATGGACATCCGGATGCCCGAGCTGGGCGGCATCGAGGCGACCCGCCGCATCACCACCGACCACCCGGACATCAGGGTCCTGGTGCTGACCACCTTCGACCTCGACGAGTACGTGTACCAGGCGCTGCGCGCGGGGGCCTCCGGGTTCCTGCTGAAGGACGCCTCGGCCGACCAGCTCGCCGAGGCGGTCCGGGTGGTGGCCGCCGGGGACGCGCTGCTCGCCCCGGGCATCACCCGCCGGCTGATCGCCGAGTTCTCCCGGCTGGACGGCACGCCCCGGCCCCCGCTCATGCGGCGGGTCGGCGACCTGACCGAGCGGGAGACGGAGGTGCTGACGCTGATCGCGCAGGGCCTGTCGAACGCGGAGATCGCCGGGCGGCTGGTGGTGGCCGAGCAGACGGTGAAGACGCATGTGGGCCGGATTCTGGTGAAGCTGGGGCTGCGCGACCGTACCCAGGCGGCCGTCTTCGCCTACGAGTCGGGCCTGGTGCGGCCGTCCGGATACTGACGCCCGGCGGAGCCGTAGTACTTCAGGGGGACGCCCGAGGACCCTTCTCCCAGGTGACGACCGCGGCCCCGGGTCGGCCTACCGTTGCCCACGTGACCGAGACGACGCACACGCAGACGACCCCGGCGGGCCCGGCCGAGCGGCCGCGCAGCCCCGAGTGGCGGCTCGCCGTGGACGCCCTGCGCGGCCTGCGGCGGGACCTGTTCGACGACGCCTTCGCCTACCGCCCGCTGCCCCGGACACGGGCCGTCGGCCGCTCCGGCGGTACGACCCGGTACACGGGCTGGACACCGCACGCCGTCGTCATCGGGCTCGGCGCGCTGGCGATGCTGGTCGCGCTGGCGAGCACGAGCGGCTCCGGGCTGCCGTCGCTGCTGTGCGGGCTGCTGGCGCTGGGGCCGGTGCTGCTGACCCTGGTGCGTCCGGTGGGCGCGTTCTGGGCCTCGCTCGCCGCGACCACGGTCGTCTCCGTCGTCGGCGGGGCGACCGGAATGGACTGGCCGTGGGGGCCCGGCAGCTTCGTCTCGCACCTGGCGGTGCTCACGGTCGTGGCGATACGCACCCGCCCGCGTACGGCGGCCTGGATGTGGGTGCTCACCGCGGTCTACGGCTTCGTGACCGACTCCCTCCTCGGCTGGGACCGCTACGACACGGACGTTGCTCCGATGCTGCTCCTGTCGGCGCTGATCCTGCTGGCCGTCACCGTCCGGCACATCCGCCGGCAGGCCCAGCGCGAGGTGACCGCCCAGCAGACGGTGACCGCGGCGGAGCGCTCCCGGCGCACCCTGCTGGAGGAGCGCACGACCATCGCCCGCGAGCTGCACGACGTGGTCGCGCACCACATGTCGGTGGTCGCCATCCAGGCCGAGGCCGCGCCGTACCGGGTGGAGAACCCGCCGGAGGAGCTGGAGAAGGCGTTCGCCACCATCCGGGAGAACGCGGTGGCGGCGCTGACCGAGCTGCGCCGGGTCCTCGGGGTGGTCCGCGCGGAGGACTACGAGGCGCCGGACGCCCCGCAGCCCACCCTCGCGGACCTGGACCGGCTGCTGGCCAATGTGCGGGAGACCGGTCTCGACGTGGAGAAGGTGGTGACCGGCGCGGTGCCCGAACTGCCGCAGGGCGTGGAGCTGTCGGCGTACCGGATCGTGCAGGAGGCGCTGAGCAACTCCCTGCGCCACGCGCCCGGCGCTGGCGCCCGGGTGGAGATCGGGTACGTGCTCGGCGGCCTGGGTCTGCGCGTGGTCAACGGCCCCCCGCCCGCCCCCGACCTTGTGAAACCGTCTCCCGGGGCCGGACACGGCGTCACCGGCATGCGGGAGCGTGTCGCCATGCTGAACGGCGAGATGACGGCGGGCCCGGCGGCCGACGGGGGGTACGAGGTGACGGTGTTCCTGCCGGTGCCGGCGGACATCGCGATCGAGGGTGAGGCATGACGATCCGCGTACTGATCGCGGACGACCAGATGATGGTGCGCGAGGGCTTCTCGGTCCTGCTGAACGCGATGCCGGACATCGAGGTCGTCGGTGAGGCCGTCAACGGCCGCGAGGCGGTCGAGCGGGTGCGTGAACTCGCCCCGGACGTGGTGCTGATGGACATCCGTATGCCCGAGCTGAACGGCATCGAGGCCACCCGGGAGATCGTCGCCGCCGACGGGGCGGCGAAGGTGCTGGTGCTGACCACGTTCGACCTGGACGAGTACGTGTACCAGGCGCTGCGCGCCGGGGCCTCCGGCTTCCTGCTGAAGGACGCCTCGGCCCGTCAACTGGCGGACGGTGTACGGGTGGTGGCCTCCGGCGAGGCCCTGCTCGCCCCCTCGGTGACCAGGCGCCTGATCACGGAGTTCTCCCGGCTCGCGGACTCCCCGCGTCTGATGCCGTCGGCGCAGGCGGCGTACGGGGAGCTGACGGAGCGGGAGACGGAGGTGCTGGTGCTGATCGCGCAGGGCCTGTCGAACGCGGAGATCGCCGGGCGGCTGGTGGTGGCCGAGTCGACGATCAAGACCCATGTCAGCCGCATCCTGGTGAAGCTGGGCCTGCGGGACCGCACCCAGGCGGCGGTGTTCGCGTACGAGGCGAGGCTGGTCACACCGGGCTGAGCCGGGCTAGCGTCCCTCCATGGCAACTGCCGCGGACCTCGCTTTCGACCCCTGGGACCCCGGGTTCGTCGCCGACCCGTATCCGGCCTACACCGAGCTGCGGGCGCGTGGCCGGGTGATCCGGTACGAGCCGACCGACCAGTGGCTCGTCCCGCACCACGCGGACGTCTCGGCGCTGCTGCGCGACCGCCGCCTGGGCCGCACCTACCAGCACCGCTTCACCCACGAGGAGTTCGGCCGGACCGCGCCACCGCCGGAGCACGAGCCGTTCCACATCCTCAACGACCACGGCATGCTCGACCTGGAGCCGCCGGACCACACCCGGATCCGGCGCCTGGTGTCCAAGGCGTTCACCCCGCGCACGGTGGAGCGGCTGAGGCCGTATGTGCACGGCCTGGCGAACGACCTGGTGGCGAGGCTGGTCGAGGCGGGCGGCGGCGATCTGCTCACGGACGTGGCGGAACCGCTGCCGGTGGCGGTGATCGCCGAGATGCTGGGCGTCCCGGAGGCGGACCGGGCGCTGCTGCGGCCCTGGTCGGCGGCCATCTGCGGGATGTACGAGCTGAACCCGTCCGAGGAGACGGCGGCGAGCGCGGTCCGGGCCTCGGTGGAGTTCTCCGCGTACCTCGCGGAGCTGATCGCGGCCCGCCGCGAGCGGCCCGGCGAGGACCTGATCTCGGGCCTGATCGCGGCGCACGACGAGGGCGACCGGCTGACCGAGCAGGAGATGATCTCCACGGCGGTGCTGCTGCTCAACGCGGGCCACGAGGCCACGGTCAACGCCACGGTGAACGGCTGGTGGGCCCTGTTCCGCGACCCCGGCCAACTGGCGGCCCTGCGCGCCGACCACTCCCTGGTCCCGTCCGCGATCGAGGAGCTGATGCGCTACGACACCCCGCTCCAGCTCTTCGAACGCTGGGTGCTGGACGACATCGAGATCGCCGGGACGACGATCCCCAGGGGCTCGGAGATCGCCATGCTCTTCGGTTCCGCCAACCACGACCCGGCCGTCTTCACCGACCCCGCCCGCCTCGACCTCACCCGCCGGGACAACCCGCACATCTCCTTCAGCGCGGGCATCCACTACTGCATCGGCGCCCCGCTGGCCCGCATCGAGCTGGCCGCCTCGATGACGGCCCTGCTGGAACAGGCCCCGGCCCTCACCCTGGCGACCGAGCCGCGACGCAAGCCGAACTTCGTGATCCGGGGGCTGGAGGGGCTGAGCGTGACGGTGGGGTGATCACCCGTCCGGCTGATCACCGGGTGCCTCCGCCCGGCGCCGCCGCACGGTCGGCAGGCCGCGAGCAGTACGTCGACCGAACCGCTCAGCCCGCCAGGTCCCGTCGCCGCAGGGCCGCAAGGCCCGCCGCCACCAGCGCCACCGCCACGCCGGTGAGGGTGAGGACCGGTGTCCACTGCATCGCCCCGCCCGGCAGCTTCGGCAGGTGGCCGAAGGGGGAGAGGTCCAGGACGATCCGCGGTGCGTCCAGGGCCGGGCCGACCCAGCCGATCAGCAGCACCGCCACCGCGACACCCCAGGCGGCCGGCGCGAGCCGGGGGGCCACGCCGTACAGCAGCACCGCCGCTCCGCCGATCACCCACACCGCCGGGAGCTGCACCAGGCAGGCGCCCAGGATCGGTACGACCTCCCTGCCGTAGCCGACGGCGAAGCCCAGGCCTGCCAGGGTGATGATCAGGGCCGAGCCGCCGAAGGCGATCGTCAGATGGCTCGCGGCCCAGCGCAGCCGCCCCACCGCGCACGCCAGCACCGGTTCCACCCGGCCCGAGGTCTCCTCGCCGTGCAGGCGCAGCACCGAGGCCACCACGTAGAGGGCCGCGATCAGGCCGAGCATTCCGGTCATCGACGCCAGGAACGCGTCCGTGAGGCCGCTCTGCCCGCCCATCCGCTCGAAGATCCGCCGCGCGCTGTCGTTGTCGCGGACCAGGTCGGCCGCGCCGTCGGTGAGACCGCCGTAGACGACCCCGGCGAGGAAGAAGCCGATCGACCAGCCCAGCACACCGCCCCGCTGCAGCCGCCAGGCCAGCGCGCCCGCCGTGCCGAGGCGGCCGGTGGCCGGGCCCGGCCGGGTGGGCAGGAAGCTCATGCCGATGTCCCGGCGCCCGGCGAGCGCGTACGCCACCACCGCCTGCGCGGCGACCGCCGCCGCGAACAGCGCGAGCACCCACCAGCGTTCGTCCGCGAAGGACCGCAGGTTCTCCAGCCAGCCCAGCGGCGACAGCCAGGTCAGCGGCGAGGAGCCTCCCCCAGTGCCGAAAGCCTGGGAGGTGCCCCCATCCGTCGCCGAGTCGCCCGCCGCGCGCAGCACGAACGCGGCCCCGAGGACGGCCGCCGTCAGGCCCCGGGCCAGGCGCGCGCTCTCCGTCAGCTGGGCGACGATCGCCGCCATCGTGGCGAAGACCATGCCGACGCCCGCGAGACCGAGACCGAAGGCCAGGGCGCCGCCGGCGCCCTGCCCGGCCAGGCCTGCCGTGACCAGCAGTGCCAGAGCCGCGTCGGCGACGGCCGCCGCCAGCAGCGCCGCCGTGAGGGGGGCCCGGCGGCCCACCGCCCCGGACGCCACCAGCTCCTGCCGGCCGCTCTCCTCCTCGTCCCGGGTGTGCCGTACGACGATCAGCAGGCTCATCGCGGCCCCGAGCGCGGCGGCGTACACGCCCACCCGCCAGGCGGTCAGCGCGCCGACCGAGGTGTCGAAGACCGGGCCGATCAGTGCCCGGAACGAGGCGTTGGACTCCAACTGGTCGACCAGGCCGACGCGTTCGGCGGTGGTGCCGTACAGGCCGCGCAGGGTGCCCGGCATGGAGAGGACCATGAGGGCGTTCACCGCGACCCAGACCGGGGTCGTCACCCGGTCCCGGCGCAGCGCGAAGCGCAACAGGGTGCCCGTGCCCGCCAGTTGGCGGGACCGGCTGGAGGCCCGCATCGCGAGCGTGGTCATCGCGCCACCTCGTTCCGCTCGGCCGGTCCGGCCGGTTCCTCCTGGTAGTGCCGCAGGAACAGTTCCTCCAGCGTGGGCGGCGTCGAGGTCAGCGACCGTACGCCCGACTCGCCGAGCTGGCGCAGCACCCCGTCCAGTTTGTCGGTGTCCACCTGCAGCCGCACCCGCCGGCCCTGGATGTCGAGGTCGTGGACGCCGGGGAGGTCAGCCAGCCCGTTCGGCGGGCCGGCGAGTTCGGCGCTGACGCTGGTACGGGTGAGATGGCGCAGGTCGGCCAGCGAACCGCTCTCCACGGTGCGGCCGCCCCGGATGATGCTCACCCGGTCGCACAGTTCCTCCACCTCGCTGAGGATGTGCGAGGAGAGCAGGACCGTCCGGCCCCGGTCCCGCTCCTCCTCCACGCACCGCTGGAAGACCTCCTCCATCAGCGGGTCCAGGCCCGAGGTCGGCTCGTCCAGGATCAGCAGGTCCACGTCCGAGGCGAACGCCGCGACCAGGGCGACCTTCTGCCGGTTGCCCCTGGAGTAGGTGCGGCCCTTCTTGGCCGGGTCCAGCTCGAACCGCTCGGTCAGCTCCGCGCGCCGCCGCGGGTCCAGGCCCCCGCGCAGCCGTCCGTAGAGATCGATGACCTCGCCGCCGGACAGGTTGCGCCACAGCGTCACGTCGCCGGGGACGTAGGCGATGCGGCGGTGCACCTCCACCGCGTCCGCCCACGGGTCGCGGCCCAGCACCCGCGCGGCGCCCGCGTCGGCGCGCAGCAGGCCGAGCAGGACGCGGATGGTGGTGGACTTCCCGGCGCCGTTCGGGCCGAGGAAGCCGTGGACCTCACCGGTCTCGACGTCCAGGTCGAGGCCGTCCAGCGCGTGCGTACGGCCGAAGGACTTGTGGAGCCCGGAGACCGTGATTGCCTTCGTCATGTTTCGCAACGTACGCTTCTTTCACAAATTTGTGAAGTTAAGGAACCGTATAAACTGCGAATGGGTGTCGCGATGGTGTGCGACGGTGGTGCTGATCAGGGGAGATGATCCGGGAATGACGGAGCGGGCGGACGAGGCCGAGCGGCCCGGGGCGGCGGACCGGCAGGCCTCCCGGGCACCGGAACGCGACCCGGAGGCGGTCTCCCGGTTCGTGGAGCACTTCGCGGCCCAGCTCGTCGAGGCGGGCGTGCCCCGGATGCCGGCCCGGGTCTTCGCCGCGCTGCTCGCCTCCGACTCCGGCACCCTGACCTCGGCCGAACTCGGCGAGCGGTTGCGCATCAGCCCCGCGGCCGTCTCCGGCGCGGTGCGCTACCTGGCACAGGTGCACATGGCCTCGCGGGAGCGCGAACCCGGCTCGCGCCGGGAGCGGTACCGGGTGCACGGCGACCAGTGGTACGAGACCCTGACCAGCCGCGAGGCCGTCATCAAGCGCTGGAGCCACGCCCTGCGGGAGGGCGTGGACAGCCTCGGCGCCACCACCCCGGCCGGGCGCCGGCTGGCGGAGACGCTGGCCTTCTTCGAGTTCGTCGACGCCGAGGTCGCCGCGATGATGGTCCGCTGGCGCGCCCGGCGTGAGGAGCTCTTCGGCTCCCCGTGACGCCCCGGGCCGCGGACTAGCGGGGCACCGGCAGGGTCAGCCCCCAGGCCCCCTCCCGTACCGTCCACGTCCGCCGGCGCACCGGGCCCGACACCACCGCGTCCGCCCGGTAGCGGAAGTCCGCCCCCACGACCGTCACCGTGCGCCCCGCGGCCAGCAGCGGCGATATCTCCGCGCCGGGACCCGGCAGCGGGCGCACCTCGACCGCGGCCGTCCCGCCGTCGCCCGGCGTCACCGACACCGCCTCCACGGGCTGGTCCAGGTCCACGACCGTCTCCCCGTCGACCTCCACCCGCAGCCGGGAGGGACCGGGCGCCGGTATCGCGTCGAGCCGGGTGGGACGCGGGGCCAGCGTGCGGACCAGCGAGCGGTACCGCGTACGCAGCCAGGGATGCCCCTCGGCGACGCCCGCCGGCTGCGCGGCGGCCGCCCGCGCCGGCGGGATGCCCAGCGTGCCCAGCACCACCCCGTCACTGTCGTCGACCAGCAGGTCCAGCCGCCGCTCGGCCCCCTCCAGCACGGCCCGCGCCGCCGCCACCGGCCCGGCCGGCACGCCCAGGGACTCCGCCAGCACCGCCTCCCCGACCGGCACCACGGCCAGCGCGCACCCGGTCAGCTCCCGGTGCCGGTGCAGCAGGGTCACCGCGCGCACCAGCGCCCGGTCGTCACCGATCACGACCGGCCGCCGGGAACCCCGTCGGCCGAGTGCCCGGGCGAATTCCTCCGGGCCCTCCGGCAGACACACCTTGGTGGTCGCACCCGCGCTGAGCACGTCTTTCGCGATTCGTACGGACTCCCCGTCCCGCTGCAGTGCCGCCGGATCGATGATCACCAGCAGCTGATCGGACGTCGCGAAGGTCGCCACCTCGGTCCTGCCTCGCTTCCTCGGGTAGCATCTTTGTGCAAGAGCCCCTTGCGCTATTGCGCCAGGGGCTTCGTCTATTCCGGGGCATCCGGTCCGACGGTCGTGCGACCAAAGGCGGTCGCAGTGGTATGCGGCGATGCACCTTACGCCCACGCCCCCGACCATGGACATGCCCCGCCCGGAAGGGGTGTACGCGCGTGCCCGCACTTGTGCTGCTCGGTGCTCAGTGGGGTGACGAAGGCAAGGGGAAGGCGACCGACCTGCTCGGTGGCTCGGTGGATTATGTAGTGCGATACCAGGGCGGCAACAACGCCGGCCACACGGTCGTCGTCGGCGACCAGAAGTATGCACTCCACCTTCTCCCTTCCGGAATCCTCTCGCCCGGCTGTACGCCGGTCATCGGTAACGGTGTCGTCGTCGACCCGTCGGTCCTGCTCTCCGAGCTGAGCGGTCTGAACGAGCGTGGCGTCGACACGTCCAAGCTCCTGATCAGCGGTAACGCGCACATCATCACGCCGTACAACGTGACCGTCGACAAGGTGACGGAACGCTTCCTCGGCAAGCGCAAGATCGGCACCACCGGCCGCGGCATCGGTCCGACCTACGCCGACAAGATCAACCGCGTCGGCATCCGGGTCCAGGACCTGTACGACGAGTCGATCCTGACCCAGAAGGTCGAGGCGGCCCTCGACGCCAAGAACCAGATCCTCACCAAGCTCTACAACCGCCGCGCGATCGCCGCCGGCCAGGTGGTCGAGGAGCTGCTGGGCTACGCCGAGCAGATCAAGCCGTACGTCGCCGACACCGTCCTGGTCCTCAACCAGGCGCTGGAGGACGACAAGGTGGTCCTCTTCGAGGGCGGCCAGGGCACGCTCCTGGACATCGACCACGGCACGTATCCGTTCGTCACGTCCTCGAACCCGACCGCGGGCGGTGCCTGCACGGGTGCCGGCGTCGGCCCGACGAAGATCAGCCGCGTGATCGGCATCCTCAAGGCCTACACGACCCGCGTCGGCGCCGGCCCGTTCCCGACGGAGCTCCTCGACGAGGACGGCGAGGCGCTGCGCCGCATCGGCGGCGAGCGGGGCGTGACCACCGGCCGCGACCGCCGCTGCGGCTGGTTCGACGCGGTCATCGCCCGCTACGCGACCCGGGTCAACGGCCTGACCGACTTCTTCCTCACCAAGCTGGACGTCCTCACCGGCTGGGAGCAGATCCCGGTCTGCGTGGCCTACGAGATCGACGGCAAGCGGGTCGAGGAACTGCCCTACTCGCAGACCGACTTCCACCACGCGAAGCCGGTCTACGAGACCCTGCCCGGCTGGTCCGAGGACATCACCAAGGCGAAGTCCTTCTCCGACCTGCCGAAGAACGCCCAGAACTACGTCAAGGCGCTGGAGGACATGTCCGGCGCCCCGATCTCCGCGATCGGCGTGGGCCCGGGCCGGACCGAGACGATCGAGATCAACTCGTTCCTGTAGGCCGCGGGCGGCACCGCCCGTGAAACCGCTGCGACCGCCCGCCGGCGGCACCCTTAGGGGTGCGGCCGGCGGGCGGTCCGTTTTCAGCGATCTTGAGCCATTCCCGCGGCCCACCGGTACGCCGCCGACGGCTACGCGGACCCCGCTGGTACTGCTGACCCTCACGTATTCAGACTGACCAAGGGGGACAGGCGGTATGGAGGCATGGGCTCGGGCGCTGGGCGGGCTGTGCGAAGGTCCGGGGCGGCAACCGCGGGACGTGGTGAGGGACCTGGGCGCCGTCCGGGTGGCGTCCGTGTGCGGGGGCGGTGCGGGGGACGGGCGCGGGCCCGGCCGGCACCTCCGGCGGGCGCTGAACGCCGGCACCTTCTGACCGGAGGGACGCGAGATCCGCGCTGAGGGAGGGAGCTTCGTGCTCCCTCCCTCCGCGTGTGTATCGGCTCAGCTGAACACGATCATCGAGCCCTGGGCCAGGGACCGGGTCGCCGCGGCGTGCAGGCCGAGCCACACGTGCCGTTCCCGGGCGAAGGGGCTGGGGTCGTACGGCGCGGGGACGGCCGGCTCCTCCAGCTCCGTGGGGGCGGCGGGGGGCTCCGGCGCCGCCGGGGGGTTGGCCGGGTCGATGCCGATCGACGGGGCGACGTGCTCCAGCTCGCGCAGCAGGCTCTGTGAGGAGCCCAGCGGGCCGCCGCCGGCGAGGAGTTCGTCGTTGGACAGCGGGTGCGGGAAGTCGACGGGAACGTACGCGCCCGCGTGGTCGTAGTGCCAGACCAGGTGGGACTGCTGGGCCGTCGACTCGAACATCTCCAGCAACTGCTCGTAGTCGCCGCCGAGTTCGTCCACCGGGGTCACCGGAAGGCCGCAGACCTGGAGCAGATGGGCCCGGCGCAGGAAGTGCAGCGCGTCGTAGTCGAAGCCGGCCACCGGGGCGACCTCGCCGGACAGACCCGGCATGTACTGGTACACCGGCACCGGCGGGAGCCCGGCCGCGGCCAGCGCGTCGTTGTAGTGCGCGAGCTCCTCGGCGAACGGGTTGTCCGGGGTGTGGCACAACACGTCCACCAGCGGTACCAGCCACAGGTCACAGGCCAAAGAGAGCTCCTCGCATCGGCAGGCGCGCGTCTCACGCACGGCAGCGGGTGGTCAGGGAAGGGTAGTCGGTGCGGGCCGGGCACAACCCCTGTCGTGCGGGTCCCATACCCAGAGCTCACCGTGGAGCCTCCGCGTCCGCCTCATTCCGGCGGCAGCCGTTCCAGCAGGGCCAGCGAGTGGGCGTTGGCGGCGGCGACGATCTCCTGGGCGGCCCCGGCCTCGCGGCGGGCCAGCGCGTCGACGAGTTCGGTGTGCCCGGCCCACAGCCGGCCGCGGGCGTCGGGCAGCCGGCGCAGGTGCTGCACCGCGCACACCCAGGACTGCACGCGCAGCCGGTGCAGGAAGTCGGCGAGATAAGGGTTGCCGAACAGCCCGCTCAGCTCGCGCCAGAAGCGCAGGTCGTAGCCGATCAGCACGCTGAGGTCGCCGGCCGCCGCGGCCCGCTGCGCCTCCTCGCCGCGCCGGCGCACGGCGGCGAGGGCCGCCACCGTCCGCGGGCTGTCCATGTCGGCGAAGGCCGGGTGGTCGTCGGTGAGCGCCTGGAACATCCCGTCGGTGACCAGACCGCGGGCCTCGAGCATGCTGCGGTAGTCGGCGAGGGAGTACTCGGGGACCCGGAAGCCCCGGTGCTGGTCGGCCTCCAGGATGCCCTGCGCGGACAGGTCGACCAGTGCCTCGCGGACCGGCGTCGCCGAGACGCCGTACTGTTCGGCGATCTCCTTGACGGTGAACGCCCGGCCCGGCGTGAGGCGGCCCGCCAGTACCTCGTCGCGCAGCGCGTCCGCGATCTGCTGGCGCAGGGTGCTGCGCGTCACGGAGCCGTTGCCGGGCATCGTCGAGGCCTCTCCTCACGCGTACGGGTGACGTACTCGCACGTACTCGCCATTCTTTACGAGCACGTCACCTTACGCGTTCGGGTCGCCCCGGCGGCAGCCGTGGCGTGGCTACTCGGTGTACTCGTCGGCCGTGCTCAGCGCCGTGTCCAGGGCCGCGAGGCCCTCCTTCAGCTCGGCCTCCGTCACGTTGCACGGCGGCACCACATGAGTGCGGTTCATGTTCACGAAGGGCCACAGGCCGTTCCGCTTGGCGGCGGCGGCGAAGGCGGCCATGGGGGCGTTCGCCTCGCCGGCCGCGTTGTACGGCACCAGCGGCTCGCGGGTCTCCCGGTTCTTCACCAGGTCCAGCGCCCAGAACATGCCGGTGCCGCGGACCTCGCCCACGCTCGGGTGCCGCGCGGCCAGCTCGGCCAGGCCCGGTCCGACCACGCTCTCGCCGAGCCGCCTGGCGTTCTCGACGACGCCCTCCTCCGCCATCACGCCGATCGTGGCGACGGCGGCGGCGCAGGCCAGCGGGTGCCCGGAGTAGGTGAGGCCGCCGGGGTAGGGCCGCTTGCCGAAGGTCTCGGCGATCTCCGCGGAGATGGCGACACCGCCGAGCGGCACGTATCCGGAGTTCACGCCCTTGGCGAAGGTCATCAGGTCCGGCACCACACCGAACAGGTCGGCCGCGAACCACTCGCCGGTCCGCCCGAACCCGGCCATGACCTCGTCCAGGACGAAGACGATCCCGTACTTGTCGCACAGCTCGCGGACGCCGGCCAGATAGCCGGGCGGCGGCAGCATGATCCCGGCGGTGCCGGGGATGGTCTCCAGGATGATCGCGGCGATCGTTCCCGGCCCCTCGAAGGCGATCGTCGTCTCCAGGTGCTCCAGGGCCCGCGCGGTCTCCTGCTCCTCGGTCTCGGCGTAGAAGCGGGAGCGGTACAGGAACGGCGCCCAGAAGTGGACGACACCGGCGCTGCCGCTGTCGGAGGGCCAGCGGCGCGGGTCACCGGTGATGTTCACCGCCTGCTCGGTGCCGCCGTGGTACGAGCGGTACGCCGAGAGCACCTTCGGGCGGCCCGTGTGCAGCCGGGCCATGCGCACCGCGTGCTCGACGGCGTCCGCGCCGCCGTTGGTGAAGAAGATCTTGTCCAGGTCGCCGGGGGTCCGCTCGGCGATCAGCCGGGCCGCCTCCGAACGGGCCTCGATCGCGAAGGCGGGCGCGAAGGTCGTCATCCTCGCCGCCTGCTCCTGTATCGCGGCGACGACCTTGGGGTGCTGGTAGCCGATGTTGGTGTAGACGAGCCCGCTGGTGAAGTCCAGGTACCGCTTGCCGTCGTAGTCCCAGAAGTACGACCCCTCGGCGCCGGCCACGGCGAGCGGGTCGATGAGGTCCTGCGCGGACCAGGAGTGGAAGACGTGCGCGCGGTCCGCGGCCTTCACTGCGGCACCGGCTTCGGGATTGGGCTGAGGGGTCATGCGGCCGAGGGTAGATGGCCCGGCCACGGTCGCGACATCGGCGTCCTGTTCCCTGGCCGGGTGCTTTTCACGACAGGTTGTCGACGTGCGCCGGGCGGGCGCCCCCCGGCGGCCGGGGGGCGCCCGGACGGGCTGTTACCGAACCGTGGACGCACGTCGGCGCGGCTCCCGGTACGTCCGCACTATTCTCGGTCCGTTGCAGACCTATGGGGGGAAGGCGGCGCGGGGATGGACAAGCTGGGACCGGGGGACCCGCGGCAGATCGGGGCGTACCGGCTGCTGGCGCGGCTGGGCGCGGGCGGCATGGGGCAGGTGTTCCTGGCGCGGTCGGACCGGGGCCGTACGGTCGCCGTGAAACTGATCCGCCGGGAACTGGCCGCGCAGGAGGAGTTCCGGGCCCGGTTCCGGCAGGAGGTGGGGTCCGCGCGGCGGGTCGGCGGGTACTGGACCGCGCCCGTGCTGGACGCGGACACCGAGGCGCCGGTGCCCTGGGTGGCCACCGGGTATGTCGCCGGGCCGAGCCTCCAGCAGGTCGTCGGGCACGATCACGGGGCGCTGCCCGAGCGGTCGGTGCGCATCCTCGCGGCCGGGCTCGCGCACGCGCTGAAGGACATCCACGCCGCCGGGATCGTCCACCGCGATCTCAAGCCGTCGAACGTGCTGGTGACGATCGACGGGCCGCGCGTGATCGACTTCGGCATCGCGCGGGCACTCGAGACGCTGGCCGGGGACGGCCTGACCCGGACCGGTTCGCTGGTGGGGTCGCCCGGGTTCATGGCGCCGGAGCAGGTGCGCGGGGACCGGGTCACGCCCGCCTGCGACGTCTTCTGCCTGGGGTCCGTGCTGGCCTACGCGACGACCGGTGTGCTGCCCTTCGGCGGCGCGAACAGCGGGGTGCACGCCCTGATGTTCCGCATCGCCCAGGAGGAGCCCGACCTCGAGGGGGTGCCGGAGGGCATCGCCGACCTGGTCCGCGACTGTCTGCGCAAGGATCCCGCCGCCCGTCCCTCGCTGGACCGGATCCTGGAGCGGACGGGCGCGGAGGACACGGTGTCCGGCGGCCGCTCCCGCGACCCCTGGCTGCCCGGCGCCCTGGTGGCCCAGCTCGGCCGGCACGCGGTACGGCTCCTGGAGGTGGAGGACCCGCAGTCGGGCCCGGACACGGGCGCCCAGGACGTGGAAGGCCCCGGTGGGGCGCAGGGTCCGGGCCCGGGTGCCCCGGCGGGTCCGGCCGCGTCGGGGGGTTCGGGTGCGTCGGCGGGTTCGGGTGCCCAAGCGGGCCCGGGTGCCCCTGGCGTGGGTGGCTCAGGTGGGGCACAGGTTCCGGTGGCGGGCGCGGGGGCGTCCTCGGGGTCGGGTGGCCCGGTGGGTCCGGCCGCGTCGGCGGGTTCGGGTGCTGAGGCGGGCGGAGGTGCGCCGGTCGGTTCGGGTGCGCCTGCGATCGGCGGTGCGCCTGCGCGCGGCGGTGCGCCGGCGGGTCCCGGTGCGCCGGGTGCGGGTGGCCCTGGTGGGGCGCGGGGTCCGGTGGCGGGCGCGGATGCCCGTGCGGGTCTGGATGGCCCGGCGGGCCCGGCCGCCTCGGCGGGTTCGGGTGCCCCGGCGGCCGGGAGTGCTCAAGCGGGTTCGGGTGCCCCGGGGACGGATGGCGCCGGTGGGGCGCGGGGCCCGGCGGCGGGCGCGGGTGCCCCCGCGGGCCCCGGGGGTTCCCACGGCGCGCAGGCGCCGGTGGCCGGTGGCTCGCCCGAGCACTCGCCCGTGGCCGACGACGCCCCGACGCCCCCGCCCCCGGGCCGGCCGGGCGGCCCCGCCGGTGGCGGTGCGGCGGTCGACCACCTGCCGACCGTGGTGGCCGGGCGGACCCCGCCGCCCGGAGCGCCCCCGGCTCCTCCCGCCTACGGCTCGACCGCTCCGTACGGCTACGGCTACCCGCAGCAGGCCCAGCAGCATCCGCAGCCCCCGTCCGCCGGCTACGGCTACCCGCAGCAGCCGTACGCCCCGTACGGCGGGCTCGGTTCCACCCCGCCCTACGGCCCGCCGCCGTTCTCCGGGCAGCCGGAGCCGGAGCGCCCGGGCGGCCGGTCCACCGCGCTGCTCGTCGTGATCGCGCTGGTGGTGGCACTGGGCGCGGGCGGCTCGGTGTACGCGCTGATGAAGCACGGCGGCGGCGACACGGCCGGCGGCACGGTCGGCCCCGCGCCGGCCAGCACCACGAGCGCCCCGCCCGTCACCTCCCCGGCCGCCACGCCGACGGCCTCCGCGCCGGCCTCCTCCGCGGCCGCGGACGGCGCCGTCCCCGCTGCCTACCTCGGCACCTGGGAGACCACCATCGACAACGCCAACGGCTCCAACTCCCGCCGACTGACCATCGAACAGGGCGAGGTCGGCGACCCGGTCCTCACCCTGGTTGCGGACGGCCCCGGCGAGGGCGGCGGCACGTACCACTGCGTCTTCGAGGCGACCCTCGCCGAACAGCCGGACAACGGCGGCCCGTTGGAGATCGGGCCGTCCACGGTCACCAGCGGCGAGCCGATGTCCTCCTGCTCCCCGGGCGAGGCCAGCGAGGTCACCCTGCTCCCGGACGGACGCCTGAAGCGCGCGAAGGCAAGCGGCGGCGAGAGCCTGACGTACACCAAGCGGTGAGCCGAAATCCCGCTCAGCGCACGGTGGTCGGGCAGTCCTCGGCGGACTTCCTGGCGTCGGGCTTCCTGACGTACCTGACCAGGGGCAACGGGCAGGACGTGGTCCGTACCCATGGCCATGTGCCGTGCTGGACGCCGGAGGGCCTGCGGCTGTGCCGGTGAGGTGCGGCCTACCGGGGCTCCGGTGGCCGCTGGCGGGGCATGTTCGGGCGGGCGCCGTTCGCGGGTGGCAGGGGATGCCGGCCCGTCGGGGCCGCTGACTCCGCCCGCATGCCGGACGCCACCGCCGTCTGGATGCCGAGTGGCGCCGACCCCGTGCGGAACGCCACCATCCAGTCGGCCGTCTCCGTGCGCACCAGGTCCTGCACGTCCTCCGAGAAGCGCCGCAGCACCCCCAGACACCGCTCGGCGGCCTCGCTCGCCGTGCCCTCCGCGGGGCCCAGCACCTCCCGGACGCTCTCCGACGCCCAGTCGAACTGCAGCACCTGCAACCGTCGCTGCACGGCCTGCGCGGTGGCCACGTCCCTTATCCACCCGGAGGTGACCCCGAAGAACCGGTCGGCGCCGACGCAGGCCACCGCGAGCAGCAGTGCCAGATATCCCCAGGGCGCGACCCCGCCGACCACCCCGGTCATGTCCAGCAGGGGCAGCGCGGCCCCGAGGACCGCCCCGGTCGCCGCCCCGGCCCGCAGCGCCCGCGCGCCCCGCCGCTTCCACACCCGGTCCTCGAGGTACCAGGCAGCCGTGTGCAGTGCCCCCCGCTCCACCCACCGGTACAGCTCGTCGAGGCGTTCGGCGGGCTCTCCCCAGTCCCCGAGCGGGAAGGTCCGCCCGGTCAGATCGCCCGGCCTCGGTCCGGCCGGACCTTCGCCCCGCCCGTCCTGAGGCGGACCCTCGGGCTGCATCTCCGGCTGACCCACCCGGCACTCCCTACTGAACACGACACCGAACACGGCACTGCGCACCCCCGTCACACCGTGTGACATCGGATGCCGACGCGCGGCCCCCTTCCTACCGCCCAATGGGTGGCACAGACGTAGCTTTGCCGTCTTTTCCGCCCGGAAGAGGGCCTTGATCAGGTATAGGACTGCCGTCGTTATCACTCGAAAGAGTGGCGGGGCGATGGCCGGGCAGACCACGTAGGCTCGTGCACAGCGAACGACGACGCAGTGGACGAGGAACCAGGAGCTGATCGTGATTCCCGGTGGTGGCCAGCCCAACATGCAGCAGCTGCTCCAGCAGGCCCAGAAGATGCAGCAGGATCTCCAGCAGGCGCAGGAGGAACTGGCGAACACGGAGGTCGACGGGCAGGCGGGCGGCGGTCTGGTGCGGGCCACCGTCACCGGTTCCGGCGAGCTGCGGGCGCTCAAGATCGACCCGAAGGCGGTGGACCCCGAGGACACCGACACCCTCGCGGACCTGATCGTGGCGGCCGTGCAGGCGGCCAACGAGAACGCGCAGACGCTGCAGCAGCAGAAGCTCGGCCCGCTGGCCCAGGGCCTCGGCGGCGGCAGCGGCATCCCGGGTCTGCCCTTCTGATCCGCCGGGCGTTCCGGTGCCCGCAGCCTGAGCGAAACCCCCTCCGCCTTCCAAGGACAGGCGGCAGCCAACTACCGTACGTACCGAAAGGTCTCCAGGAAGGGCAGTCCGTTGTACGAAGGCGTGGTTCAGGACCTCATCGACGAGCTGGGGCGGCTGCCCGGCGTCGGTCCCAAGAGCGCGCAGCGGATCGCCTTCCACATCCTGCAGGCGGAGCCGGCCGACGTGAAGCGGCTCGCGCAGGCGCTCCTGGAGGTCAAGGCGAAGGTCCGCTTCTGTGCGGCCTGCGGCAACGTGGCGCAGGAGGAGCTGTGCAACATCTGCCGCGACCCGCGTCGCGACCTGTCCGTCATCTGCGTGGTGGAGGAGCCGAAGGACGTCGTCGCGATCGAGCGCACCCGTGAGTTCCGCGGCCGCTACCACGTCCTGGGCGGCGCGATCAGCCCGATCGAGGGTGTGGGCCCCGACGACCTGCGTATCAGGGAACTCCTGGCCCGGCTGGCGGACGGCACGGTCACCGAGCTGATCCTCGCCACCGACCCCAATCTCGAAGGCGAGGCGACGGCCACGTACCTCGCCCGCATGATCAAACCCATGGGCCTGAAGGTCACCCGCCTGGCCAGCGGCCTCCCGGTGGGCGGCGACCTGGAATACGCGGACGAGGTCACTCTCGGCCGCGCCTTCGAGGGGAGACGACTCCTAGATGTCTGACGCCACGCTGCACGACTCGACGCGGGACCCGGACGACTTCTCGGTCCAGATCGCGGACCAGGTCGAGAGCTTCCTGGTCGCCGTCACGGAGGTGGCGAGGGGGGACGAGCCCGGCTCGACCGTGCCCTTCCTTCTCCTGGAGATCTCCCAGCTCCTGCTGGCCGGCGGCCGTCTCGGCGCTCACGAGGACATCGTCCCGGAGGAGCGCTACGAGCCCGACCTCGGCCCCGAGGCGGACGTGGACACACTCCGTGAGAACCTGGCCCGTCTGCTGGACCCCGTCGACGTCTACTCCGAGGTCTTCGACCCCTACGAGCCCCGCAAGGCCTCCGTGCCGGCCCGGATCTCCGACGACATCGCCGGCATCATCGCCGACCTCCGCCACGGCATGGCCCACTACCGCTCGGGCCGCATCACGGAGGCCCTGTGGTGGTGGCAGTTCTCCTACTTCTCCAACTGGGGCCCCACCGCCTCCGCCGTTTTGCGCGCCCTCCAGTCCGTTCTCATCCACGTCCGCCTCGACCAGCCCCTCGAGGAGCTCGACGGCCTCGACACCGATCAGGGCATGGGCGACGAGACCCTGGAGTTCGAAGCGGGCCGTGTCATGGCCGAGGAGATCGGCGGCCCCCTCGGCATGGGCCCGGGCAAGTAGCCGTCGCACTGTGACGCGGGGCACTTTGCGCGTGCTCCGCTTGCTGCTGGGCAGGTGCCGCTTGCGGGCGTCCGGTGTCTCACCATGCGGGAGCAGGGGGGCGGAAAACGGACGCTCGGTAAACTGAGCCGACATAAACGAACCGAGCGAGGAGCGCACGTGGGCCTTGTCGTGCAGAAGTACGGAGGCTCCTCCGTAGCCGATGCCGAGGGCATCAAGCGCGTCGCCAAGCGGATCGTGGAAGCGAAGAAGAACGGCAACCAGGTGGTTGTCGTCGTTTCCGCGATGGGCGACACGACGGACGAGCTGATCGATCTCGCCGAGCAGGTTTCACCGATGCCTGCCGGCCGGGAGTTCGACATGCTGCTGACCGCCGGTGAGCGCATCTCCATGGCGCTGCTGGCCATGGCGATCAAGAACCTGGGGCACGAGGCCCAGTCGTTCACCGGCAGCCAGGCAGGCGTCATCACCGACTCGGTCCACAACAAAGCCCGGATCATCGACGTCACGCCGGGGCGTATCCGCACCGCGCTGGACGAGGGCAACATCGCCATCGTCGCCGGGTTCCAGGGCGTCAGCCAGGACAAGAAGGACATCACCACGCTCGGCCGCGGTGGGTCCGACACCACGGCGGTGGCCCTGGCGGCCGCCCTCGACGCCGAGGTGTGCGAGATCTACACCGACGTCGACGGCGTGTTCACCGCCGACCCGCGCGTGGTGAAGAAGGCGAAGAAGATCGACTGGATCTCCTTCGAGGACATGCTGGAGCTCGCGGCCTCCGGTTCAAAGGTGCTGCTCCACCGGTGTGTGGAGTACGCCCGCCGCTACAACATCCCGATCCACGTCCGCTCCTCGTTCAGCGGGTTGCAGGGCACGTGGGTCAGCAGCGAGCCGATTCAGCAAGGGGACAAGAAGGTGGAGCAGGCCATCATCTCGGGCGTCGCGCACGACACCTCCGAAGCCAAGATCACGGTCGTCGGCGTCCCGGACAAGCCGGGCGAGGCCGCCGCGATCTTCCGGACCATCGCGGACGCCCAGATCAACATCGACATGGTCGTGCAGAACGTGTCCGCGGCCTCCACCGGTCTGACGGACATCTCCTTCACCCTGCCGAAGACCGAGGGCCGCAAGGCCATCGACGCCCTGGAGCGCAACAAGGGCGGCATCGGCTTCGACTCCCTGCGCTACGACGACCAGATCGGCAAGATCTCCCTGGTCGGCGCCGGTATGAAGACCAACCCGGGCGTCACGGCCTCGTTCTTCGAGGCGCTGAGCGACGCGGGCGTGAACATCGAGCTGATCTCGACCTCGGAGATCCGTATCTCGGTCGTCACCCGCAAGGACGACGTGCCGGAGGCCGTCCGCGCCGTCCACACCGCCTTCGGACTCGACTCCGACACCGACGAGGCCGTCGTCTACGGAGGCACCGGCCGATGACCGGCAAGCCGACGCTCGCGGTCGTGGGAGCGACCGGAGCCGTCGGCGCGGTCATGCTCCAGATCCTGTCCCAGCGCGCGGACGTCTGGGGCGAGATCCGTCTGATCGCCTCCCCGCGCTCGGCCGGCCGCAAGCTGGCCGTGCGGGGGGAGGAGGTCGAGGTGACGGCCCTGACGGAGGACGCCTTCGCCGGGGTCGACGTGGCGATGTTCGACGTGCCCGACGAGGTCGCCGCCGAGTGGGCGCCGATCGCCGCCGCGCGCGGTGCGGTCGTCGTCGACAACTCCGGTGCCTTCCGGATGGACCCCGACGTCCCGCTCGTCGTGCCCGAGGTCAACGCGCACGCGGTGCGCAGCCGGCCCCGCGGGATCGTCGCCAACCCCAACTGCACCACCCTGTCGATGATCGTCGCCCTGGGCGCGCTGAACGCCGAGTTCGGGCTGCGCGAGCTGGTGGTGTCGTCGTACCAGGCGGTGAGCGGCGCCGGGCGGGCCGGGGTGGACACCCTGCGGGCCCAGTTGTCCCTGGTCGCCGGGACCGAGCTGGGCACCAAGCCGGGTGACGTACGGCGGGCCGTCGGGGACGGCACCGGGCCGTTCCCGGAGCCGGTCGCGCTCAACGTGGTCCCGTGGGCCGGGTCGCTGCGGGAGGACGGCTGGTCCTCGGAGGAGATGAAGGTGCGGGACGAGTCCCGCAAGATCCTCGGGCTGCCCGCGCTGCCGGTCGCCGTCACGTGTGTGCGGGTGCCGGTGATCACCACGCACTCCCTCACGGTCCACGCCCGCTTCCAGGGCGAGGTGACCGTCGACGGCGCCCGCGAGATCCTCGCCACCGCGCCCGGTGTGGTGCTGTGCGACGACCCGGCCGCCGGCGAGTTCCCCACGCCCGCCGACGTGGTGGGCACCGATCCCACCTGGGTGGGGCGGGTCCGGCGCGCGCTGGACGACCCGACCGCGCTGGAACTCTTCGTGTGCGGGGACAACCTGCGCAAGGGCGCCGCGCTGAACACCGCGCAGATCGCGGAGCTGATTGCGGCGGAGATCACAGGAGAGACTGTCACCCGCGGCTAGAACATTTGTAGGATCCATGTAAGAAATGTGCCGGGAGCATGGTCCAAACCACTTGATCCGCGCTCCCCGGCGACAGAGGATTTTCCTCCCCGTCCCTCGCAACCGTGCGGAGGGCGGGGAGCGTCTTTGCAGTGACCCTTGCGAGGCGTGGGCGTGAGGATCCCGGCGTGGGGACGCCGGGATCCCGGGTGCGGGGGACGCCCGTTCGAATGGGACATAAAGGAAGAGCGGGGCGCATGACGGCAGTTGAGGATCCGTCGGTTGTCGCACATGTGACGTCCGGCACGTACAACCCTTCTGGGGGGAAGCGTGTCCAACTGGCGTGGCAGAGGTACTCGAACTCAGTGCGGCCCGCGGCACCGCGGCCCTCCGACCGCCCCGTGCGGCGCTCCGGCCGCGCATGCCCGGCGGCATGCCGGTGATTGCGCCCATGCCCGCAGCGCGGCCCACCCGCATCCCCAGTCAGCGTGACGGCTCCGACGAGACCGCGGCCGCCGCGCCGGCCGCGGACACCGTGGCCGCCGGCACCACCGTCGACCACCTCACCGAGACCTACCGGGCGCACTACCGCTCGCTGCTCGGTCTCGCCGCGCTGCTCCTCGACGACACCGCCTCCTGCGAGGACGTCGTCCAGGAGGCGTTCATCCGCGTGCACTCGGCCCGCAAACGCGTCCGCGACCCCGAGAAGACCCTCGCCTACCTGCGGCAGACGGTCGTCAACCTGTCCCGCTCCGCCCTGCGCCGCCGCATCCTCGGCCTGAAGCTGCTCTCCAAGCCGATGCCGGACATGGCGAGCGCGGAGGAGGGCGCCTACGACCAGCTCGAGCGCCGCGACCTCATCAAGGCGATGAAGGGCCTGCAGCGCCGCCAGCGCGAGGTCCTGGTGCTGCGCTACTTCGCGGACATGACCGAGGCCCAGGTCGCCGAGACGCTCGGGATATCGCTGGGCTCGGTGAAGGCGTACGGCTCCCGGGGCATCGCCGCGCTGCGGGTGTCCATGGAGGCGTTGGCATGAGCGAGCACACGGAGCACGGCGACGAGGGCGTCCCGCACGAGGACCTCTCGCCGGAGAACCTCTCGCACGAGCGTCACGAACCCTACGCCTGGCACGAGCCGACGAAGGATCACGAGCAAGAGCACCCGCAATCGCACGCTGGGAACGGAACTGTGAACCACGGCCCCGACGAAAAGGGCCCCCAGGAGCCCGGCACGGGCCTCGACGCGCTCGACGGGCCCGGCTCGGACGAGCAGGCCCTGCGCGGTCTGCTGCACTCGGTGGTCGACGACATCGAACCGCGCACCGGCACTCTCGACCACCTGCGCCGGGCGGTACCGGCCCGCCGGGCCCGCAAGCGCCAGGCCGCCGTCGGCATGGTCGCCGCGGCCCTGTTCATCGGCACCGCCATCCCCGCCCTCGTCCACGTCTCGAACTCCGGCGGCACCGACCCCAACACCGCCATGGCGGGCCAGTCCTCCGAGGCGCAGGGCGGCGCGAGCCAGGGGAAGGATCCGCAGGCCGGCACCGGCGGCACCGGCGGCTCCCGCGGCAGCACCCCCGGGCGGGACAAGGACAACGGCAAGACAGGTGAGCGGGGGACGACCGGCAGCGGCAACGGCTCCACCGGTGGCGCCGACCCGTCCGCCCCGACGGCCTCGGGCGCCGGGCTGTGCACGGCGGCGCAACTGAGCTCCGTCACCGGCAGCGCCGACGCCCCGGACTCGACGGGCGTCGTCTACGGCACCTTCCGCGTCACCAACACCTCGGGCGCCGCCTGCACCGTGACCGGCGGGGTCGTGGTCAGCGCGACGGCGCAGGGTGCGGCGGACCAGGCCAAGATCGGCGTCGTCCGGCATGTGGCCGGGGACGCGGCGGCCGCGCTGCCCGACCCCTCGCTCGAGGTCGCCAAGCTGGTCCTGCAGCCCGGCGGGGCCTACGAGGAACGGTTCGCCTTCGTGCCCTCCGAGACCTGCCCCGCGAGTGGCGGCTCCACCTCCACCGGCGGCTCCGACGGTGGCGGAGACCCGTCGCCCGACCCGTCGCCCTCGCAGGACGCGAGCGCCGGCGGCGGCACGGACACCGGCGCCACATCGGGCACCACCACCCAGCTCGTCACCGAGGAGGGCACGGCCGACGGCAGCGTCCTCGTCGGCTACACCGGCGAGACGGGCTCCCCGGCGACGTCCACGACGGTGTCCAACGCGTGCGCGGGCACGGTGTACTACACCGGGGTGCTGGCGGCGTCGTAGCCCTCGGACGGCGGACGGCCTCGGACGGCGGGCGGCGACCGGCAGGGAAGCCGCCCGCGGCCGCGGGCGGTGTCAGACGGCGGTCGGAGCAGCGGAGTTCCCCTGCTCCTCGTCCTCCCGCTCCTGCTCCTGCACCAGACCGAGCGCCGCGTCCCGCTGGAACTCCACCTCGCGGCGCAGCAGCCGGAACCACATGAAGACCACGAAGCCCGCGAAGACGAACCACTCCCCGGTGTAGCCGAGGTTCTGGAAGGCCTTCAGGTCGAGACCGGTGCCGTCGGGCGCGGTCGCGGGCACGGCCTTCATCCCCGCGCCGGCCCGGTCGAGGGTGACCCAGGCGTCGTACAGCCGGTCCGGCACCAGGTTCACCAGCGTGGCGGAGCTGATCGCCGCCGTCTGCCCGGCGGGCAGCCCGCCCTGGGCGCCGGCGCCGTTGTCCCCCGGCGTCTCGGAAGCCTGCAGCGCACCGGTCACGGTGACCTCGCCGCCCGGCGCGGCGGGCGCCTTCGCCGCGTCCGCCGCGCCCGGCAGCCAGCCGCGCACCACGGGCAGGGACCGGCCGGAGTCGGTGCGCAGCAGCGTCAGCACGTAGAAGCCGCTCCTGCCGTCCAGCTCCCGGCCTGGCACCAGGAACTGCTTGCCGTACCGGCCGCTCGCGGTGACCCGCCGTCCCGAGGTGCTCTTGTCGACGGGCAGCATCGAGTCCAGGGGCCTGGCGGTCTCGTGCCGGTCCGACGCGGCCTGTCCGGTCGCGGCGCGGTGGTCCTGCACCCGCCCCTCGAACCGGCTCAGCTGCCAGGACCCCATGAAGACGCAGAACGGGATGGCGAGCAGCACGAAGACGTTGATGCCCCACCAGCGGGGAGTCAGCAGAAACCGGTACACGCCCACAACGGTACGGCGCCGGTGCGACCGGCCCGTCCCGGGGTCGGCCACCCGCGCGTGCGGACCTGTGTACGTACATGTGTGCGTATGCGTGTGCGGACCACGTGGGCATGATCGGGAAGTTGTCCACAGGCTGGGTGCACCGTCAGCGGATTGTCGGTCGGGCCAGGCACTATGGGCTCATGACTGGGGCGATGAGTGAGAGCAGGACGCCGGACACACCGGACATGCCGGACTGGGAGAAGCGCTTCCGGGCGCCGCGGGTCTCGCTGCCCGACTGGGCCGAGGACGCGCCGGACCGCTCCCTGTTCGTGTCGAACGCGACGGGCACGTACGAGCTGTACGCCTGGGACCGGACGACGGGCGGGCAGCGGCAGGCCACGGACCGGCCGAACGGCACGACGGACGGCGTGCTCGCCCCGGACGGCGCGTGGATCTGGTGGTTCGACGACAAGGACGGCGACGAGTTCGGCGTCTGGCGCCGCCAGCCGTTCACGGGCGGCGCGGACGAGACGGCCGTCCCCGGCCTCGAACCCTCCTACCCGGCCGGTCTGGCCCTGGCCCGGGACGGCCGTACGGCGGTGGTCGGCCGCTCCACGGACGACGAGGGCACGACCATCCACCTCGCCCGCGAGGGTGAGGCCACGGTGGAGATCTACCGCCACCGCGAGTCGGCCGGCGTCGGCGACCTCTCCCACGACGGCACGCTGATCGCCATCGAGCACACCGAGCACGGCGACGCGATGCACGCGGCCCTGCGCGTGCTGCGCCCGGACGGCACGACCGTCGCCGAACTGGACGACACCAAGGGCGGCACCGAGGAGCTCGGCCTCGAAGTCCTGGGCTTCGCCCCCGTGGACGGCGACACCCGGCTGCTCATCGGCCACCAGCGCCGGGGCCGCTGGGAGC